>Ga0308391_1000778_pt1 | contig 13856 bp, 11 predicted proteins | sample Hotspr20Samplet1_FD_202363 | JGI IMG/M metagenome (GOLD analysis project Ga0308391, IMG submission 202363) | Hot spring phototrophic mat microbial communities from Octopus Spring, Yellowstone National Park, Wyoming, United States - 20050623_t1 ... | reverse complement strand
GAAGCCATGGGGAGTCGGCAAAGGCCAGCATCTCGGCCATGAAGTCCGGCTTGGTGGTGTAGTAGCCGTGCGGCTCGATGTTGACGATGATTTCGTAGGCCTCGGCGACGCGGAGGATCTGCCGGTAGATGCGGCGCATGTGCTCGAGCGCCTCGGCGTCGGAGAGCCCCTCGGGCCGGCGCCGGTCGTCGGTGGTATCGACACACGGCACGCCGGCGAGTTTCGCCCAGCGGATCGTGTGCAGGACATACTCGACGCCGAGCGTGGCCCCTTCGGGAAGCGACAGCGGAAACGCGGCGTCGATTTGCGAGAACCGCACGCCGTAGCGCTCCATTTTGCGGCGGAGCAGCACCGGATCCTCCCACAGAGCGACGTGCGGCTGATAGCCGAGCCCGTGGATCCAGCTCACGCCGTCGATGGCGCCGCATTCGATGTAGTGCAGGCCCTGGCTTCGGGCCCACTCCAGGCACTCGTCGAAGCTCCAGTAGCTCGAATTGAAAGCGTCGGTGTGGAAGCCGATGTCGAACATGGCACTAAGGCTACTATAGTGGGCGGAAGGAGGAAACGACAGCGGCATGGCGATTTCACGGAGGCGATGGCTGGCGGGGCTCGTGGCGGCCTCCCCTGGGGGCGCGCAGGAAGGCTACCGCCCGCAGCTTGCGGCCCAGGTCTTTGTCTGGACGCAATATCTGCGCAAGGAGAACCGGACTCTCGAGGAGGGCCTCGAGGATATCCTGGCGGGCACGCGCGCCGCCGGCTACGAGCACGTGGAGTTGATGTCCTCGTTTTTTACCCCGTCGCTGCGCTCCCGGACGTTACAACTGCTCGAGGCGCACAAGCTCAGTGCGCCCATCGTCTACCACGGGGGGCCCATGCACGAGCCGTCGAGCGCCGACAAGACCATCGCCGAGGCGCTGGAGCTCACTGAGGCGGCCTCGCCGGCCGGGCTGCGCCTGCTGAACGTGAACCCGAATCCGAAACCGGGCCGGGAACGCAAGACCGACCGCGAGCTCGAATTTCAGGCTCGGGCGGTCAACCGGCTGGAGCAGGAGCTGGGCCGGAAGGGCCTGCGGCTGATCCTCCATCATCACGACCCGGAAATGGCTGAAGGCGCGCGCGAGTGGCGCCACCTGCTCGAACACACGCGGGCGGGCATCTGCCTGGATCCGATGTGGGTGGCGCGCGGCGGCCAGAACGTCATGGAGATCGTGCGCGCAGCCGGCGCCCGGCTCGCCAGCCTGCATCTGCGCAATATGCAGGGCGGCATTTGCACCGAGGCCTTGGGCGACGGCGACATCGACTACCGGGAGATGGCCGCCTGGCTGCGCCGACAGGGCTTTCAAGGCTGGCTCGTCGTCGAGCTCTTCCACGAGGACGCAACCAAGGTGACGCGGCCGCTCGAAGAGAACCTGCGGCTAAGCCGGCGTTACGCCGAGGAGGTGTTTGGTCTCTAAGGCGTCCGCCGCCACCTCCGCCATGGCCTCGACGGCGCGGAGACAACCGGCGCGGTCGACATCCAGATGCGTCACCATGCGGATCTCGGTGGGGCTGACTGCGCCGGCCAGCACCCCGCGCGCCTGGAGGCGGCGACCGACCTCCTCGGCGGCGAGGCCCGTTCCGCTGACATCGACAATCAAAATATTTGTCTCCACCTTTGCCGGGTCGATGCGGATGCCGGGAATCTTGGCGAGCCCTTCGGCCAGCAGCCGCGCATGGGCGTGATCCTCGTGGAGGCGCTTGGGCATCTCCTCCAGGGCGATCAAGCCGGGCGCGGCGAGAACGCCGACCTGGCGCATTGCGCCGCCGAGGCGCTTGCGGTAGAGGCGGGCCTGGGCGATCAGCTCGGCCGGGCCCACGAGCATCGAGCCCACCGGAGCCCCGAGCCCTTTCGACAAGCAGAACATGACGGTGTCGACCTTGGCGCACAGTTCGCGGACGCTGAGCCCGAGGCAGGCGGCGGCGTTGAAGATGCGCGCCCCGTCCAGGTGTACTCTCAGGCCGCGCTCATGGGCTTTGTCGCAGATCTCGTCCATCACTTCCTTCGGGGTTACCCGGCCGCCGGCCATGTTGTGCGTGTTCTCGAGCGAGATCAGGCCGGTGCGCGCCCAGTGCGCACTCAAAGGGCGGATGTGGGGCTCGATGTCGCGCCAGCGGAGGATGCCGTCCTCGGCGGGAACGGGCCGCGCCAGGCAACCGGCGAACCAAGCCATCATCGCCAGCTCATAGTTGTAGACGTGAGAGCGCGCCTCGCAAATGACCTCTTCGCCGTGGCGCGTGTGCAGCTTCAGGGCGATCGTATTGCCCATCGTCCCCGAGGGAACAAACAGCGCGGCCTCCTTGCCGAAAATCTCGGCGGCGCGCTCCTGGAGGCGGTTGACGGTCGGATCTTCGCCGTGCACGTCGTCGCCCACGGCGGCCTCGGCCATGGCCCGGCGCATCGCCGGGGTCGGCCGGGTTACGGTATCGCTGCGCAGATCGACAACGGGATGCTCGCTCATGTTTGGATGAACTCCTGGAACACTTCATTGGAGAGCAGAACGCCCCGGCGGGTCAAGCGCAGGACGTCGCCTGAGAGCTCGACCAGACCTGCCTCGAGGAATCGGGCAATCGGCGCCTGAAATCGGCGTCGGAGCTCCGGCGCCAGGGAGAGTCCCTCGCGGAGCCGCAGCCCAAGAAAAAGCCTTTCCTCGTCCAGGCGCGCGGGCTCCTCCTGCGCCGCAGGCGACAGGCCTCGTCGGATCCGCCCCACGTATTCGGCCGGCGACTCGACGTTCCAACTCCGCCGGACGCCGTCGAAGGAATGGGCGCCCGCGCCGAAGCCGGCATACGGCTCCAGGCGCCAGTACTTCAGATTGTGGAGCGACTGCCGGCCGGGACGGGCGAAGTTGGAAATCTCGTAGCGCAGCAGCCCGGTGCGCTCGAGGCGCTCCACGGCCAGCTCGTACAGGTCGGCGATCATGTCCTCGTCCGGCGCCTCGGGCGCACCGAAGCGCGAGCCGCCCCGCAGAATCTCGCGGCCGAGACGGCTGTGTTCGTCCACTTCCAGCATGTAGACGGAGACGTGATCGACGCCGAGCCGCTCGACCCAATCGAGCGACTCGCGCCAGGAAGCGAAGGTCTGGCCCGGCAGGCCGGCGATCAGATCGATGTTGATGGAACGGATCCCGGTCGCCTGAAGCGTGGCCACGTCGGCGGCGACCTGCGGGGCCGTGTGCCGCCTTCCCGTGCGCAAGATCTCGCTTTGAACGAAAGATTGAACGCCAAGGCTGACGCGGGTGATTCCGGCGCGCCGCCAGGCATGCGCCTTCTCGGCCGTGATCCTGCCCGGCGCCGCCTCGAGCGTCCCCTCCTGCCACGGTCTCCCCGGCACGGCTGCTAGGAGATGATCGAGCGCCCCAGGCTCGATCCGATCCGGAGACCCTCCGCCCAGATAGACTGTCTCGGGCCGCCAGCGCCAACAGTAGGCGCGAAGCTCCTCGATAAGCGCCGCCAAATATTCCCGTTCAACAGAGCGAGGGGCGACGCCAGAGGCGAAGTTGCAATACGTGCACTTTTGCCCGCAGAAGGGATAGGAGAGATAGACTCCCGCCATGGCTTTGGATGTCCGCCCGGGCGGCGGCGAACGCGGAGCGCGCTCTCGCGCTCCGGCACCACCTTCAACGGTAGCAAACCCGGACCGCCGAACTGCCGACCGCAACTTTGCCCTGACAGGAATCATCTGATAGGTTTGGACTTTCCGATGGAAGCCGCCTGTATCCGCCACACCGCAATTCCTCATACCACGGCCCTGTTCGCCGATTTTCTGTACCGCTTCGACCGGGTGGCCGGCTTCTTCGGAGGGTCTTCGGCTGCCGACCGGTTCGCCGCTAGCGCGGCCCGGATCGACTTCCCGGCAGAGCGTCGCGCCGCGCTGGTGGAGGCGTTGCACGAGCTCAACGGCGACTCGGTGGAACTCGACCGGCTGGCTCAGCCCGGCACGTTCGCCGTGGTCACGGGCCAGCAGGTGGGCCTGTTTACCGGGCCCTGCTACACGATCTACAAGGCGGTGACGGCGGTGAAGCTGGCCCGAGGACTGACATCGGCGGGCCTGCCCGCGGTGGCGGTGTTCTGGCTCGCCACCGAGGACCACGACGCCGCCGAAGTAAACCACTGCTGGGCTTTTGACAGCGAACACCGCCCGGTGCGGCTGGCCGTCGAGGCGCAGCCGGCAGGCCGGAGCGTTGGGACGGTCGAGCTCAGCGAGCCGCCCGTCGCCGGGTTGCGCCAGGCGATCGAGAAGCTGCCCCACGGGGAACAGGTGGCGGCATTAGCCGAAGACTGCTACCGGCCCGGCCGGAGTTTCGGCGAAGCCTTCCAGCGGCTGCTCGGGCGGCTGCTCGGCTCCTACGGCCTGATCTTCGTGGACCCGCTCCGCCCGAGCCTCCGGCGGCTGGCTGCTCCCCTGCTGGCCCGCTCGCTTGCTCTGGCGCCGGAACTGATCCGGCTGCTGGTTGAGCGCAGCAGGGCGCTCGAGGCGGCGGGCTACCATGTCCAGGTTCGCGTGGAGCCGTCCGCTTCCCTGCATTTTTTCCTCGACGGCGACAGGCGGATTCCACTTCGGCGTGCGGGCGAAGTCTACCGTGCCGGCGGGCTCGCCTGGAGTGTGGGCGAACTGGAGGCGGCGGCCGAACGGCTGTCGCCGAACGCGCTGCTGCGCCCGGTCATGCAGGACTTCCTACTGCCCACGCTAGCCTACGTCGGAGGGCCGGCGGAGATCGCCTACCTGGCCCAAGCCGAGGTGCTCTACCGGGCGCTCCTTGGTCGCATGCCGGTTCCGGTGTCGCGAAGCGGCTTCACCCTGGTCGACGCCCGAGCGGCGAAGCTGCTCGATCGCTATCGGCTCTCTCTAACCGACGTATTCGGGGGCCAGGAAGCCCTCCGCGAGCGGATCGCCCGCAAGCTGATCCCCACGGAACTCGAGGGGGTGATTCGGTCCGTGCGAGCGGATGTGGAATCCCAGACCGAGCGGCTCGGGCAAGCCTTGGGCGCTTTCGATCCGACGCTCGAGGCGGCGCTCGCAAAGAGCCGTGCAAAGATGCTCTACCAGTTGGAGAAGATCGAGCGGAAGACGGCCCGCGAGGCGCTGCGGCGCAATGAACGGGCGGCCGTCGAGGCCGAGTACCTCTCCAACCTTATCTACCCGCACAAACACCTGCAAGAGCGTTTCTACACCATCCTGCCCTTCCTGGCCCGGCATGGCTTAAACCTTCTCGACCGGATCTACCAGGCGGTCAACCTGGACTGCCCCGACCACCTCGCCTTAAAAGTGTGAGTGGCGCGGCAGGTCCGGCGGGCGCCAGCCCGCGCCGCGGCACACAGCCTGGGCCAAGGAGCGCGCGACGGCGGATTGTACAATGTAGCGAAGTGGAACAGCGGCGGATGTGCCCGAACTGTCGGGCCTTCATCAGCATACGCGATAAGGTGTGCCCCTATTGCGACGTCAAGCTCGGTCCCCGCGCCGTCGATCGCCGGTCGCCCCCCGATCTGCTCGGCGGGTTGATTCCACACGCCCGCTTCACGACCATGATCATCCTGATGATCAACTTCGGGCTGTACCTGGCCATGGCCGTCTATAGCCTGCGGGCGGGCAACGAAAATGCCTTCTTCTCCTTGGACGGGCGCACGCTGTTCGACTTCGGCGCCAAGCTGCGCGAGGCGATTCTCGTCGGGCAGTGGTGGCGCCTGGTGACGGCCGGGTTCCTGCACGGCGGGCTGTTCCATATCCTGATGAACTCCTGGGTGTTGTTCGACCTGGGGACCACCGTCGAGCAGTTTTACGGCACCAGCCGCATGCTGGTGATCTACTTCGTCTCGAACGTTTGCGGCTTCACCGCCAGCATGTATTTCAATCCGGGCATCTCTGTGGGCGCCTCGGCGGCCCTTTTCGGCCTGATCGGCGCCATGATCGCTTTGGGGGTCACCGAACGCACGGCTTTGGGGGCGGCCATCAAAGCGTTGTACGTGCGTTGGGCGATCTACGGGCTGATCTTCGGGCTGCTGCTGCCTATGATCGACAACGCGGCCCATCTGGGCGGCCTCGCCGGAGGATTCGCGCTCGGCTATCTGGCCGGCACGCCGCGGCTGGTCGAGGATTGGCGGGAGCGGCTGTGGCGCTGGGCCTCCTACGCCGCCATCGCCGTCACCGCCTACGCCTTCCTCCAAATGGTCCTTTGGTTTACCTCGACCGGCTCCTAAGATGATGGCGGCCGGTTCCTCAACCAAAAAATCCGTTTTGATCGATTGCGACCCGGGCATCGACGACGCGCTGGCCCTGTTTCTCGCCCTGGCCTCACCCGAGTTGAGCGTTGAGGCCGTTACGGTGGTGGCGGGCAACGTCCCCGTTTCGCAGGGCGTGGACAATGTCCTGCGTTTGCTCGAACTCGCCGGGCGCCCGGAGATCCCCGTGGCGCGGGGCGCCGCCTCGCCGCTGGTGCGCCGGCTCATCACCGGCGAGACGATTCACGGCGACAACGGCCTGGGCGGGGTTCGTTTGCCAGCGCCCAGCCGCGGGCCGGATCCGCGCCATGCCGTCGACCTGATGATCGAGCTTGCCCGGGCGCGGCCCGGATCGCTCACCCTGGTGGCGATCGGGCCGCTCACCAACGTGGCGCTCGCTTTGGCCAAGGCGCCGGAGCTGGCCGGCCTGATTGCCGAGATCATTCTCATGGGCGGCGCGCTCTCCGGCGGTAACATCACGCCCGCGGCCGAGTACAACATTTACGCCGACGCCGAGGCGGCGCGCAGGGTGTTCGGCTCGGGCGTCCCGATCACCATGCTCGAGCTCGGCGCGAGCTCGCAGGTGGCGCTCACGCGCGAGCATCTTGCGCGCTGGAAGGCCGCCTCCTCGGCGGTGGCTCAGGCGGCCGCCGCGATGGCCGATCACTACCTTCGTGTCTACGAGGCCCGAGGCTTGGCCGGGGGCCATCTGCATGACCCGCTCGCTGTGGGCCTGGCGATCGATAAAGGTTTTGCAACCGCAAGCCGTCGACTCCACATCGACATCGAGACGCGGGGCGAATTTACCGACGGCGCCACGGTGGCCGATCTACGGCCGGGCCATGAGGGTCGGCGACCGCCGAACGCTGAAGTGCCCGCCGTCATCGACAGCGAGCGGTTTCTGGGCTTCTTCATCGAGAGGCTTTCCCTCGCGCTCCGATGATCCTCCGCAGCCTGCTCGGTTTCCTCCTGATCGGGGCCCTCGCCTGGCTGCTGAGCGAGAATCGGCGCCAAGTTAGCTGGCGCACGGTGCTCGCCGGCGTCTGCCTCCAGGTGGGGCTGGCCGTCTTGCTGTTGCGCGTGTCGTTGTTCCGCGACGGGCTGCTCGAGCTCAACCGCCTTCTCGACACCGTCATGCGGGCCAGTGAGGCGGGTACAAGCTTCGTGTTCGGCTACCTGGGCGGCGGCAAGCCCCCCTACGCGGTCACCGACGCCGAGGCTCAGTTCATCTTCGCCTTTCGCGTCCTGCCGCTCGTGCTGTTCATGAGCGCCCTCTCGGCGCTGCTGTATCACTGGGGCGTGCTCCCGCTCATCGTTCGGGCGCTCTCGACGGTCTTCCGCCGCCTGATGCGGATCGGGGGCGCTGTGGCGCTCGGTGCGGCGGCGAACGTCTTCGTCGGAATGGTGGAGTCTCCGCTGCTGATCCGGCCCTACCTCGGTCGCCTGAGCCGGGGCGAGCTGTTCGCCGTCATGACCTGCGGCATGGCGACCGTCGCCGGCTCGGTCATGTTCCTTTACGCGACGATCCTGGCGCCCGTGGTGCCCGACGCGATGGGCCAGATCCTGGCCGCCTCCCTGATGAATGCCCCCGCGGCCATCGTGGTGGCCGGCTTGATGGTGCCTCCGGGCGACAGCCGGACCGAAGCCGAGCTTGCCGCGCCGCAGGCGGCGCGGAGCTCCATGGACGCGCTGACGCAGGGCACCGTGCAGGGGGTGCAGCTATTGCTCAATATCGGCGGCATGCTGATCGTGCTGGTCGCCCTGGTGAGCCTGATCAACCAGATGCTCGGTCTGGCGCCGCAGCTCGGGGGGCAGCCGGTGACGCTCCAGCGGCTGCTGGGCTTCGTGATGGCGCCGCTCGTGTGGCTGATGGGCATTCCGGCCTCGGAGGCGGTGGTGGCCGGCGGGTTAATGGGGACCAAGACGGTCTTGAACGAACTGATCGCCTACTTGGAGCTGGCTCGCCTCGATCCGGAGACGCTCAGTCTGCGCAGCCGGCTGATCCTGACCTATGCCATGTGCGGCTTCGCCAACTTCGGCAGCCTCGGGATCATGATCGGGGGCATGGGAACGATGGTGCCGGAGCGCCGCGCGGAGATTGCCGGGCTGGGATTGAAGTCGATCGTCGCCGGAACCCTGGCCACTTCCCTCAGCGGCGCCGCCGTCGGAATGCTCACCCCGTAAGGACGCAGACGGTGGATTGGGTAAACATCCTCTGGCGGGCGGGCCGAACTGGAGTCGGAGGAGTAAACTCCAGGGTGGCTGGCAAGGGGGGGCGCCAGCACTGGGCAGCGGCCCGCCCATAGATAACCCGGGATGCCCACCTCCCGGCGAGCAAACTGCGGCGCGCACTACCCATTCCCAGTATTCACCATCGGAGGGGCTTTCCGCAAGCCCCACCGGTCGATTTTTTCCGCCGCGCTAGAATCTATATGCCGCGAAAGGACGCGCCGCCCCGCCTGAGCCTTATTTTGCCCCTTTGAGAAACCGGTCGAAGAAGTCGAAGGCGTCGGCCTGCATGGCGCGGTCGAATTTGTGGCCGCCCTCATAGAAGTTCGTCCGGTAGCGATGGCCGGCCTTGGCGCGCTCGAAGATCTCCTTCATGATGCGATCGGCGCGCTCCATCTCGCTTAGCGTGAACAGCGGATCCTCCCGGCAGTTGAGCACCAGGGTCGGGGCGGGCGCGCGCAGAGCGAGGATTTCGGGGAAGTCCAAGTCCCGGGGCAGCAATGGCACATAGGTCATCCAGGTGTGGGTGAAGCATTTATCCAACAGGAAGTCGCGCCAGGTGGTCATGAACCCCACGGCGACGGCCGCCTTGATCCGGTCGTCGAGCCCCGCCAGGAAACAGGTCCGCATGCCGCCGCCCGAGAGGCCGGCACAACCGACGCGCGAGGCGTCTACTTCGGGGCGAGCGCAGAGCACGTCGAGCGCCCTCTGGTCCTCGACCAGGTAGACTCCCGGCCAGGTGGTCCCCGCCGAGAACAGGCTCTTGGCCATGATGTGTTCGTGTGCGGCGGCGAAGGCGTTGTACTTGGCGATGCCCTCCAGATCGTGCGGCTCCGGGTCGACTCCGCCGGCCTTGACCTGGGGCGCGACATCCTTGACGAAGACGCGGCGGCTGGCGAACGGAAAGGTGTCGTGGACCAGCACCGCGTAACCTCGTTTGGCGATTTCATTGGCCCAGGCCAGGCCCTCGTAATAGCGGTCCCAATGGCGGTGCTGGATCTCCCAGGAGTTCTCCTCGGTGCGCGCGAGTTTGCGCCAGCCGAGAAACTTGTTGCCGGCGTGGTCGTGCAGGGCGAGGATGCCGGGCAGCGGTCCGCGCGCTCCCGCCGGCTTCAAGAAGACGGCCTCGGTCGGCGGACCGGCGGCCAGTTGCCAGGTGAGGAACTCGATCTCCAAGCCGTCGTAGACGGTCCGCCCGGTCACGGTCACCTTCGGCGCAGGCCCCAGATCGACCGGCGCCAGCAGCTCGAGGAGACGGCGGCGCGCGGCCCGGCGCCATTCTTCCACGTTGCGCCACTTGCCGGTGCGGAGCGAAAAGCGGCCGGGGGCGTGTCCCAAGACCTGATCGGCCAGCCAGGGGCCGTAGACGCCGACCATGTTGGGGCGAAGCGCCTCGCCGGGAGTTTGAGCCTGCATGAGAGCCAGTGCACCACTGAAGCCGAGAAGAAGGCAAGTCGCTCGAAGGGGTCGCATCGCCTAGAATGCTATCACGCCGGTGCGAGGCCGGGCCTTCGCCGGAGTGCTCGCGGGGCTACTCTAAAAGTGTGAGGGGTCGAGCCTCGCGCGGCCTGCTCGTGGCGATGGCGGCGGCCGCGTTGACCGCGGCGGCAGGGGGCCAGGAGCAACCCTCGGCGGCCGAACTGAACCGTCGCGGCGCCCTGCTGCTTGAAAAGGGGGACTACGCCGGCGCGCTCAAAGAGTTTCAAGCGGCGGCCCGCCTCCGCCCGGACGACGCCGCCATCCAGTTCAACGTCGGCCTGGCGCTGTTCCGGCTGGGCCGCTACCCGGAAGCGCTCAAGCCTCTGGCCCGGGCGCTGAAGCATCCGGAGTCGGCGGCGCAGGCGCGCTATCTGCGCGGGGTGATCTTTTTTGAGCGCCGTGATTTCGCCTCGTGCGCCAAGGAGCTGGAGAGCCTGCGCGGCAACGCCCGCTACGGCGAGCACGTGCTCTACATGCTCGTGGAGAGCTATCGAAACCTGAACGACGCCAGGCGCTCGCAGGAGGCGTTCGCCGAACTCAATGCTCGCTACCCGAACTCGGCCCTGGTGCACAAGCTGCTGGGCATCGCGCACGAATGGCAGGGCAATGAAACCAAGGCGATTGAAGAGTTCGAGCGGGCGCTGCGCATCAATCCCCGCATGCCCGAAATGGCCTTCGCCATCGGCTTCCTTTACTTCAAGCAGCAGCGGTATGCCGAGGCCCGCCGGTGGCTCGAGCGCGAGCTCGAGCTCGATGCCTGCTCGGCCAAAACGCACCACTATCTCGGAGAGATCGACTACCTCGAAGAACGCCTGGCGGAGGCGGCGGCACGCTACGAAAAGGCGATCGCCTGCGACCGGAACTTTGCCGAGCCGTACATCGGCCTGGGGACGGTCCACGAGCGCAGGGGCGACATCGAGACGGCGGTCAAACTCTACCGTGAGGCGGTCAAACGCAATCCGGAGAGTGCGCAGGCGCGTTTCAAGCTCGGCACCGCGTTGCGCAAGTCCGGCCGCCGCGAAGAAGGCGATCAGGAGCTGGCCGTCGCCCGGCGCCTCTACGCGGAGGAGGCGAAAGCCAAACCTCGGACAGGTGGCGCCCCAGCGGGTCAGGACCGTTGAGCGTACCGGACCGCAGTGGGGGCCGCCAAGCGGGCCAGCCCGTCCAAGTCGAACTCTTTGTAAAGGCCGAGACAGAACAGATCGGGGGCGTCTTCATAGCGGACGGGCGCCTCAAGCAGGTGAGCGAGGGACGCCATGCCGTCGCGGATGACGACCTCGGCAAACAGCCCGGGCTCGAGCGCGGCGGCGACCAGCGCGACCGTCTGGCTGCGAATCCCGGCGACCTCCAGGCGCAGGCGCGGCGCTCCCTGAGCGCGCAGCCAGCGGGCCAGGGCGATGAGCTGCGCCGCCTCGTGTCCAAGGGCCCGCTCGCCGAGCGCGGCTATGAGTTGCACCAAGCCAAGCCTGCCTGGGTTCTGGGGCTCGGCATCGCCGGTGAAGATCAGATCGGCAGCCAGCACCCGTTCGCCGCGATTCACGCGGTCGGCCACCACCGCCGCGGCCGTTTTCTTGCCCTTGTCGTCGAGCACGATCGTGCCGGGGGCGGAGCTTGCGGCCGTCAGAGCTTTCGCCCAGACGCCCGCCGCGCTTAGACCGTTATCGAACTCGAAGCGAAACGACCGTGTCTCGATCTCGTGGCGGTGCGTGTTGCCTAGCGCCCAGGGATGCTTGACCTGCACGGGCCGATAGCGCACCGTGGTCTTAAGGCGTTGCCGGGCCTCGGCCGCCGGCGTCTCCGACCGGCGGATCTCGGCCGCCAGTTTTCGCGCCAGGCCGAGAATGGTGAGGTTGTTCTCGGGCAGGCCCACGACCAGCTCCTCGTAGCTTTTGACCTCAGGGCCCACAGGGATCTCCTCGTCCGTCTCCTTGAGCCCGAAATGCCGCGTGAAGAAGCGATAAGCCTGGCGGCGATTGTCGAGCTGGTAGTTGTGGTCGCCGGGGTCGGTGTTCAGGTGCCAGCCGAGGCGGTCCGCGGCCCCGTAGAGGCCGAAGAAGGGCTTGACCGAGTCGTAGATGTAAGGCCGGACGAGATTGCCGCGGAAGCAGCAGTCGTCCTCGGCGCTGTAGATGAGCAGGGTCGGACGGGGCGCACGCATCGCCGTCAGGTGGGAATAGTCGGCGATGGTGAGCATGTCGGTGGCGTTCTGCTCGATGTCGCCGATGTCCTCGGGGCGCTCGATGCGCGAAAGCACGGCGCTGTAGCCGGCCACGGGCACCGCCACGGCGACGCGTTCGTCGAGTGCGCTGAGCACGATCGTCTGCCAGCCGCCGCCGGACAGGCCGGTAACGCCAAGCCGCGAGCGATCTACATTGGGGTGTTGCTCCAGATAATCGAGCCCCTTGCGCATGGCCAGGTAGAACAGGCCCGCAGCGTTGGCGCCCACCAGATCCAGGTGGCCGCCGAACCAGTGAACGTTTTCGGAATGATTGAGCTCGCCGTAGGCGATCCATTCCAGGTTGAGCGCGACGATGCCGCGCAGCGCCTGATTGATGCAGCGCTTCTGCTTGTACTCGACGGTCTTGCCGGACGGGCCCACATGGCCGTTGACGTTCAAGATCGCCGGCCGCTTGCCACTCAGTTCTTCGGGCTCGTAGAGGATGGCGCTCGACCAGAAACCCGGCACGATCTCATAGCGCAGCTTACGCATGCGATAGCCCTTGCCGGAGGGAATCGGGCCAAGGTCTTCAAAGCGCAGCGGCGCTTCGATCCACTCGCGCGGCCAGCCGCGGAAGATAACCTCGTCGAGCAGCCGGCGGCGCAGCGCTGCGCTCTCACGCTCCCACTCGGCGGCGGAGGCGACTTTGGGCAACGGCGGCGCTTTGGCCGCAAGATACCGCTGCAACTCCCAGGCGACGACCTCGGGCCGGAGCAAGGCGGGCTCGAGTATCGGCCGGAGGCGGCGCGCTTCGGTCTGGGCCGCGACGGGCGAGGCCGACAACACCGCCAGGCAGAACAAGACAGGGCACGATCGCATAGCAAGTATCTTAAGTGCGATTTGTGGATTGCGGGGAACTGGAGCTGAGCTCCAATCTCGCAGGGAACGCCCTGCGCGGGGTGGCGTTGGGACGCAAGAACCGAATTCATTTGGGCAGCGCGGAGGCCGGGCCCAAGGTGACGGCGACCAGCATCCAGCGCGTCGGGGAACTTACTCCCGCCCGTTGGGCGGCGTCTTGAGGCGGCTGAGGGGCACCGCTGACTAACTACGGTCCAGGCTTGCCACGTCGAGAGCGAAGGGCCCGGCGAACGAAGTTGGGCGGTCCTCGGTCGAGGCCGCCAGCAGAAAGGGCCGACCGCGGGCAACGTAGTGCAGGGTGAAAAAGCTGTCCGAATCGGTCTGCGCCGTCACCTCGGTCTCGTGGACGACACGCCGTACCTCACCGGGATACTCCACCCGGACCCTGGCCCCGGCGACTGGGGAGCCTTGGCTATTACTACTGGGTCAGAAACGTTTCGCCCCACAAAAAGGGCGGCACGGCAGCTGCCGGATCAGCCAGGCAGTGAGGGCGCTCCGGATGCTGGCTATGGAGTCCGCCTCAAATCGCCGCTCCTGCCCCCGCGCTGCCCCGCGGCCGGTAGTCGGCCGGCAGCTCCGATCCCGCCAGCTCGAGCCGGCCCGCACGCGCCGAGGGGGAAAAAAGCTCCTTTCGGCCACCAGGAACCCATAGGCCGCAATGCACAGCGTCGCGTGATGGTGAAACCCTCGCCACGAGCGGCCTTCAAAATGCCCCAGCCCCAGCTCCTGTTTCAGCTCCAGATAGTCCCGCTCCACAATCCAGCGATGCTTGGCCAGCCGCACCAGCTCTTCGAGCGTCGTCTCCGCCGGCAGGTTC
>Ga0308391_1000771_pt1 | contig 13919 bp, 10 predicted proteins | sample Hotspr20Samplet1_FD_202363 | JGI IMG/M metagenome (GOLD analysis project Ga0308391, IMG submission 202363) | Hot spring phototrophic mat microbial communities from Octopus Spring, Yellowstone National Park, Wyoming, United States - 20050623_t1 ... | reverse complement strand
ACAGCGGTCGGGGCGGGCGGCGCAGCTACGGTGGGCGATGGGAAGATCGTTGCTCCGACTGCGCCTCCGCCGAGCCCCACGCCGCGAATGAAATTGCGGCGTGAGAAGCCGGTTTCAGGCTTTTTCCGAACGTCCGTGTGCTTATCAGAACTCACGAGACACCATCCTTTCCTGCCTTCCGGCGACAACTGCCGACGAATGCCGATGCATTCTCGCATCGACTATATCAGATCCGCTCTCGGCCGACAAGATGATCGACAGGCGCAGGCGGCGCCTTCTCGGTCCGGCGCTTGGCGTGCACGACGCTGCGGTAGCGCTCCACCAGCCGGCTCGTCAGCAGGCGAGCGTCATGGTCGGTTTCCACCTTCCGGCGCGCCCTGCGGGCCATCTGGCGCGCCTGCTCCGGCGCCTCGAGCAGCCGCAAGACGCCGGAGGCGAAGGCGTCCGGATGATCCGCCAGCACGCACAGCTCGCCGTCGGCGCCGCTCAAACCCTCGGCTCCGAGCCGCGTCGAGACGACGGGTATGCCGCTGGCGAAGGCTTCGAGCAGTTTCACCCGCACGCCGGAGCCACTGAGGATTGGACAGACGAAAACGGCATAGCGCGACAGGGGCTCGCGAATGTCGGCGACATCGCCCCGCAGCTCCACCGCAGCGCTCGCCGTCGGTAGAGCATAGGACGGCGGAGGTTCGCTGCCGACCACGATCAAGCGGACCTGAGGCCGAGCCGCCGAGATCTTCGGCAAGACCGCCTCGAGAAACCAGGCCAGCGCCTCGAGATTTGGCTGGTGGCGAAAGCTGCCGACGAACAGCAGCGTGTCCGGCTCTCGCGGCTCCTCGACGAGACGGTAAGAGGCCACGTCGATGCCGGTGCGAAGGCCGGCCGCGGCCTTCTCGCCCAACCGGGGCAGAAACCCGGCCACATAGGAGGCGTTTTCGCGGCTGCAAAAGTCGACGCCGTCGAGCCGCCCAAGCAGCCGCAGCTCGTAACGGAGCGCCCGCATGTACTCGAGCGCCGTCCGCGCTTTCCGCCAGGGCCCTTTCACGCGGGCCAGCAGCCGGCCGACGGACTGAAAGTAGACGTCATGTTCGAACAAGAACGTGGCGATCCGCCGGTAATCGCCCGCATATTGGCCCATCGGGAAGTACTCAAGCTGGATGACGTCGATCTGCTCGAGCAGGATCGTGCGTTCGATCAGCCAGCCGAGCTCTTCGCTTCGAAACTCGCGCACCGCATGAGGCTCGAGCGAAGCGAGCGACCGCGGCGCGCCGCCCGAACGGGTCAAAAATTGGATCGACGCCACGAGCTCGGCCAGATTCCGGTGCGCCGCCTCTTGCTCGGGCCGATCCAGCAATACGATGAGGTGGAGCTCGCAGAGAGCCGCCAGGTGCCGGCAGGTCTGAAGCATGAAGACGGCGCCGCCGTGGACCGGGGGGCAGATCGGGTAGGGCGACACAAACAGCACCCGCAAGCGCTCGGGCGAGGGCGCAGCTTCCTCGAATCGGTCCCGGTAATAGTCGCCGCGCGGACGGCGGAATGCCTCTGTGTCGGAGATTTGCGCCAGGGCCCGGGCGCGCCAGCGCGAGGCGACCGCCGCCGGCAGGCGGAGCAAAGCCTCCGCCAGAGCGATGAGCGAGGCACGCTCGCGCGATTCGCCGAAAAAGAAACTGACCCAGGCGCCGCCAAGCGCCGCCGCCCAGTGCGCGCCGAGCTTGGACCACTCGTGGATGTTCTTTACGGAAAACAGCAGAAAATTGCGCCGGAGCACGTCGTCGATCTGGCGCGTCGTGAAGCAGCGGCCAATGGTGCCGCGATGCTCATGCCAGACCCTGCTTTTCGGCTCATAGAGGACCTTCCAGCCGCGTTTCCAGGCCAGATAGCCGAGGTCGGCGTCCTCCAGGTAAAACGGTTCGTATAACCGATCGAAGCCGCCGAGTTCGAGGAACTTTCTGCGATCGAACGCGCTCGAGCCGCCGCCGGGGTAAAAGCACGGATACGCGAGCGAGATCCGGTCGTCGACGCGATGGCGCACGCGCAATCGGCCGGCCTCCCAGCGGCCTTCGGTCAGACCGGTCTCCTCCCGCCGCCTTTCCGGGTCGCTGAAGAAGATCTGCGCGGAGACGGCGAACACCCTCTCGTCGCGAAAGCCCTCAAGAAGCGGCGCCAGAAAATCCGGCGCCACGCGCATGTCGTTGTTGAGCAACACGACAATGTCGTGGCGTGCGGCCTTGACGCCGGCGTTAGAGCCGCCGCCGAAGCCCCGGTTCTCTTTGAGTTCAAGCACGCGGATCTCCGGATAGTTCCGGCGCACGAACTCGGCGCTAGCGTCGGTCGAACCGTTGTCCACCACGATGATTTCGCTCCCCGGACAACGCCTGACCGCCTCCAGCACCGAAGGCAGATTTCTCTCGAGCAACTCCCGGCCGTTCCAGTTCGGGATGACGATCGAGGCGGCCTGGGTTTTGGGCGTCAGATCGCTCGGCGGACGGCGGCGGCCAAACAGCGCCCAAAGGAGATCCGCGGCGCCGAGCACCAGGGGAAAAACCAGGATCAGGACCGGGGAAGCGACGAGCAGCGCGAGCTCGAGCAAACGGCGCAGCAGCTCTGGCATGCTAGCGTTCGGCGAGCTCCGGCCCGAGGCCGATCTTTCGGCCGAGGCGGACCCAGCGCGAGGCCTCGACCAGGCTCAGCTGCGCCTCCAGCCGGCGCACCTCGGCATCCAGCCGCTGCGCCCAATGGGTGCGCTCCTCCACCGTCCGCTCCGCTTCATGGAGGAGCTCGACGCAGCGCGCCAGTTCCCGGAGCTTGTCGTCGAGCTCATGGCGCGTCCGGCGCGCCCAGTCGGCGTGAGCCTGCACCTCGGCTTCGAGGGCGATGATCTTGGCTTCGTAGCCAGCCGCCTGCTCGGCGAGCTCGGCATTCAGACGCTCGATCTCGCGGCGGGCCGCGGCAAGTTCCTCATCCAGCCTGGCCGCCCAGCGATTGCGCTCCTCGAGCTCCTCTTCGAGCTGCCTGAAGGTCTCCACCAGGCGTGAGTGCTTCTGCTCGAGCTCCTCAAGCCACCGATCCTTGGTCGCCAGCTCGCCCTCCAGCAGTTGAATGTGTTCGGCGCGTTCCTTAAGAGCGTTAGCGGCCGAGGGCAGGTAGACCAGCGAGGGCGGGCTGGGCAGCTCGCCGAGGCCGCAGACGGCGACAAAGAAGTTCGCCTCGTTCGGCTCGGCGCAGCGCCGCTCGACAAGCAGCTCGCAGCCCGCACCCCCGACGGCCTCGAAGGCGATGCCGGCGGCGTGATTTTCGAGATAGAAGGCCGCCCGAGGATAGACCTCTAGCAGCGCCTGGCGAAACTCCTCAAAATCGAACTCGCGCACGTGGAACGGGTTGGGGCCCGCGAGACGGCGGGACTCTGCGTAATAAAGGCGGTTGGGCGTAGAGACGAGGAAGCAGCCGTCGGATCGCAGAACTTCGCGCGTGCGCAGCAGCGTCTCCCGCCATCCCGCCAGGTGCTCGATGAGCTCGAAGGCAACCACCACGTCGAAACTTTCTGCGCGAAAGGGCAACTCGGGCGCCGCCGCCCGGACGAAGGCGAGATTCGGGCGGCTATAGTGCGCCCGGGCGAAGGCAAGCGCCTCCCAGGAGACATCGAGCCCGATCACCTGGTCGGCCGCCGAAGCCAACTCCCAGGCGCCGTAGCCGGTCCCGCAGCCGAGATCAAGCACGCGCTTCTCAGCGCAGAGCGTTCGGGCGAACAGATACCTGGCCCGATGCTCGTTCCACAGGTCCGGGTTGACCCGGCCGGGAACCACCCGTTCCCCGGTAAATTCAAGCACGCCCTTTCTCCTCGAGCAGCGCCGGCTCGAGCAGCCGCTGATTCAGCTCGACGCGACACGGCAGGTGGATGTAGCCGTAGACGGGCCCCGGAGGCGGACCCATCTGAAGCGTAATGGCGTTGTCGATCCAGTCGCACATCTCGTAATCGACGAGCGAGCCGTCGGCGATGGCGGGGGAAAACGAGTAATGCGACGGATAGAGCAACGGAAGATCGAGGTGGAAATCGACGGTGTAGATATCGCCCGGCCGCATGGGCGGCAACACGAAGCCCTCGCGCAGCGTGTTGGTAGCGGCAAAGTCCAGGCCCAGATGGTTGCGCAGGACAAAGCCGACGTTGGGCCGGGCGATGGCGTCGCGCGCTCGAACACTAATGCGGACGACGATGCTCGATTCCGGCTCGAGCGTGGCGAGCGGCCGGCCGTGAGGATCGACGACGGCGATCCCCAAGACCTCGGCCCGGCCGCTACCGTGACGATGGTCGATGTTGGGTATGGTGTCGACGATCTCGGGCGGGGGTTTACGTTCCCACTGAGCCGGGGCGGCCTCGAAGGCGCGCTGGCTCAGCTTGAGGTAGCGGGCATCCTTTTCCGCCATGGCCGCCATGTAGCCGGACACCACGCTCGCCGTGTCGCCCAACCGGCGCACGCGTCCCTCTTCGAGCCACAGCGTGCGATCGCCGAGCGCCTTGACGTCGCTCATCGAGTGCGAGACGAAGACGATGGTCACCCCGGCGGCGCGCAGCTCGTGCACCTTGCGCATGCAGCGCTGCCGGAAGTAGATGTCGCCCACCGCCAGCGCCTCGTCGACGAGCAGGATGTCCGGATCGACGTGGATGGCGACGGCGAAGGCCAGCCGGACCGCCATGCCGCTCGAGTAGGTCTTCACCGGCTGGTCGATGAAATCGCCGATCTCGGCAAACTCGACGATGCGGGGATACTTCCGAGCGATCTCGGCGCGGGAGAAGCCGAGGATGGAGGCGCTCAGGAAGACGTTCTCGCGCCCGGTGAACTCCGGATTGAAGCCCGCGCCCAGCTCAAGCAGCGCCGAGACGCGGCCGTGGACCGCCACCCGACCGGCGCTCGGCCGAAGGATGCCGGCCACAAGCTGAAGTAACGTGCTCTTGCCCGCGCCGTTCTCCCCGATGATGCAGAAGGTCTCGCCCCGCCGCACGGCGAAGGAGATCTCGCGCAGCGCCCAGAAGTCGCGATGGAAACTCTTGCGGTTGAAGGTCAGCAGCTCTTTGAGGCGGTCGGCGGCCTTCTCATAGATGGGGTAGCTTTTCGAGACGTTCTCAAACTCGATGGCATTCAAGGCCGGCGGGTCGCTTTCCCAGCGTAGCAGCGGCCCCGCGGCGCTTGTCAAGCCGGCCGGACCGGAATCGGCTATCATACCGGACATGAATGTCGTCATCCTCGCCTGCGGCCTCGCCGCCGGCGTCCTCCGGTTGGCGGCTCAGCCTCCGGACGTCAACTACGATGAGGCGAAGGTTCCGGCCTACACGCTGCCCGACCCGCTGCTGTTTCCGAGCGGCGAGCGCGTCACCACGGCGAAGATTTGGCTCGAGCGCCGCCGGGGGGAGATTCTGCGGCTGTTTGAAACACAGATGTACGGCAAGATGCCGCCCCGGCTCAAACAGACGGCCTTCCGGCTCCGATCGACGGACCGGCAGGCGCGGGGCGGCAAGGCGGTCCGCAAGCTGGTGACCGTGCTCTTTGACGGCCGTGAGGACGGCCCGAAGATGGAGCTGCTCGTTTACCTGCCCTCCTGGGCGCGGCGCCCGGTTCCTGTTTTCGTCGGCCTGAACTTTCAGGGCAACCACGCCGTCGATGCCGATCCGGCGATTCCGATCAGCCAGTCCTGGATGCGCCCCGGCAAGGGCGTGGTGAACAATCGGGCGACGGAGGCCTCCCGCGGGGCGGAATCCAGCCGCTGGGCGGTCGATCGGATCCTGGCGCGCGGCTACGGGCTCGTAACCGCCTACTACGGAGACATCGATCCGGACTTCGACGACGGCTTCCAAAACGGGATCCATCCGCTGTTTTATAAACCGGGCCAGAGCCGGCCGGAGCCCGATGAATGGGGCTCGATCGGTGCTTGGGCCTGGGGGTTGAGCCGCATCCTCGACTACTTGGAAACCGACCGCGAGGTCGACGCCCGCCGCGTCGCCGTCATGGGCCATTCCCGGCTGGGCAAGACGGCCCTTTGGGCCGGCGCGACCGACACGCGCTTTGCCATGGCGATCTCGAACAACTCCGGCTGCGGCGGCGCGGCGTTGAGCCGGCGTCGCTTCGGCGAGACCGTCAAGCGCATCAACACCGCCTTTCCGCACTGGTTCTGCGACAACTTCAACCAGTACAACGATAACGAAGACGCCCTGCCGGTGGATCAGCACATGCTGATTGCCTTGATGGCGCCGCGGCCCGTCTATGTTGCCAGCGCTCAGCAGGACCTCTGGGCCGACCCGAAAGGCGAGTTCCTGGCTGCCTTGCACGCCGATCCGGTCTACCGCCTCTTTGGCCTGGAGGGACTGCCGGTCAAAGAGATGCCTCCGGTCAATCAGCCGGTGATGGGCTCCATCGGCTACCACATCCGCACGGGAAAGCACGACGTCACCGAGTACGACTGGGAACAATACCTCAATTTCGCCGACAAGCATTTCCGCAGGAGGTCGCGATGAGCCAGAGGCGACTGCGCAGCCGAGACTGGTTCTTCGAGAAGGAGTACTACGCCTTCGCCCGCCGCGCCTATCTGCGCTCGGAGGGCTTCAACGCCGACATCTTCGAGGACAAGCCGATCATCGGCATCGCTAACTCCTGGAGCGAGCTCAACCACTGCAACCGGCACTTGCGCGAGGTGGCCGAAGCGGTCAAGCGCGGCGTCTGGAAGGCGGGCGGCGTGCCGCTTGAGTTCCCGACCATCTCCCTCGGCGAACCGTTCATCAAGCCCACCTCGATGTTGCTGCGCAATCTGATGGCGATGGACGTCGAGGAGTGCATTCGCGCCTATCCGCTCGACGGCGTCGTCCTGCTGTGCGGCTGCGACAAGACCACGCCGGCGCAACTGATGGGCGCCGCCAGCGTCGATGTGCCGGCCATCGTCGTGCCCGGCGGGCCGGCGCTGGCCAGCCACTGGAAAAATCAGAAGCTCGGCTCGGGCACCGACACGCGCAAACTTTACGACCTTCATCGAATGGGCCGGATCACCGAGGAGGAATGGTGCGAGCTTGAGGGCGCTGTCGCCCGCAGCGCCGGCCACTGCATGGTGATGGGCACGGCCTCGACGATGACCAGCCTCGCCGAGGCGCTGGGGATGACGCTGCCCGGGGCCGCCTCGATCCCGGCGCCCGATTCGCGCCGTCTGGCGATTGCGGAACGGAGCGGGGTGCGGATCGTCGAAATGGTGAACGAAGAGCTGCGGCCTTCCCGGATTATGAGCCGGGCGGCGTTTGAGAACGCCATGATCACCCTCATGGCGCTCGGCGGCTCGACCAACGCCGTCATCCATCTGGTGGCTATCGCCGGGCGTTTGGGCATCCAGTTGAAGCTTGAGGAGTTCGACCGCATCTCGCGCCGCACGCCCTGGCTGGCCAACATCAAGCCCTCGGGCGAGTTTCTCATGGAGGATTTCTTCTACGCCGGAGGCCTGCCCGCGCTGATGAAGGAGATCCTTCCGTTGCTTAACGGCGACTGCCTGACGGCGAACGGCAAGACCATCGCCGAAAACTACGCCACGGCCCCCTGTTACAACCGGGACGTGATCCGTCCGCTCGAGGCGCCGCTTGCCAGCGAAGGCGGCATCGCCGTGCTCTACGGCAATCTGTGCCCGCGCGGCGCCGTGATCAAGCAAACGGCGGCCTCGCCTCATCTGCTGCGCCACCGGGGCCGGGCCTTCGTCTTCGAACGCTATGAGCAGATGAAGGAGCTGATCGATCGCGACGATCTCCCCGTGGAGGAGAACACCATTCTGGTGATGAAGAACTGCGGGCCGATCGGCGGGCCGGGCTTCCCGGAGTGGGGTCACATCCCCATGCCCAAGGTACTGTTAGAACGCGGCGTCCAGGACGTGGTGCGCATCTCCGACGCCCGCATGAGCGGCACCAGCTTCGGCACCGTCGTGCTGCACGTGGCGCCCGAGTCGGCTGTGGGCGGGCCGCTCGCAGCGGTCGAAACCGGCGATGAGATCCTGCTCGATGTGCCGAACCGCAAGCTGGAACTGTTGGTGGCGCCCGAGGAGATCGAGCGCCGGCTGGCTGCGTTCACGCCGCCTGCGCCGCATTACCGGCGCGGCTACGGCAAGCTCTTTCTCGATCACGTCACCCAAGCCGACGAGGGCTGCGATTTCGACTTTCTGCGCCCTGCCCCGACACCGGCCTGAGCGATCGGGCCATTAGCGGCCGGCTCGGGCTCCGACCCGACGCATCACTTGGTGGATTGTCTTAAAGACCGTCTCCTCGACCTCTTCGCTGAATGGCCCTGGCTGGCCGTAATAGATCATGCTGCTGTCGGCTTCGTAACCGCCTTCGCGGAGCACCCGCAGCGAAGGGATGTAGCACATCACGTCGTTGGAGTAGCCGGCCACGACGAGCGTCTCACGAGGGAATTCGCGTTTGGCCCGCAGCGCGTAGTCGACCACTACCTCGCCGCCCAGCGCCAGAAGCGCCAGGTCGGTATTGAAGCGCACCGCCTGGACCGGATAGGGCACGTACCGAACCGGCCGGCGCTCGTCGTAGGCCTTGAGCATCTGGCGCGCCCGCGCCACGCGGAACCTGTCGCCGCTTGCCAGCTCCTTCTCGAAGGTCTCACGCGTGTGCGGCGCGAATCTGAGGTCCACCACCTGCAAAGCGGCGCGGATGGGAGGCCGCACCGGCTTGAGCTCGCCGGCGAGCACGCGAACGACCTCGTCGGCCAAACTCTTGCCGTGGCGCTGGGCCAGCTCCTCGCTGCTGCGCGGATTCGGATTCTGGTCGCCGGCGCACAGCGTCAGGAACATCGCCGTTGCGCCGGGCCGCACCCGTTCGATCTCCATCTGCGCATAGCCGGCGTAGTCGCCGCTGATCTTATAATGCTCGGCGGTGAGCGTCGTCGAATGGCAAGCGTAGCCGAAAACGACCGCCTTCGTTCTGCCGTCCGGATCGCTCACAACCAGCACGGGAACCGAGTGATCCACGGGGCCGGAGGGGTTTACCCCCAGCCGGATGCCGTTGGGTGTCACCTCGCGGCGGTTCACTGCAAAACCCACCTGGCCTTGACCGAAGGCCAGGCGCGCGGGCGCGAGATCGCCCAGCGCGGCGCCGGTGACGGCGACGAGCTTGTCGGCGAGCCCGCGCGCGTAGTCGCGCACCGTTTGTTCCTGAACCGCATCGAGCTCGAACATCGTGATGAGGTTGGGGTAGACGACCGGCCCGGTGTGGGTGTGCGAGGCGTTCAACAACAGGCGCGCCCGCTCAAGCCCCCACTGCTTCTGCACTCGGGCGGCGACCTCCTCGGCAAGCGATCGGGGCAGGCCGATCAGGTCGACCGTCACGACGACGAGCCGGCCGCCCTTGGCGTCTTCCAGCGCCAGCGCCTTGGCCCACAGCTCGGTGAGCTTGCCCTCCGACGGCCTGTTGCGCGCGGCGTAGCCGGACAGCCAGATGGGACCCTCGGGCGTAATGTTGAGGCGCGCCACGCCCGCTCGGAACTCCTGCGCGCCGAGAGCGCCGGCGAAGGCCGCAAACACGAGCAGCTTGTTCATATCCAGACCTCTTGTATCGTAATACCCTCCTTGCAGAGCTGGCAACTGGCTTCATCGCCGAAACAGCAGCCCTGCAATTTGGCCAAGTAGTAGAACGGAAGCGGGTCGAAGCAGAGCGTCTCCGGATTGGGCTGATAGACGACGACGGCCAGGCCGATCACCTCGGCGCCGTTGGCCGCCAGCAGGTTCTTGAGCTCCATCAGCTTCTTGCCTGTCCGCAAGATGTCGTCGACGATCAGCACCTTCTCGCCGGGCACCTGCTCAAGAAACTGCCGAAAGCGCAGCGGCTCAGCCTCGTTGTTCTTCTCCGCCCAGTAGACCTGGCGGGCGCGAAGCGCTTCGCACACGCCGTAAGCGACGGGCAGGCCGGCGGTGGCGGGCGTGACGATCGACAGCTCCGGGATGATGGCGCGGATCTCCGGGTTGGCTCGCACCAGCCGGCTCAAGCCGACGCTGAGCGTGCGCTGGTGCTGGTAGTAGCGCATGGCGAGCGGCACTTGCAGGTACTGGTTGGAGTGCAGGCCCGAGGGATAGCGAAAGTGGCCCTCGCGCAAAGCGCCGGTCTGGCGCAGCAGGGCGATCACTTCGTCTTCGGTGGGAACCAGATGCATTCTCAGTGAGCTCCTTTGCCGGTGAGCACGCTGGGGATCGTCCGCATCAGAATCGCCAGATCGAGCCCCAGCGACCAGTTGTCGATGTACTCGAGATCTTTCCGGATCCAGTCGTCAAACTCCAGTTCATCGCGCCCCTCCAGGGCCCACAGGCAGGTCAAGCCGGGGCGCATCCGAAGTCGGCGGCGCTGCCAGCGCTCATACCGCTCGACCTCCTCGGGAACGGGCGGCCGGGGTCCGACCAGCGACATGTCGCCCCGCAGCACGTTCCAAAGCTGCGGCAACTCGTCGAGCGAGAACTTCCGCAGCAGGCGTCCGAGCGGCGTCACGCGCGGGTCGTTGGCAATCTTGAAGGCCGTCTTCTTCTCGTTGAGATGGGCCAACTGCGGCTTCAACTCCTCCGCATTTTCACACATGGACCGGAACTTGTAGAGGGTGAAGCGGCGGCCGTTAAGGCCGCAGCGCTGCTGGCGGAAGATCACCGGGCCGGGCGACGTCAGGCGGACAAGCAGCGCGATCAAGAGCATCAGGGGCGACAGCAGCACGAGCGCCGCCGCCGCCACAACGATATCGAGGGCGCGCTTGGCCATCAGACGCAGCTCGTCGGCCGGGGCGGCGGAGAAGGTAAGCAGCGGCGTCTGGTAGAGCCGGTCCAGGTAGACCTCGCTGTTGACATGCGGGAAGAAATCCACCGCCACGCGCGTCTGCACGCCGCTTTCGTCACACAGCAACAGCACGTCCTCGAGCTCGGAGAGGCGCTTGCTGTCGACGACGAAGATGATCTCGTCCACCACCTGCGTATCCACGAGCTTGGGAATCTCCTCCAGCGGATGCACCGAGTACCGCGCCGCCAAGCGGGGCGGCAGGGGGCCGGCCTCTGGCTCGGCTGCGACGAAACCGAGCAGGCGCACCCCGAGGGCCCGGGAGCGCTCGAGCAACCGTGCCAGACGCTGGGCGCGCGGACCAGTCCCGGCAATCAACACATAGTAGGGTTCGCCGAATCCGCGCCGCAGCCAGCCGACGAGGCGCGGGGCATTCAGCCGGAACAGGCTCAGCAAGGCGCAGGTGTAGAGAAGAAAGAGGGCGAGGAAGGGCCGCGACAGATCTAGCCGCAAGGCATACTCGATCAGGACGAGCGCCACGCCGGCAGCGGCGCACTGGCGCACGGTGTCGCGGAGGATCACCCGCGCCGCCTCGGCCTCCAGCCGGTCATAGACGCGCAGGCCGATGCCGGCCAAGGGCCAAAGCACGGCCGCCGCCCCGATCAGCAGAGCCTGAACCGGGGCAGCCAGGAAGAAGACGCGCTCAAGCGGCAGCGCCAGGCGGGTGCGGTAGGCGAGCTCAAAGGCGACAAAGGCGAGGACAACATCGGCCAAGCCGTACAAGAAGCGTGCCTTGCGCCGCTGACGCGTGAACACCCTGTCCCAGGCTCAGCATAGCACGGCACCCGGCGGGCCCGACACGTCCGCCGCGTCGCCGTTTGACCGCCGAGCGATTCGGTGCTAGACTAGTGGTTAGCATTTGCTAAATTAGTGAGCGCTAGATTCTGATGGCGGCACCCTCCCGCGCCCGCAAGCCTCGGCTCTCCGCCGCCGAACGCCGCTCGGCGATCGTCGCGGCGGCGATCCGCCTGTTTGCCGACAAGGGCTTCAAGGGCACGACTACTCGGGAGCTCGCCAAAGCGGCGGGCGTTACCGAGCCGGTGCTCTACCAGCATTTCGCCACGAAAAAAGACCTCTACACCGCCATCATCGAGTCGGTGTGCAACATGGAGCAGGAGGCGAAGGACCCGCGGCTCGAGGCGGCCGAGCAAGCCGGAGATGACCGGGCTTTCTTCCTCCGCCTGGGCGAGCTGGTCCTGGACTGGCACCGCCACCACGCCGACATCATCCGGCTGCTGCTGTACAGCGGACTCGGCCGCCACGAGCTGGCCGACTTGTTTTTCGAGCGCCACGTGGCCGTCTATTACCGGATGCTGACCGGTTACCTGCGCCGGCGAATCGAGGCTCGAGCCTTCCGCAAGCTCGATCCGTACCTGGCGGCGCGTGGCTTCACCGGCATGATCGCGCACCAGGCTCTGGCGGAGGTCATCTTCGGCGACCGCCGGCTGGCGCGGACACGAAAAAAACTCATCCGGACCATGGTGGACATCTTCCTAAAAGGGCTTTCAGAGGAAAGGATCTGAGAACCATGAGAACCCATGCCGTGCTTGCGGTACTAGGCACGCTCTCTCTATCGATCCTCCTTGCCTTCGGTTGCAGGAATCGAGACTCTCAGCCGCGCGTCGAGGCGGCTTCCGCGCCCGCGGATCCTTTCCAGGTGCGGGTCGCGCGAGCCGAGAGTCGTCGGGTGGCTCGATTCATTTCGGTCACCGGCTCGCTGGCCCCGGACGAAACGGTGACCGTGAGCAACCAAGTAGCTGGGCGGCTGGAGACGCTCCATGTCGACTTCGGTCAATGGGTGCGCACCGGCGCCGTGATCGCCGAGCTCGACACCAGCGAGCTCGAGATACAGCTTGACCGGGCCAGGGCCTCGCTGGCGCAGGCGCTGGCGCGCATCGGGCTGGCCCCGGGCCAGCAGGAGGCCGCCGTCGAGACGACGCCGGCCATCCGTCAGGCGCAGGCGCTGCTTGAGGACGCCCGCACGCGCTACGAATCGGCCGCTCAGTTGGTCCGGACCGGCGACATCGCCGCCGACCGGTTCGTCGAGATCGAGAAGGCCTACCGGGCGCGTGAGGCGGCGCTCGATGCCGCGCAAGACGAGCTCCGGACTTCGCTGGCGGCGATCCGCGCCTTGCGGGCCGAAGTCAAGCTCGCCGAGAAGCGCCTGGCCGACGCCATCGTTCGGGCCCCGATGGACGGCCATGTTTCCGAGCGGCTGGTCTCGCCCGGACAATATCTGCGCGAAAACACGCCTATCGTCACGCTCGTCAAACCTCATCCGTTGCGCCTGCGCGTGGAGATTCCCGAGTCGGCTTCGGCGAGGGTGCGCGTCGGCACCGAGCTGCGCTTCGCCACCGACGCCATTGCGGGCGCCGAGTTCGGCGCCGTCGTCCGCGAGCTGAACCCGGTGCTCGATCCGCGCTCCCGATCCCTTACCGCGGAGGCGAGGCTCTTGGCGCGCGACGACCGGCTGCGGCCGGGCATGTTCGTGCAGGTGAAACTCGTCACCGAGCCCGCCGCCGAGGTGGTCGTCGTGCCCCGCCAGGCGGTTTACACCGTGGCGGGCCTCAACAAAATCTTCTTGATCCGCGACGGCCGGGCCGTGGAACGGCGCGTGCGACTGGGTACGGTCTTTGAAGACTGGGTCGAGGTTCGCGACCAGGCGGTGCGGCCGGGCGAGCTGGTGGCGCTCGACCGGCTGGCGGAGCTGGTCGACGGCGCCGCTGTGCGGCTAGAGTCGCGCCCCTCGGGAGGCTAGGCCGTGCAAAAGATCGCCGAAATCTGCGTTCGCCGGCCGGTCTTCGCCACCATGCTCATCCTGAGCCTGGTGGTGCTCGGCCTGGACTCCTACCGCAAGCTGGGGGTCGACTTTTTTCCGAAGGTCGAATTCCCCATCGTCACCGTCACCACGACGCTGCCGGGAGCCGCCCCCGAGGAGATCGAAAGCCAGATCACGCGACGCATCGAGGAGGCCGTCAACACGATCGCCGGCATCGAGGACTTAAGCTCGCTTTCGGCCGAGGGCATCTCGCTGGTGACCGTGCAGTTCGTTCTCGAAAAGGATGCCGACGTGGCGGCTCAGGAG
>Ga0308391_1000766_pt1 | contig 13988 bp, 10 predicted proteins | sample Hotspr20Samplet1_FD_202363 | JGI IMG/M metagenome (GOLD analysis project Ga0308391, IMG submission 202363) | Hot spring phototrophic mat microbial communities from Octopus Spring, Yellowstone National Park, Wyoming, United States - 20050623_t1 ... | reverse complement strand
CGGTCGCCGTCGAGGTCGACGGCGAGGTCCGTGATCTCGATCGGCCGATCGAACGGGATGCCCGGGTCCGCATCCTGCGCGCCGAGGATCCCGAGGCGCTGCCGATCCTCCGCCACGACTGCGCCCACGTCATGGCCCAGGCCGTCCAGGAGCTCTTCCCGGGCACCCAGGTGACGATCGGCCCGCCGATCGAGACCGGCTTCTATTACGATTTCTGGCGCGAGCAGCCCTTCTCGACCGACGATCTCGCCAAGATCGAGGCGCGGATGGCCGAGATCGTGAAGGCGGATGTGCCGTTCCGCCGCGAGGAGGTGAGCCGCGAGGAGGCCCGTCGGCGGTTCGCCGCCATGGGCGAGCGCTTCAAGCTCGAACTCCTGGACGCGATCCCCGAGGGCGAGCCGGTCACGATCTACCACCAAAACGGCTGGTTCGACCTCTGCCGCGGCCCGCACGGGCCGTCCACCGGCCGGATCGGCGCCTTCAAGCTGTTGAAGGTGGCGGGCGCTTATTGGCGCGGCGACCACCGCAACCCGCAGCTGCAGCGGATCTACGGCACCGCCTTTCCGAGCAAGGCCGCGCTCGACGCCTATCTCCGCCAGCTCGAGGAAGCGGAGCGGCGCGACCATCGCCGGCTCGGCCGCGAGATGGACCTCTTCCACGTCCAGGAGGAGGCGCCCGGGGCGGTCTTCTGGCATCCGCGGGGCTGGGTCCTCTGGCGCGCGCTCGAGGACTACATCCGCCGCCGGCTCGCCCGCGCGGGCTACGTAGAGGTCCGCACTCCCCAACTGGTCGACCGCTCCTTGTGGGAGCGGTCCGGCCACTGGGAGAAGTTCCGCGCCAACATGTTCACCCTCGAGGCGGAGGAGCGGGCCTTCGCTTTGAAGCCGATGAACTGCCCCTGCCACGTGCAGATCTTCAACCAGGGGATCAAGAGCTACCGCGACCTGCCCTTGCGGATGGCCGAGTTCGGCAGTTGTCACCGCAACGAGCCGTCCGGCGCGCTCCACGGCATCATGCGCGTGCGCGCCTTCACCCAGGACGATGCGCACATCTTCTGCACACCCGAGCAGATCACGAGCGAGAGTGTGGCCTTCGTCGACCTGTTGCGCTCGGTCTATGCCGATCTCGGCTTCCCCTCCTTCAAGGTGAAGTTCTCCGACCGCCCGCCGGTCCGCGCCGGCTCCGACGAGGTCTGGGACCAGGCCGAACGGGCCCTGCGCGAGGCCTGCGCGGCGGCCGGCGTCGAGCCCGAGCTCAACCCCGGCGAAGGGGCGTTCTACGGGCCCAAGCTCGAATTCGTGCTCGAAGACGCGATCGGCCGCGATTGGCAGTGCGGCACGCTGCAGGTCGACTTCGTCCTGCCCGAGCGGCTCGACGCGAGTTACATCGGCCCGGACGGCGCCAAGCACCGGCCGGTCATGCTGCACCGGGCGATCCTGGGCTCGCTCGAGCGGTTCATCGGGGTCTTGATCGAGCACTATGCCGGCCGTTTGCCGGTCTGGCTGGCGCCGGTCCAGGCGGTGGTCGCGACCATCACCAACGAGGCCGACGCCTACGCCCGCGAGGTGGCCGCTCGGCTCGAGGCCGTGGGTGTGCGGGTCGAGCTCGACCTCCGGCCGGACAAGATCGGCTACAAGGTGCGCGAGCACAGCCTCGCCAAGGTGCCGTTCATCTTGGCGGTGGGGGCGCGCGAGACCGCCGAGCGGACCGTGGCGCTGCGCCGCCTCGGCAGCCAGGGCCAGGAAGCGCTCACGCTTGACGCCGCCGTCGCCTTGTGTCTTCGAGAGTCGACCCCACCTGATCTCGTGCGTCCCGCGTAACGGGACGAGGTGAGGAGAAGGGGCGCGGCGGCGGAGCGGCCGGCGCGCCCATGGGCGTATCCGCAACGGAGGAAGAGCAGGCTACATGGCAGCAGCGGCCCGCGAGGACGAGTATCGCATCAACCGGATGATCGACGCACCCGAGGTCCGGCTGATCGACGAGAACGGCAACATGGTGGGTGTCGTCTCGCTCAGGGAAGCCCTCGCACGGGCGGAAGAGGTCGGGTTGGACTTGGTGGAGATTTCGCCGACCGCCCGGCCGCCGGTCTGCAAGATCCTCGACTACGGCAAGTTCAAGTACGAGGCCCAAAAGAAGGCCGCCGCGGCGCGCAAGAAGCAGCGCGTGATCGAGATCAAAGAAATCAAGATGCGGCCGGGCATCGACGAGAACGACTACGACATCAAGATGAGGAAAGTCAAAGAGTTCCTGGACGAGGGCGACAAGGTCAAGGTCACGCTCCGGTTCCGGGGACGGGAGATGGCGCACACCCACCTGGCGACGAGCCTGCTCGAGCGGATCAAGAACGACGTCGCCGACCGCGCCAAGGTCGAGCAGATGCCGAAGCTCGAAGGTCGCCAGATGGTCATGGTGATGGCCCCGCTGCGCTGAGAGGCCACCTCCCCGCCCGCTCGCGAAGCGTCCGAAGGGGTAGCGGGTCGCCCCGGTCGGCCGGGGCTTCCGTGCTCCTCGAACGGGCGATCCGGCCGAGCCGCCGGGCGCCGACCGGCTGCGCCGCGCGAGGGCTCCCCGCCCGCCCGCGGTTCGGCTAAGCCCGCGGCAGCTGCAGCCGGAGCCGCCGATGCCCGCGCCCCACGCCGCTCGTCTCGAGGCCCTGCGCCGCGCCCTCGCCGAGGCCGGCGCGGATGGGCTCTATTTGCCGCGCACCGACGAGCAGGGCAGCGAGTATCTGCCCCCCTCGGCCGAGCGGGTCGCCTGGCTCACGGGCTTCACGGGCTCGGCTGCGACCGTGGTCGTGCTGCCGGAGAGGGCGGCCGTCTTCAGCGACGGGCGCTACACCGTCCAGCTCGAGCAGCAGGTCGATCCCGCCCTCTTCGAGCGCCACAACCTCGCCGAGACCCCGCCCATGCGCTGGCTCGAGCAGCATCTGCGCGGCGGCGAGCGGCTCGGGCTCGATCCCTTCTTGTTGCGCCGAGAGGAGTACGAGCGGCTCGGCAAGCTCGCGCGGGCGAAGCGGGCGAGCCTCGTCCTCCTCGAGTCGAACCCGGTCGATCGGATCTGGACCGATCGGCCGGCGCCGCCCACCGCCCGTGCCTTCCTCCATCCCGAGCGCTTCGCCGGCAAGAGTTCGGCCGAGAAGCGGCAAGCGATCGCCGAGGAGCTCCGTCGCAAGGGCGCCGACCACCTCTTGGTCACGGCCGCCGATTGTGTGGCGTGGCTGTTGAACGTCCGCGGCCGCGACATCCCCTACAACCCGCTCTGCCTGTCTTTCGCGATCCTGGATGCCGACGGCCGCTGCCGCTGGCTCGTCGATCCGCGCAAGGTCGGGCCGGAGCTCCGACTCGACGACGCGGTCGAGATCGAGCCGGTCGAGCGGCTGCTCCCCGCGCTCGACGAGCTCGGTGCGGCCGGCTGCGCCGTGCTGGCCGATCCGGCCGAGGTCCATCTGGGCTTCCTCGACCGGCTCGAGCGCGCCGGGGCCCGGCTGATCGAGGCCGACAACCCGATCCGGCTCGCCAAGGCGATCAAGAACCCGGCCGAGATCGAAGGCGCGATCGCCGCCCAGCGGCGCGACGGGGCGGCCATGGTCCGGTTCCTCGCGTGGCTGGATCGCGAGGGGCTCGCAGCCGGGATCCGCGAGATCGCCGCGGCCGACCGGCTCGAGCTCGAGCGGGCCGCGGATCCGCTCTACGAGGGGGCCGCCTTCCCGACCATCTCGGCGGTCGGGCCGAACGCGGCGCTGCCGCATTACCGCGCCACCCCCGAGAGCGACCGGCCGCTCGAGCCCGGCACGGTCTACCTGGTCGACTCGGGCGGCCAATACCGCGATGCCACGACCGACGTCACCCGCACGATCGCCCTGGGCGAGCTGCCGCACACCGTCAAGGAGCGCTTCACCCTGGTCTTGAAGGGCCACATCGCGATCGCCGAGTCGGTCTTCCCGGTCGGTACCACGGGCAGCCAGATCGATTGCCTCGCCCGGCTCGCGCTCTGGCGCCGCGGCCTCGACTTCGACCACGGCACGGGCCACGGGGTCGGGAGCTATCTCTGCGTCCACGAGGGGCCGCAGCGGATTTCCAAGGCCGGCGGTGGCGCCAAACTCGCGGCCGGCATGATCCTCTCGAACGAGCCGGGCTACTACGCGCCGGGGGCGTACGGGATCCGCACCGAGAACCTCGTGCTCGTCGAGAGCCGCGGCAAGCCCGAGGGGGGCGAGCGCGAGCTCTTGGGTTTCCGCACCCTCACCCTCTGCCCGATCGACCGCCGGCTCGTCGTCCCGGCGCTGTTGACCCCGGAGGAGCGCTGGTGGCTCGACACCTACCACGCCCGGGTCCTCGACGAGCTCGGGCCGCTGCTCGAGGATCCGGCCGATCGCGCCTGGCTCGAGCGGGCTTGCGCGCCGCTTTGACCCGGCCGCTCAGCGCCAGCCCGCGAGCTCCTCGAGGAGTGGGAAGATCGCCGGGGCGGCGGCCAGCACCCGGTTGCCCCGGACGAGCCCGTCGCCCGCGAGGAACTCCCTGACTCTGCCGCCCGCCTCCTCGACCAGGAGGAGGCCGGCGAGCGCGTCCCAGCTGTTCATGTGCGGCTCCACGTAGCCGATCAGCCGCCCGCAGGCGGTCCAGGCGAGGCCGAGGGCACCCGAGCCGTGGCGGTGGTACATCCCGCCCGCCTCGAGCAGCCGGCCGAAGATCGGCGCCACCTCTTCGGGCCGCGAGCGGTGCGAGAAGCCGACCGAGACCGTGCCGTCGGCGAGCGTGCGCGCCTCGGCCACCCGGATGGGCACGCCGTCGAGCGTGGCCCCGCCGCCCGCCCGCGCGGCGAACAGCTCCCCCGCGCACGGATCGTAGATCACCCCGAGCTCGACCCGCCGGTCGCGGACCCGGGCGAGGCTCACGGACCAGGAGGCGATCCCGTTCAGGAAGCACCAGGTGCCGTCGATCGGATCGACCACCCAGGTCGCCGCACCGGCGGGTGCGTGCCCGCCCTCCTCGCCGAGGAACCCGTCCCCCGGGAACAGCGTGGCGAGCCGCCGGCGGATCAGCGCCTCGACCTCGCGGTCGGCCTCGCTCACGAGGTCCTGAAGCCCCTTGCGCTCGATCGCCAGGCGGTCGCGGCCGCGGAAGCGGCGGAGCGCCAGGGCGCCCGCCTCGCGGGCGACGGCGCAGGCGGCGGCGAGCTCCAGATCCAGGGCGGTGGTCGGCACGGAGGCGGCTCCCGATGGCGGGCCGCGTCGTACTAGCGGGCAGGGCCGGCCGTGGCGAGACGCACCGTTCACGGCCCGTTAACCGCCTGCCGTTAGGCTGCCGCCGTCGCCGACGGGAGCCCTCGCGCATGGCCGAAAGTCCGCCCGACCCGATCCCCCTCTTGCAGCGGCCGGTGGTCCAATCGCTGCTCTTGCACGCCGCCACCCACGACCGCGAGACCGGCTGTCTGACCGCCGCCTATCTGGCGCAGCGCGCGGCCGAGGAGATCGCCCGCCGGCAGCGCTACGGCGGCCGGCTCTCGCTCCTGCTCGTCGCCCCCGACGAGCCGCGCGAGGCTTTGCCGGACGGCTCCTCCCCGGTGGTCCGGCTGGCGGCCCGGGTGCGCGCCCGGCTGCGCTCGACCGATCTGGTCGGCCGCTGGGAGAGCGAGGAGATCGTCGTGCTGCTCCCCGGGACCGGGCTCGCCGGTGCCTCGCGGCTCGCCCGGCGGATCCTCGCGAGCGGCCCGCCGGGAAATGAGCCCGGGGCCGGCGCCCCGGTCCTCGCCAGCATCGGGGTCGCGACCTGGCTCGGTGCGGCCGAGACCCTGGGCACGCTGATCGACCGGGCGCGCGCCGGCCTCGCCGAGGCCCGTGCCCGGGGCGGCGGCTGTGTGGGCGTGAGCTGAGCGGCGGCGGCGCCGGCGGGCCCCGCTCCGTTGACCGGACCCGGCAGCGGGCTTTAAGCGGCCCCTGCCGGAGGGGTGCCGGAGCGGTTTAACGGACTGGTCTTGAAAACCAGCGAGGGTTCGCCCTCCGTGGGTTCGAATCCCACCCCCTCCGCCAGCGCGTCCCACGAACGGCCCGCTCGGAGCGCGCCTTCATCGAGAAGGCGCGGCGCTCACCCGCACGCCCACCCACCCTCCGAGCCGGGTCGAGGAGCCCGGACGGGGCCGACCGGCGCGCCGGCCGAACGGCGCAGGCTCGGGGCCGGTCGACCTCGCACGGGCCGATCACCTGCGGCAGCGCCGGACGAGGCCGGCGACCGCTGGCCGCCGGGGCGCGCTCGCGCGGCGGGCGCAGGAGGTCCGCCATGCTCACGCGCGCGAAGGCGACCCGGAGCGCGAGCGCAGCAGTTGGCCCGCAGAGAAGCGCGCGCTTTTCTGGCTTCGGCCGGCCCGACCCCCGGACCGCAACCGAGTGCGAGGCCGGCGCGGCTGCTGTTGCGGGCTACCGTTCGGGTCCGCCGACCGTGGGGTCCGCAGGGGGTCCGAAGCACCCGCGACGCCCGACCGTCCATCCGGTGGGCGTCGCTCGCGGAAATCGACACGTGTCCGGGACTAGGTGGTGGGCGCACTAGGACTCGAACCTAGGACCCGCTGATTAAGAGTCAGCTGCTCTACCAACTGAGCTATGCGCCCCGACGCCGGCCGCATGTAGGCCCCACCGCCCGGGGCGTCAAGCACGGCCGCCGGCGACCCCGGCCGCCCCGTTGCCGCCCGCCCGGCCGACCGTTAGAAACGCACGGGTCCGTCGAACCGGAGGTTGTGCGAGCGTGCCACCCACCTCGAGCGTGCGTGCCGCCACGGTGCTGCATGCCGACCTCGAGAACTACACCGGGCGGCTGGCTCGCGACCCGAGTGGCACGGTGGCCTCGCTCAAGAGCTGCCGGTCGGTCTTCGCCGCTTGCGTGGCCGCCGCGGGCGGACGGGTGGTCAACCAGGCAGCCGACAGCCTGCTGGCCGAATTCGGCGACCCCAAGAGCGGGGTCTTGTGCGCGCTCGCCATCCAGACCCGGCTCGCCGAGCCGCCCGCCGGCCGCGCCGACCTCGAGCCCCTTCGCTACCGTGTCGGCCTCGACCATGGCGAGCTCATCGCCGAAGGCGACGAGCTCTACGGGCTCGCCGTCAACCGCGCCGCGCGCATCCAGGAGATCGCCGAGCCGGGGGAGGTGCTGGTCTCGGCGAGCGTCCGAGAACGGGTCGGCCCCAGCCCGGAAATCGCCTTCCTCGCCGAGGGGCTGCTGCGGCTCAAGAACCTGCCCGAGCCGGTCGCGGTCTTCCGTGCCCGACGCGCCGACGCCCCCTCGGATGCCGCCGGCCGCCGTCGAGCAGTCGGCGGGCTCGCTTTGCCCCCGGTCCCCTCGATCGTCGTCCTGCCCTTCCGCGGCCTGGGCGTCGACCCGCGCGCTCGGCTCCTCGCCGAGGGCCTCACCGACGAGGTGATCGCCGACCTCTCCCGCTTCCGCGACCTGTTCGTGATCGGCCGGGCGAGCGCCTTCGCCTACCGCGACCAGGGCCGCTCCCCGGCCTCGGTCGGCCACGAGCTCGGCGTCCACTACGCCCTCGACGGCAGCCTGATCCTGGAGGCCGACCGGGTCCGGCTGACCGCTCATCTGGTCGAGACCGCCACCGGCAAGGTCGCCTGGAGCGAGCGCTGGGAGCGGCGGGTCGTCGACCTCCTGCAGGCCGAGGCCGATCTCGCCCGGCAACTCGCCGCCACCCTCGCCGGCCGGGTCGAGGAGCACGAGCAGAAGCGCCTTTCGAGCGGCAGCGGCCGCAGGCTCCAGGCCTACGGTCATTTGCTCGCCGGGCTGCAGGAGCTCTACCGCTACACCTCGGAGGCCAACCAGCGGGCGCGCCGCGCCTTCGGCCGGGCCGTCGAGATCGACCCGGGCTACGCCCGCGCCTACGCCATGCTCTCCCGTACCCACAGCTACGATTGGCGGTACCGTTGGAGCGGCGACCCGGCGCGCTCGCTCGAGGAGGCCAGGGTTCTCGCCGAACGCGCCGTCGCGATCGATCCCACCGACGCCCGCGGCTACGCCGAGCTCGCCTGGGTCAAGCTCTACGCCAAGGACGTGGCGGGCGCGCTCGAATCCTACGTCACCGCGCACCGGCTCAACCCGAACGATCCGGACATCCTGGCACTCATGGCCGATGCGCTCGTCTACGCCGGCCGCCCGAGCGAGGCGCTCGAGCTCGTGGCCCGCGCCAAGCGGCTCAACCCGCACTACCCGGACATCTATCTTTGGAGCGAGGCCGACGCGCTCTTCGCACTGCGCCGCTACGACGAGGTCGTCGCCGTGATCGGCCGGATGCGCGACCCGAGCGAGGGCTGCCGGCTGTTGGCCGCGAGCCACGCGCTCGCCGGCCGTGCGGAGGAGGCGCGACGCTACGCCGAGCTCGTGCTGCGCCGCCAGCCGGGCTTCACCGTCTCCGACTGGATCGCCACCCAGCCCGACATCGACCCGGCCGAGCGCGAGCATTTCCGCGACGGCCTGTTGCGCGCGGGGCTGCCGCCTTGAACCCGCACCTTCCGCCCGGCCCGCGCCCGGACGCGCCGTGAGCGAGGCCGACCGCGAGCGCTGGGAGCGGCGCTGGCGCGAGCGCGAGGTCGGACCCGGGCCGGCCGAGCCCTGGCTCGTCGAGAACGCCCGACATCTGCCGAAAGGGCCGGTGCTCGACGTGGCCGCCGGTGCCGGCCGCAACGCGCTCTGGCTCGCCGCCCGGGGCTTCCCGGTGACCGCCCTCGACATTTCGCCGACCGCGCTCGAGCAGCTCTCCCTCGCCGCCCTCGGCCGGCGGGTCGAGGTCGCGACACGCTGTGCCGATCTCGACGACCCGGCCGCCCTCGACGACCTCGGCCCGTTCACGGGCCTCGTCGTGATCCGCTACAAACCCTCGCCCGCCCAATGGGCGCGGCTCGTCGAGCGGCTCGCTCCGGGCGGCCGCGTGCTGCTCTGCTCCTTCGGCCGCGAGCGGGCCCGTGCCGGCGGCTTCGACCCGGCCTTCTGCCTCGAGGAAGCCGAGCTGCGCGCGATCCTCGAGCCCGCCCTCGCCTGCCTCGTCTACGAGCGGCTCGGCGCGGCGACCGATTGGCTCGAGGGCTCGATCTGGGAGAAGCCCCGCCCGCGCTAGCCCGCGGCCGGTGCCGGCCGTGCCGGGCCCACGAGCCGCAGCCGGGCGGCGGGTGCGGCCCCGCGCCCTGCCGGCGCCAGCAGACGCCGGTCGATCTCGGCGATCCGCGCGCAACCCGAGAGCGCCATCGCCCGGTCGAGCTCGCGGCGGAAGATGTCGAGCACGAGCGCCACGCCGGCCTCGCCCGCGACCGCGAGCCCCCACCAATGCGGCCGGCCGATCGCCACCGCCCGCGCGCCCGACGCGAGGGCGCGCAGCACGTCGACGCCGCGCCGGATCCCGCCGTCGAGCAACAGGACGAGCCGGTCGGCCACCGCATCCGCGACCTCGGGCAAGGCGGCGATCGCCGAGACCGCGCCGTCGAGCTGGCGGCCGCCGTGGTTCGAAACGAACACCCCGTCCACCCCGTGCTCGGCCGCGATCCGGGCGTCTTCCGGGTGGAGGATGCCCTTGAGCAGGAAGGGGCCCTTCCAGAGCCCGCGCAGCCACGCGACGTCCCGCCAGGAAAGCCCGGGGTCGAGCATCTTGGCGATGTAGGCACCGAGCGAGAGGATGTCGTCTTCGTGGCCGGCGGCACCCCGATAGTTCGCGAAGCTGATCCCGCGCGCACCCTTCATCCGCAAAAGCCAGCGCGGATGCCGGGCCATGTCGAGGAGGCCGCGCAGCCCGAGCCGGGGCGGGATCGCGAAGCCGTTCGCGAGGTCGCGCTCGCGCTGGCCCAGCACCTGGTTGTCGACCGTCAAGATCAAGGCTTCGCAGCCGGCCGCCGCCGCCCGCTCGACCATCGAGGCGGTGAGCCCGCGGTCGCGGTAGAGGAAGACCTGGAACCAGCGCGGGCCCGGTGCGGCCTCGGCGAGCTCCTCGATCGTGCAGGTCGAGCCGTGGGACTGGCAGTAGACCGTACCGGCGGCGTGCGCGGCCTGCGCCGCGCACACCTCGCCCCGTGGCCAGAGGATCCCGGAAAGCCCGGTCGGGCCGATCAGGACCGGGAGCTCGAGCCGGCGGCCGAAGAGTTCGACCGAGAGGTCGCGCTCGGCCGGCCCCGTGCACATCCGCGGCACGATCTCGAGGGCGTCGAAATCGCTCTCGTTCCGGCGGAGCGTCACCTCGTCCTCGGCCCCGCCGTCGGCGAAGTCGAAGATCACCTTGGGCAGGACCCGGCGGGCCTGCCGGCGCAGGGTCTCGACATTGTAGTAGCGGCGGGCGAGCGCCTCGCGGTCCACGGCCGATCCCCCCGGCCTCGCGGCCCTTCCGGAACGGCCGGGAGCGTGGCATGCCGGCCGAAGCACCACAAGGTGCGGCGGCGGAGACGGCGTTTGCGATGACCGCGAGCCGGACGATCGGCATCCTGGGCCTCGGCACGATGGGCCGGAGCCTCGCCCTCAACTTCTACGAGAAGGGTGTGGCGGTCGTCGCCATCGACCCGAACGAGCGGGCGCGCCGGGCGGCTGCCGAGGCCGGCCTCCGCGCCGTCGCCGACCCGGCCGGGCTCGTCGCCGCCCTGCCGCCGCCCCGCTGCGTTCTTCTGATGGTCCCGGCCGGCCCGCCCGTCGATTCCGCGCTCGACGCACTCGTTCCGCTCCTCGCGCCGGGCGACGTCGTGATCGACGGCGGCAACAGCCATTGGCGGGACACCGACCGGCGCGCCGCGCGGCTCGCCGCCGCCGGCCTCGCGCTCGTGGGCGCCGGGATCTCGGGCGGCGAGGAGGGGGCCCGTTACGGCCCCTCGATCATGGTCGGCGCCGAGCCCGACGCCTTCGCGACCGTCCGGCCGCTCTTCGAGGCCGTGGCCGCGCGGGCCGAGGACGGCACCCCTTGCTGCGCCCGGTTCGGCCCGCCGCCCGCGGGCCATCTCGTCAAGATGGTCCACAACGGGATCGAGTACGCGATCATGCAGGGCCTGGCCGAGGTCTACGACCTCGCCCGCCGCGGCCACGGCCTCGATCTGCCGGCGATCGCCGATCTCCTGGAGAGCTGGGCCGCGGGGCCCTGCGGCGGTTTCCTCCTGGAGACCGCGATCCGTGTCCTGCGCACCCGTGATCCCGAGACCGGCCGGCCGCTGCTCGGGCTGGTCCGCGACCGCGCCGAGCAGAAGGGGACCGGCGCTTGGACGGCGATCGAGGCGCTCGAGCTCGGCGTTCCGGCCCCGACCCTCCTCGAGGCGGTCCAGGCCCGCTCGCTCTCCGCCGCCCCGGTCCGGGCCGAACTCGCCCGGCTCCTGCCGCGGCCCGGCGAGGCCGGGCCCTCGGGCCGCCCGGAGGATCTCGAGGGGGCCTTGCTCGCCACGATGATCGCGGCCCACGCCCAGGGCCTCGCGATCCTCGCCGAGTCCGGCCGCGAGCGCGGCTGGCCCGAGCCTCGAGGTGCGGTCGCCCGGGTCTGGCGGGCGGGCTGCATCCTGCGCGGTACCCTCCTCGCGCCGATCGTCCGGGCGTTCGAGCGCGACCCCGATCTGCCCTTCCTGCTGCTCGACGAGGAGCTCTTGGCCCTCCTCCTTTCGGGCCTCGCCGATCTGCGCACCGCGGTGACCGATGCCGTCCGGACGGGCGTGCCGGTGCCGGCGACGGCCGCGAGCCTGTCCTGGCTCGACGGGCTTTCGAGCGCGCGTCTTCCGGCCGATCTGATCCAGGCGATGCGCGACCGGTTCGGCGCGCACGGCTTCGAGCGGGTCGACCGGTTCGGCCGCTTCCACGATCTCTGGCGCGGCGCATGAGCCCCGCCCCGGAACGCGGCCGGGCGATCGTCCTCATGGGTGTGACGGGCGCTGGCAAGACCACGGTCGGGCGGCTCTTGGCCGAGCGGCTCGGCGCCCGTTTCCTCGAGGGCGACGCGTACCATCCGCCCGAGAACGTCGCCAAGATGCGCGCCGGGATCCCGCTCGACGACGCCGACCGCTGGCCCTGGCTCGAGGCGCTCGAGGCCGAGCTCGCCCGGTCGATCGCCGCGGGCGGGACCGCGGTCCTCGCCTGCTCGGCCTTGAAGCGCGCCTATCGCGACCGCCTGCGGCGGGCCGGGCCCGAACTCCGCTTCGTCCATCTCTGGGGGCCCGAAGCCTTGATCGCCGCCCGGCTCGCCGAACGGCGTGGCCACTACATGCCGCCCTCCCTCCTCCCCTCACAGCTCGCCGCCCTCGAGGATCCCACAGGCGAGCCCGACGTGGTCGAGGTCCCGATCGACCGGCCGCCGGAGGTGATCGTGGACGCGATCCTCACGGCCCTGGGCGAGCCGCCGCCCTCAGCCCGCCCCTGAAGCGGCCGGCGGGCGCGGGTCGATCGGCAGGAGGGGCGCGATGCCCAAAAGATCCTCGAGCCGGGCGGCCGCGGCCAGGAGCTCGGCCTCGCCGCGTGGCCGGCCGACCATTTGCAGGCCCACGGGCAGCCCCGTCTCGGTGAAACCGCAGGGCAAGGAGAGCGCCGGCAATCCCGTCAAGGTGATCGCGTAGGTGATCGCCACCCAGTCGATGTAGCTCGGGAAACGGTGGCCGCCGAGCTCTTCGAGATAGCGCCGCTCGACCGGGAAGGGTGGGACGATCGCCGCCGGGCACAAGAGCAGGTCGAACCGCTCGAAGAAGGCCGCGGCACTCGCCTGCATCTGGCCCCGGCGGCGCTCGGCCCGGCCGATCTCCTCGGCGGTGAGCTTCATCCCCGTCTCGATGTTCCAGATCACCTCGGGCTTGAGGAGCGCGCGGTGCCGTTCGAGCAGCGGCGCCCGAGCGGTCACGAACTGTTCGGCCCTGAGCACCCGGAAGACCTCGACCGAATCCGAAAGGTCCGGGCAGGCGTCGAGGACGACCTCGCAGCCGAGCTCGGCGAAGCGCTCGGCCGCCGCCCGGCAGATCCGTGCGACCTCGGGGTCGACCGGCGTGATCCCGCCGAGATCGGCCGAGAAGGCGACCCGGACGAGGTGCGGCGGCCGCTCGACCGCCTCGACATAGGGGACCGGGGACGGATCGTAGCTCAGGGGGTCGCGCGGGTCGAAGCCTGCCTGGGCGTCGAGCAAAAGCGCCAGATCGCGCACGTTCCGGGCCATCGGGCCCTCGACCGAGAGGGTCTGGAAGGGGTTGGCCACCGGCCCGTGCGGCACCCGCCCGGGCGACGGCCGCAGCCCCACGACCGAGCAGAAGGCAGCCGGCGTGCGCAGGGAGCCGCCGAGATCCGAGCCGTTGGCGAGCCAGACCTCGCCCGAAGCGAGCGCCACGGCCGAGCCGCCCGAGGAGCCGCCGCAGGTGAGGGCCGTGTTCCAGGGGTTGCGGGTGACGCCGAACACCTCGTTGAAGGTCTGCGCGCCGGCGCCGAACTCCGGTGTGTTCGACTTGCCGAGGATCACCGCCCCCCTGGCTTCGAGCCGCTCGACCTCGAAGCCCGAGCGTTCCGGCACGTGGTCGGCGAAGATCGGCGAGCCGTAGGTCGTGCGGACACCTTCGACGTCGTTCAGGTCCTTGATCGCGATCGGCAAGCCGGCGAGCCAGCCGCGGCCGTCGTCGGGCGGGGCGATCTCGCCCCGCTCGATCCGCTCGGCCTGGCGCCGCGCGCGCGCTTCGCAGAGGGTGGGGATCGCGTTGAGCCGCGGCTCGACCGCCTCGATCCGGGAAAGCGCCGCCTCGAGCGCCTCGACCGGCCGCACCTCGCCCGAGCGCAACCGACGCACGAGTTCACCCGCCGAAAGCCGCCAGAGTTCGCTCATCGAGCCCCCTCCCCCTGCCCGTGCGCAGGCTGGCCGCTGTCGCCCCGCCCGTCCAGCCGCTAGCATGCGGGGGAACCGGATGGCAGCCACGTCGCGGGGGCGCGGGACGGACCGCCCGGGCGGGAGGGAGGTCGAGCATGGCGGTCTTGCGGGTGGCGATCGCCGGCTTCGGCGCGATCGGCGCCACCGTGGCCGAGCACCTC
>Ga0308391_1000755_pt1 | contig 14072 bp, 14 predicted proteins | sample Hotspr20Samplet1_FD_202363 | JGI IMG/M metagenome (GOLD analysis project Ga0308391, IMG submission 202363) | Hot spring phototrophic mat microbial communities from Octopus Spring, Yellowstone National Park, Wyoming, United States - 20050623_t1 ... | reverse complement strand
ATGGCAGACGACCCATACTCGGTTGGGTGCAAGAACTGCCAGGTTATCGGGATAGCCGGGCAATCGGATGCGCCGGCTATACACCAGCTGATGCGGCCCTGCCACCTCTTGATAGACCCAGATAGCCTTCCGAAATGCCACACTTACCCACCATTCCCTCTCTTCGGGAAAGTGCGCCAGACTACTGGCATAGGGAATGCCCTCTACGACCTTTACGCAGGAGTCCCCTTCACAATAGAGGAGGTTACTGCGGACCCGCCGCACCAAAAAACCCGCTACGAGCCGCCAGCGGGCCCGATGCGACCGATCATTGGCCACCATGAAACGCACGGAGTCCAGCGGCCATATAGCCTGAAGCGACACAAAACCCGGATGGACCCACCGCCGCGGCGCCTCCAAAGTAGAACCATTCCACCGAAAGCACCAAACTTCATTGGGAATGTCCTTTTTGCCATGGAAAAACCACAAGTAAGGCTCCCGATAAGCTAACTCAAACGGATACCAGCGCCCCGGCGGCGTAATATCCCTCAAAAAAGGCACTTCCTGCGTCGCATCCCAATAGTAAAGCACGCCCTGAATCCCCGTATCCTGCCGAGCTAATGCCCGATTATACGAAAACGCAAAAAGATAAGGGTAGGTCGGAGCTAAATTTTCGCACCCCGGCAAGGCCAGGGTACTATCCCACTCCCAGCTCTGCGCCCTTAAGGATAGAGCGACTTGGACTGCTGCCAATAAGCATCTAACTCTTCCAGGTCGCATTCCGCAAAAGTCTTTTGGGCTTCTTTGAGGCGCTTTTCCAAGTATTGGAAACGTTTTTCAAACTTCTGGTTGGTTTGGTGAAGGGCGCGTTCGGGGTCTATGCCGAGGTGGCGTCCGAGATTCACCAGCACGAAAAGGACATCTCCCAGTTCTGCCGCCGCCTCTGAAAGCTGGTTCGCCTCAATAGCTCGTTGGAGTTCGGCAAGCTCCTCTTTTAGCTTCTCGGTAAGGCCTTGGAGGGAGGCCCAGTCAAAGCCCACGGCAGCGGCTTTTTCTTGGAGGCGATAGGCTTTGAGCAGGGGCGGCAAGCGCTCAGGCAAACCTCCTATCACCGACCGCTCGGATTGAGCGGCTTTGAGCTTTTCCCATTGCGCTAAAACCGCCTTCGCATCCGAGGCTTGGGCTTGCCCATACACATGCGGATGCCGAGCTATCAGCTTTTGATTGAGCCGCTCCACCACCGTATCTATGGAAAAACGCCCTTTCTCCTCCCCCATCCGCGCATAGAAAAATACATGTAGCATCAAATCTCCCAGTTCTTCTACTATTTCGGCGTCCTCATCCCTTAAAATCGCCTCAATGAGTTCGTAGGCCTCCTCAATGGTTAGGGGGACCAAGCTATGAAAGGTCTGCGCTTTATCCCAAGGACACCGTTCTCGCAGCTCCGCTACAATTTGCCGCAGCCGATCTATACTTTCCACCCTCGCAAAAGTACGTCATAAAATAGCTAACTTTGCGCCGTGCCAGTACAGGAAGCTCTTGAGCAAATAGAAGCGGCGCAAAAGGAAGGCAAAACGCCTGAGCAGCTTCTGAGCCTCATAGAGTCTTTGCATGCCTCGTTTTTAGAAGGCGATCCAGAAGAGCGAGCCGCCTTTGAGGAGGCCCTTTTGACCGTAGCTGATGGGCTTTATCTGCCGCATCTTTTTTGGATGTATTTGGCGGGCTTTTTAGAGGATCGGGAAACCTATCGCCCTTCGTTGGAAGCCCTTTTGCGGACCTTCGCCACCCTCCCCCCCAATCCCCTCGCCGAAGAAAACCTCCGACTCCTCCTCTATGTCTATTTCTCAGAGGAAGAGCCCTTTCACATGGAGCGGCTCTGGCACCTCCTTGCGCAAGAAGCTACCCCCGAAAAGCTGGCTTACTTCCAGCGCGTCAAGACCCTCACCGAACGCAATCCCCTAACCGTGCGCATCTTCCAGAAAAAGTTCCACCTCTTAGGGCCGTTCTTCCCTAACTTTGACCACCTCCGCTTGCCTCTACCCCAGGTACGATCCCTCACCCAAACCACTTCTGTATGAAGGTCTTACCAGGACCCTACTTGATTGGCATCAGCAGTGGCGCCGTAGGAGGCGCGCTCCTGCGATATCTCCTTCAGCGAATAGGTAACCTCGCTTTCACAAACCCTTACGGCACCCTAATAGTGAATATCTTGGGCAGCTTCATTTTAGGATTTGTCGCAGGGTTTTTCTCCAATCGAGTCTATTCTGTCTGGTATTATACGATTGCTACTGGTTTTTGTGGGAGCTTTACTACTTTTTCTTCCATTAGCTTGGAAGTTTTTGAGATGCTTCGCATGGGGGACTATGCTCGAGCGCTCACTTATGTGGGGATTTCGCTGATTTCAGGTCTTTTGGCTGTAGGGGTAGGCTGGTGGCTCGGCATGCAAATCCGATAAGCTTAGGGGGATACCCGTCGTCTGAGCCAAGCCACATTCTCTATTCCGGTAGTGTGGGGAAACATATCAAACGGCTGTACTTCCTGCACCTCATAAACCTCTCTTAGGAGCACTATATCCCGGGCCTGCGTTGCTGGATGACAACTCACATAAAAGACATGCGCAAAGGGAGTTTCTCGGAGCCGTTTGAGGAAGGAGGGATGGAGCCCTTCTCGGGGAGGGTCTACAATCGCTACGCTATCCGGAGGGACCTCCTCGCCCAGCCAGACCTTTTCTAAGGCACCCGCTCGCCCTACAAAGCCCGTCTCCGGGTAAAAATGCTGATTGCGGGCAAAGTTTTCCCGCGCTCGCTCCACAGCCGATTCCAGTTTCTCAATGAGTACTAATCGCTTCGTCCGCTCCGCTACACTAATCCCTAAGAACCCCACACCGCCATATAGATCGTATAGGACTGTGGTTTCGGGCACTCGGGCTTTGAGCCAGGTGATGAGGGCCTCCGCTTGCGCGAGATTCACCTGGAAAAAGTCTAAAGGCCCCACCCCGAACTTCCGCCCTGCCACCTCATACACCAGTTCCAAACTCCCCCATAGCCGCTGCGGCACTAGGTCAAATAGGCTATTATTACGTTTGGGATTGTAAAAGTAGCCTGCTCCTTGAGAGCTGGCGAGGGCTTTCAGGGGGGAGAGGAGGGCTTCGGCCCAGTCTGGGCGGTCTTGCGAGAGGCTCACGAGGACGATGTAGCTTTCTTGGGTGCCGCGGACGAGGAGTTCGCGCCAGACGCCTTCGTGTCTTTGCGGGTCGTAGGGGGGGAGCCCTAAACGCTGGGCCTGCGCTTGTACTAAGCGCCGAACCTCCTCAAACGCCGGCGGCACCAACTGACACGCCTCCGGGGCTATCACTCGCCGAAAGTCCCCCCGCGGATGAAACCCCACTACCACCTCACCAGCCGCCCCCCAGCCAAAGGCATACTCTACCTTATTGCGATATTGCCAGGGCAATGGCGCAGGATGCACCGGCGGCACCTCCACTATAACCCCCCCAATATGCCTAAGCTGGGCCTCCACAAAACGCCGCTTAACCTCCAGCTGATGCCCATAAGTCATCATTTGCCACCGGCACCCCCCACATACACCAAAAACCGAACAGACAGGCTCTACCCGATAAGGCGAAGCCTCATGAACCTCTACAAGCTGCCCATACCACACTTGACGTTTTCGTCGCTCCACCGTATAACTCACCTCCTCCCCCTCTATCACAAAAGGCAAAAGCACTACGGGCCCCTCTTCGGCAGCCACCACTCCAAATCCCTCACTCGTTAGGTCCCGAACCCTCCCCCGTCGCTTCTCCATGGGCTAAATGTCCCCGGAGCTTTTTCTCTAGCCAGTCCAGCGGAAAAAACACCTGCCAAAAACGCCGAATCGGCAGCTCACTCTTCGGAACTACCTGCGTCAAGTACGCATAAAACGCATCCAAGGCAGCCTCCCGAGTCGGATAATCTCCTTTCAAGCTCTTGACAATGAATGTCAATAGTGCCTTTTCAATGGGGGTGCGGCTACCCCGCAGGCGGCTCAGCACCCGATACCCATGAAAAAGCGCCTGCCGGAGCGAAGCCTTATCCCCACGCTCATACGCCGCTAAAAGCCGTATCACTAAAGCCGCCAACAAAAGGTCTTTCCGACGCATCTCTACCGCCCCCTGCTCTACCCGATTCAATACCGACCATGTACGTTCAACATCTTGAACATTATACAGATTGAGAGCCAAAAGATAGTAGCTCTGTAAGGCATAAGCCGGAGAAGTGCGCAAATAAGTGCGTTCTAAGCGATCCAGGTAAAGGTCATATTGGGCTGCCACCTTATCACTCTGACCCTGTATGAAAGCAAGATTGAGCTCATGAAATATCAGAAGCCTTTCCCGCTGAAGGGCTATAAGGCGACTAGAAGGGCGAAGGGAACGGAGCTTGACTAATATTTTTTCGGCCTCGGTATAATCGCCCACTTCCAAAAGGCCAGAAAGGTAGTTATTGAGAGCTAAGAGGTAGCGATTTTGTAGGAAGGGGAGCTTTTTGGGCTGCTGTTCCATTTTATAGACGAGGAGGCGGGTGATCTCTAAGTATTTTTGATTTTGGCCAGCCAGGCGGGCTCGCAAGGCTTGCGCCGTATCATAGAAAAAGTGCAACGTCAAGGGAGCCGCAGGCTCTGGCAGCACCGGCCCCATCCGCTCTACATATTGGTCTAGGATAGCTATCCGCTCCGACGGCACGCTTTCCCCTTCTTCCAAAATCAACTCCGCATACATCGCCGCCGCATACCAGGCTTTGTGAATCTTCTGCATGTCCTCCAAAACCCGATTCGTGTACCTAAAAAGACTTTCTGCGGATATGCCTTTCCCTCGAATAAGATTCATTCCCCAGAGCTGCTTAAGCAGGTCCGTCACATAAAGGGCTTTATCGTACTTTTCCTCAAAGAGTGCCCGCTGATACAGCCGCATGAGATGCTTGGGCAGCATGGAGAGAAAACCCTTATACAGTAATAGCTCCGTGCGCTGGATATTTTTAGAAAGCTCATGATCGGGGGAGTTGGTCTGATAAAAGAACGTGAGGGCCTCCAAAAGACGTTCATTGAGGTGGCGAGTAAGAGTATCTAACTTAGGGCTTTCCTGCATGAGCCGCTGACGAATGGCCTTAGGCGGAAGGCCCTGCTTGCGATACGCTATGAGCTTATCAAAAAGCTCTAAGTAATACTTGTCTCCGCTATGAAAATTGGAGAAACGCCGAAAGTAGCGGCGCTCCGCCGTATCCATGCGCCCAATAAGCTGATAGCTAAATTGGAGACTGTACAAGTTGAGCATGCCGCAAGGTAGGAAAAAATCTCCAAATCCAAATTTTAGAATCGGCTAAGCCATTCTATAGCGACGAGGGTACGCCGAGGCTCAAATGGCGCTGGCAAAAGCCGCCCCATCGCAAAGGTAAGCCGCAAGAGACCCACCGACAATTGAGCCTGCAAAGCAAAACCCACGGTTTGAAAAGTTCTACGATGATCGGGATACAGACCTATGAGGCCCCCCTCCCCAAAAGCCGCTAAGTAATCCTCATCGCCCATCCGCAAACGCAGCTCCAAGGTGGCCTGCCCAAACTCATAAGTAGGCAAACTATTTTCGGGAAAGCCCCGCAGGTCGTTAGGGCCGCCTGCACGGCGCAGCTCATTCTCAAAAAAACTCTCTACCCAATACCGATAGCCCATGGCCTGCGTCCAAAAGGTAAGGCGTCGCCCTATCGGCCAGTATCGCCCTAAGGTAACCTGTCCCTCCTGAAATGGACTGGATTGCGGCAAACGACTATAGTCTAAGGCGGGCAAGCCCGGATTGGGCAGATAGCCTCGCACGCCCCGGCTCCCAACAACTTCCACGAACCAGCCAGTAGAGGGACTTAGGGGATTGTCTCGGCTATCCATGCGCCAGCCCAGTCTCACCCCCCGCCGGCGATAGTCTAAGTGAGGCGGGGGCGGCCACACCCGCTGCCGATACGGCGCCGTACTCAAAAGCCGAGAAGATGCCACCCTAACCCCCCCCAAAAGCGTATGCACAGCCGTAAGACGATAAGAAAACTGCACGCCCCCTTCCCGAAACAGAAAACTCGTATCCTGCCGCAAAAGATTAAAGTAGCCCTCCATGCCCACTAGCCCCCGAAAAAGGTAGGGCAGGGCCAACCTTAGGTCCAGCCGCTGGCTCCCTCCAACCAGCTGGCTGTAGGTCACTTGGAGGTTTTCCCCGAGGCGGAGGGGGCTACTGAGCTGAGCTTTTAGGTCACCCACCAGCTGCACCTTCCCAGCTTTCAAGGGGTCCGAAGCTAAACCCAACGCGCCCTCTATGCGACTATTTTGCTGGGGCCGCACGCGCACCTCCGCCCACGCTAACCCCGGAAAAAGCCAAAGCCGCGGCGTATCCACGACTGTCGCATACGGACTGCGAGCCATACGCATAGGGAGCTTTTCCCAAGCCTCCCGAGAAAGAGGCCGCTTCGGCCACACCCCCGTCACCCGATAAAACGCCGAAAGCGGCGCCGGCCACCGCCCCCGAATAAACACCGTATCTAACACCACCCGCTCCCCCAAAAACACCCTCACATAACCCACACAACCCCCACCCGCATCACAATCTAACCGACTCCATCCCGCCGAAGCATACAGATACCCTGCTTTTCCCACCTCGTAAAGGGCTTCTTCAAGGAGGGCATCCAAGGCCCCCGCCCGCAGTACCTCCCCCTCCCAAGAGCGCCGAAAATACCGACTTACGAGCTTCTCCGCCCCAGAGTCCCCCTCTACAACCAGGCGCCTAAGCCGATAGCGGGGGCCTACATAGCCTTTCTCCCAGCTCGCCCGCCAAAAACCCAAAGCCACCAGAAAACTATCTACCTTCTGCCCAGTCGAATCCCGCTGCATAAGGGCCTGAAGAGCCGCTCGCTCCCGAACCCTTAGCCCCCTAAGCTCCGAAGGGCTAAAAACTTGTAGCCATATAAGGAGAAGCTCCATGGGCTATGGGCCTGTAATGACTTCCCAAGTGAAATCGGGGGAGAGTTTCCAAGCTTCTATGACGGGCAGAAGCGGCGCCGAGAAAGCCGCCGCCGGCAAAGGCACCCCCAAAATAAAGGCCAGCGTCGGCGCAATCGCCGTAATCGGCACCGGCTCGTACCGGTCTTCCGACCGTCCCCCACCCCACCAAAATATCAGCGGCACATGCGTGTCATAGGTCCAGATGGAGCCGTGCGTAGTGCCTCTTGTGTAACCTTCGCTCTCAATAAGACCCGGTGCATACACCACCACTACATCCCCACTGCGCCCCGGGAAATAACCCGCCTGCACGCGAGACACCGGATAATAACTGGAACCCGGCCCACTCAGCTCCTCCCGCGTATAAACCGCTACAATGTCAGACCGCTGAAGAAGGTACTCCTTCAAAAGACGAGCCGCCCGACGCCGAAGCCCCAAAGTAAGCTTCGGCGAAAAATAAAAACTCTGATTGAGAAAGGCCGCAATAAACTGCACGGTATCTGGCACCTTAAAGGCTTCATGGAGGAAGGCTTCGGCCCGGGCGAGCATTTCGGTCTCGGGGAAACGGCCAGCATGGAGCTTGTTTTCGGAGAGAGCTTCAGGGGTGGGGCTAACCCCATGATCCGCCGTGAGAAACACCAGCACTTCCCTCGGCCGAAACCGCCGACTCAAGTAGCCTAAAAAATCCGCCAACTGTTCATCCAGAGCGCGGTAAAGGGCTTCCAACTCACAGCTCTCCGTGCCAAAAAGATGCCCCACCAAGTCCGGCGTAGAAAGGCTTATGCACAAAAAGTCAGGATACTTGTCCTGGCCGAGTTTTTCGTGCTGGATGGCTTCTTTGGCCAAAGCCAGGGTGAGATAGTTACCAGCGGGCGTGAGAAGAAGGTCTTTATAGGTGGTAGGCTGATGAGGAAAAGTAGGGCGGCCCTCACCGGATAGATGGCCTTCATAGGGACTGTCGTCGGTACAAGCTAAGCGACCGGGTAAAGTCCAGGGAATCCTTAAAAGGCTATCGGGAAGGCGCCGAGCATTGAAGCTCTCCACCCACTCGGGAAGGGTGGAGCCGTAGTAGGTGCTACTGACCCATCGGCCGTTTTCGGCGTCAAACCACAAAGCGAGGTTGGCACTGCGGCCCGCAGGCAAAATAGCCGATCGGTCCTTCAGCGCAATCCCAATTACTTTACTCTGATAACGTGTCGCATACCGAAGCTCGTCCGTAATGGTCGTAGATAACAGCGTACGGGGACTTCGGCGACCCGCCTCTCCAAAAGAACCCACCGGCTGAACCGTCGTGTCCAAAACACAGTAATAAGGCTTCCCTAAGGTGCGCTCCCACCAGGTATTCGCCACAATCCCATGAAAAGCCGGCGTAGCCCCCGTGTAAATGCTGGCATGCCCCGGACCCGTATAGGTAGGAAAGTAGGTGTAGTGCGCATTCCAAAAGACTACACCTTCCCGCAGGAGCCGCCCAAAGCCCCGACTTTTAGCCGGCACAAAGCGCCGCAGGTAGTCCGCGCGCATCTGATCCACCACAATACCCACCACTAAACGCGGGGGCCCATGCTGAGAAAAACCAGGCCTCCATCCAAACCCTATCAAGATAAGCCCAGTCAAAGCCCTTAGACCGAACTCCTCTAACTGCAAAGGCCTACCCCCAAATCGCATCATCCCTCAAAGATACAGGATGAGCGGGAGCTACCCGTACATTAGCCCCCCACCAAAACCTTCTCGCTTGACCAAAGCCGCTTGTGCATGGAGGAGAAGCGCTGCCGGAGAAAAATCGTTATCTTTGAAAAATGGCGCGGCTTCCTCTGAATACGCTTCGCTTAGCTAAGCGCTTAGAGGAAGCGGGCTTTCCCCCCGCCCAAGCCGAAGCCCAAATCCAAGTTCTGATAGAACTGCTCACCATGCAGGAAGCCGCTACTAAAACCGACATCCAAAAACTGCGCCTCCGCACAAAAAGAGACCTCCGCCTCACCGAAGCCCAGCTCCGAAAAGAAATCCAGCAGTTAGAAGCCCAAATCCGAAAAGAAATCCAGCAATTGGAAACCCAAATCCGAAAAGAAATCCAGCATTTGGAAACCCAACTCCGAAAAGAAATCCAGCAGTTAGATGCTCAAATCCGAAAAGAAATCCAGGAAACAGAAGCTCGTCTCCGAGCGGAAATAGAGAAAGGTCAGCTCCAAATGAAGGAGGTGGAGACTCGCCTTCGGGCAGAAATTTACCGAAGCTATAACCGGGTTATCTTTTGGGTCGCGGCTCTCATTGCGGCTCAAATACCCATCTTTTACCTTTTGAAGCGGCTTTTGCCATGAGACCAGCGAATATCTCTGTTGGAATGTTTTGTTTTGCTGAGTTATGCGAATTGCAGGGGCGATAGCGACGATAGCGGTAACGACGGCGATAATTTTGGGCTTTGGGCTGCCCTTACCCCGGATACCGGGGCTGGGCCTTACGGATCGCAATCTCTTCTTCCATGTGCCGATGTGGTTCGCCATGTATGTGATGATGGGAATTTCACTCTGGTGGAGTGGACGGTATCTTTTGCAGAAGGATTGGGAAAGTGATCGGCGGGCACGAGAAGCGGCCGTAGTCGCAGTGTTTTTCGGGATTTTGGGGCTCTTGACGGGCATTCTGTGGTCCCGGGTAACTTGGGCGGAGGCTTTGCCGGATTCAGACTGGCAGGCCTGGTGGGGCTGGGACCCCAAACAAACCTTCGCCTTGATAGCCCTACTCGTATATGGGGCCTACTTCTTTCTGCGGCAGGGCATTCGGGACTTTCGGCAGAGAGCCCAGCTCAGCGCCGCTTACAACGTCATGGCCGCGATCTTAGTATGGCCCCTCACTTTTCTCCTGCCGCGCTATTTAGGGGGGCTTCACCCCGGCGCAGAAGGAACGCCCGCCTTTCGCAGTGAAGACATCAGCCCCTTGCACCGAGTAGTGTTTTATTTGGCGGTAGTGGGGTTTGTAGCGCTGGGCGTATGGATATGGATGCTGCGGGTGCGCCTGAGTCGTTTGGAGGAGCGGATCACCACTTCTCCAGACCTTCCCGCCGAAGCCGCTTAGGCGTGTATTTGTGCGGTCGGTAAAAGCCGCCCAGCTGAATTTCCCCTGTGGGAAGAATACGAGTCGCCTGCGGCCGCGCCCAGTGCACCTGCCCCCCCACCCCCGCCTGCAAGTAAAAACGCTGTAAATAACGTTCCAACCACACCCGCACTCCAAACAGGATCATCAGCCGCGTATCGCTGCGCAGGTCTTTTCGGGGCCAGTAGCGCTGATGCAGGTGAAGCGCTACATAAAGGGGCCTATCGCGCCGCTCATCCGCTCTAAAGTACCCTATCCCCCCTTGCGAAACCCCTAAGGATACATAGCCGGGCACAGGCGTAAAGTGCAAAAAAGTATGGTGATACCGTAGCACCAAAGCTGGCCGAGCCCACAAATGCACACCCCCAACCCCTAAACTGCCTCCCCAGTAAAGGGGCTTGGGCGCATCCAGCGGCTGACTATATAGCCACAAACCGACGCCGCTCAGTATCCAACCAATAACGTTTCTGCTCCCGACGGGTCTCGGCATGGATCTGGCCAGTCTCCGGATTCGGACGAACCTCATTATACTCCTGAAAAAGGGTCAGGTTACCATCCGCATCAAAGGTCGTCTGAATGGTGGTATGAGATTGCGAAGTTATGATTTGGGCGGCCACTTCTAACTTATCCTGCACTTGGCAGTTTTCATCTACTAAAAGGGCATAAGTGGAGGGGCGAGGGCCGTCCATGACTTCAATAAGCCACACCACCGCCCTCCCATACGAAATCTGCCCCACCGGCGAAAAAATCGGCTCCGAATCCCTCCAGGCAAGCTTTTCTAAGAGCCAAGACTGAAGGTAAGGCGGAAAAGGCTCCCGAAACTCGTAAGAAACCTGCGCTCGGTAAGGAAGAGAAACTCGGGAGAGCTTTTTCCTGATGGCCTCACAGGGAGAAACATCAGCAGTAGGCAAAATAGAAAGGGCATCCGCCTCCACCTCCGCCCCGTATGTAGTCTCCGATGAAGTAGATTGACAACCGAGACCTACTAAACCCACTATAATCCCAATGAAACCTCTTCTCACGAAAGTAAAAATACGAGTTTTCTCAAAAGCGGAGCCTGCCTCGGAGACTCTTCTGGTGTTGGAGCTTTAGATCCAGGCCCCCAGCAGATGGGAAGACCAAAGAAGGCCCTATCCCAAGCGCAAACGCTATGAGAGAGACGCTCCCTCCTCACCCGTCAGAGCCAAGTACAAAAGCGGCAAAAACACAAGCCCCATAGAAACCACTATAGGAGACCCCATCAAAGTCCACACAATATAGAACCACTGAAGGGACACAACCCGCCCAGATATATACACAAAAATCGACAAACCTATGTACGGGAGCAGCGCTAAGAAGACCTTCTCAAAGTTCTGGGCAGTGAGGGAAAAGCTCTGGCCAATCGCACCAAAAATTCCCGCTCGCCCCGATAAGATCGCATAAGGCCCCGCCCAGCCAAAAAGATTCAATATAAAGAGAATCAAGGAGCCCACCACGACCAGAATACTTCTAGCCCAAGCAGAGTCCCGCAACAGAATATACCCCACCCCAATCAAGATCCCCGGGACTAGCTCCAAGATCAAATAGTAGACAAAAACCTTTAGGAGAAGGCTTATATCTCTAAAGGCCTCTCCAAAAGACAGCTGCCCATGGCGAGCCACCAAATAGCCCGCCCGCACAAACGCTGGCATTAAGATGAGTGGCACGATTAATAAAACGATAAAACTTACAATGAAAAATGACAAACCGATAAAACCTAAAATAAAGAATCGCGAATCGATAAAACTTAAGATAAGGAACCGCAAAAATACGAGCCCAGGGATTAAGGTATAGATAGAAATAAAAGCTGCGATAACTAATAGGACGTAAAGTCCCACAAAGAGGAGCCAGTTCCCCTTGAAGAGGTCCCAGGCTCTATTCCATAACTGAGATATACTTACCTCGCGCATATTTCGGCAAAGGTGAGGAAAAACTTTCACCCCACCTTTAGGACAAAGCCCTTGAGATACTCGCCTTGGGGGTGGAAAAAGTGTATGAGGTGGTCAGGCTACTCCTCTCAGGGCCCTACACACCCCAACGAGTAAGAAGACCAAAGAAGGCCTTATCCCAAGCGCAAACGCTATGAATGAGACGCTCCCTCCTCGCCCGTCAGAGCCAAGTACAAAAGCGGCAAAAATATAGACCCTATTGGAAGCACCACAAGGAGCCATAACCCGCAAAGAAGCCCCCCTACTAACATCAAATCAGGAGGCTCCCCAAGAAGCCCTAATCCTAAGCGAAGCAACCCTAATATCAATAAACCTATGACCGAAAGCAGCGCTACGAACACCCTGCTAAAGTTCTGCCAAGTGAGGGAAAAGCTCTGTCCAATTGCACTAAAGATCCCCGCTCGCCCCGAGAGGACATAATAGGGCGCCGCCCAGACAAAAAAGAGAATTATGAAGCCTGCCACGACCAGAATATCCAAACCATCCCACCCCGGAGGCGCTATCCTACGTAAGCTCCATAGGATTAGCAAGAGAGTCAGTTCGTAGACAAAAATCTTTAGCAGAGAGCTTAGGTTTCTAAAGACCTCTCCGAAAGACGGCTGCCCCTTGCGGGCCACCAAATAGCCCGCCCGCACAAGAACTGGCATTAGGGGGGTATACGCGAGCAATACGAAGATAGGCACGAGCATGTAAATCGGAATCAAAATGAAAATCAAAATCACAATAATACTCGGTAATGAGACTAAAAGTCCCACAAAGAGAGGCCAGTTCACCTTTAGGAGATCCCAGGTTCTACCCCACAGCTGGGATATACTTACCTCGCGCATACCTCGGGAAAGGTAAGCAAAAACCCTTCTATCGCCTCTCAGGAAAAAACCTTTAAGATACTCACCTTGGGGGTGAAAAAAGTCTATAGGATGGTTAGGCTGCTCCTCTCAGGGCTCTATACGCCTCCAACAAGTAGGAAGACCAAAGAAGGCCCTACCCGGAGCGCAAACTCTATGAGTGAGACACGCCCTCCTCACCCGTCAGAGCCAAGTACAAAAGTGGCAAAAATACACACGACACCGGAATCACCACAAGAAGCCCCACCCCACAAGGAATCGCCCCTAATATTACTAAACCTATGAACGAGAGCAGCCCTAAGAAAACCGTGCTAAAGTTTTGTGCAGTGAGGGAAAAGCTCTGGCCAATCGCACTAAAAATTCCTGCTCGCCCCGATAAGATCGCATAAGGCCCCGCCCAACCAAAAAGACTCAATATAAAGAGAATTATCAGGCCCGCCACGAACAGAATACTTATAGCCGGATAAGAGTCCTGCATATACCCCACCCTAATCAAGATCCCCGGGATTAGCCACAGGATCAAAAAGTAGACAAAAACCTTTAGGAGAAGGCTTATATCTCTAAAGGCCTCTCCGAAAGACGACTGCCCCTGGCGGGCCACCAAATAGCCCGCCCGCACAAGAGCTGGCCATAGGAGGATCAACGCGATCAAGTTACCGATAATCGGAATGAAACTTACAATAACGTATAGGACTAAGAGTCCCAAAAGGAGGAGCCAATTCACCTTGAAGAGGTCCCAGGCTCTACTCCATAGCTGAGATATACTTACCGCGCGCATATTTCGGCAAAGGTGAGGAAAAACTTTCACCCCACCTTTAGGACAAAGCCTTTGAGATATTCGCCTTGGGGATGAAAAAAGTCTATGGGATGGTCAGGCTCCTCCTCTCAGGACTTCTCCTATGACCCCAGCGAATAGGTACACCAGGGAGGGCCACAGCCAATGCCTAAACTCTATGAATGAGACACGCCCTCCTCGCCCGTCAGAGCCAAGTACAAAAGCGGCAAAAATATAGACCCTATTGGAAGCACCACAAGAAGCCCTAACCCGCAAAGAAGCACCCCTCCTAATATCAAAATAGGAACCTCCATAAGAAGCCCTAATCCTAAGAGAAGCAACCCTAATATCAATAAACCTATGACCGAAAGCAGCGCTACGAACACCTTGCTAAAGTTCTGCCAAGTGAGGGAAAAGCTC
>Ga0308391_1000753_pt1 | contig 14086 bp, 13 predicted proteins | sample Hotspr20Samplet1_FD_202363 | JGI IMG/M metagenome (GOLD analysis project Ga0308391, IMG submission 202363) | Hot spring phototrophic mat microbial communities from Octopus Spring, Yellowstone National Park, Wyoming, United States - 20050623_t1 ... | reverse complement strand
GGCGATCGCCGCGATCTGGGCGGGTACGAGGATCGGCAAGAGGAACAACAGGGCGGCGAGCCGCCGCCCGCGCAGATCGAACAGACCGGTCAGGAGCGCGTACGCGGCACCGAGGAGCACCGCGAGCAGGGCCGACAGGGTCGCGGCCTCGAGCGTGTTCCAGAGCGCCCGCCGGGTGCTCCGTGCGGCCAAGACCTCGGCCAAAAGCCCCCGCTCGCCCGCGAGGACGAGCTCGAGGGCGAGGCGGAGGAGCGGCAGGAGGCAGAAGACCCCGACATAGAGGGCGACGAGGAGGAGCAGGAGCGCGCGGTCGCGATCGCCGCGGAGGAGGCGGGCGAGGCGTGCTGGTACCTCGCCCGCGCCGGTCCGACGGTAGACCGCCTCAGCCACCGAACAGGTCGGCGAACCGCTTCTTGTTTTCTTCGTCCTTGCGCACGAGGATCTCCGGGTCGACCGAGATGACCTTGATGGTCTCGATCGGCGGGAAGGCCGGCGGTGGGGCGATGCCCTCCATGGCCGGGATGTAGCTCTGCTCGACCGCCTGGCGCTGGGCCGCCTCGGACAGCTGGAAGTCGACGAACTTCTTGGCCGCCGCGACGTTCTTGGCGGTCGCGAGGATCGCCACCGGCTGGGTGATGGCGGTCACCCCCTCGACCGGGAAGACGAACTCGACCGGCGAGCCCTTCGCTCTGGCGTTCAAGGCCATGTAGTCGATCAGCATGCCGTAGGCCCGCTCGCCCTTGGCGACCGCGTCGAGCACGGCACCGTTGCCGCGCGCCGAGAGCGTGCCGGCCTCGGCCAGCTTCTCGAAATAGCGCCAGCCGAATTCGGGCTGCTCGACGAGTGTGCCGACATGGATCACCGCCGCGCCGGAATAGAGCGGCGAGGGCATGATCACTCGGCCCTTGGCATCCGCCCGCAAGAGATCGTGCCAGCTCTTGGGCGGCTCCTTGACGAGCTGGGTATTGTAGACGATGCCGGTCGTGATGACCTTCGTCCCGAACCAGCGCATCTCCTTGTCGTAGAAGTGCTTGGGGAACCGGGCGACGGGTGCTTCGGGGTAGGGCATGAGCCGGCCCTCGCGCGCGAGCTGGCTCATCGCCACCTCGTCGGCGATCAACAACACATCCGCCTGGGGGGCGCCGGCCGCGAATTCGGCGGCGAGCTTGTTCATGACTTCGGTCGTGCCGGAGCGGAACATCTCGACCTCGATGCCCGGCTCGACTTTTTTGAAGAGGTCGAGGACCGCCTTCATCTGGTCGGTCGGCTGCGAGGTGTAGAGCACGAGCTTCTCGGCCGCCTGCGCCGCGCTCACCCACCCGGCAAGCGCCAACGCCACGAGCCCCGTCCATCGCGCGCGCATGGTTCTCTCCCTCCGCTGCGATCGCTGCGTGCGGTTAGAAGCCCGCCGTGACGGTCGCGTGACGGCCGGTCCCCTCGCGATCGACCTCGACCGTGCGGTCGAGGACGATCGCCACACCCGGGAAGGCCTGCTCCCAGGCGGTGCGGTCGGGTGCCGGATCGAACAGCGGGACGATCCGCCGGGGCCGGACCCGGGCCACGAGCCGTTCGAGGGTCGCCCGGTCGGGATGGACCGGCCAGCGGCGATGGACCGCCGCGCCGCGCTCCAGGAGGGTGCGCGCCGGTGAGCCCCGCGGCACGTGGCCGGTCAAGACGATCCGGGCATCGCCCCGCTCGCACCAGGCTCGCGCGAGGAGGGCCGCGGGGCCGCCGTCGAGCTTGGCACCTTCGGCGATCACCACGCCCGAAGGATCCTCCGACCAGGGCGGGGCCGCTTCGAGCAGGGCCGTGAGCCGCTCGGGGATGCCCGGCCGCAAGCTCGCCCGAGCCGTGGCCAGGGTCCGGGCGAGCCGCTCGCGGGTCCGCGGGCAGAGGACCGGAACGCGCCCCGTGGCCTCGCTCAGGAACAGCAACAGCTCCGGGCCGCGCCCGTCGGCCGGGGCCGGCAAGAGGACCCGCGGCCGGTCGAGCGCCTCGAGCAGGGCCGCCCGGCGCTGGTCCAGCGGGATCGGGTCGAGACCGTAGGACGCGTCGAGGAGGAGCGTGGCGGCCGGCGGCGGCGGGTCGAGCGCCCAGACCTCGGACCGATCGAAGAGATCGCCCGTGTAGAGGAGCCCCTCGCCGATCGCGAGGTGCAGCCAGACCCCGCCCGGCGCGTGCCCCGCCCGACCCGTCGCGACCGACAGGCCTGCGATCTCGACGGTGCCCGAGAGCGGCAGCGTCCCGCCCGGCGGGAGGGTGCGCAGCGCCCGGAGCTCCGCCGTCGCCCAAACGAGCGGGTGGCCGAGCTCGCCGAGCCGGTCGAGTGCCCCGGCATGGTCGACGTGCCCGTGGGTGAGAAGGACCGCATCGACCGCGCCGAAACCGTCGAGCGGTGCCTCCGCCCCCGGCTCGGGCCCGCGCCCGAGGTCGAGCAGCAGCCGCGCGCCCCCGGTCTCGACCAGCACCGCGGCCGGGCCCTTGGCGAACAGCCCGGAAAGGATGGTGATGCGCAAGCCCGGGCTCCCCCGCCCCGCGTTGACGCCCGCTGCGCGCCGAGTCTAGCCAGCACGGGACAGCCGAGGGAGGCCCTTCCGTGCGCGAGGTCTGTGCGATCGTCGGTTGCGGGCTGATCGGACGCGCCTGGGCGATCGACTTCGCCCGCGCCGGCTGGCAGGTGCGCCTGTTCGACCCGGCCGAGGGTGCCGTCGAAGGAGCACTCGCGACGATCGCGACGCTCCTGGCCGACCTCGTCGACAACGGGCTGCTTTCGCCGGAAGGCCGAAGCGAGGCCGCTGCCCGGCTCGAGCCCGCGGCGAGCCTCGAAGCGGCACTCGCCGGGGCGAGCTGGGTGCAGGAGAACGCCCCCGAACGGCTCGAGCTCAAGCGCGCGCTCTGGCGGGAGCTCGACCGGCTCGCCGGTCCCGAGGCCGTGCTCGCCTCCTCGACCTCGGCGATCCTCCCCTCGCGCTTCACCGAGGATCTGCCGGGCCGCGAGCGCTGCCTCGTCGTCCATCCCTTGAACCCGCCCTACCTGATCCCGGCGGTCGAGCTCTGCCCCGCGCCCTGGACCACGATGGAGACGATCCTGCGCGCCGAAACCGTCGTGCGCGGGCTCGGCCATTCGGTGATCCGGCTTTCCCGCGAGATCGAGGGCTTCGTCATGAACCGATTGCAGGCGGCCCTGGTCGAAGAAGCGATGAAGCTCGTGGCGGCCGGCATTTGTACGGCCGAAGAGGTCGACATCGGGCTCAGGGACGGCCTCGCCTTGCGCTGGTGCTTCGCCGGGCCCTTCGAAGTGGGCGATCTCAACGCCCCGGGCGGGATCCGCGACTATGTCACCCGCTACAAAAGCGTGTTCGATTCCGTGCTCGCCTCGGCCCTGCCGCGACCCGACTGGACAGGCCCCGTGCTCGACGAGATCGAGCGGAGCCGGCGGCTGCGGCTCCTGGCCGAGGAGATCGCGCATCGCCAGCGCTGGCGCGACCGGCGCTTGATGGCCCTCTTGCGCCACAAGCGGGAAGCGAGCGAGACGATCGGGGATTGAGCCCGGACCGCTTGCGCGCCCGCCGCGGCCCCGGTAGCAGCGGAACCGAGAGCCGGGCCGGCCGCACGGCCCGCGAGGTTCGGGGAGGATCGAGAAGATGGCCGCGCTCACCCGTCGCGCCGCACTCGCCACGACCGCTTCCGCACTCGCCGCACCCTGGATCCTGCCACGCTCGGCGCTCGGCCAACAGAAGCCGGCCCGGATCCGGCTCGGCATCTCGACCTTCCTTTCGGGTCCGGCCTCGGTGTTCGGTGTGCCCGGCCGCAACGCCGCCGATCTGTTGATCGACCAGCTCAACGCCAGAGGCGGCATCGCGGGCGTGCCGGTCGAGGCCCTGGTGATCGACGAGGCGCCGGGGGTGAATTTTCTCCTGGGGGAATGTCGCCGCCTCGCCCAGAACGAGAACGTCGACGTGATGCTCGCCTCGATCTCTTCGGGGAGCTGCCTCGCGGTCGCCCCGCTCGCCGAGGAGCTCAAGCTCCCGAACATCATGTGGGACTGCGGCACGCAGCGGATCTTCGAGGAGGGCAGCTGGCGCTGGTCGGTCAGGACCCAGGCCAACGCCGTCCCGGAGATCGTGGCGCCTCTGCTCTATCTCTTGAAGATCCGCCCCGAGGTGCAGACCGTGGCGGTGGTCAACCAGGACTACGCCTGGGGCCGCGATTCCTGGGCCATCTGGAAGACCGCCATGGAGGCGATCAAGCCCGGGATCAAGGTGGTGGCCGAGCTCTTCCCCAAGTTCGGGGCCACCGACTTCTCGACCGAGATCACCCGGCTGCAGGCCCTGCGCCCCGACGTCGTCTTCTCGACGAGTTGGGGCGGCGAGCTCGACACCTTCGTCCGCCAGGCGGCCGAACGGCGGCTTTTCGAGCGCTCGCTGTTCGTCCTGCCGCTCGCCGAATCGAGCCTCGAGCGGGTCGGCAAGACCTTGCCCGAAGGCGTGATCGTGGGCGCCCGCGGCGACCACTGGTTCCTCCACCCGACCGCCAAGGACACCGAGCGACTCAAGGGTTTCGTCACCGAGTACCGGAAACGGTACGGCCTCTACCCGATCTACCCGACCTTCCACATGGCCCAAGCGCTGTTCGCCCTCGAGGCGGCCTACGGCAAGGCGATCGCCGCCAACGGCGGGGCCTGGCCGGCGCGCGAGCAGCTCATGGACACACTTCGCGGCCTCGAGTTCGATCACCTCACCGGGCGGATGAAGATCCGCGAGGACGGCCAGGGCCTCGAGCCCATGCTGATCGGCCTCTCCAAGCACGTGCCCGAGTTCCCGTTCCCGGTGCTCGACCAGATGGTGCTGTTCCCGCCCGAACTCGTCATGAACCCGATGGGAACCAAGGGGCTCGAGTGGGTGAAGACCTTGAGCATGGAGACCGTCGCCAAGGCCCCCGCCCCGATCCCCTACAAGGCCTGAGGGGCCGGGACCGGGCGGGCCGCGCGGCCGGCCCGGTCCCGCCCCGCCCTGCGCATGGGCCTCCTCCTCCTCTTGGCCGCCCTCGACGGGCTCGCCTACGCCGCCCAGCTCTTCATGGTGGCCGTGGGCCTCACCCTTGTCTTCGGCGTGCTCAAGATCTTGAACGTCGCCCACGGCAGCCTGTTCGCGATCGGTGCTTATCTGGCCTCGACCCTCGTGGGGCTCGCGGGCGCGCCCGAGCTCTCGCTGCTCGCCCTCGCGCTCGCCGCATTGGCGACCGGCGCGGTCATGGGTCCGTTGATCGAGCGCGGGCTCCTCGCGCGGATCTACGAGAAGGAGCACGTCCTCCAGCTCCTCGTCACCTTCGCCCTCTTCATGATCCTCGAAGACGTCCAAAAGCTCGTCTGGGGCGTGCAGCCGCTCTTCGAGGACGCACCGGTGCGTCTTCTCGGCCAAGTCGAGGTGGGCGGCATCTTCTACACCGCCTACCAGCTCCTCCTCCTGCCGGGTGTGGCGGCCGTGGCGCTCGTCGCGCTGACCTGGTTCCTGCGCCGCACGCTGCTCGGCCGGACGATCGTCGCGGTCACCCACGACCGCGAAGCGGCGACCGCGATCGGCATCGACGTCCGCCGCGTCCATCTCGTCACCTTCACGATCGGCGCCGGGCTCGCCGCCCTGGGTGGCGCGCTCGCCGCACCCACGACGAGCCTCGTGCCCGGGATCGGCGTGCAGATGATCGTGCTCTCCTTCGCGGTGGTCGCGACCGCCGGGCTCGGCCAGATCGAGGGGGCCGCGGTCACCGCGCTGTTGATCGGCCTCGCCCGTTCCTTGGCCGTCTACTTCGCGCCCGAGCTCGAGGTCGTGATCCCCTATCTGTTGATGGTCGCGGTGCTCCTGATCCGCCCGGCCGGGCTGTTCGGCCGTGCCGAGCTGCGGCGGGTCTGATGCGCAGCCCTCTCGCGGTCGCTGCCGGTGTCGCCCTGCTCCTCCTGCTGGCGTTCCTCCAGCCCTGGCTGCGCTTCGTCTTGACGATCGCGCTGTCGACCGGGCTCGCCGTGCTCGGCATCATGCTGCTCCTGCGCGCGGGCCAGGTGAGCTTCGGCCACGCCCTCTACGTCGCGGCCGGCGCCTATACCGTGGCGTTCCTGCGACCCTATCTCGGCGAGGCGCTCCTCCTGGTCCTCGCCGGTGCGCTCGTCGCCACCGCGCTCGGCCTCCTGGTCGGCCTCTTCGTCGCCCGCTACCGCGACATCTTCTTCGGCATGCTCAACCTCGCCTTCTCGATGGTCGCCTGGTCGCTGCTCGAGAAGCTCTACAGCTTGACCCGCGGCACCGACGGAATCCGGGTCGTCCGCCCGAGTCTCCTCGGCCTCGGCCTCGACGGGGCCGCTTGGGATTGGGCGCTGTTCCTTTTGGCGCTGGTCGCGGCGCTGCTCGCGGGTGCCCTCGTCGCCCGCTACCTGGGCTCGCCCGCGGGCTCGGCCCTGGGTGCCATCAAGACCCGTGAGACGCGGCTCGAGTTCGCCGGAATCGCCGCCCGCCGCGTCCTCCTCCAGGCCTATCTCGCTTCGGCCGCGCTCGCCGGGGTGGGCGGGGCGATCACCGCCCTCGCCACCCTCCACGTGACCCCGCTCCTCGCCTACTGGACCCATTCGGGCGAGCTCGTCTTCGTGGCGATCCTGGGCGGCATCGGCCACGTGCTCGGCCCCTTCCTCGGCGCCGTGGTCTTCGAGCTCGTCCGCGTCCACGCCGCGGCCGCCTTCCCCGACGCCTGGCAGATGATCCTGGGCTTCGTCCTGCTCGTGATCATCCTCTCGGCCGCACGCGGCCTCGCGGGCCTGCTCGACGATCTCGCGCGGCGGTTCGGGGGACGGGGGTGAGCGCCCCCCTGCTCGCGGCCCGCGGCCTTTCCCTCGCCTTCGGCGGGGTCCGCGCGGCCGACGGCGTCGACCTCGAGGTGGCCGAAGGCGAGATCTTGGCGATCATCGGCCCGAACGGTGCCGGCAAGACCACCTTCATCAACATGGTCACGGGCTATCTGCGGCCGCAGGCGGGCTCGATCCGCTTCACGGGCCGGGAGATCGCGGGACTGCCGCCGCGCCGGATCGTCCGGCTCGGGATCGCCCGGAGCTTCCAGATCCCGCAGCTCTTCACCGAGCACACGGTGCTCGAGAACGTGGCCCTCCACCTGGCCGCCCGCTCCGGCTTCTGGGCCGCCTTCACCCCCCTTCTCTCGGCCGAGCGCCGGGCCGAAGCGCTCGCCCTCCTCTCCGGCCTCGAGCTCGCTCCCCTGGCCGAAGCCCGGGCCGACCAGCTCGACGAGGGGGCGAGGAAGCTCGTCGACATCGCCATGGCCCTGGCGCTGCGCCCACGCCTCCTCCTCATGGACGAGCCGACCTCGGGCGTGGCGGCCGCCGAGAAGCACGCCATCATGGACCGGCTCGTAGCGGCGCTGCGCCGCGAGGGCGTCACCGCCGTCTTCGTCGAGCACGACATGGAAGTGGTGGCCCGCCACGCCGACCGCGTCGCGGTCTGGAGCCAGGGCCGGATCCTGGCCGAAGGCCCGCCCGCCGCGGTGCTCGCGGATCCGGTCGTCCGCCGCGAAGTGATCGGCGTCGAGGGAGCGCCGTGCTGAGCCTCGCGCGGGTCGAGGTGGCGATCCAGGGGGCGCGGATCCTGCGCGGCGTCGAGCTCGTCGTGCCCGAAGGCGGCCGCGTGGCCCTGGTCGGCCGCAACGGCGCCGGCAAGACCACGACGCTCAGGGCGATCATGGGCCTCGTTCCGCTCTCCGGGGGGACGATCCGCTTCGACGGCCATGACCTCGCGCGCGTCTCGCCCCATCGGCGGACCGCCCTCGGGATCGGCTACGCGCCCGAGGACCGCCGCCTCTTCCCGAGCTTCACGGTCGAGGAGAACCTGCGGCTGCCGGCCGAGGTCCTGGGGCTGCCTCGGGGCGAGGTCCGCGCCCGCCTCGAGCGGGTGTGGGAGCTGCTTCCCGAGCTCCTCGAGCTGCGCGATCGCCGGGCGGGGGCGCTGTCCGGCGGCCAAGGAAAGATGGCGGCGCTTGCCCGCGCGCTCGTGACCGGCACCCGGCTCCTGCTCCTCGACGAGCCGTTCCAGGGCCTCGCCCCCGCACTCGCCCGCCGCTACGGCGAGATCCTGGCCCGGCTCGTGGCGCGCGAGCGCGCGATGGCGCTCTTGGTGAGCGAGAGCAACCCCGAGCTTTTGCGCCCCTTCGTCGACCGGGTCGCGACCATCGAGCGCGGGGAGATCACGAGCGAGGCCCACCTCGCCCGACCAGGCGCCGATACCCCGGTCAGCGACCGATCGTCGCGAGCTGGACCCGGCGGTGGACGCCACACTTTTCCATGATGTGGCGGATGTGGTTGCGTACCGTGTGCGGGCTCGCGCCGAGCACGGCCCCGATCTGGACGTCGGTGAGCCCGCGGGCGACCAGGTCGAGCACCTCCCGCTCGCGCGCCGTGAGGGAGGCGAGCCGGACCGTGGCCGGGACCGGTCGCGTGGCCTCCGGCTCGGCTTCGGCCGTCACCCACACGGCCGCCCACAAGGTGCGCACCGACTCCGGGTCGATCGCCCCCGCCCGGCTCTCGAGCACCGCCACCTCGAGCCGCCCGTCCTTGCGGGCCGGCACGACCCGCAGCAGCCTCGGTCGTCCTGCATCGGGCCGCAGGTCGAACGGTACGACCTCGCCGATCGCCGTGAGCCCGGCGCGCACCGCGAGCGCGAGCGCGTCGTCGCGCGCCTCGACGTCGAGCCAGGTGAGGCGGTTCGACCCGTTGGCTTCGAAGAAGGAACGCACCCAGCGGCGGAACTCCTCGCGTTCCGGTAGCGCGGCGCGGATCGCCCGGAACAAGCCCAAGCGCGAGGGGTCGGGCGGGTCGAGCGGATGCAGGCGGAGGTGGAGGAACAGGGGAGCTCCGGCGACCTCGACCACCTCGAGTTGCGCGAGCGACGCTTGGATCCCACCGTCCGCGCGGCGCAGCGGGACGAGGGCGGGCTCGCCGCGGCGGGCGTAGACTTCGAACCCGTCCCAGCAGCAGCTGCACCCCTCGGCCAGGCCGACCGGCGCAAGGGCGAACAGCCGCTCGCACCGCGGTAAGTCGTCACCGAGACCGAGCAGCGTGCGGAGGCTCGCGGAAGCGAAGCGCACGCCGTGGCGGACGTCGACCACCAAGGTGGGCTCCATGAGCCTGGCCAAGAGCTCGAGCAACACCCCGTCGGTGGCGGACCGGTCGGCCATGGTCGATTCCTGCCGCCTCCCTGGCGCACACGGCGACTCGAACGGGCCATTGTGGCACCCCGATCACGTCTTATACTCGTTCCAAGCCGCGGTCGAGCCGCACGGTCGGCCGCGGCCCGACCTTGCCCGCTGGATCTGGGAGGCTTCGTGGAGGTCCCGATGAGCGAACCGAACCTCGACCGTCGCGAGCTGTTGCGCGGGGGCGGTGCCGCAGCCGCTGCCGGCGCGCTTTCGCTGGCCGCGGGTCGGCCGGCCGCTGCCGCCGCGAAGGTGCCGATCGTCGCCTTGGCCGATCTGAAGCCGGGTGTGCCGGTCGAGTTCGACTATCCGGAGGGCGCGCCCGCCTTGCTCGTCGATCTCGGCGAACGGGTCGAAGGCGGCGTCGGACCGAACGGTTCGATCTTGGCGGTGAGCACCCTTTGCCAGCACATGGGCTGCCCGGTGAAGTGGGATCCGACGAGCCGCGAGCTCGTCTGTCATTGCCACGGCTCGCGCTACGACCTCGTGCGCGGCGGGATGGCGGTCGAGGGCGCGGCCACCCGCGGCCTGCCGCGCATCGCCCTCGCCGTCGAGGACGGCCGGATCGTCGCCACCGGTGTGGCCGACGGCCTGGTCTACGGCTTCGCTTGCCACGCTTGAGCCCTTCCCGACGCCCGAGACGAGCGAGGACGAGCATGCACGAGGATCACGAGACGCCCCCACGGACAACTACCGACCGGCGGCGCTTCTTGACGGCCGGAGCGCTGGCCGGTGCCGGCCTACCGCTCGTGGCCGGCGAGGCCGAGGCCGCACCGGCCGGCACTTGTCTCGAATTGCCGCCGCCGGATGCCGAGGTCTTCAACGCCACCTGCCAGTATTGCATGGTGCAGTGTGGCTACAAAGTGTACGTCTGGGAACAGGGCAAAGGCGTGCGGCCGAGCGGTTCCTACACCGGTGCCCTGTCCGGCGAGTGGATCTCGCCTTCTTTCCTCGCAGCAGCCGAGAAGAACGGCAAGCCGGTCTGGATCGCCGCGGTTCCCGACAAGGATTGCGTCGTCAATCACGGCGACCATTCGATCCGCGGCGGCACCAGCGCTCAGACCCTGTTCGCGAAGAACGCCCCCTCGGCGGAACGTCGGCTGCTCTACCCGATGATCCGCAAGAACGGCAAAGGCTCGAAGCTCGAGCGGGTGAGCTGGGACGAGGCGACGAGCTTCGTGGCCGAGCGGCTCGCGGCACTCGCCGCCGCGCACGGACCGGATGCCCTGGCGCTGATTTGGGGCGATTGGCTCTACAATGTGCACACCTACGCGATGCTCAAGCTCTGGTTCGAGGCGATCGGCTCCTCGAGCCATGCCGGCAACGGCTGGTTCTTCGACGAGGAGAGCGCCGGCATCTCGGCTGCCTTCGGCACCGGCACCCGCTCCTTCACCGAAGAAGACTTCGAGTTGACCAAGCTGCTCGTCACGATGGGGACCAACATCGAGGCCAACGGCTCGGTCTGGCACCATCGTTTCTACCAGAAGAACCTGACGACGGGGAACGGCAAGCACATCGACATCGACCCCCGGCGTACCTATCAGGCAAGGCTCGCCGAGGAGCACGGCGGGCTGCACTTGATGGTCCGGCCGGGGACCGACGCCATCCTTTTGGGCGCGATGATCCGCGAGATCATCGCCCGGGACGCGTTCGACAAAGACTTCGTCGCCCGCTGGGTCGTGGGCTTCGACGTCCTGCGCGAGACGGTGCAAGCGGAGAAGTTCACCCTCGCTCGGGCTTCGCGGATCACCGCGGTGCCGGAGGACAAGATCCGCCGCGCCGTCGACCTTCTGATCGAGGCGCGTGGCCGGACGATGTTGTTGAACGAGAAGGGGGTGATGCACCAGCTCGCGGCCTTCGAGGCGCAGCACGCGATGGCGGCACTCGGCGCGATCTTAGGCAACGTGGGCAAGCCCGGGGCGTGCACCTCGCGGGCCGGAGGCCATCCGGGCGGCAGCCTCGTCTGGCCGGACGAGCCGCCGAGCCGCGCGCAGAACACCTATCTCTACAAGCGATTGGCGGAAGGTGGGGTGGTGGCGACCTGGGCGTTCGCCTGCAACATCGCCAAGCAAATGCCCTCCCTCACCCGCTACTTGCCGATGATCGCCCGGACGTTCGTCGTGGTCCAAGATCGCATCCACACCGAGATGGACGAGTTCGCGGACGTGCTCTTGCCGGCCGCGACCTGGGGCGAGAACGACACGCTTTTGACGAGCGTCACCCGCCGTCTGCGCCTCACCCGACAGTTCATGGATCCGCCGGGCGAAGCCAAGCCCGACTGGTGGATCGTGGCGCAAGTCGCCAAGAAGATGGGCTACCGGGGCTTCGAGTGGACCAGCGCACGCGAGATCTGGGATGAAATGCGGCCCAAGAACGGCGCGATCAAGGACATCACCTGGGACATGTTGGTCGAAGCCGGGACCAACGGCGTGCGGTTCCCCTATGTGGGCGGCAAGGCTCCGGAGCGACTCTTCTCCGACGAATACGAACAACTCACCGGCAAGCGGTTCCCGACTCGGGACGGCAAGGTCCATCTCGAAAAGACAGCGATCCTCGGCACGTTCGATCCGCAGCGCAACGAGTGGGCCGAGGTCGGCCCGTCCTTCCCGCTCATGGCGATCGACTTCCGCCTGAACGAGCTCTGGAACACGGGCTATACTTATTGGGAGAAGCCGACGGTCTGGGCGCGCACGCCCGATGCCTTCTTGATGATCCACCCGAAGGATGCGGGCCCGCGCGGGATCCGGAGCGGCGACCCGGTCGAGCTGCGTTCGCCTTACGGTGCTTGTCGCGCGACGGCGCGGGTGACCACGGACATCCTCGAAGGAGTCGTCGGGATCCCCGCCCTCTTCCCGAAGAAGGGGCAGGAATTCAACTATGCGACCCGGCCGGACGTGAGCCCGATCAACGGCGATTTCGTCACCATGGTCGCCTGCGAGGTCGTCAAAGTTTGAGCGGAGCGGGGAGCGGTGGCGACACCGCTGCCCGCGCCGCGCCCGGCTAGACCACCTCGACCCGGATCGCCCCCACCCCCTCGATCGCCGCCTCCATCACTTGCCCGCGTTCGACCGGCCCGACGCCGGCGGGCGTACCCGTGAGGATCACGTCGCCCGGGGCGAGCGTGAAATATTGCGAGAGCACGGCCACGATCTCCGGCACCTTCCAGATCATCTGCGAAAGATCGCCCGACTGGCGCAGCACGCCGTCGACGGCAAGCGTGATCGCCCCGCGGCTCGGGTGGCCGATCGCAGCGGCCGGCACGAGCTCGCCCACCGGGGCCGAGCGGGCGAAGGCCTTGGCGATCTCCCAGGGCCGCTGCAGCTTCTTGGCCTCGTCCTGGAGGTCGCGGCGGGTCATGTCGATCGCGACCGCATAGCCCCACACGCAGGCGAGCGCCTGGTCGGCCGGAATCTCCTCGCCGCCGCGGGCGAGGGCCGCGAGGAGCTCGACCTCGTGGTGGACGTTCTCGGAGCGGCGCGGATAGGGGAACCGCCCGGACGGGTCGAGATCGTCCGGGTTCTTCTGGAAGAAGAAGGGTGGCTCGCGGTTGGGATCGCCGCCCATCTCGACCGCGTGCGCCGCGTAGTTGCGGCCGATGCAGTAGACCCGGCGGACCGGGAAGAGACCGCCGCCGCGGACCGGGATCGCGGGCGTGGGCGGCGGATCGATCACGTAGCGCATGCCGTGGCTCCCTCGACCTTTCCCCGGGGATAGCAGCCGACCCGCGCCTCGGGCAGGGGCCCGGCGGTTGACGGCGCGGGCCGGCGGGTGTTCGAAGATCGCGTGGATGCACCGGGGAGGTCCCGTTGAGCCGCAACGAGGGCTGGTCGATCCCGCCGATCATCCGACCCCGGCCCGAGGCCTGGGCGTTCGACCTCGACCGCGCACTCCAAGCGGTGCTGGAGCTGCGCGCCGAGGTCCCCGCCGACGCCTTCACCGCCGGGATCCTCGGCACCGAGCGCGAGGGCAGTGCGGTGCTCCTCGAGGGCGGCCGCCACGCGCTCACGATCGGCTACTTGATCACCGAGGCCGAGCGGGTGTGGCTCACCTCGGCGGAGGGCCGGGTGGTCGAGGCGCATCCCCTGGGCTACGACTTCGCCACCGGCTTCGGCCTGCTCCTCCTGCTCGGCCGGCTCCCCGTTCCGGGGCTGCCCCTCGGCAGCGCCGAGCCCTTGCGACTCGGTGATCCCGTGATCGTCGCCGCCTGCGGCGGTCGCGACGCCGCGGTCCAGGCCCGGCTGATCGGCAAGCGCGAGTTCGCGGGCTATTGGGAGTACGTCCTCGACGAGGCGCTGTTCACGGCACCCGCCCACCCGCACTGGGGCGGCACCGCCTGCATCGGCCCGGACGGCCGGCTCGCGGGCATCGGCTCGCTCTTGATCGAGGCCGAGGCGGGCCCCAAAGAGACCGCGGCTGCCAACATGGTCGTGCCGATCGATCTGTTCGTGCGGATCCGCGAGGAGCTCGCCCGCACGGGCCGGGTCGACCGGCCGCCGCGGCCCTGGCTCGGCCTCTACGTGGTCGAGGCCGGCGACCGGCTCGTCGTGACCGGGGTGGCGCCGGGCGGCCCGGCCGATCGGGCGGGCATCGAGCGCGGGGATCTCGTGGTCGCGGTGGCCGGCCGGGCGGTCGTCGACCTCGCCGACCTCTGGCGCCAGGTCTGGGCGCTCGGCGAGGCGGGCGTGCCGGTGCCGCTCGTCACCGTGCGCGACGGCCGGCGGATCGACCGGACCCTGCGCTCGATCGACCGGGCGAGCCTGCTGCGCCGGCCACGCCTGCACTGAGCCGCTCGGCCGCTCAAGACGCCAGGCGGAGCCCGAGCCGGTCCTGCACCGCCTTGACC
>Ga0308391_1000750_pt1 | contig 14114 bp, 11 predicted proteins | sample Hotspr20Samplet1_FD_202363 | JGI IMG/M metagenome (GOLD analysis project Ga0308391, IMG submission 202363) | Hot spring phototrophic mat microbial communities from Octopus Spring, Yellowstone National Park, Wyoming, United States - 20050623_t1 ... | reverse complement strand
GACGACGAAACGGCCCTGCTTGTCCTTCCTCTCTTCGGCGCTCTTCTCGTCGCCGCTCGCGTCGGCGGAACTCTTGGCCGTGACCGTGCCCGCCACGCCCAGGGTAAACGGCCCCTGCTTGTTCTTCTTCGGGTCCAGCCGGATCTGCGCCGAGGCGAGCTCGGTGGTGCTGTAGCTGTTGCTCGAGGTGGAAAACAGCTTGTCTACCGTGGCGCCGTCCACCGACTTGGTTTCGAGCGAGCGCGCCAGCGGGAAGGCCGTGGCGATCTCCCGCATGTCGCGTACGATGGCATGGAACTCGTAGTTGCTCACCAGGGGGACGACCTCGCTCAGGCCGAACAGGCTTCCGATGCCGCTGGTGTCAAGCACCAGGTCCTTGTTGGCCACCACGCCCCAGGACTCGAGCAGCTTCAGCAAGCCGGGGTTCTCGTTAATCTCCTGCTGGCCGAAACGTACCGGCGGGTCGAGCATCACCAGCGCGCTGCCGCCGCCTTCGACATATTTCTTGATCGCCTCGACGGCCGGATCCAGGTAATCAAAGCGCGGTCCGCCGACGATCAAGACCGTGCAATCGGACGGAACCTCGGGTTTCTCGATCAGAGAGATCTTCTGGGTGGAGTAGTTGTTCTTCTCGAGCAGGTCCTTCAGGTTCGAGTAGCCGTCCCGGCCGAACTCTTCGATGCTGTGCTCGCCGCTGCCTTGAACGACGCAGGCCTTGCGCACTCCGCCTTTCAACGCCCGGATCAGCGCGTTGGTGATCTCCTCCTCGGTGAGCGACTTGGCCTCCTCGCGCCGGCCGGCGGCTTCGACGAAGATGGTGCCGTAGCTGCGCACGCCGGCCGCGCGCGCCAGTTGCGGCTTCTTGTCCGGGTCGATATAGTCCACCGTCACGCGGTGCGAAAGGCTGTCGTAGCGGTCCAACAGGTCGCGCGCCTCGCTGAAGCGGCTGGTCTGGGCGAAGTAGCTGATCTTGACGTCCTGATCGAGGCCCTTGATGACCTTGAGCGTTTGATCGGAAAGGCTGTAGCGCTTGTTGGCGGTGGCGTCGTAGGACTTGTTGTGGCGGTTGGCCAGATAGTTGACCACCACCAGCGAGGCGAGGATGATCGCGATGTACAGCGTAACGTACGCCGTATACTTGGTTTGTCGCGTCTTCAACCAGTCGATTCGCATCTTAAGCCCTCCAGCGCAAAGACTCCATGGAACGGGCCGTCAGAAACAGCCCGAAGAAGATCACGGAGAGGTAGTAGACCGCGTGCTTGGTGTCAAGCACGCCTTTGGCGAACGGTTCAAAGTGCGTGACCACCGAGAGGTAGGACATGACCTTGGCCCAGGTCGTAGTCTCGTAGGCGGTAATCCAGTCGAAGACCCACAGCAGCAGGCAAGCGGCGAAGGTGGCCGTGCCGGCGATGATCTGGTTGCGCGTGGTCGTCGAGATGAAGGTGCCGATCGCCAGCAGCGCCCCACCCTGAAGAAGCAGGCCGAGATAGCCCACCAGGATCGGGCGCCAGTCCGGTTTCCCGTACAGGAACAACAACGCGATGTTGAGCGCTGAGATGGCCAGAATGCAGGCGTACATCATGAGCGCCGCCAGCCATTTGCCGAGGATGATCTCGCTGTCGCGCACGGGCGAGGTGGCCAAAAGCTCGATCGTGCCCGAGCGCTTCTCCTCGGCAAACAGCCGCATGGTGATCATGGGAATCAGAAACAGGCCGATGACGCTGATGTTCATCAGCACCGGGCGGACGACCCATTCGTTGACGTCCATGGGGAAGCCGCGGCCCATCATCTGCGACTCCAGGCCGCGCGTGACGAAGATCGCCGTCGCCACATAGAAGAAGTAGCCGGCGATGGCAGCGAAAAAGGCCATCAGGCCGTAGGCGATCGGGGAAGCGAAATAGCTGCGCAGTTCTTTGCGGCAGATGATCCAGATGTTTTTCATCGGGCACCTCCGGCGGCGCTTCCGTCCTCGGATGCGGTCAGTTGCAAGAAGATCTGCTCGAGGCTGAGCGCGGTGGCATGCAGCTCGACGAGGTCCCAGCCGGCCTCGACGACGCTGCGCGCCAGATCTCCGCGTACCGAGCGGCCCTCGAGGCTTTCGACCTCGAAGCGGTGGCGGTTGTCGCGCGTCTCTTTGAAGATGACGCGGCTCACGCCCGGAACCTGCTCGAGTCGGCGCTGGACTTCGGCCGTCTCGAGGAGGCCGTTGCGCGGGGCCACCTCGACGGCGATGGTTTCCGAACCCCGCAAGCGGTGTGTGAGGTTCTCTACCGAATCGGTCGCCACGAGTTTGCCTTTGTCGATGATGATGACCTGCTCGCAGGTCTGCTCGACCTCAGGCAGAATGTGGGTGCTCAAGATAATGGTGTGGTCTCCGGCCAGGCTTTTGATCAGGCGGCGGGTTTCGTTGATCTGTTTGGGATCCAGGCCGGCGGTGGGCTCGTCCAGAATGAGCACGTCCGGGTTGTGAATGATGGCCTGCGCCAGCCCCACTCTCTGCCGGTAGCCGCGAGACAGTTTGCCGAGCAGCCGCGTGCGGACGTCGGTAATGGCGCAGCGCTCGGAGACCTCGTCGACCCTCCGGTTGAGCGCCGATTTGGGGATCCCCTTCAGCCGGCCCACAAAGCGCAAGTACTCGACCACCTCCATCTCCGGATAGAGCGGTGGCGTTTCCGGCAAGTAACCGATGCGTTTTTTGACCTCAAGCGGCTGCTCGAGCACGTCGAAGCCGGCCACGCGGGCGGTGCCTGAGGTGGGCGGCATGAAACAGGTCAACACCCGCATGGTGGTGGTCTTGCCGGCCCCGTTCGGGCCAAGAAAGCCGACGATGCGGCCCTTCTCCACCTCGAAGGAGATGCCGTCGACCGCCACGGTACGGGCGTATCGTTTGGTCAGGCTTTCAACTTTGATCATAAGGTTCCTTCAGTCTGCGAGAGAGGAGCTCCGGCCCAGGCCGGAGGAGGCTTGCGCAAGCTGCCCTCTGTTGAAGATTCTTGCGCATTAATAATGATAGGAACCAGGCGCGGCGGGTGTCAACGGGGGAGGGAGGCGGCCCGGCGCCGGCCGCTTTGCCGAGTTTGCCCTCGATCGGGCGCTTGCGGTATTGTTGTCTGTTGGCTCCTGCCGGAGCCCGGACAATCGGATCTGATCTGATCGCACTCATCGAAACGCGCCGGCCCCTGTCTTGCGAGCCGGCGGGGAGGAAGAATTTCATGCAAACGGCGATGATGCGGGGCGCGTTCGTTGCGCTCGTTTTGGTCTTGGCGGCGCTCCATGCGCCCCTTTGGGCCCAGCCGCCGCACGGCGGCGGCGAGGCCAGCCTGGTGCTGCCCGACCTCAACCAGGCGACCTTTTTCGACGGCGTCGGCGGGCGATCGCTTTTGATGATCGGCCTGCTGGTCTGCGTGTTCGGCATGCTCTTCGGCCTGATGATGTACATGCGGCTGAAGAATCTGCCGGTGCACCGGGCGATGCTCGAGGTCAGCGAGCTGATCTATGAGACCTGCAAGACCTACCTGATTACTCAGGGTAAGTTCTTGTTGATTCTCGAGATCTTCATCGGCGCCATCATCATTCTGTACTTCGGCGTCCTCCAGCATTTCGACGCCACGCGCGTGCTCATTATCCTGCTGTTCAGCCTGGTGGGCATCGGCGGCAGCTACGCCGTGGCCTGGTTCGGCATCCGAGTGAACACCTTCGCCAACTCCCGCACCGCCTTCGCCAGCCTGCGCGGCGGGCCGTTCCCCTGCCACGCCATCCCCTTGAGCGCGGGCATGAGCATCGGCATGCTCTTGATCAGCGTCGAGCTGGTGATCATGCTCTTCATCCTGCTGTTCGTCCCCGGCGATTACGCCGGCCCCTGCTTCATCGGCTTCGCCATCGGCGAGTCGCTCGGCGCGGCAGCGCTCCGCGTGGCGGGCGGCATCTTCACCAAAATCGCCGACATCGGCGCCGACCTGATGAAGATCGTCTTCCGGATCAAGGAGGACGACCCGCGCAACCCGGGCGTGATTGCCGACTGCACGGGCGACAATGCCGGCGATTCGATCGGCCCCACCGCCGACGGGTTTGAAACCTACGGCGTCACCGGCGTGGCGCTGATCTCGTTCATCCTGCTGGCCGTCCACGACCCGGTGGTAAAGGTCCAGTTGCTGGTCTGGATCTTCGTCATGCGCATCATGATGGTGATCGCCTCCGGCCTGTCCTACTTCATCAACCATCTCATCGCCAAGGCCCGCTACGGCTCGGCCGAGAAGATGAACTTCGAAAGCCCGCTCACCACGCTGGTGTGGCTCACCTCGCTGGTGTCGATCGCGCTGACCTTTGTGGTCTCCTACCTGTTGATTCCGTCCCTGGACGGCGACACGACGCTGTGGTGGAAGCTGGCGGCGGTGATCAGTTGCGGCACCCTGGCCGGCGCGCTCATCCCCGAGCTGGTGAAGATCTTCACCTCGACGCTTTCGGCCCATGTGCGGGAGGTGATGACGGCCACGCGCGAAGGCGGCGCCTCGCTCAACATCCTTTCCGGATTCGTCGCGGGCAACTTCAGCGCCTTCTGGCTGGGCGCGGGCATTCTGGCGCTGATGATGATCGCCTGGGGCGTTTCCACGCTCGGCCTGTCCGCCCTGATGCTGGCCCCGGCGGTCTTCGCCCTGGGCCTGGTAGCCTTCGGCTTCCTGGGCATGGGGCCGGTGACCATCGCGGTGGACTCCTACGGGCCCGTGACGGACAACGCGCAGTCCATCTATGAGTTGTCGGCGATAGAGGATCAGCCCGGCATCCGCGAGGACATCCGAGCAAACTTCGGCTTTGATCCCGACTTCCGGAGAGCCAAGGACAACCTGGAGGAGAACGACGGCGCCGGCAACACCTTCAAGGCGACCGCCAAGCCGGTGCTGATCGGCACGGCCGTGGTGGGCGCCACGACCATGATCTTTTCGATCGTGGTGCTGCTGACGGAGGGGCTCAGAGAGGCGCTGCTGGCGAACCTGTCGATTCTGCACCCGCCGTTCTTCTTCGGCTTGGTGGCCGGCGGCGCCGTCATCTACTGGTTTACGGGCGCCTCGACGCAGGCGGTGACCACCGGCGCCTACCGCGCCGTCGCCTTCATCAAGCGGAATATCAAACTCGAGGGGACGACCAAGGCCTCGGTGAAGGACTCCAAGCGCGTGGTCGAGATCTGCACCATTTACGCCCAGAAGGGCATGTTCAATATCTTCCTCGTCCTCTTCTTCGCCACGCTGGCCTTCGCCTTCTTCGAGCCCTACTTCTTCATCGCCTATCTGATCGCTATTGCGCTGTTCGGCCTCTTCCAGGCGATCTTCATGGCCAATGCCGGCGCAGCCTGGGATAACGCCAAGAAGATCGTCGAGACCGAGCTGAAGGCCAAGGGCACGGACCTGCACGCGGCCACGGTGGTGGGCGACACGGTGGGCGACCCGTTCAAGGACACCTCGTCGGTGGCGATGAACCCGATCATCAAGTTCACGACGCTGTTCGGCCTGCTCGCCGTCGAGCTGGCCTTGTCGGTGGCCGCGCAGCAGGGCACCTTCTTGACGCATGTGCTGAGCGTCATCTTCCTGGCCGTGGCGCTGTTCTTCGTCCGGCGTTCCTTCTACGGCATGCGGATCGGCACCGAGCTCGAGCCGCCGGCCTCGGTGCCTGGCTCCGGCGGCTGACGCGGGGGCGGGGAGACGCATGATACGATAGCCGCTCGTGCGGGCGGGCTTTCCGAGTTGGGACAAGGACGAGCTACCCGCGCCTCCCTTCTTCGACTGGCGGCACTGGACCGTGCTCATCGGTCCGGGCCTGCTCATGGTGGGCGCCAACATCGGCGGCGGGGAGTGGCTTTTCGGCCCCCTGGTGACGGCGCAATACGGTGGCCGGGTGATGTGGCTGGCCAATCTCTCCATCCTGATGCAGGTCTTCTACAACCTGGCCGTGATGCGCTACACGCTCTACTGCGGCGAGCCGATCTTCGTCGGCTTCTTCCGTACCCCGCCCGGCGTTCGATTCTGGACGGTTTTTTACATCCTCGGCGACCTCGGCGGCGTATGGCCCTATCTATCCTCCAACGCAGCCGTTCCGCTGGCGGCGGTCATCCTCGGCCGGCTGCCCACCGCCGGCGACGATGCGCTCGTGCGCACGCTGAGCTACGCCATCTTTTTGAGCGCGTTCGTGCCGCTCATCTTCGGCGGCAAGATCTACAACGCGCTCGAGCGCCTGATGTTGGTCAAGCTTGTGCTGGTGCTCGGCTATCTCTCCTTGGTGGCTCTGCTGTTCGTGAGCGCCGGCACCTGGTGGGAGATCCTGACCGGGCTGTTTCGCGTCGGCAGTCTGCCGGAGGGCGAGTTCAATTGGGCGACCCTGGCGGCCTTTGCGGCCGTAGCGGGCGCCGGGGGCTTGACGAATTCGGCCTTCTCCAACTACGCGCGCGACAAAGGCTGGGGGATGGGCCTGAAAGTAGGCGCCATTCCCAGCGCCATCGGCGGCCGCACGGTCCGTCTGTCGCACACCGGCAAGGTCTTCGAGCCGGCCGGGGAGAACCTCGCCCGGTGGCGCGGCTGGTTGCGGCACATCCGGCGGGATCAACTCCTGCTGTGGGCGCCGGGCTGCGTGCTGGGCATGGCGCTGCCGGCCATGTTCTCCTACGAGTTCGTCCGCGGCGTCTCCGACGTTTCGGGTCACGCCGCCGCTGCGATGTCGGCGGAGGCCATCGCCGCCCGTCACGGCCGCATCTTCTGGTTTCTCACGCTGCTTTGCGGCTTCCTGATCATGGCCCCGACGCAGGTGAGCCAGCTCGACAACATCTGCCGCCGCTGGACCGACGTCATCTGGACCGGCTGGCGAAGGGTGGCGCACCTGGAAGGACACAAGGTCAAGTTCGTCTACTACACCATCCTGGCGGCATACGGGGTCTGGGGCCTGGTGGCCCTGCGGCTGACGCCCAGCCCGCTGGTGCTCGCCATCGCCAGCGGCGTCATGATGAATTTCGCCTTGGGCTTTTCGGCGCTGCACACGCTGTATGTGAATCTGCGTCTGCTGCCCGAGCCGTTGCGGCCCGGCCGGCTGTTGCGCCTGGGACTGGTTGCCTGCGCCGTCTTCTACATGGGCATCTCGACGATCGCCTTCCGCCAGCAGTGGCCGAACCTGAGGGCGTGGCTGGGGCGATGACTGGGCCGCGTGCTAAAGTCGAGAAAGCCGAACCATGAAGCCTTTACCGGAGAAACCTGCCGAGTTCCGCGAGCGCTACCCCGGCGTTTGGGAGGCGTTCGAAAAGTTGGGAGCGACCTGTCACGAAGCCGGTCCGCTCGAGGAGAAAACGCGGCGGCTCGTCAAGCTCGCGCTGGCGGTCGCCCATCGGCATGAAGGCGCCGTGCATTCGGCGGTGCGGAACGCCCTCGACAACGGCGTCACTGCGGAGGAGATGCGACACGTCGCGCTGCTTGCCGTGACCACGATCGGCTGGCCCGCCGCCTTTGCCGCGCTCACCTGGATCGAGGAGGCGCTGTCGCGCGAAGGCGCCGCCTGAGCCGCCTCTCAAACCTCCTCACGCCGCAGTCGCTTGCCGCGCCGCAAGGCGAGGTTGCCGAAGTGCGCCGCGTCGGCCGCACCGACCGCGGCCTCCAGGGGCGCGTTCGGCGGCCTCCGGCTGCGGATCGACTCGAGGAAGTTGCGCACGTGAGCGACGGTGCCGTCCTCGAGCGAGCGCATCTGGATCTCCGGTTCCGGGTACTGGGTCTTCTCGCGCGGAATGACGCCTTCGGGGTAGACGGCAAAGCCGTCGCGCGTGATGCGGAGCATCGCCTTGTCGCCGCGGAAGATGAGCGTGCCCCCCTCCAGGTGACAGTGCAGCGTGCCGTTGTAGGCCACCGCAAAGCGCCCGCCGTAGTCCCACATCGTGCTGATCGTGTCCGGACATTCGGCGAACTTCCAGGCGTAGCTTGCCCCCATCGATTGCACTTCGGTGGGCCTGTCCTCGTTCATGAACCAGTGGATGACGTCGCACCAGTGCGAGTACAGATCCGTCAGGTGCCCTCCGCCGAAGTCCCAGAACCAGCGCCAGCGAAAGTAGCGCACCGGGCTCAATGGCTGATCGGGTGCGCTGCCCAAGAACCGCTTCCAGTCGATCTTGGCCGCCTCGAACGGCGTCGCCGGATCGAACTCCGTGTAAGCCTGATACCAGGAAGCCACAATCAGCGTGATCTTGCCCAACTTGCCCGAGGCGACGATCTCGCGCGCGCGCTGGAAATGCTCCCAGCTCCGCTGCTGGTAGCCGACTTGCACGAGCTGTCTGGAGGCCTTGGCGACCTCGAGCAGCCGCTTGCCCTCCTCGATGTTGTGCGAGACGGGCTTTTCCACGTAGACGTCCTTGCCGGCCTGAATCGCGTCGATGGTCATCGGCACATGCCAGTGATCCGGCGAACCGATGATAACGGCGTCGACGTCCTTGCGCTCGAGCGCCTGGCGGTAGTCGACGTAACCGGCTGCCTGCGGGTTGATCTTCTCGCGCACGAGGTCGATTCGCGGCTCATAGACGTCGCAGGCGGCCACCACGTCAGCGCCTTGTTGCGCAGCGAGCGACAGCAGATACCGGGTCCTGCCGCCGCAGCCGAGCCCGGCCAGCCGGATCCGGTCGTTGGCGCCCAGGATGCGGCTGTAGGAGACGGCGGTGGCTGTCGTGGCCTTCAGGAACAGTCTGCGGGTCGATGGCGTCATCGTGCGTCCCAATGTCAACCTCCATATCCTACTACAAACGAATTTCTGAGGGACCTAACGAACCGAGGTGCGGCAACCACGCTGGCCGAGCCGGCTGCGTAGCTTGCGAGTTAGGAGTCCCCCCTGAGATGCCAAGGGCAATCCGGACCAGGCGTCCAGATTTCGCTAAGTCGCGCCGGAGCCGCCGCCTGCCCGCTGAGAAACTCCAGGCCGCGGAGGCACTCAAGTTGATGAAGCCCGGAAATGGTTCCCCCTGCTTGGCGACGCCGGCGCGCCGGGCGTGGCCGCCCGGCCGGCGCAGCCTCAGCCGCTCAGGCGCGCCCTCACTTTCTCACTGAGCGCTTTTCCGTCCACCCGCTTGCCGGCGAGTTTCGTCTGGGCGGCCTTCATTACCGCGCCCATCTGCTTCGCCGATACAGCGCCCGTCTCCTCGATCGCCGCCCGGATCGCCGCCTCGATCTCCGCCTCCGTCGCCTCCGCCGGCATGTAGGCTTCGATTATTTTTCGTTCCGCCTCCTCCTTTTCGGCGAGGTCGGCCCGACCGCCCTGGCGAAACATCTCGATCGCTTCCTGGCGTTGCTTGAGGAGAGTATTGAGTACTTTGAGCTCTGTCTGCGCATCGAGCGGCTTTCCGGTATCGACTTCGTGCCGTTTGAGCGCGGCTTTGATCAGCCGAAGCGCGTTCAGCCGCGCTTCGTCGCGCGCCTTCATCGCCGCGGTCATGTCTCGTTGGATCTCGTCGAGTAAGGACATCGTCTTTGTTATTCTAAGAAGTTCCCCACGCCATGTTCATTCGAAAGACGAGACTTTTGACACCGGGCCCCACACCCCTGTATCCGCCCGCGCTACACGCGATGATGGGCGCCGACATCCATCACCGCACTCAGGACTTCGTCCGGCTGTACAAAAAGACCGTCCAGGACCTGAAAGACGTCTTGGGAACCTCCCACGACGTTGTTCCCCTGGTGGCTTCGGGCACCGGGGCCATGGAAGCCTCCGTTTCGAACCTGTTCCGCCGCGGCGATCGCGTCGTCGTCCTCTCCGCCGGCAAGTTCGGCGAGCGTTGGGTCCAGATCGCCGAAGCCTTCGGCCTTCAGCCGATCGTGTTGAAAGCTCCATACGGGGAAGTGGTCCCGCCGTCGGAGGTCGAGGCTGCACTGGGCGAGCCGAACGTCCGCGGGGTGTTCTTGCAGGCCTCGGAAACTTCCACAGGGGCGCAGCACGACGTCGAGGCGATCGGCCGGATCGTCTCGCGCACTGACGCCATCCTGGTGGTGGATGCGATCACCGGTCTCGGCACGATGCCCTTGGATATTCACGGCTGGGGGCTGGATGTCGTCATCGGCGGTTCTCAGAAAGCGTTCATGATCCCGCCGGGCCTGGCGTTTCTGGCCCTCAGCCCGAAGGCGTGGCAGCACGCTGAAAGCTGCGACCTGCCGCACTACTATTTTGATCTCAAGAAAGAGGCCAAGAACGCCGCCGAGGGCCAGTCGAGCTGGACGCCGTCGACGGCGTTGCTGATTTCCCTTTCCGCGGCTCTTGATTACATCAAGGCGCTTGGCATGGAGAATCTGATCCGCAACGCCCAATTGCTGGCCCGGGCGACCCGGGAAGCGGTCACGGTGCTCGGCCTGAGGCTTTTTGCCCGGAGCTCGCCCGGCTCGGCCGTCACTGCCGTCTGCGCACCCGAGGGGATGGACTCCGGCGTCATCGTCAAGGAGTTTCGCGAGCGCTTCGGCGCCATCATCGCCAACGGCCAGGGCAGTATGAAGGGCAAGATCTTTCGCATCGCTCACCTGGGCTACTTCGATTTCGCCGATCTGTTCGCCGTCATCGCCGAGCTCGAGTTGATCCTGGCGGGCCGGGGCCTGCCGGTGCAGTTTGGCGCCGGCGTGGCGGCCGCGCAGAGGGTTTACGCCGAAGCGGCGCTGCTGGTGCAGGCGGTAGGTGCTTGAACGGAAGGGCTGAGGTTCTGATGAAGGTTCTCGTCGCCGACAATCTCAGCCCGGCCGCGCTCACCTTGCTTCAGGCGCAGCCGGATTGCGAGGTGATCGTCTCCGATCCGAAAGGCTTCGAGGCGCATCTTGGCGAGGCCGAAGCGCTGCTTGTGCGCAGCGCCGCCAAGGTGACGCGTGAGGTCATCGCGAAGGCGCCGCGGCTGCGCGTGATCGGCCGAGCCGGCTCAGGCGTTGACAATATCGATCTGGAGGCCGCCACGGAAGCGGGCATCCTGGTGATGAACACACCGGGCGGCAACTCGGTGTCGGTGGCCGAGCACACGCTGGCGCTGATGCTCGCCCTGGCGCGCCAGATTCCGCAGGCGAGCCTTTCCACCCGAAGCGGCAAGTGGGAGAAGAAGAAGTTCCTCGGCACCGAGCTGCGCGGCAAGACGCTTGGCATCATCGGGCTGGGGAGCATCGGGCGCGAAGTGGTGCGCCGGGCGCGCGCCTTCGAGATGAGAATCCTCGCCTGCGACCCCTACGTCAGCCGGAGATGGGCCGAGGATCTCAACATCGAGCTGGTCGATCTGAACCGCCTGTTGGCCGAAAGCGACTACATCTCCTTGCACGTGGCTCTTACGGCCGAGACGCGCAACATGATCTCGCGCGAACAGTTCGCCCGGATGAAAGACGGCGTTCGGATCATCAACTGCGCGCGCGGGGGCATTATCGACGAGGAGGCGCTCCGCGAGGCGCTCGAGTCGGGTAAGGTCGCCGGCGCGGGTCTGGACGTGTTCGCCAAGGAGCCGCCGGAGGGCAGTCCGCTGCTGGCCTTGGAGAACCTGATCGCCACCCCGCACATCGGCGGTTCGACCGAAGAGGCGCAGGAGATCGTGGGGGTGGTGATTGCCGAGCAGGTGCTCGAATACCTGCGCAGCGGCGTGGCGGTCAACGCGGTGAATATGCCCTCGGTTCCGCCGGAGCTGTACCGCCTGCTTGGCCCGTATGTCGAGCTGGCGCGGCGGCTGGGCGCCTTTGCCGCGCATATCGCCTCGGGCTATCCCAAGGCGGTGCGCCTCGTCTACATGGGGCAGCTGGCCGAAAACAACACGCACGTGGTTCGCAACGGCGGCTTGGCCGGCGTGCTGAATCGCTTCCTCGAGCAGAAGGTCAACGTCGTCAACGCCATGCAGATCGCCACCCAGCGCGGTCTCGAGGTGGCTGAGCGCCACGAGAAGCGCGCCGTGCATACCGATTCGGTGGGCCTGGAGCTGGAAACCGACTCCGGCGTCACCAGCGTCGTCGGCGCCGTCGTGCTGGGCAAGCCGCGCCTGATCCAGGTGGACGGCATCTACTGCGAGACGCCGTTGAGCGGCCACCTGACCTTCATGAAGAACCGCGACGTGCCGGGCGTGATCGGGCATGTGGGCACCGTGCTCGGCAACCGGGGCATCAACATAGCCAACTTCTCGCTCGGCCGGCAGGACGCGCCGACCGCTCCGGGCGAGACTCTGGTGGCGGTCGCCGTGGTGGAGACCGACGAGGTGGTGCCCGACGCCGTGCTGGCCGAGCTGTGCCGCATGCCCGCGGTCTTGCTGGCGCGTCGCGTCGAGTTCGACTGAGAAAGCCTTCTCGCCCGGGTCGGGAGGATTCAGGCGCGGCCGATGTAGTCCGTGCGGCCGCCGTCGACGGTGATCGTCTGAGCGGTGAGGAAGCCGCTTTCTTCGCTCGCCAGGAAGGCGGCCACGTGGGCGATGTCCTCCGGCTGCCCGATGCGCCGCACCATGGCCCGTTCCGCCATGGCGGCCAGGAGCCGCTCGAGCTCTTCGGGCGTCTGCTCGGCCGCCACCATGTCGGTGAGGATGAAGCCCGGCGCGATGGCGTTGACGGTGATGCCGTAAGGGCCGAGTTCCATGGCGAAGCGGCGCGTCAGCGTGATGACGGCCGCTTTGGTCGCCGCATAGAAGCTCGTGCCGGCAAGCGAAGTGCCGTGCGCGGCAATCGAAGCCAGATTGATGACGCGCCCCCACCGGCGCTGCTTCATGCCGCGAGCCGCCTCCCGGGTGAGCGCCGCCAGGCCGGCAACGTTCACGCGCCACATCTGCTCGAAGGCGACCGGATCGAACGCCTCGAGATCGCCGCGATGGATGATGGCAGCGTTGTTGACGAGAATGCCGAGTGGGCCGAGTTCGCGCTCGACCGCCTGCACCAGCGCCGCGGCGGCGCCCAACTCACCCACGTCGGTCTCGATGGCCAGGGCGCGACCGCCCGCCGCGCGGATCTCGCCCGCCACCGCTTCGGCCGGCGTCCGGTTCGTTCGGTAGCTGACCGCCACGGCGGCGCCCTCACGCGCCAGCCGCAGCGCGATGGCACGACCGATTCCCCGGGATGCGCCGGTCACCAGCGCCACGCGACCGCTTAAGGCCATCGGGTCTCCTCCTCATGGAGCATCACAGCAGGCGCAGGAGTGCTTGGATCAAGACGCCCGGATGCGAGTACGCTCAACGTTTCTTGAGCGTCACCGCCAGGCCGGAACCATCCATGTAGAAGACCGTATCCAGGGCGGGATTGGTCGTGACCGCCTCGACATAGTCCCGCACCATGTCGACGTTGTGCGCCAGAATCAATCCTCCGGACCGAACGCGCGGCAAGAGCTTGTTCAGATACCGGACGTAGCCCTCCTTGTCGGCGTCGATAAAGACGACGTCGACCTCTCCCTCGAGCTTGTCCAAGTTGCGGTGCGCATCGCCTTCGATCAGCGTGATCATGTGTTCGACGCCCGCCTTCTTGAAATGCTCCCGCGCCACGGCGGCCCGGCCTGGGTCGATCTCGTAGGTTGTCAGGCGGCCGCCGGTATTGCTGAGAGCGAGCGCGAACCACAAACCGGAGTAGCCCGTTGAGGTGCCGATCTCGACCACGTGTTTGGCGCCGACGGCCTCGGTGAGCAGGCGCAGCAAGCGCCCGTCGGCATCGGGCACGCTCGCCCAGGTGCGCCCCGAACGGCGGACCTCCTCGATGGTGCTCAGAATCCGCTTCTCGGTCTCGTTGTTGGCAAGCGGCGGCCGGGCACCGTCGAAGTACCGGCGTCCCCGGGATTGTGCTATGGCCACGGCGGCGGCCAGCACCGCGACGACCAGGATCACCATCCGTCTCCGAGTCATTTCCTTTCCATCATACGGGCGAACCGGCCCGGGGGTTACGCAGCCCTTGTTATGCTGGCCGGGGAGCCTGCCCTTCGCTCTTCAGACGAAGCGGGTTCGCTTCCACAACAGCGCCCCGACGAGCAACAAAATAACAAAGGAGGCGGCCGACAGAACGACCAGCCAGGCGATGCTGATCGCGATGGGTTGGCGGCTCGTGCCGAGGGCCAGCCAGAGGAAGATCGCCACGGCGACACCGGCCACGGCGTACTCCCACCAGCGGCGCCCCTGAGCATGCTCGGCGGCCGGATCCCGG
>Ga0308391_1000748_pt1 | contig 14140 bp, 15 predicted proteins | sample Hotspr20Samplet1_FD_202363 | JGI IMG/M metagenome (GOLD analysis project Ga0308391, IMG submission 202363) | Hot spring phototrophic mat microbial communities from Octopus Spring, Yellowstone National Park, Wyoming, United States - 20050623_t1 ... | reverse complement strand
GCGGGTCCATGTTCGAGGGATCCTCGATCCAGGGCTGGCCCATGGCTTCGAGGGTGGCGCGCAGGCGCGCCTTCGGCACGTCCAGCAGCGGTCGCAGGATCCGGACCCGCGCGGTCTCGCGGATCGCGGCCATGCCGGCGAGCCCGTCCGGCCCGCTGCGCCGCGCCGCCCGCATCACCACGGTCTCGCGCTGATCGTCGGCGTGGTGGGCCGCGAGCAGGTGGAGGATCCCGGCCTCGGCGCAGGCCGCCTCGAGCAGCGCCCAGCGCGCGGCCCGCGCCGTCTCCTGCAGCCGGCTCGAGGGGTACGGACCCCGCCAAGTGAGGATCCGGCAGGGGATCCCGCGGGCGGCCAGCCACCCCGCCACCCGGGCCGCCTCCCCGGCCGATTCCGGCCGCAAGCCGTGGTCGACGTGGAAGGCCCGCACGCTGCCGCCGCGGGCCCGCGCCCAGCGATCGGCGAGCAGCGCGAGCGCCAAGCTGTCGGGCCCGCCCGAAACCGCGACGGCGAGCCGCGGCGGGCGCTCGAACGGACCGAGCCGGGCGAGCCTCCGGTCGAGCTCCGCGAGCGCGAGCGGGCGCGGCTCAGCTGCAGCCGGCGGCGATGCGCTCACGGGCGAGCGCCTGGCGGACCGCCTGGGAGGCGTTCGGGTGACGCCGGTCGAGCTCGGCGAAGGTCTGGCAGGCCTTGTCCTTTTCGCCGAGCCGAGCGAGTGCCACGCCGAGCTTCAAGAGATTGTCCGGCGCGCGCGGCGCTTCCGGCCCCCAGGTCCGGTAGTTGCGGGCGAAGGTGGCGGCCGCGTTCTGCCAGTCCTCCCGCACGAGGAAGGTCTCGCCGAGCCAATAGGCGGCCGTCGGGGTGTTCGGATCGTTCGGGAAAGCCTCGACGTAGCGACGCAGAGCCTCCTCCGCCGCTTCCCACTCGCCCTTCTCCAACAGCTCGCGGGCGGCCGCCCAACGACCCGCTGCCGTCGGCCCGCCCGGAGGTGGTCCCCCGGGCGGCGTGCGCGCGGCTTGCTGGGAAGGCGCCGGCGCCGCGGTCGCGGGCGGCGGGGGCGCCGGCTGGCCCAGGCGGCTCGGCGCCGCTGGCGCCGCGGCCGGCCCCGGCTCGGTCCCGAGCAGTGCCTCGCGCGGGATCGTGCCGAGGACGTAGCCGCGGCGCGCCGCCGGATCGGCCTCGGCCGGCGGGGCGGTCGGTTGCCTCCCGGCGGCCGGTGGCGCGGGCGGGCTGGGTGCAGCCGCCGCGGGCGGGCTCGGTCGGGCGGGAAGTGCCGGGGGCTGCGGCGAGGGCGCCGGTGGGGCGGCGCCGCTCGGGCCGGGGCCGCCGCGGCTCACGAGGGGCGCTGCCGGCCGGGGTTCGGGGGCGGGCTCGGGCTGCGCTCGGCCGGTCTCGCCGGCGGCGAGGCGGTCCTCGAGCTGGCGCTCGAGCCCCTCGACCCGCTCGCGCAGCCGGTCGCGCTCGAACTCGAGCGATTCGACCCGGCCACGCAAGCGGCGCAGCTCTTCTTCGAGCTCGGTGAGGCGAGCCGCGAGGAAGGCTGCCCGCTGGGGGTCGAGCGGCTGGGCGCAGGCGGGGAGGCCCGCCAGCGTCGACGAGACCAAGGCCAGCGCGAGCGATACCGGGAGAAGCCGGTTCGGCCGCGGCCGCGAGCTCCAGGGCACGGCAGGCAACGTCCTCAATAGCCGACGTTGACGACGGTCACCGCGCGGCGGTTGAGCGCCCAGGCGGTCTCGTCGTGGCCGGGATCCGCCGGCCGCTCCTTGCCGTAGGAGATGGTGCGGATCCGGTTCGGCGAGATCCCGAGGGCGACGAGGTAGGTTTTCACGGCGTTGGCCCGACGATCGCCGAGGGCCAGATTGTATTCGCGCGTGCCGCGCTCGTCGCAATGGCCCTCGATCGTCACGCTCACCGCCGGGAACTGCTTGAGCCAGGCGGCCTGGCGCTCGAGGGTCTGGCGCGCGGCATCGTCCAGTACGGCGCTGTCGAAGGCGAAGAAGACCCGATCGCCCACGTTGATCTCGAGGTCCTGCTGGCTGCCGGGGGTCACCCGGCCGCCGGGCCCGCCGAGCTCGCTGCTGGCGATCCCCCCGGCGCCGGGCGCGCCCACAACCGTGCCGGCGCCGCCGCCGGCCGAGGCGCCGGTCGCGGTGTCGTTGGCCGAGCTGCAGCCGACGAGCAGCAGCAGGCCGAGAGCGGCGAGCACGAACCTCTTGGTCATCGCTGGGACTTCCTCGCTGGGTTGCGGTCGAACTTCGGGCGGGCTCGGCACGGAAGGCGGGCGCCCGTCAGGGCAACAGCGCCGACCAGTTGGGGTCGGACGCATCCAGGGGCGTCGGGATCTCCCGCTCGTTGTAGCCGGTCACGTCGATGCTGAACAATCGGGTACGCCCACCGGCCCGGTCCTGGCGACTGAACAGCACGACCCGGCCGTTGGGCGACCAGGTCGGGCTCTCGTCCTGGTAGGCGCGGGTCAAGAGCCGCTCGTCGCTGCCGTCCGGCTTCATCACCCCGATGTGGAAGAAGCCCTTCTCGATCTTGGAGAAGGCGATCAGGTCGCCGCGCGGCGACCATTCGGGCTCGCCGTAGCGACCGGTGCCGAAGCTGATCCGCCGCACGCCCGAGCCGTCGGCGGCCATCACGTAGAGTTGCGGCGAGCCGCCGCGGTCGGAGTTGAAGGCGATCCGGCTGCCGTCCGGGGAGAAGGAGGGCGAGGTGTCGATCGCCGCGTCCTGCGTCAATCGGCGCAGGCGGCGGCTCGCCAGATCGAAGGCGTAGAGATCGGTGTTGCCGCCCTCGGCGATGCTCACGAGCAGCGTCCGGCCGTCGGGCGAGAAGCGGGGCGCGAAGCTCATGCCCGGGAACTCGCCGAGCACGATCTCGCGGCCGGTGGCGAGCTCGCGCATCACGACCCGCGGCGCCGGTGGGCGGAAGACGAGATAGGCGATCTTCTCGACGTCGGGCGAGAGCCGCGGGGTCAAGACGAGCTGGCCGCCGTCGGTCAGGAAGGCGTGGTTGGCGCCGTCCTGGTCCATCACCGCGATCCGTTTGATCCGCCGGGTGGGAGGCCCGCTCTCGCTGACGTAGGCGATCCGCGTGTCGAAATAGCCGCGCTCGCCCGTGAGCCGCTCGTAGACCGCATCGGCGATCTTGTGCGCGATCCGCCGCCAGGAGGCGGAAGGCGCGTCGAGCCGGAGCCCCTTCATCTGGCCGCCGCCGAACACGTCCCACAGCCGGAACTCGACCGAGAGCGGCTCGGCCGTGCGGACGACGCCGGTGACCAACGCCTGGGCGTTGATCGCCCGCCAGTCGGCGAACCGCGGGACGCCGCGCAGCTCCTCGGGCGATTGGATGTAGGCGCGGCGGTCGATCGTGCGGAACAGGCCCGAGGAATCGAGATCGCCGCTCACCACCTGCGCGAGCGCCTCGCCGCGTTCCCGCGCCGCGGGGCCGTCGCCGGCGAACGGGCTCACCGCGATCGGCAGGGGCTCGACGAAGCCGCGGGTGATGTCGAGCTGGAGCTGGGCGCGGCTCGCCCGCGCCGCGAGGGCCGAAACGGCGGCCGCGCCGCCGCCCACGAGCAGGGAACGGCGGTCGAGGCCGCCACGCCGGTCGGGGAGAAGGTGGCCGGTCATCCGCTGAGCGCGTCCTTGGGGTGGAAGGTCATGACCATCTCCCGCCACTGCTCGTACTTCTCGGGCGGCAGAGTGAGCCGGCAGCTCAACACCGCCCGCTGGGCGCTCTCCGCCACGGCGCGGAACGCCGGGTCGGTGGCCAACCGGGCCTGGTCCTCGATCCCCACCCGGGCGACGGTGCCGTCGCGGTTCATGGCGATCCGCAGCCGCACCTGCATCGTCTCGATCCCGCGCACGCCCACGGGCACGTTCCAGCAGCGCTCGATCTGCCGGCGGATCGCGTCGATCTCGCCCTGGGTCAGCGAGCGGTCGGCGGCGGCGAGCCGGTCGCCCTGCGCCGGCTCCGGCAGGGGCTCCGCGCGACCCCGACCCGGGCTCGGCCGATCGGCCTGCACCCGCCGCTCGAGCCGCTCGACGCTGCGCAAAAGCGCGGCGAAGCTGTCCTCCGGCTCCGGCTCGGGCGGCCGCGGTTTGGCGGGCTCCGGCTTCGCGGGCGACGCCTTGGGCGGCTCCGGCTTGGCGGGCTCGGGCTTGGCCGCCGCGGGCTTCGGGCTCTCGAGCTTCGCCGTCTCGGTCCTCGGAGGCTCGGCTTTCGCCGGCTCGCTCTTGGCCGGTGCGGGCTTGGTCGGCGGAGGTTTGGCCGGCTCGGGGCGCGGCGCCGCTCGCGGCGGCTCGACCTTGGCCGGCTGGAGCGCGGGTTTCGGCTTTTCCGGTTCCGGCTTCTCCGCGACCCGCCGGTCGACCGCCGCCGGCTCGGGTTTCGGCACCGGCTCGGGGGCCTTGACCGGGGCCGGCTTCGGCGCCGGCGGCTCGGGTCGCGCTGGCGGGGGTGGCGGAGCCGGGGCGGGCTCGGCGCGGGCCGGCGCCGGCTCGGGTTTCGGCGGCGGCTCGGGCGGCGGTGCCGGCTCGGGCGGCGGCGCGGGCGCCGGGGCGGCGGCCTGGCGCGGGGGAAGGGGTGCCGCCTCGGCCGGCGCCGGTGGGGCGGTCTGCGCCGGGCCGGCCTCGGCCGCGGCCACGAGCTCGACCACCACCGCTTCCTCGACCGCCAGCTCGCGCGGCCGGCCGAGGCCGATCACCACGAGGCCGAGCCCCAGATGGGCGGCGAGGGAGAGGCTCAGCGCACGCCGCACGGCCCCTCCCCGCGCTTCGAGCGGGGCGAGCGCCGGCTCATCGCGGTCCCGACGTCGCCCCGAGGGCGGCGGTGCGCGGCACCTCGGTCAACAGCGCCACCTTCGCGATCCCGGCCTGGTTGAGGGCGCCGACCACCGCCATCACCCGTCCATAGTCGACGCTCTTGTCGCCGCGCACGAACACCCGGAGCTCGGGGTTGCGTTCCTTGACCGCGGCGAGGCGCGGGCCGAGGTGGTCGAGGGTGATCGCGCTGTCCTGCAGGAACACCGTGCCGTCGGCCCGGATCGTAACGACCAAGGGCTCGTCCTGGCCCGGCAAGGGGGCCGTGCGCGCCTGCGGCAGGTCGACCGTCACCCCGGTCGTGAGCAAGGGTGCCGTCACCATGAAGACGATCAGCAAGACGAGCATGACGTCGACGAGCGGCGTCACGTTGATCTCGGCGAGCGGGCGACGTCGCCGGCCGCGCCGGCGACCGTCGCGGGCGAGGGGGGCTCCGGCCACCGTCTTCAGCCGCCCGCCCGCGCGTCGAGCTCGCGCGCGACCACCACACCGAACTCGTCGGCGAAACTCTCGAGCCGCTCGGCATAGGCGTCGAGCTCGTGGCTCAGCTTGTTGTAGGCGACGACCGCCGGGATCGCCGCCAACAGCCCGAGGGCGGTGGCCAAGAGCGCCTCGGCGATCCCCGGAGCGACCACCGCGAGCGTGGTGTTTTTGGTCGCGGCGATCGCCTGGAAGCTGTTCATGATGCCCCAGACCGTGCCGAACAGGCCGACGAAGGGGGCGGTCGAGCCGATCGTCGCGAGCGAGGGGAGGTGCCGCTCGAGCTGCTGGACCTCGCGGTCGAGGGTGAGCCGCATGACCCGGCCGATCCGGCCCAGGAGGCTCGCGCGACGGCTCGGGTCGCCGGGCTGGCCGGTCTCCCGCCACTCGTCCATGCCGGTCGCGAACATGAGCGCCATGGGATGGTCGGCCGGCTCGGCCCGCCGGTAGAGCTCGTCGAGCGGCGCGCCCGACCAGAAGGCGCGCTCGAAGGCACTCGCCTTGCGCTTGAGCCGGCCGAGCCGCCAGGCCTTCTCGATGATCACGGCCCAGCACCAGACCGAGGCCAGGAACAGCACGAGCATGACCGCCTTGACGACGGCGTCGGCCTGCAGGACCAGCTGGACGAGGCTCGGGCCCGAGGCTAGGGCCCCGACCCCGACCGCGGTGATCGCGTCCGGTTGCATCGCGTCGCGTCTCGATCGCCACCGTCGGCTCCGCGGGCAAAACGGAGCGCAAGCGGCTTCGTTGTCGGTTCGAAGGTCACGGCCCCGGCGCGCCCGGCCCGACGCGGACCGTCCTGCCGCGCAGGGTGGTGGACGGCGAAAGGCCCTCGCGTCGCAATTTAGAGCATCGCTGCGGCCGGCTCAAGGACGGACCCGCGCGGGGCGCGCCGGGGCGGAGGGCGCGAGGGCGCGACGGAGCGCCTCGGGCAGCCGACGCGGCCGGCCGTCGCGGCCCACGAACGCGATCTCGACCGCGAGCCGAACGAGAAGGGTCTCGCCGGAGCGGATCGCCTGCTCGAACAGGACCCGCGCCCCGGTCGCCGCGAGCGGGCGGGTTTCGACCGACAGAAGCTCGTCGAGCCGGGCCGGGGCGAGGAAGTCGGCTTCGAGCCGGCGGACCACGAGCTGGCCGCCCGCCCGCTCGAGCAGCGTGCGGTGGTCGAGCCCGGCAGCGCGCAAGAGCTCGGTCCGCGCCCGCTCGGCGAAGCGCAGATAGCCCGCGTGGTAGACCACCCCGCCGGCATCCGTGTCCTCGTAATAGACCCGGACCTCGAACCGGTGCGTCACGGGCCCCCTCTGGGTGGGGGATCGTCGAACAGCGCTCCTTGCTCGAGCAGGGCGCGCGGCGGGGCGAGGTCGAGATGGCGCCAGGCGGCGAGGGTGAGCATCCGGCCGCGGGGCGTGCGCTGGAGGAGGCCCTGCTGGAGGAGGAACGGCTCGACCGTCTCCTCGAGCGTGTCGCGTTGCTCGGCGAGCGCCGCGGCGAGCGTGTCGATGCCGACCGGACCGCCGCCATAGGCGCGCGCGATCAGCCCGAGATAGCGCCGATCGAGGGCATCGAGGCCGAGCCGGTCGACCTCCAGCCGGGCGAGGGCCGCATCGGCCAGCGCCCGGTCGACCGGGCTCTTGCCGGCGACCGTGGCGAAGTCGCGGACCCGACGCAGGAGGCGGGTGGCGACCCGCGGGGTGCCGCGGGCGCGCCGGGCGATTTCCGCCGCACCGTCGTCGGCGAGCGCCAGGCCCAACAGACGGGCGCCGCGCCGGACGATCGCCTCGAGCTCGTCTTGGGCATAGAAGTCGAGTCGGGCGTGGATGCCGAACCGGTCGCGCAACGGCGTGGTCAAGAGGCCCGTGCGGGTGGTCGCGCCCACGAGGGTGAAGGGGACGAGGTCGATGCGCACCGAACGCGCGGCCGGCCCCTCGCCGATCATGAGGTCGAGCTGGAAGTCCTCCATGGCCGGGTAGAGGATCTCCTCGACCTGCGGCTGCAGGCGGTGGATCTCGTCGATGAACAGCACGTCGCGCGGCTGCAGGTTGGTCAACAGCGCCGCGAGATCGCCCGCCCGGGCGACGATCGGACCGCTGGTCATGCGGAAGCCCACGCCGAGCTCGGCCGCCACGATCTGGGCGAGCGTGGTCTTGCCGAGCCCCGGTGGGCCGGCGAGCAGGAGATGGTCGAGGGCCTCGCCGCGGGTCCGCGCCGCCTCGATGAACACGGCGAGGTTGGCCTTGAGCGGCCCCTGGCCGATGAACTCGGCGAGCCGCCGCGGCCGCAGGCTCTGGTCGAGATCCTCGCCCTGCTCGCTCGGGCTCACGAGGCGCGCGCTCACGGTGCGGCCAACTCCTTGAGGCCTTCGCGGACCAGCGCCTCGAGCGAGGCCTCACCACCGAGCCGCGCCCGGGCGCGGCCGAGCGCCCCCACCGCCTCGGCCCGGGCGAAGCCGAGCCGCAGCAGGGCGGCGAGCGCCTCGTCGGCGGGCCCGGCCTCGGCCGGCGGCACGACCGCCCCGCCCGTCGCGGCGGCCGAGCGCGGCAGCTCGCCCAGCCGATCGGCGAGCTCGGCCACGAGCCTGCCGGCGAGCCGGGCGCCGATTCCCGGTGCCCGGGCGAGCAAGGCCTTGTCGCGGCTCGCCACGGCCGCCACGAGCTCGTCGGGCGAGAAGGTGCCGAGCAAGGAGAGGGCGACCTTGGCGCCGACCCCCTGGACGGTCTGGAGGAGGCGGAACCAGCTCCGCTCGGCCGGGTCGAGGAAGCCGTAGAGCGCGATCTGTTCGGGCCGGACCTGGGTCTCGATCCACAGCTCGATGGGCTCGCCCGGCGCCGGCAGGCGGCGGAGCGTGCGCGCACCGGCGTGGACCAGGTAGCCCACGCCGCCGACCTCGACCACCAGATGGTCGTCGCCGAGCGCCGCCAATCGGCCGCGCAGGAGCGCGATCATGCCGCCCCCGCGGGCACGGGCGGGGTCGCGCGAGCGAGCCGGGTGCGGGTCTGGGCGACGTGGGCGTGGCAGATCGCCACGGCGAGCGCGTCCATCGCGTCGGCGCCGGCCTCGACCGCGCCGGGCAGGAGGGCGCGGACCATCGCCGCGACCTGCTCCTTGCTCGCCGAGCCGGTGCCGGTGACCGCCCGCTTGACCGTGCGCGAGGCGTATTCGGCGACCTCGAGGCCGGCGCGGGCGGCGGCCAGCAGGACCACCCCGCGGGCCTGGCCGAGCTTCAAGGAGGAGGCGGCGTTGTGGTTGACCACGGTCTCCTCGACCGCCGCCTGGTCGGGGGCGTAGCGGGCGATCACCGCGAGCAGGCCCTCGAACAGCGTGTCGAGCCGGCGGGCGAGGGGCGGATCGGGCGGGCTCGCGACGACCCCGCAGGCGAGATGGCGCAGCCGCCCGGCTCCGGCCTCGATCACCCCCCAGCCGGTGGCCCTGAGCCCCGGGTCGAGGCCGAGGACGCGCACCGGCCCGCCCGCCTCAAGCCGAGAGCCGCTGGAGCGCCCGATCGGAGACCTCGAAGTTGGCGGTCACCCGCTGCACGTCGTCGTTCTCGTCGAGCGCTTCGAGAAGCTTGAACAGGCTCTCGGCGCGCTCGTCGTCGACCGGCACGGTGACTTGCGGGCGCCAGCCCAGATAGGCCTGTTCGGGCGGGCCGAAGCGGCGCTCCAGGACCTCGCGGACCGCCGCCAGATCGTCCGGGGCGCAGGTGATCTCGTGGCCCGATTCGTCGCTCGTGCAATCCTGCGCGCCGGCCTCGATCGCCGCCTCGAGCACGGTTTCGGGGTCGGCCACCTCGGGCCGGTAGCGGACCACACCGACCCGGTCGAACTGGAAGCTCACGCTGTTGGTTTCGCCGAGCGAGCCGCCGTGACGGGCGAAGGCGGCCCGGATTTCGCTCGCCGTGCGGTTGCGGTTGTCGGTTAAGGCCTCGACGATGACCGCCACCCCACCCGGACCGTAGCCCTCGTAGCGGACCTCCTCGTAGTTCTCGGCATCGGCGCCCGAGCCGCGCTTGATCGCCCGTTCGATGTTCTCTTTCGGCACGTTCTCCGATTTGCAGGCCTGGATGGCGGCGCGCAGCCGCGGATTGTGGGCGGGGTCGGGAAGCCCGGCGCGGGCGGCCACTTGGACCTCGCGCAAGAGCCGGGTGAAGCGGCGGGCGCGCAGCGCGTCCTGCCGGCCCTTGCGGTGCATGATGTTCTTGAATTGGGAATGACCGGCCATGGTCGGGTTCGGCTGTCGGTTGCGACGCGGGCAGCATCTAGACCAGAACGCGGCGCGGCGCCACCCGCTGCGACGCCGAGCCGAGCCGGCCGGCGGCCCCCGGCCGGGTCACCGCGACGGCCGAGCGGCGGGCGGCTTTTCTGTCGAGGGCGATTTATAAGATCAATTGGTTAGAGTTAATAATTGCGACAACGCTCGAAGTTCGCCGGCATCCCGGCCGGGGCCACCCGGCGGGCGGCCGACACGCTGCTTCAACTCGAGCGCGAGCGACTCTGCCGGCCCAACCCCTTGGTCGGGCGGGAGGATCGGCGATGCTCGCGGATCGACTTCAGGCGTTGCTTGCATTCGTCGGGGTTTCTCTCGAATTCGTCGAAAAGACGGTGAGCACTGGCGGAAAATTGCAGACGAAAGATTGCCGGAGGACCGAATCGGTGCTTGCCGAGGCGGCGATTTCAACGTATGGTTGCGTCCGTCAAGTCAGACGGTGCCTCCCTCCCCACTCGCCCCCGCCGCCACGCGGCTCGCGGGGGCGCCTTTTTTGGAGAGCCCCCGCGAAGTGGGGCCGCGAGTGTGGAAGGAACGACCATGCCCATCAGCCCGGCCGAAGCCTCGGAACTGGACCGGCAGTCGCTCGACGAGAACCCGCTCGACCCCGCGCGGCTCGTCGAGCGGATGCGCGAGGAGCTGCGCGAGCTCGAGCCCGTGGTCTCGGCTGCGACCCTCGCCGCGGTCGCCTTCCGGATGCGCGACGAGGCGGGCCTCGTGGCCGCGCTGCGCGCGCTCACCGAAGCGATCGACGAGCTGGAGCGGCGGCGCAACGACGGCTGAGGCCGTCCCGCCACCCGGCCGGCAACCCGGGCGAGGCTTGAACGCGGGCCCGCGGGCGCCACATCCTGCGGGCCCGCAGCCGGTCGCGGCGGCGCGGGCGGGCGGTCGACCGGGACCGCCCTCGGGCGGCCTCGCCGGCGGAGGCGGGGGATCGCCCGGGACCGCGTGGTGGTAGGGGTCGGTGACCGAGACGGGCTGGCACGGCACGACGATCCTGTCGGTCCGTAAGGGCCGCAAGGTGGTCATGGCCGGCGATGGTCAGGTGAGCCTCGGCCAGACCGTCGTGAAGGCCAACGCCAAGAAGGTGCGCCGCTTGGGCGGCGGCAAGATCCTCGCGGGCTTCGCCGGCTCCACGGCCGATGCCTTCACCCTGCTCGAACGGCTCGAGGCCAAGCTCGAGCGGCATCCGGGCCAGCTCCTCCGCGCCTGCGTCGAGCTCGCCAAGGACTGGCGGACCGACCGCTACCTGCGCCGGCTCGAGGCGATGATGGCGGTGGCCGACGCCGAGTCTTCCCTGGTCCTGACCGGTGCGGGCGACGTGCTCGAGCCCGAGGGCGGGCTCGTCGGGATCGGCTCGGGCGGCAGCTACGCGCTCGCCGCCGCCAAGGCCCTGCTCGAGGTGCCCGAGCTCGACGCCGAAGAGATCGCCCGTCGGGCGATGCGGATCGCCGCCGAGATCTGCGTCTACACCAACCACAACCTGACCCTCGAGGTCTTGGACCTGCCGTGACCGCGCTCACGCCCCGCGAGATCGTCTCCGAGCTCGACCGCTTCATCGTCGGCCAGCAGGCGGCCAAGAAGGCGGTCGCGATCGCGCTGCGCAACCGCTGGCGCCGCCAGCAGCTCGAGGAGGGCCTGCGCGAGGAGGTTCTGCCCAAGAACATCTTGATGATCGGCCCCACGGGCTGCGGCAAGACCGAGATCGCCCGCCGCCTCGCCCGGCTCGCGCAAGCCCCCTTCCTCAAGGTCGAGGCGACCAAGTTCACCGAAGTGGGCTATGTCGGCCGCGACGTCGAGAGCATCCTGCGCGACCTCGTCGAAGTCTCGATCAAGATGACCCGCGAGCGGATGCGCCGCGAGGTCGCGGCCAAGGCCGAACGCGCCGCCGAGGAACGGGTCTTGGACGCGCTCGTGGGCCCGGCGGCCGGGCCCGAGACCCGCGAGAAGTTCCGCCGGATGCTGCGGGAGGGTGTGCTCGCCGAGCGCGAGATCGAGATCGAGGTCCAAGAAGGCCTGGGCTTCCCGACCTTCGATCTGCCCGGCTTGCCCGGCGCCCAGATGGGTGTCGTCAATCTCGGCGAGATGCTCGGCAAGGCCTTCGGCGGCCGCAGCCGCCGGCGCAGGATGAAGGTCGCCGAATCCTACCCCGTGTTGATGGCCGAAGAGTCCGACAAGCTGTTGGACCAGGACAAGGTCGTGCGCGAGGGCATCCAGGCGGCCGAGCAATCGGGCATCGTGTTCATCGACGAGATCGACAAGATCACCGCGCGCGAGGGGCGGATCGGCGCCGACGTGAGCCGCGAGGGCGTGCAGCGTGACCTCTTGCCGCTGGTCGAGGGAACCACGGTCACCACCAAGTACGGCCCGGTCAAGAGCGACCACGTCCTGTTCATCGCCTCGGGCGCGTTCCATTTGAGCAAGCCCGCCGATCTTTTGCCCGAACTCCAGGGCCGGCTGCCGATCCGGGTCGAGCTGCAGCCGCTCTCGCGCGACGATCTGCGGCGGATCCTGGTCGAGCCCGAGGCGAGCCTCGTGCGGCAATATGTGGCGCTCATGGCGACCGAGGGTGTCACCCTCGAGTTCACCCCCGAAGCGCTCGACGAGATCGCCACGCTTGCCCACGAGATCAACCAGGGGGTCGAGAACATCGGGGCCCGCCGGCTGCAGACGGTCATGGAGCGGCTGGTCGAGGAGATCAGCTTCACCGCCTCCGACCGGGCGGGCGAGCGGATCGTGATCGACCGCGAGACCGTCCGCCGCCAGGTGGGCGATCTCGTGGCCGGCGCCGATCTGGCCAAGTTCATCCTCTGACCGCCGCCGTCGAGCCGGGACGTGAGCGTTGCTTGTGCCCGGGCTCGGGGCCGCCTATCTCCCGCGGCGGTCGATCGGGATCGGCGATGACGGTCTATGTGAGCACGCGCGGTCGCGCCGGGCGGCGGTCCTTCGAGGAGGTGCTCCTCGCCGGGCTCGCCGAGGACGGCGGGCTTTTTCTGCCCGAGAGCTGGCCGCGGCTCGCCGAGGCCCGGCTCGCGGCGCTCGACGGGGCCGACTACCCGACCACCGCGGCCGCGGTGATGGCCCCCTTCACCCGCGGTTGCTTCGAGGAAGCCGAGCTCCTCGCCCTCGCCCGCGAAGCCTACGCGGGCTTCGCCCACCCGGCGACCGCGCCTTTGCGCCAGCTCGACCCCTCGCTCTGGCTGCTCGAGCTGTTCTTCGGCCCCACCCTCGCCTTCAAGGACTTCGCCCTGCAGCTCCTCGCCCGGCTGTTCGAGCGGGTCCTCGAGCGGCGCGGCGCGACGATCACGATTTTGGGCGCCACCTCGGGCGACACCGGCTCGGCGGCGATCCGGGCGATCGCCGGCCGGGCGCGCATGCGGATCGTGATCCTGCATCCCGCGGGCCGCATCTCCGAGGTCCAGCGCCGGCAGATGACCACGGTCGAAGCGGCCAACGTCGCCAACCTGGCGATCGAGGGGACCTTCGACGACTGCCAGGATCTCGTGAAGGCGCTGTTCTCCGACCCCGCGTTCCGCGTCGAGCAGAAGCTCGCCGCGATCAATTCCATCAACTGGGCACGGATCGCCGCCCAAGCGGCCTATTACGTCTACGCCGCGCTGCGGCTCGGTGGGCTCGAGCGGCCGGTGAGCTTTTGTGTGCCGACCGGCAATTTCGGCGACGTCTATGCCGGCCACGTCGCCCGCCGGCTGGGCCTGCCGATGGGCCGGCTGATCGTCGCCACCAACGAGAACGACATCCTCGCCCGCTTCCTCGCGAGCGGCGTTTATGCGGCGGGCGAGGTCGTTCCGACCTCGAGCCCCTCGATGGACATCCAGGTGGCCTCGAACTTCGAGCGGCTGCTCTTCGAGCTCCTCGACGGCGACGGCGCGCGGGTCGCCGAGCTCATGGCCCGCTTCGCCCGCGAGCGGGCCTTCACCCTGTCCCCCGCGCTGCACGCCCGGGCCCGCGGGCTGTTCGACGGGGCGGCCGCCGACCGGGCCGCGACCGCGGCCGAGATCGCCCACTGGCACGCCGCCACCGCCGGCACCGTGCTGTTGGACCCGCACACCGCGGTGGGTGCCGCGGTGGCCCGCCGGCTGCGCGGCGCCGTGGCCGGCCCGCTCGTGCTCCTGGCGACCGCCCATCCCGCCAAGTTCCCCGACGCCGTGGAAGCCGCCTGCGGAGTGCGCCCGCAACTGCCGGCGCATCTCGCCGACCTGTTCGATCGGCCCGAGCGCTTCACCGTGCTCCCCGCCGACGCGAACGCGGTGCGCGACTTCGTCCGCCGCCTGCCGGCGGTTCCCGCATGAACGGCGAGACCCGCCTCACGACCCTCGAGAACGGCTTTCGGGTCATCTCCGAGCGCCTGCCCGGGGTGCGCACCGCGGCCGTCGGCGTGTGGGTCGACGCCGGCACGCGCCACGAGCCGGCCGAGCTCAACGGTGTCGCGCACCTGCTCGAGCACATGGCCTTCAAGGGCACCCGAACCCGCACCGCCCGAGAGATCGCCGAGGCGATCGAGGCCGTGGGCGGCTCGTTGAACGCCTGGACCTCGCGCGAGCAGACCGCCTTCC
>Ga0308391_1000732_pt1 | contig 14264 bp, 17 predicted proteins | sample Hotspr20Samplet1_FD_202363 | JGI IMG/M metagenome (GOLD analysis project Ga0308391, IMG submission 202363) | Hot spring phototrophic mat microbial communities from Octopus Spring, Yellowstone National Park, Wyoming, United States - 20050623_t1 ... | reverse complement strand
AGAAGAGATACAGCCGATCGCCTGGCTCCAGCCGCAGCGTCTGGAGGGTGGGCTGTAAGACACTGGCAGAACCCGGCAAGGTCTGGCCCGCCACATCCGTGCGCCCCCCCTCCACGATGTATATCTCTCCATGCCGCAGAAGCCAAAGAGGCCGCCGAGCCCCTAAATAATGCGCTGTCTGTGTGGCCGGCTCATAAGCTATAAGCCCCAGCTCAAACCCCTCCAAGGCCTGGTTTCTCTCCCTGAAAAACTGCCGGATACTCTCCATAAGCTCCTCATAAACCTATGTACAGGCCATGCTGCTTGACTTTTTCATAAAGGCTTGTAAGGGCATAAATGCTGATGAGAGCGGCGGGGACGCCGTGGCCCGTAGCATCCCCAATGCCTAATACTAAGCCATTTTCCACAGGGAGGTAGCCATAGAAGTCGCCGCCAAGCGCCTCCAAAGGCTGATACCACAACCCCACATCCTTGAAGTAAGCCCGCAAGCCATCCAGATCTTTGGGCAGGAAAGCCCGCTGTAGTCGGGCCGCATAACGTATGGACGCCTCCAGCTCGGCATTTCGCTGCCGGAGCTCTTCCTCTCGCGCTTTGCGCGCCGTAATATCCTGCATGAGAACCGTGTAATACTTCACCTCGCCTACCTCATCCAAAACAGGGGTGATGCTCACATGCACCCAGACCCCTTCACTGCCTGGGCTGTAGTAGTAGGCCTCTTCTTCCAGCCCGTGGGGAGAAAGCCTCTGCGCAATGCAGTAGATATCAGAAGGATTCTCATTCGGTTTGGGCAAAAGATGGCAAGGCACGCCCGGTATCTCACAGATAGGCTTGCCGACCACCTCCACCCGGGTGTAGCCGTACCGCTTCTCAAAGGCCCGGTTCACCCACAAAAGCCGCCCTTCCTTATCCAGTATCATCGCCATGACCGAAGTATTCGCTACAATCGAAGCCAACATCTGCAAATGCTCCGCCTGTTCTTTCAGCTCTGGTAGAAGCTTTTCCCGCTCCGCCTGCAGGGCAGATAGTTCATCCACCTGCTGCCTAAGCTCCTCGGAATAAACATGGAGCTCGGCTTTGAGGCGCTCCTCCTCGGTTACATCTTGAAAAACCAGCAAATAAAGGCGAGGCGCTTTTGTAGGGTCAAGCTGCATGCCCATCCATAGGCCAAGGATGTCATAGGTGGTACCATCCTCGCTTTGGAGGGCGGCTTGCACTTCGGCCATGAGGGCCTTATGGTCATAGAGGTCGGTTAGCGCTCGGGCCGGGCTAAAGTAGCGCTCCAGCACCGCCCGCGCACGCTCAGCGCGCAAGTGCTCGGGATTTGCCCGACTCATCTCCAGAAAGCCCGGACTTACCCAATGAATGCGGTCCTCCTCCCGGTCTATTACCATGACCGGAACCGGAAAAGTCTTCGCCATCATGTCCGCCAGCCTCGGGTCCAGCGGAAAAGCCTCATATCCCAAAGCTTGATTTTGCCCAAATAGAGACTTAAGGGTCTGCACTAAAGTAGGCATAGCAAGCTGCAAGGGTAAGTTCTTTTTTGCCTGATTAGGCAAGGGGAGGTATTTGAGCTCTCTCCCAAATGTCAGCTTTGGCTATGGTCTAGAAGGTTTGTAGGGTTGGACATTTCAGAGGACTGGCCTTTTGGCTTTTAGGTCAAATGGTTTAGGACTATTTAGCTGAGGGGATGCTTTGGAGGGGTGGGTAATTTCTTGGGCGGGAGGATGAGGCTGTGAGGGGTTTTGGGGGAAGGTAGGGTTGGGTTCTTACACTTTTCGCAGGGCTTGGTCGAGGTCGGCAATGATGTCGTCGGCGTCTTCTATGCCGACGGAGAGGCGCATGAGGCCTTCGGTGATGCCGAGGGCTTCCCGCATTTCCTTGGGGAAGTAGGCATGAGTCATGGTGGCAGGGTGGTTGATGAGGGACTCTACGCCGCCGAGGCTTTCGGCCAGAGTAATGACTTTGAGGGCAGGCCAAAAGTGGCGCAGGTCCTCTAAGCTTGCTACCTTAACCTCAAAAGATACCATTCCTCCGGGCAGGCGCATTTGCTGCTTAGCTAAGAGGTACTGCGGATGGGTGAGGAGTCCCGGATAATAAACTTTGGAGATTTTGGGATGAGTAGCGAGGAATTCAGCGACTTTTTGGGCGTTTTGGGCGTGTTTTTCCATACGAAGGGGAAGGGTCTTGATGCCCCGTAAAACGAGAAAGCAATCCATGGGGCCTGGTACGGCGCCTACGGCTTTTTGGAAGAAGCGCATTTTTTCTGCTAAGGTGTCGTCTGAGAGCATGATAGCGCCCAAGAGGACATCGGAATGGCCTCCCAAGTATTTAGTAGCCGAATGAATGACGATATCGGCACCTAAGGCTAAGGGATTTTGGAGGTAGGGGGTGGCAAAGGTATTATCTATGACGAGGAGAGCTCCACGTTCATGAGCCATATCGGCTAAAACCGCAATAGGCGAGACGGTGAGCAAGGGATTGCTGGGGGTTTCTATCCAGAGCATTTTCGTTTCGGGGCGGAGGGCCGCGGCGACTTTTTCGGGGTCTGTGGTATCCACAAAGTCAAAACTGATTCCTAAGGGCTCATAGCATTGTTTCATGAGTCTGTAGGGACCAGCGTAGAGGTCCCGACTGACGATGGCATGGTCTCCTGGGGAAAGCAGGCGCAGAATGGTATCCGTAGCGGCCAATCCCGACGAAAACGCAAAGCCGTACTTAGTGCCCTCTAACTGCGCTAAAGCCATTTCCAGGGCTGTTCGGGTAGGATTATGGACGCGGCTGTATTCGTAGCCTTTATGTTTGCCGGGGGCCTCCTGGGCGTAGGTGGAAGTAAAGTAGACGGGCGTCATGATGGCCCCTGTCTGAGGGTCAGGCTCCGTACCTGCGTGGACAGCCAGCGTATGCCACTTCATGGGGCAAAGGTACAGGAAAAAGTAGGCGCTCTTAGGCAGGACGCGCAATAATGCGGTGTTCGGCGGCGAGGGCTCGGGCTCTGGCTTCGGGGGAGAAATAGTAGCGAAAAGTGCAATGGACTTTGCTGCGGCGAGCCTGCGTGGCCTCTAAGACGGCCAGCATGGCGGGATTGAAGTCCCCTACCCAGCTCAGCTCGGCATGGGTGATGCCCATTTGGAGGACGGGCGGCACCGGAAGGTACGCCAGCGCCGACTCAAGCCCCCGACGCTGATAGCGCGGACGAACCCCCATCAGCATCACGCGGGCCCGTGTCAAAATCCCTCGTCGCCGATACCAGGCATATTTATGCCGCTTGCGCCAAAGAAACTGTACCATCTGCCAAAAACTCGGTTTCCCCCGCCATGGACGAAATATCTGATTGAGGTCAGGTAGGGCCAAAATCACCCCTGCCGGCTCCCCCTCCACATACGCAAAGTAAATCATCTCCTCCACCAGGATGGGCGCCAGATTGGCTACGAGTTTTTCTACCCTTTCGGGGGTAAGGGGCACGAAGTGCTCGTGATTTTGCCAGGCATCATTATAAATGACCATGAAGTCGTGGGCGTACTTTTTTAGGCGATGTTTTTCGGGGTAAGCGAAGGTAACGCCGGCTTTCTGGGCGGCTCTTTGCGCAATACGCACGATTCGGTCGGGAATCTGGCGCAGGTCTAACTCTCGGGACTCCTGACGAAAATACACCTCAAACCCATACCGAGCCAGAAAATCCGCATAATAGGGTTTATTGTAAGGCATGCCGTAGGCGGGTGGCGTGTCAAAGCCTTCTACGAGCACGCCCCAGAAGCGGTCGTTTTCTCCGAAGTTGACACAAGCATCGGCAGCTTCCAGGCCTCGTTCGCTTAGCCAGGCGCAGGCGGTATCTAAAAGCGTCTGCGCTACAGGGTAATCCTCTATCGTTTCCCAGAAGCCAATCCCTCCCGTAGGCACGGCATATCGTCGCGCCTTAGGATAATACGCAAAGGCGGCAATTCGTCCGATGGGCTCTCCCCGCCGGTCATAAGCTACCCAAAGCTGCGCCTCTCCATCCGAAAAGTGGGGGTTTTTCCGTGGATCGAAGAGGTTTCGGATTTCCATGTCCAGAGGGCCGACCCAGGCGGGGTCTTGAGCGTACAGAATTCTTGGAAAGTCTAAAAAGTCTTGCCAGCGACGTCGGTTATGAACGGGAAGGATTTGCACTCGCCAAAGTTACCGCTTTGTAAAGCGCACTGGCCAGAAGGCTTTATTCCAACGGCTCTCGGCCTGCTCCTCCACATCGTCGGGCAGTTCGGGGAAAAAGTTTATGCCGGTCACCTTTTCTACGGAGTCTATAGGGACCATGAAGCGGGCGACGGCATTTTCGGGGAAGGGGCGGTGCGGCACTAAGAAAGCAACGGCCTGCACTTCCTTGCCGGAGAGGGCATAGATGACTTTGTAGAAGCTATCGGGCACGGAGACATTTTTTCCTATGGTTTTTAGTTTTGGGCGGAGGACAGGGCCTGTATAGATGACGAGGCGGCCTTTTTCTTGGGCCCAGGTGCGTACGGTTCGCTCAATGGCTTCCCAGATGCCAGCGTTGAATTCGTGGAGTTGGGGGCTCATGTTGGAGAGGTAGAAGGTTTCGCTCATGCCTACGGAGTCCCACTTGAAGTCGCCGGCGGGCACGAGGTGCCCACGGTCATAGCCGCTACGTCGGTAGTCGCTTAGGGTGGCCGACTGAGTGCGGATGAAGGGGTCTTCGCGAAAGTCCTGGGTGCGCCGCAGGTGGCCCTGCCTGAGCTTTGCGCCCTCTAAGACATAAGCCGTCCACGCCGCCTGTTCATGCTCTTCTGCATAGCATAAGATATAGTAAGTGTGCCTTACCTTTTCACAGGGAAGGGTGCTTTGCGCAGAGATATGGTCCAGGCTAAAAAGGGATTCTATATGGAGAGCTTTAGGTTTTTTAGAGGAGGAAGCGGGGGTGGGCTTTGGAGGGGCAGGTTTAGAGGTGCCAAGGTCGGAGGCCTCCTTCGGGGGAGGGGGATTTTTTGGCCCATTAGGAGTGGAGTGAGAAGGGGAAGCCGAAGAGGTATAACGTTCCTCAGAGGGTTTAGTAGAGGCATGGAAGAATCTTTCCAGGAGCCAATAAGTTGCGATGGCAATTACCAGAAGGCCTATAATCCAGAGGGCGGGGTGGCGCATAGATTTTATGTTTTGAGGCCGAGCAGACGTTTGAGTTCGGGGACAAATTCCCGACTGCAGTAGTAGATGCGTCCGGTGTGGGTGAGGAGTTTGTAGCGGCCGGAGAACCAGGGAATGACTTCTTGGAGGGCGTTTATGTTGATGAGGGTTTGGCGGGAGATGCGCAGGAAAGGGGGCGAAGGGAGTTTCTGTTCCAGTTCTTTGAGGGTGAGGGTACGGATGGGGTGGAGGGTGCCTTCGTGGGTTTCTATGAGGAGGTTTTCCTCTTCCAGGAAGGCGGCGATGATTTGGTTGGGGGAGAGGACGAGGTAGCGGTCGCCGGTGGGGAGGGTGATTTTATCTGGGTGGGTTTTGGGGGCGGGTGGGGCGTTGAGGTAGCGCTGGGCCCGTTCAAAGGCTTGGCGCAGGCGGTCCAACGAAAAAGGCTTCAAGAGGTAATCTACGGCACCCCCGGCAAAGGCATGCACCGCATAGTCACTGTATGCCGTAGTAAAGATGATAGCCGGGGGCTGCGGCAATGTACCAATGTAGTTCATTAGGTAAAGGCCGTCCACCTCAGCCATCTCAATATCTAAGATCACGATATCCCAGGTCTCCTGACTGAGTTTTTGCAAGGCAGTGGGGCCGTCTTCGGCAATTGTGTAAGTGATATCGGGTATTTGCTCTAAATAGCGGGCTAGAAGGCGTCGGGCCACCTCTTCGTCTTCTACGGCTAAGACTTTTCGGGCACGCATCCCTCCAAAGCTATGTAAAACTTCCCACAGCTAAGAGCCACTCTTCTGCCTCCACAAATCTAAGGGTAATGCGCCGTCGTACTTTACCCCGACTAAACACAACCTGCTCTCCATCAAAGTGCATCTCCCTCTTAAATGACATTTCGGAAAATTCCTGACACAATAGTTTATAAGCCACTTCTTTAGCGCACCAAGCGTGCCAGAATGTTTTGTTTTTGTTCAGAAATAGCTCTTGCTCAGCGGGTTGTGTAAAGTAGTTTCGGACTTTTTCGGGGAAGTGGCGCCGGATTTCTAAGTCTATGGCGATGGGGTGCGGGGCTGTGGCGGCGGCAGCCCAGGGAAAGCTGTGGGAGAGGCTATGGAAGGGGTACGGGGGAAGCTTAGCCAAGGCGGCGCGAGCGGCCAGCGACTCTATCCGGCGACGGGAGTGAGAAATGCGGCGTAGGTGCTCGAGATCGGCTGTGGAAAGAGGGGTATTTTCCCACAGGTCGGCTTCGTTCTCCTCTATTTTCCACACCGCCACTTGGATGGGGCCCAAGGAAAAGGTGTATCTTAGAGGCATGCCCCAAAGGTGGTATTTTCTCCTGAGGGCTCCGATAGACGAGGCGGAGAAAAAGAGATTAGAAGAGCATATTCGGAAAGCCCTGCAAGGATGGCATACCCATGGAAGGCTAATTGACTTTGAAGTCAGCTTTCCGTATGACCACTATGTAGCCATTACGGCTCACACCCCTGTCTCAGGTTGTGCGACCGACCATCTCTTTAGAACCCTTATCCCCCTTCTCCAGCCACTTCCTACCCACTACCTCCTAACTATACAAGAAGGAAAAAGAAAAGTGGAAAGTTTTTACGAAATAATAAAACTAAAAAGTAGTAGCACATGGCGGGAGAGTTGGAGGGTAATAGAGGTGGTTGGAGGGGATTTAGTGGCCCGTCGATTAGAAGAGAGTAGCTTAGTCGTGCACTTATAGGGGGAGATGCGGATAGGGCTGGTAGGTTCGCCGCGGGATTTACACCTACGCCGGTGGGGGGCGGCCTTGGCGCGGGCAGGAGCCGAAGTGCGGGTTTTTGGGCTTGAAAACCCTCCCCAAGATGCCGTAGAGAAGGCGGGGCTTAAGCTCCTTTCTGAGGAGCCCCCTTTGGAGTATATAGTCGTAGGGAAAGGGATAGCTCAACCAAACTACGGGGATTTTTTGAGACAAAGGAAGAAGTTAGCTTACTATCTACAGGAGTATGAGATAGAAGTGGCGCATCCCATTTATTTGTCGCCTTATGGGGTGTGGGTGTATTGGAGTGGTTTTCGCCCGTACATACCGTTTGCGATGGGGGTGGAACTGGAATACACGGCCTGGGGGCGCCGACAGGCCCAGCGGGGCTTCTGGACCTCCCACCCTATCCTTACTCCTCTGCGCCACCACCTCCTCCCTCCCCTCCTCCGCCGCACCCTCCAAAACGCCGCCTTCAGCTTAGCCGATAACTATACTCTTTGTGAAAACATAAAACTTTTACATAAAAATAAAACATCAATAGAAATGCCAGCTGGAATTCGCCTAGAGGGGGAAGGAGGGGATAGAGTTAGGGGGGTGATAGCCGAAGTAGAGCAAGGAGAAGCGTGGGTTTTGGCCCCGAGGGGAATCACCCGGTTTTACCAAGCTGATTACATCTTAGAAGGCTTCGCCCAATACTGGAATCAGGGCGGCCACCTGCACCTCCTTCTTCTGAGCAACCTCTATTCAGCCGAAAAAAACATTTTGGAAATACTTGAAAGTTTATCAAAAAAGTTTTCTGATAAAATAAAAATCATAACCTCTCTCCTCTCCCCCGCTGAGATGCGAGCCGTATGGAAAAAGGTAGTAGCCTTCATTTCGGTGCCCAGCTATGACGGATATAGCTACAGCGTGGCGGAGGGCCGATGGGCCGGCGCTATCCCCCTCCTCAACGCCATCCCCGGCAACCTCGAAGTAGCTACCCACTCCTACAACGCCCTCCTGATCCATCCTTTTACGCCGGAAAACCTCGCCTCCACCCTCCACCACTTAGAAAAAGAACTCCCCACCCTCCAAGCCACCTTCACAAAGCGCAACCAAAAGTGGATAAAGCACTTTTCCGACATAGACAGGCATGCCCACCTCTTCCTACGAATGCTTTCAGAGCTTCTTAGGAAAACGTCGTAGCTCTCTAAGCCAGGTAGAGGATTGAGCTAAACTGCCTTATCCCCTTACAACCAACCCCAAAGCTACCGCAACCAGCACTAAGAGATACGGCCAGGAAGCGCGAACGACAGCGCCCATCGGACGATGAAAGTAACCCATAGCCACAAAAAGGTTCAGCCCCACGGGAGGCGTAATGTAACCTATTTCCAACGTTACAATAAAGAGCACGCCTAGAAGTACCGGCGAGACTCCCAAAGCCTGAGCCGCCGATAAAAAGGCCGGTACAAACACCAGGATCGCCGATAACGTATCCATGAACATCCCCGCCAAAAGCAGGACGCCCATAACCAACAGCAGGAAGGCTATTCGGCTGAGGGCCTGCCCTTCTACCCACTCCTGCACCCAGAAAGGCAGCTCCACCAGCACGAGGAAGTAACTAAGAAGGGCCGCCATCAGGACTATCGCCATAATGCTTCCAAGGGCAGTGGCCGCTTCGGCTAAGCTATCTCGGAGTACCCCCCAGCGAAGCCCCCGATAAAAGCCCACCTCCAGCAGGAGCACATACGCTGCGGCTACAGCCGCCGCCTCAGTTACATTATACAGGCCGCCATAAATCCCCCCCAAAACCAAGGCTGGCAGCCCCAAAGCCGGTAAAGCCCGCCCCAAGGCCCGCACCGCTACCCCAAACTGAAAAGGCTGCCGAGGAAGCTTCGCCAGGAAACCCCACCCCACCGCTACCAAAACCATGCCGAAACCCGCCCACAAACCCGGCGCCACACTGGCTAAAAAGAGCTGCTCTATATCCGTTTTCGCCATGATGCCATACACAATCATGGGAATGCTGGGCGGCAAGAGAATTCCCAATGACCCCCCGACCACCACAGCCCCTAAGGCGAGCCTATCCGGATACCCTGCCCGCTGCATCGCAGGGTATAAGATGCTCCCCACCGCCACCATCGTAACCGGCGAAGAGCCCGAAATCGCCCCAAACGCCATACAACTCAAGATGGTCGCCGCCGCCAAACCCCCAGGCACCCACCCCACTAGCGCTTCCATGAGGTCGGTCAGCACCTTGGCCGTCTGCCCCTTACTCATGACCGCCCCCAGCAAAATATAAAGCGGTATAGCCAATAGCGCCGGCTTGGCCACCGTCTCTAATATATACTTGATCAGGGCCTCTGCCAGGGCTTCCGGCGGTAAAAGCTCATACACTCCAAACAACCCAATACTCAAGACCCCCAGCAGTACAAATAGGGGAACCCCCAGCGCAATCAGAAAAACGACCCCGACTCCGATGAGCGTGCTCTTCATAAAAGGATTTTTCGCTGGAAAGCTTGAGGGGAGAGGGTGCCTTGCCAGACTTTGAGCCAGAGGCCCACCCCTAAAAGGTATCGCAAGGCCGAAAGGGCCATCGCTAATACAAAAAACGCATATGCCCACCAGAGAGGGATTCCCAGCACTAAGTCCATTTCCTCTTGCTGGGCCGAAAGCCGCAGATACCTATATCCCCACACCGCTAAAAGAGCCAGAAATACCGCCGAAACCCCGTACGCACCCGCCGATAAGAGGGCTCGCCATCGCCCCTTGATCCAGGTAGATAAAACCTCTATTTGAATGTGCTCATAGTAGCTGCTAGCCATTTGAATGCCCCAGAAGCACAGGATCATAAAGAGGTAGGTAGCCAAGCGATCCGTTCCAAACCAGGGTTCTGCCAGGATATAGCGAGAAATAGTGCCTGCCAAAACTACACCGGCGATAGAGAGCAAAAGGAGGGCGGATAGAGTTTTTTCCAAGGTGTAGAGAGCGGCCTGGATGGAGAGGTAGGTGCGCCAGAAGTGTTTCATTTTGTGGGGGTGGCTTTCTTTTGGCGGCGGTATTCGGCGAGGGCGGCCTGGACTTGGGAAAGGAGTTTTTTACCTTCGGGTCCGACGGCGGCTTCTATTTTGGGGTAGGCGGATTGCACAGCTTTTCGGAAAGCCTCTCGCTGCTGCGGCGAAAGCCGATAGATTTTCACCTGGCCCTCCTTCTCAATTGAAGCCAGGATAGACTGCTCTTCATCCCGCACCAGTTTGAGCCCTATTTGCTCAATCTCAGCTCTTTTATCGGTTATGCGAAGGGCGGCTTGAAGATCAGGGGAGAGCTTGTCAAATACTTTTTTGGACATAACGATGGCGCCAGCTTGATAGATATGCTGGGTGAGGGTGTAGTGTTTGATCTGCTGCATCCACCCTGTGGCCATGGCAAAGACGACAGTCTGGTCAAAGCCGTCGACCATCTTGTTTTTGAGCGCTAAGAGAACCTCGGGAGCTGGGAGGGGGATAGGGGTAGCGCCGAGGGCTTTATACATTTCGGTGTAAACGGCCGCCTCTTGGGCGCGCATTTTGAGACCTTTAAGGTCGCTGGGCGAGAGGATAGGTCGTTCCCGAGAGCCAAAGTTGCGCCAACCATTCACCCCTAAAAGGATTAGCACCACGCCTTTCTCCTGTAAGCGGCGGTCCAGCTCAGGAAAAATCTTGCTAAGCACATAATCCACCTCCTCGTTAGACTCAAAGAGGAAAGGCATTTCTAAAACTTGCAGTTCGGGCATGCCCAGCCCCTCGGCTAAGCTCGCCAAAGACAACATAGCCATATCCAGAGTCCCTAAGCGCAAGCTGCGCGCCATTTCTACTTCTCCGCCCAGCTGGCCTCCTAAGTACTTGCGAAAGGTCAGCTTGTCAGGGCCTACGCGTCTATGAACCTCCTTAATGTAAGTATCTAAAGCTTCTTCCCAAGGGCTGTCGGTAGGAACTGCGGAGCCCACTCGGATTTTGACTTGGGCGCCTACCAAAGTGAGGAGAAATCCCCCAATGAGCCAGCGCATAAGTTAGTCCTCAAAAAGCTCGTTTTCTTGCGAGAGGAGGTTTTTGGCTTTCTTTTGGGCTAAGCGGTTTTCGGCGGCATAATCAGGGTCTGTGCCAGAATCAGCACTGAGGACTTCTTGAAGGAGCTTTCGGAAAAGGTCGCGATCCCGAACCTTGGAATGGGCCGCATAAGCCTCCGCATACAAAACCTTCGTTTCCAAGTAATACGGGGCCATAGCTACAGCTTTTTCAAACATTTCCCGAGATTTATTGACATCCTGTTCGCCTGTGATGGGAGGCACCAAAGCATAATAGCCTCCAAAGAAGCGATAGGCGCCACCATGGAAGTAAGTGGGGTCTAATTCCATCATGCGGTCCCAGTAGAGACGGATTTTGGAGCGGGCGGCGACTTTTTTAGCGAAGGGGGCGTACTTTCCCCATCGGGCTATCCCCGCCGCCGCCCAGTATAAAAGGGGCAAATGGTCTTTCGTAGCGGCCTTCACAATCGCCTCATCCTCCACTTTGCTCCCTGAAAGACCCAGCTGATAAGCTAACTCACTGCGGCATGTCTGAAAGGCCTTATCATAATAGCTAAGTTTCTCTTCGCTGCCAGGACCTTTGGCCGGCAAACTTTCCCCCACAAGGTAATACAGCCGGCTCAACCGAAGGACTTTTTCGGTTTGATGGGGATTCTGGGATAAGTCTTTTTCCAGGATGGCTATGGCTGCTCGGGCTTTTTCGGGATTATCCCGCTCCTGCCACAAAGCCTCTAAATCCGCTTCTTGCGCCCATAGGAGGGCTGCACCTAAAATGGCATGCCAGCGCATGAGGGCAATATTAGGAAAAAACGAAGATCAGCGGCGAAGCTAAAGTTCCACAAAAAGGGCGCTACCCTACACCCGCCTCCAAAGTCCTGTGCAAAAGTTCCTCTTAATCCATACGCCGAAGAAAAATAGTCGGAGGAGCTGTGGAAAAGCTTCCAGCCTAAAACGCACTCCTCACAGGAACACCGCAAACAGAGCACCCCCCTCCCCTCACAAGGCAAAATTTTGGTAAGACGAGTCGTCCTTCTCTATGGCTCTGAGAACTAAGCGCAGTCTGACCAAAGGAGAAGCCTGGCGGACTGGGCCCCCTCAGGACAGGCTAAGGGCAAATCAAGCCCCTTCTGTCTTAGGTCGGACGATGACGGTATGGCGGACAATACAGACGAGGGCATCGGTACCCACTTCTCGGATAAGGATATGCCAGACTTGGGTGAGACGACCGAGATGGATGGGTTCGGCATGGGCATAGACGGTGCCTTGGCGGAGGCTGCGCAAGTGATTGGCGTTGATTTCCAGGCCGACAGCGTAATGAGTATGGGGATTGATGACGAAGTTAGCGGCGGTGCTGGCTACCGTTTCAGCCAGGGCAACGGAAGCGCCCCCGTGTAACATTCCAAAGTATTGGACGGTGCGGTGGTCTACGGGCATAGTGGCCCGAAGGTAATTGGGCCCCACCTCAGTAAAAACTATACCTAACTGCTCTTTGAGGGTGTTTTTGCCCAGCTCATTGAGGAGGGCGGGGTCTGGCCGAAGGGTCCATATCTCCTGGCTCATCCGAGTTGAGAAAGGGGGAAGGTCTCTCCACGTTCGTAGCGGCCTTCGGGTGTAAGCCGAACCGTACTACACTCCACAGCCGCATCATGCTCGTAGAAGAGAACCACCTGCTCCTGAACGATCCAAGGTAGATACCGCTGACGTTCCTCAAAGGTTACCAGTGGCCGCACATCATAAGCCATCACATACGGGAGGGGGATATGCGCGCTCGTGGGGAAAAGGTCGGCAGCGTAGAGAATAGTGTAAGACTTGTAGTGGACTTCTACGAGCTGCTGGCCTTCGGTGTGGCCATTGACGACGCGGATGAAGACGCCGGGCACCAGCTCTGTTTCTCCCTCAAGGAGCACCAGCAGGCCTGCTTCGGCAATAGGGTCATAATTTTCTGAAAAGAAGCTGGCGCGTTCTCGGGGATTGGGATTATGCGCCCATTCCCAGTGGGATTTCTGAATATAGTAGCGGGCATTTGGAAAGGCAGGACAAACTTTCCCGTCAGCATCCCGCACCGTGCTCCCTCCCGCATGATCAAAGTGCAGGTGCGTCAAAATCACATCCGTAATATCAGCCCGAGAAAAACCCAACCGGGCTAAACTCTTATCCAGCGTGTAGGTCTCATGATCAATAGCGTAGATAGCAGCAAACTTGGCGTTGTACTTATGGCCAATGCCGTTATCTACTAATAGGAGGCGATTGTCGGTTTGGATGAGAAGGCATCGCAGGGCCATGGGAATGCGATTCTGCGAGTCGGGGGGAATGAGCTTGTGCCAGATCGTCCAGGGTACAACCCCAAACATCGCTCCGCCATCTAAGGCGAAGCGCCCCGTCTCCACCGCGTAAAGGTGCATGCCTTACTTTTTCTGACTGCTGAGAAAGTTACTGAGCTGGTCCGAAGAAACCAGCTGCTTCCGAAAGCGAATACCGCCTGACTCCGTCCGAACAGGATAAATCACCCGCACCAAGCTGCTCTTTTTGTCTCCAGAGCGGAACTTCGCAACTGTACGTTTGGCCATAGTAGGTTAGGTTATTTGACTTCTCGGTGAATAGTATGACGACGCAGGATAGGATTGTACTTGCGCAGCTCCAGACGACTGGGAGTATTCTTGCGGTTTTTCCAGGTATAGTAGCGGGAGGTGCCGGGCAGGCCGCTAGCCGCATGCTCTGTGCATTCCAGGACGACCTGGATGCGATTGCCCTTCTTTTTCGCCATGGGGCAAAGATAAGGTAAAACGTCCTTCGGCTATACTCCATAAATGCGTTACTTTTGGGTGATGCTTCGGGTTCAGGGCTTATCGGTATCGTTTCACACGCGGGCGGGATGGGTATCGGCTGTAGAGTCGGTATCCTTTGAGCTGCCGGCTGGGCAAACGCTGGGTATTGTCGGCGAGTCCGGCTCTGGAAAAAGCGTCACTTCGCTGGCTATCATGCGCCTTTTGCCAATGCCGCCCGCTCACATCCGCAGCGGCGAAATCTGGTTTGACTCCCCCTCCCTTGGCCCAATCAACCTCCTCACTCTCCCCGAAAAGTCCATGCAGCATCTACGCGGCAACGAAATCGCTATGATCTTCCAGGAGCCCATGACGAGCCTCAACCCCGTCTTCACCTGCGGAGACCAGGTCGTAGAAGCCATTCGCCTCCATCAGAAAGTCTCCTTCGCCGAAGCCCGGGATCGCACCCTCGCCCTCTTTGAGGAAGTGCGCCTCCCCAATCCCAGCCGTATCTTCAGCGCCTATCCCCACCAGCTCTCCGGCGGCCAAAAACAACGGGTCATGATCGCTATGGCCATCGCCTGTAACCCCCGCCTCCTCATCGCCGATG
>Ga0308391_1000729_pt1 | contig 14276 bp, 7 predicted proteins | sample Hotspr20Samplet1_FD_202363 | JGI IMG/M metagenome (GOLD analysis project Ga0308391, IMG submission 202363) | Hot spring phototrophic mat microbial communities from Octopus Spring, Yellowstone National Park, Wyoming, United States - 20050623_t1 ... | reverse complement strand
GGAACACCCCCATCGTGTCCCCTTCCCGGATCGCCGCGTAAATCTCCGGGCTGTCGTGCGGAATCCGCCCCAGGTCAACCCGCACGCCGCGCTCCTCCTCGATGATGTCCAGGCACTCCCCCACCGCCGAGAGCATCCCCAGCGCGAGGAAGTCGATCTTCACGAACCGCGCATCGTCGACCGAATCCTTGTCCCACTGGCACACATACCTCCCGGCCATCCGCGCCGGCTCCACCGGCACCACCGACGAAATCGGCTCCGCCGAGACCACCACACCCCCCACATGCTGCCCGATATGCCGCGGGAACCCCGAAACCTGCCCCGCCAGCTCCACCAGGTCCCGCCAGATCGGCGCATCCACCAGGTGCCGCAGCTCCGGCACCTTCCGCAGCTGCTCCGCCAGCCCCCGCGCATCCGCGAACGGCCCTGCCAGCCGGTTGATCTTCGCCAGCACCGGCTCCGGCAGCCCCAGCGCCTTCCCCACATCCAGCACCGCGCTCCGGAACCGGTAGGTCGGGAACGCCGCTACCAGTGCCGCGTGCTCCGGCCCGTACCGGTCATAGATCCGCTCCAGCAGCGCATCCCGGATGTCCCGCGGAAAGTCGAGGTCGATGTCCGGCAGCGAATGCAGCTCCTCGTTCAGGAACCGCTCCAGGTAGAGGTTGTTCCGCACCGGGTCGATGTGCGAAAGCCCGATCAGGTAGCACACGATCGAACTCACCGACGACCCCCGTCCCCGCCCGACCGGCCGCTCATCAGGCGCCAGCCGCGGGTCGCGCCCGTGGAGCTCTGCCGCCACCTCATTCACCAGCTGCAGGATGTCCCAGTACACGAGGAAGAAGCCCGCCAGCCCGTGCCGCTCGATGAGCGCCAGCTCCCGCTCCAGCCGCTCCCGCGCCTCCGCCGCGTACGGGTCCGAAGGCGGGTACTTCCGCCGAAACGCCCGCTCGCACACCCCGCGCAGGAAGCTGTCCAGCGTCGCACCCTCCGGCACCGGGTAGTCCGGCAGCCGGTACGGCAGGTCGCGCGTCAGGTCGAACGTGCACCGCTCCGCCGTCGCAACCGCGTTCGCCAGCGCGTCCGGCCGCCAGGCGAACCGCCGGGCCAGCTCTTCCGGGTGTTTCAGGTAGAACTCCGAATTTGGCCGCCGCACCGTATGCGAAGTGTCCAGCGTCAGCCGGTGCCGAACCGCCACCAGCACATCGTTCAGCCGGTGCCTGGTCCGCACGTGATAGTGCGCGTTGTTCGTCGCAACCACCGGGATGCCGCACGCATCCGCCGTCCTCGCCAGCACCGCATTCCTCCGCCGGTCGCCGTACACATCATGGTCCTGCAGCTCGACCAGGTACCGGTCGCCGAACACATCGCGGTAGCGGCCGGCCAGCTCCCGCGCCGCCCGCTCCTCCCCGGCCGCCGCCAGCCGCGCCAGCGCCGAATCCCGGCAGCCTGAGAGTACGATCAGCCCCGCGCCCTGTTCGAACAGCCACGCCTCCTCCACCTGCGGCGTGTCCTTCCCGTACGTCCGGTATCCCCGGCTCAGCAGCCGGCAGAGGTTCCGGTACCCCTCCACGCTCTCCGCAAGCACCGTCAGGTGCGAGGTCTCCGGCGCCTCCCCGCCGGGTTCGGTCCTCCGCACCGTGACTTCGCACCCGGTGATCGCCTTCAGCCCCCGCGCCCGGGCCGCCTGTGCGAACTCCATCGCCCCGTACAGGTTGTCGTGGTCGGTCAGCGCCAGGGCGGTATAGCCGAGGGCGAGCGCACGGTCGATCAGCTCGTCCGTCGTGCTCGCCCCCTCACGCAGCGACCAGCACGAATGCGCATGCAGCTCGGCGTACGCGGCCACGCCCGCCAGTATAGAACAAAGGTTCTAGTTGCGCATGGCTAGCGGTTGTTGCCGAAGAGGAGCGTGACCGTTCCCTGGTTCGGCGCGAGCGTGATCGTCTGGGTCGCACTCGGCGCATTCGGCGGCGTCGTCGGGAACCACAGCGGCGGCAGGGTCTCCGTGATAGCGTACGTCGCGCCCGCCGGCAAATTGATGCACACCCCGGCGAGCCCCTGGGCGCCTGTCGTCACCGTGGTAATGGTCTGAGCCGGCGGCGGCGCCGTCTGGGTGATGGTAAACGTCCACCCCTGGAGGAACGGCTCGTTCTGGCTCTGGTGCACGCCGTCGCCGTTCAGGTCGTGGAACTTGAAGATGCACACCTGCACAAGGGCGCCGCCGCCCGGCGTCGGCGTTGGCGTGGGTGTGAAGGTCGGCGCCGGTGTGGGTGTGCTCGTCGGCGTTGGGGTCAAGGTGGGAGTTGGCGTCGGCGTGCTCGTTAGTGTGGGCGTGAAGGTAGGTGTCGACGTCGGTGTCTTCGTCGGCGTGGGCGGGACCGGCGTCGGTGTCGGTGTCTTCGTCGGCGTTGGTGTGCTGACCGGGATGGTCGCCGGGTTGCCGCCCAGGGTTGGTTTTGGCGTCGGTGTGGGCGTGTTCTTGATGGGTGTCGGGGGAGGCCAGAGCGTCGGCTGCGCTGGCGTGGCGGTCGCCTTCGGCGGCACAACCGTGATGGGAACGGTCGTCTGGCCGATCGCAACGGTCGCTACCGCAGTCGCCTGCGGCGTCTGCCCCGATCCCCCGGAACCGCCCCCATTCGGCCAGCACGCGGCAGCCACGAGGCCGCTCGCCAAAAGCAGGGTGATGCCCGGCAGAGTGGAGAGGTTTCTCGCCGACATCTCGGATCTCCGTCGCGGAAGTGCCGCCTGCACGCCAAGCGGCCCACACCTTCGACCAGCAGCCGGGGCACCTCTTACAGTCTCGGATGCGCGGAACCCACCACGTCCGGGCCGGGTCGCCGGGATGCCGACGGCCACGCCGAATTCCCGATATCTTCAATTCTGCGATCTGTCGTTCCAAGGTCTCTCGGCCGTCATGGGACTGGAGCCCCACCGGCCTGGCCGTAGCGGGGCCTCTGCGGCCCGCGGTTGAGTGCTTCCGGGTCACGGGCCGCCCCCGATCTCCCGCGGGCACGGCCTCGCGAGGGAGCTTGCGGGCGCCGCCCGGTTCCATGGGGCACGTCGCGGCGGCGGCCCGCAGCATGCCGGGGTGCGGGCGGGTGCCGGTGCCCTTCCGTCTGCCGTCGCGCTGGTCGGCGCGCCGCCCCCCGCCTTGCGCCATAGTTCCGCCCGTTGCCGAAAACCAGTGTGACCGTTTGCCCGCCGGTGACCGTTGCCGTTTGCGGGTTCGGCGTCGTCGGGAACCAGCCCGTCTGCACCACCTCGGTCACGGTGTACTGCCCGGCTGGCAGGTTCACGCACACGCCCGGCAGGCCCCCCGCGCCCGTCGTCACCGACCCGAGCACCGTGCTCCCCTGGGCGACTGTGAACGCCCACCCTTGCAGCAATGGCTCGTTCGTATCCTGCACCCCATTCTGGTTCACGTCATAGAACTTGAGGATGCAGAGCGTCCCATCGACCGGCGTCGCGGTCGGCGTCGGTGTGCTGGTGGGTGTCGCCGTTGGAGTTGGGGTCTTCGTTGGTGTCGCTGTCGGCGTCGGCGTCCTGGTCGGCGTCGCCGTGGGGGTCATTGTGGGCGTCGGCGTCTTCGTCGGGGTTGGCGTTTGCTTCGGCCCCACGGTCCCAAAGGTCGGCACCGTCCCGGTTGGCGTCGCGGTTGGCGTTGCTGTCTTCGTCGGAGTCGGCGTCTGCTTTGGTCCCACGGTCCCAAAGGTCGGCACCGTCCCGGCCGGTGTCGGCGTTCCGCCCGGGGGGACGACCGTCACCGGCAGCCCGCCGCCGATCCCGATCGTCCCGACTGCGCCCGGCGTCGGCGTCGGGGTCGCAGGAGCTGGCTTGCACTTTCCGTTCGCACCCGCCTGGAAAATCGCGAGCACCTCATTTGCAGTCAGCGCCCGTTTATAGAGTGAAAGCTCGTCGAGCTCGATTTCCGCGCCGCCCGTGCTCACCTCGGCCGGAGCGCTCGTATCCAGGTTTCCGGAAAACCACGTTGTGGCCGGTCCCGTCGCTACCTGCTGCCCGTCGACGTACCACCGCACGATGTTCGCCGTCCGGTCCACCGTCACGGCCAGGTGCCGCCATCCGCCAGTCGATATCGACCCGCTCGTTGGCGGCGGGTTGCTGTTGCTGCCGCTCTGCCGGAGGTACGCCTGTCCGTTCGCAGTGATAAGTCCGTACCCCGTCCCTGAGCTGTCCCGCTTCGCCAGGATCGTTGAAATCGACGAAACGGCGTTCCAGCGCAGCACCCACGTCTCGATCGTGAAGTTGCCGGTTCCCACCTGCAGGTCCGCCTGCGATGCGGCCCATGCAACCGTTGTGGCCGGCCCGAGCTTCCATCCGCCCCCAACCTTTCCCGCCACAGGCACGTACGAGCCGCTCATGAACGCCAGGTCGTTCGGGAACCCCGCAATGTCGTGCGCCACGTTCCCCGACGTCTCATCGAACGGCCACCACGCAACCAGGTCCGCCGGTGGCGGAACACAGGCGGAGACTGGCGGACTGCCCCCTCCCCAGCACGCTCCCAGCACCGCCCCCACTGCCCCGACGATGATCGCAGCCGCCGCCCGCGCGGTCCCCTGCCAGTGTTTCCCCTGCAGCATGCAATTCCTCCCCCGGTGGGTGGTATCGCATCAGCCCTGCGGTAGTGACAGGCCGCCCGGGCGGTGCCTTACACGCGGCGTGAACGCCCGACCTGTCGGCCGCTCCCCTCGCGCTACGGCTTCGCCCCGTCGTTCCCTTCGGGCTGGCGGTCAGGCTCGCCTCGGGGGCCTCCCGCCGACCCCGGCCGCCGAAACTGCGCATAATCCGCGCCGATCAGCGACGACAGCCCCGACCCCGTCGGCGCCTCCCCCGGCGGGGCCGCCCGCGCCGCCGCAAATGGGCTCCGCTCCCGCGCCAGCGTCCGCTCCAGCACCTCCCGCCGCCCCTCCGTCACCAGCCTCCCGTCGGCAAGCTCCTCCACCCGCCCCGCCATCTCCATCACCAGCCGGTCGTGGGTGCACGTGATAATCGTGATGCCCTCCATCCGCGCAAGGTCCCGCAGCAGCCCGAAGACCGCCGAGGCCGTCGCCGAGTCCAGCTCGCCGGTCGGTTCATCCGCGAGGATCAGCCGTGGGCGCGCCGCGAGCGCACGTGCAATCGCCACCCGCTGCTGCTCCCCGCCCGAAAGCTCATACGGTCGGTGCTCCGCGCGCTTCCGCAACCCGACGAACGCCAGCGCCTCATCGACCCGCTTCTGCCGCTCCCGGTAGCCGACACCCGCTATCCGCAGCGGAAGCTCCACGTTCTCCCGCGCCGACAGGAGCGGCAGCAGCCCGAACGACTGGAAAATGAACCCGATAGTCCCCCGGCGCAGCCGGTCCAGCTCCCGGTCGCTCATCCGGTCCACCCGCGCGCCATCGACCAACACCTCGCCGCTCGTCGGGCGGTCGAGGCCCGCAATAAGGTTCAGCAGCGTCGTCTTCCCCGACCCCGACCGCCCGACCAGCGCGAGGAACTCGCCGGGCCCCACCGACAGCGAAACCTCCCGCACCGCCCACACGTCCTCGCCGCCGGCCCGGAACCGCCGCGAAACCGACCGCAGCTCCACCGATGCGCCCTCGCTCACCATGCCGCCCCTTTCGGCCGGACCCGGCGCGTGCCGTCCGGCAGCACTTCGATCCGGCCCTCCCCGAGAATCACCCGCACCCGGTCGTGGATCTCCAGCTCGTCGAGGTACTCCCGCGGGATCTGAAGCCGGCCCGCTGCATCGACCAGCACATACTCCTCGTGCGTGACCTTCGCCTCCGTGCCCTCGAACCGCACCCGCCGGTAGATTTCGGTGCTCGTCCGGCCGTCCCGGATCGCAACGACCCGGTCGACCCGCGCCGCGATGTCGGGGTCGTGCGTCACGATCACGATGGTGGTGCCCAGCTCCTTGTTCAGCGTCCGGAACACCTCGTACACCGTGTCTGCGCCCACCGAATCCAGCTCCCCGGTGGGCTCGTCGGCCAGCAGCAGCGGCGGATTGTTCGCCAGCGCAACTGCAATCGAGACCCGTTGCTGCTCCCCGCCCGAGAGCATCTCCGGCCGGTGGTGCAGCCGGTGCCCCATGAGCACCATCTCGAGCAGCCGCACGGCCCGCTCCCGCGCCTCCCCTGGCGGCACCCCGTCCAGCACCATCGGCACCTCCACGTTCTGCACCGCGTCGAGGTACGGGACGAGGTTCCTGCCCGTCTGCTGCCAGACGAAGCCGACCTGCCGCCGGCGGTAGCGCACCATCTCCCTCGCCGACATCGTGAGCAGGTCCTGCCCCCCGACGTAGCACCGCCCCGCCGAGGGCGTGTCCAGTCCCGCGAGGATGTTCAGCAGCGTCGACTTCCCTGAGCCGGAGGCGCCCACGATCGCCATGAACTCCCCGCGCCGAACCTTCAGGTCCAGCCCGCGCAGCGCCACCACCTCGAGGTTCGCCGTCTTGTAAATCTTGAACAGGTCCTCGCAGCGGATGTACAGGTCATCCTCCTCAGGCTCCTGCCCGGCGGCGAACGTCCGCACCGGCTGCATCTACACCTCCCCAATCCGAAGTGCGCGGTGGACCGCCAGCCGCGTGTACACGGCCACCAGCGCCGTAATCGTCGCTGCGAACACGGCCGCCAGCGACAGGTACACGGTCAGCACCGCCGGCCAGCTTACCTGCGAAATGAGCGGCGGGACCGGCTCGCTGCCCGATTCGGTCACGCCAAGATACCCGATCATCAGCCGCCCCAGCGGGAAGCCGAGGAATGTCCCGGCCGCGACCCCGGCCACGATGACGAATAGCTGCTCGAAACTCACCAGCCCCAGCACCTGCCGGCTCGAAAATCCCATCGTCCGCAGGATGGCGAACTCCAGCGCCCGCGCCTGCGCCGCCACGGTCGCGTACACCGCGAAGCCGAGCCCCGTCAGCACCAGCACGGCCCCAAACGACAGAAACAGGATGCCTTCCCAGCTCGCCGCCACGAGCGGGTCCGCCTCCTGCGCCGCCCGCAGAGCCCGCCGGTCGAGCACGCCCTCCGCCTGCACCCCGCGCTCCGCCAGCGCGTCCCGCGTCATCACTTCCGGGTTCGCGCCGCGCAGCCATGCCTCGTTCGGGAAGACCGCATCGGCTAGCCCGGGCACGCCGGTGGCCAGCTCCTGCACCGCAGGCAGCGCAGCCACCAGCAAATAGTCGCTGCCCCGCGGGTCGTGCCCCGGGAAGTAGTCGAACCGTCCGGCTACCCGGGCCTGCACGTACTGCCGGTTCAGGTAGATGGTCAGCTCGTCGCCCGTCTCCAGTCCTGCCCGCTCGAGGAACCGGGATTCTGCCAGCACCGGCAGCGGTGTCGCCGGCCGCGCCGCCCGGAAGCCGAAAAGCGGCCCCTGTCCCTGCCCCCGCGTGAACGCAATGCGCGCGGCGTTCCCGCCGTCCCGGCCCGCGCCCGGCGCGAACGACACCGCCCCGGGTTCTGCCTGCGCCTGCCCGGTGATCAGCTGCCACCGCTCGAACGAATCGAACGTCTCCACCGCCGTCCAGCCGCCCCTGTCCGGTCCGCTCCACTGCACCCCGTCAAATACCATCACATCATCGACAAGGATGATCGCCCGCTCCGCCACGGGTGGAGGCGAACCGGCCGTTCGGACGTAGACCGCGTCGAGTTCCTTCGGCGTCGCCGTGCTGTACCGTGTCCCGGCCCCGAACCGCGCCTGCGACGGCTGTGTCAGGTCCGCCGCGAAGAACCGCCAGCCCTCCGTCACCTCCCGCTCCGTCGGCACCAGCGTGTAGTCCCAGAACGTCCCGCTCGGGTCGCGGAGCCGCAGCCCGAGCCGCAGCTGGTTCTCCCCGTACGGCACCCTCGCCCAGGCGCCGATCCACCGCGATCCCGCCGGCACCTCCGGTCCGCGTACGCGTGCCGAAAGGTCGACCTCCAGCCGGTCGAGCAGCTCGCCGAGGTCCGCCCCTGCGAAATCGTCCCGCCAAAACGCCACCCGCTCGAACTCACCCGGCACCACGCCGAGCACCTCAATGCTCACACCCTGGAATGCCGAGAGCAGATACGAACCAGTCAGCCGGCTTGCGGGCGAGACGGTCTCTGCCCCGGTCGCCTTCCGGACCCGCTCGACGAACACCTCCCCCGGCACATTCGCCGGGTTCCGCACGTCCGTCAGCCGCGACTCCGCTCCCGCCTCGTAGGCAGCCCGGTCGTCGTAGCCGCGCTCCAGCGTCGCCCGGTAGCCGGCGGCGAACATCCCCACCGCCGTCGCCAGCAGGAGCAGCAGGATGAGCCGGTTGTACTGCAGCGGGGCCCGGGTCATCCGCGTCAGGCCGAGCGCCACCGTCGCGCTCTCCCACCGCCGCCCGGCCCACGCAAACGCCCCCAGCACCAGCGGGAACAGCCTGAGGAACACCAGCGCCACCATGACCATGAACAGCGTCGGCGAAAGGAGCAGCAGAGGGTCCGCCGAAAGGTCCCCGAACAGCCGCTCTGTCACCAGAGAGCCGCGCTCCCTCAGCTGGTAGAAGAGGAACGCCCCGACCCCGACCAGCCCCAGGTCGAGGTAGTACTTGAGGAACAGCGGCCTCGTTTGCGGCCGCGCCAGGCTGTGCTTGTAGTCGATGGTGGTCGACCGCGAGGCCCGCCACGCCGGGATGAGCATCGCCGCAAACGCCAGCGCCGCGCCGCCGCCCGCCGCGAGGAAGGCCATCGTCGAAAGCGGTACCTCCAGCGCGGCATCGCCGCTCAGCGGCGCAAACGGCGGCGTGTAGCCCAGCACGGCGATCGCCCCTGCCGCAAGGAAAGGCCCCGCCAGCGCCCCGGCCCCGCAAATGAGCGCCGCCTCGATTCCGTACACCGCGACCACCTGCCCCGGGCTCCCTCCGCGCGAACGGAGCAGGGCAATCTCCCCGTGCTGCCGCTCGACCAGCATTGACGACACCATCACGAGGTAGTACAGCGCGATGCCGACGATTTGCAGCATCAGCGCAAAGAGCGGCAGCCGGGTGAAGAACAGCTTCGACTGGTAGCTCGCAATCACATCCGCCAGCCGCGTCTCGAACACGACGTTCGGAACCGCCTCCCGCAACACCACGGCAAGCGCCCGCGTGCTCCCTTCGACCGCTTTCGCATTCCGCGCATCGATCGCGCCGATGTCCACGAACCCGTAGGTCTCGAGCGTGCTGTCCATGTCCGGCAGGTACAGCGCCACCGTCTCCGCCACCGCCGCTTCGTCGACCCAGAACGGATAGGTGTCCCAGGTCGTGTCGAGCGCGAAGCGGTCCGTTCGCCCGAACCAGTACGGTTCCTCCGGGTCGCGCGGGGCAACAATCGCCGTGACAACGACCCGCACCGGCGCTGCGTCCTCCCGCCAGAACGGGTGCAGATCGAAGGCGTCGCCCACGCGCACCCCGATCCGGTCCGCCGAAGCTTTGCCGATCGCTGCCTCCAGCACGGGCGGCGAACTCCCGGCCGCCGGCAGGCGCGGCCACGCCCCCTCGACCACCTCCACGTGCTCGCGCAGGCCGTCGGCGAACTGGAAATGCCCGCGGGGGCGGTCCGCATCCTGCGGCACCGGCGCGCCGGGCCTCGCCACATAGAACGTCGCGGTCCGCCCGAAGTGCACAACCCCCTCGAGCACGTCCCCGAGGTACTGCTCCAGCAGCCTGTCCACCTGCTCGCGCCGCTGGCGATAGTCCTCCAGTGCCGGCCGCCCTCCGGTCACAACCCGCACGTTCCGCTCCTTCGGTTCCGCGTTCCGCAGTGCGTATCGCAGGCCGAGGTCCCGGACCGCGTCGGAGTAGAGCACGACGCTCGCCATCAGCGCCGACGCCATCACCACGCCCACGAGCACCGTCGCCAGCAGCCGCCGGTTCGCCAGCGCGCGCCGCACGACCATCCCCAGGACCACGAATGCCGTTCGCACCTCGGCGCGAAACCTACCCGAGTTCCCGCGGCCCCGCAAAGCCGCCCCTCCCTCGTGTACAGTTCCCGCGATGCGGAACGCGCTCGCAACCTGGCGGCTCTTCTCCCGGCGCACCGGAAAGAACTGGCGCCTGCTCGCCGTGCTCGCGCTGGGCATGCTCATGGCGGCCTCGCTCCTCGCCGCGGCCCCCATCTACGCCCGCACCATGTCCGACCTCGGCCTCACGTTCACGGTCCGCGACCGCCTCGGTGATGCCCCCGGCAACCGGGTCAGCTTCCCCTGGGTGCCCCTCGGCACGCCCGAGGGCGCCGCCCTCCGCGAGGCCGTCGAACGCCGCATCGCCGACCGCATCGGCTGGTTCTCCCCCTCCGAATCGCGCGTGCTCGTCGGCCCGCGCTTCTTCATCGCCAGGCCCGGCGAAACCCCCGAGCCGCAGGCGCCGATCGGCCAGCTCCAGTCCCTGACCGGCTACGAAGAGCACGTGACGGTCCTTGAAGGTGCCCTCCCGCGTCCCTCCGCGCCCGGTCAGCCGCTCGAAGTCGCCATCTCCCGCGACGCCGCACGCGCCGCCCGGCTCGCCGTCGGCCAGCGAATCGCCCTCGTCGAAGAGTTCGACACCTGCGCCCGGGAGATCCCGCGCGAAGACCGCCCTCCGCCCCCGCCCTGCACGCCCACCGCAGGCGTCACCTACACCCTCGAGGCCGTCATCACCGCCATCGTCGAGCCGCGCCTCGCCGACGATCCCTTCTGGGTCGTGCCCGTCGGCCAGTTCTTCGCGCCGTACCGCCTCCTGCCCGGCAACGGCCCCGTTCTGCCGATGTTCGTTCCCGAGGCGACCCTCCTCGAGGGCTTCGGAGCCGTCTTCCCCGCCTACGGTGCCGCGACCGCCTGGCACACCTACGCCCGCCCCGAGTCGCTCTCCCGCCTTACCTTTGACCGCGCCCGCGACGACCTCTCCGCCCTCTACTACGACCTCGAACCGCTCGGCGGCGCCAGCTTCAGCCCGCTCGGTAACGTGCTCCGCGAGTACGGCCGCTCCCAAACCTATCAGCAGACTCCGCTCACCATCCTCCTGCTCGAAATCACCGCCGTCGCCATCTTCCACGTGATCCTGGTCTCGCTGGTCATCGTCGAGCGCCTCTCCGATGAGGTCGCGCTCCTGCGCAGCCGCGGCGCCACTGTCCTGCAAGTCGGCATCATCACCCTTGCCGAAGGCCTCATCATCGGCGCGCCCATCCTCCTCGCTGCCCCGCTGGTGGCCGCTTCGGGAACCGCCCTGCTCGGGCTCACGCCGACCTTCGAGCCCGTCAACGGCGGTGCGCTCCTGCCCGTCTCCGTGCCGCCGGCCGCCTTTGCCTGGGCCGCTGTTGGCGTCGCCATCTCCATCATCGCGCTGCTCGTGCCCTCGCTCGTTGCGGCCCGCGCTTCGGCCGTTGCCCGCCGCCGCGAACAGGCTCGCCCCGGCCGCCCGTTCGCCCAGCGGTACTACCTCGATCTCGCCCTCGCCGCTGTTGCCGCCCTCCTGCTCTGGGAGCTGCAAGAACGCGGCACCATCCTCCAGCCGTCGCCCACGGGAGGCGTCACCTCCGACCCGCTCCTGCTCGCCTCGCCTGCCCTCCTGGTGGCCGCCGCTGCTGCCCTGCTGCTCCGGCTCTACCCCATCGCGACCCGGCTTGTGGCCCGCCTGTTCGGCCGCGAAGCCTCCGCCCCGGTCGTCCTCGGGCTCTGGCAGGTCGCCCGCAACCCCGGCCACTCTGCCCGCCTCGCGCTCCTGCTCGCCCTCGCCATCGCGGTTGGCACGTTTGCCGCGAGCTACGCCACCACCGCCTCCGCCACCTTCGAGGAGCGCGCCCGCTTCGAAGCCGGGACCGGCCTCCGCGCCGTCTCCACTGGCAGCGCCGATCTCGGCCAGGACGGCGCAGCCGCGGATGCGCTCCTGCGCGAACGGACCGGCGTCCCGCTCGCCTCGGCGGTCCTCCGCCTCCCCGCGGGGCCGGCGGCTGCAGGCCTGAGCGGCCGCACCTTCCAGGCCCTCGGCGTCAACCCCGACGATGCCCCGCTCCTCCTCTGGTTCCGCGACGACTTCGCTGAACGCCCGCTCCGCGCCCTCATGGCTGCCCTCGGCCCGCCCGGGCCGCTCCGCGGCATCCAGCTCCCGCCGGGCACCACGGCAATCTCGGTCGATGTCCGCGCTTCCTCCACCCCGAACCAGATGACCCTCTGGGCGCGCGTCCGCGACGCAGCCGGCTACCACCAGCTCATCGAGTTCGGCACCATCGAACCCGGGGAATGGCGGACTCTCACGGCCCCCATCGCCCGTACCTACGAAGGCCAGCTCCCTGAGCCCCTGGCCCTCGCCGGTCTCGTCATCACCGAGCCGGGCAACCGCTTCAACACGCTCGAGCTGACCATCCAGTTCGACAATCTCGTCGCGGCGACCGCCGCCGGCGCTGCCACAACCCTCGATAGCTTCGATGGCCCGAATCCCGGCTGGACGCCGCTCCCTGCCCGGCTCAACCTTCCGGACCGGTTTGAGCTGGCGCCCGGCGATGGCCGGCCCGGCCAGGTCGGGCAGCTCCGCCGCGCGCCGGGCCAGAGCTCCGAACTCTGGGGGCTCGTCCGCGCCCAGCCCTTCGTGCCCCTGCCCGTCATCGCGACCCGCTCGTTCATCGACGCGACCGGGCTCTCCGCCGGAACCGTGGGCGCGGTCTCGGTCGCCAATGTCACCGTGCCTGTTCGCGTGGCCGGTGAGGTCGAGGCGTTCCCGACCCTCCCGTCCGCGGCCGGGCCCGGCATCGTGTTCAACCGCGACCAGCTCATCAGCTGGCTCGGGCTGGCAGGGTCGTCGGCGCCCCGCGGCTTCAACGAGGCGTGGCTCGAGCCGCCCGCCGGCGCCGATGTCGCTGTGCTCGAACAGGTCCTTCGCGGCGAGCCCTTCCGCTTCGGCCTTGTCACCGACCGCTCGCGCGAACTCGCGCGCCTCGAACAGAACCCGCTCATCTCCGCGGGCGGCGCCGGAATCCTCTACCTCGCCTTCGGCGCCCTCCTCCTGCTCGTTGCCGTCGCTCTCCTCGTCTCCCTTTGGCTCGTTGTCCAGCGGCGGAGGACCGAATTCGCCGTCCTCCGCTCGCTCGGCCTTTCGCGCGGCGGCGTGGCCCGCGTCCTCGCCCTCGAGTACACCTTCGTCGCCGTCGTCGGCGTCCTCGCCGGGACCGTGCTCGGCCGGCAGGTCGCCGCCCGCATGCTCTCCTTCCTCGACGTCGACGAAGCCGGGCGCCGCGCCGAGCCCTCCTACCTGCTCCGCACCGACTGGCTGCTCGTCTCAGGCAGCCTCGCCGCGGTCGGGCTCGCATTCGTCCTCGCCCTCACTGTTGCCGTGCGCCTCATCGCCCGTACCTCCGACGCACAGGCCCTCCGCACCGAATAGCGGCTACTCGCCCCGCATCACCAGCAGGCCGCGGCTAGGGTCGGGCCGCCCGTCGCGGTCCAGCAGCACGCCCACCCGGTCGCCCGGCTGGAGGGCTTCGACCCCCGTCTCCCGCACCCGGAACACCGGAGCCCCTGGCCCCAGCCACACGGACACTTCGCCTGCGGCGGTCCGGACCGTCGCCCGCCCGTTCTCGACGCCGGTGACCGTCCCCGTGATCAGCGGCAGCGCCGTCGGCTCGCCGAGCGCCTCGTGCCCGCCGAACGGCCCCGCCGGCCCGGCACTGCCGGCCTCGCCGACGACGATCGCCCGGATGGCGGCATTCCGCACCTCGTTCGGCACACCGATGATGGCCACACCCGCGCCGGTCTCCACGCCGTCCGCATCAGCGGGTTCGAGCCGCCATGCGCGCGTTCCCGCCCCGACCGGCAGCTCTGCCACGCCCCCGCCCGAGACAACGAGCCGCCCGGGCTCCGTCCGCACCACCGTCAGCGTCATATAGTCGGCCGTCCGCGGCAGCGTCATCGGGCCGGGGGTCGGCGGCGCGTCTCCGTTCCCGGTCCGCTGTGCCGCAGCGACCACAACTCCCAGGGCAACGACCACGAAGACCGCCGCCCCAATGGGCAGCACCAGCTGCCGTACTCCCCCGAAGCCGCCGCTGTTGCCGGCCCGTTCCATGCCGGCGATGGTAGACGACCCGCGCCCGCTACGCCTCCTCGATCGTTACTCGGGTAATCGACACCGGGTTTACGGGCCGGTCCTGCGGACCCCGCGGTGCCGTCGCGATCGCGTCGAGCACCTCTTCGCCGCCCGTCAGCTGCCCGAAAATCGTGTAGTTCGGCGGCAGCGGGTAGTCCGCGTGCATGATGAAAAACTGGCTCCCGTTCGTGTTCGGCCCCGCGTTCGCCATCGCGATGGTGCCCCGCAGGTACGGCCGGGT
>Ga0308391_1000725_pt1 | contig 14293 bp, 10 predicted proteins | sample Hotspr20Samplet1_FD_202363 | JGI IMG/M metagenome (GOLD analysis project Ga0308391, IMG submission 202363) | Hot spring phototrophic mat microbial communities from Octopus Spring, Yellowstone National Park, Wyoming, United States - 20050623_t1 ... | reverse complement strand
CTGCCGGATCCCGTCCACCTGGATCAGCACCCGGTTGGCGTCGAGGCCGCGGATGTTGAAGTCCTGCAGGCCATAGCGGACATTTCGCCGCACGCTCACCCCCGGCTCGTAGCGCACCAGATCCTGAATGTTTTGAACCAGCTCCCGCCGCAACCGCTCCCGGTCGATGACGGTAATGCTGGCGGGCGAGTCGGCCAAGGTGCGCTCGGTGCGAGTACCGGTTACGGTGACCTGTTGCAGGTTAAAGATCGGCGTGCCTTCCTGCTGGAGAGCCCGAAGTTCGGCCTGTAGCCGCTCCACCTCTGCCTGATCCCCCCGCTGGCGGGCAGCTTCGATTTGCGCCTTCAGCTCCCTAATCTGCTCTTGCAAGGTGGTCGGTGCAGGGGTGGCCTGGGCCAACAGCGGCGGAGTTGTCGAATCAGGGATCCGGGCATTGGGCTGAGCCTGGGACAGGGATCCCCAGCCCACTCCCAAACTCAACCCCAAACTCACCACCCGCCACCAACGACCGTTCACGCGCATAACCTCTCATGCTCCTCGAAATCCACAACAGGGAAAATTCACTGCAAAACCGGACAAACCCTCCCTCAGCACCCTGACAGCGGCAGGGAGAGGAGCCTTGCTGCTGACGGGGCTGTGCTGCGCAGGGGGCAAAGCTGTGGCCCTACCGGAGTCGAGATCCACTCCACCTCCAGGCCAAACACCTGTCGCACCCGGCTGGGGGTCAACACCGCCAAGGGAGACCCCAGGGCCTGCATCTGGCCGGATCCCAGCAAGGCAATCTGCTCGCTGTAGCGAATGGCCAAATTCAGGTCGTGCAGCACCGTAACTACCGTCAGGCCCTGCTCCTGCTTCAGCCGTTGCAACAGCTCCAGCAGCTCCAGTTGGTGGCGCAGATCCAAAAAGGTGGTGGGCTCATCCAACAGCAACACCTGCGGCTCCTGCACCAAAGCCAACGCCAGAAAAGCCCGTTGCCGCTCGCCCCCCGAAAGGGTTTCCACCCGCCGCAGCGCCAGGGATCCCAGTCCCGTCTGCTCTAGAGCCCACTCCACCCGCTGCCGATCCGCCGGCGTCAACTGCCACGCCCACCAGGGCTGGTGGGGAGAACGCCCCAGACTGACCAATTGCCGCACCGTTAGCCCTGCCGGGAGCCGCTGCTGCTGCGGCAAAAGAGCCAACTGCCGGGCCACCTGCTTTGGAGTGAGTTGAGCGTGCAGATCCCGACCGCCCAAGTACACGCGCCCAGCTTGGGGAATCAGAACCCGACTCAACAGTCGCAGCACCGTCGATTTGCCGGAACCATTGGGGCCGACAATGCTTAGCCATTCCCCCTTTTGCACGCTGAAGCTCACTTGTCGCAACACCGTCCGGGATCCGTAGCCCCCGCTCAAATCCTCGACCTGCAGGATGGGCTCTCTCATCGCCCTGCCCCCTGCTGCCACAGCAGCCAGCCGAAAAAGGGAGCCCCCATCACAGCGGTGACAATCCCCACCGGCAGCTCTATCGGGCCCAAACGGCTCAGGATGTCGGCACCGCTCAGCAGGGTCGCCCCCGCCAAGGCAGAAAGGGGCAACAGCCAGCGGTAATCGGATCCCACCCCCTGCCGCACCATGTGGGGCACCACCAAACCGACAAAGCCGATCAACCCCCCCACACTGACGGCGGTTGCCGCCAGCCAAGCCGCCACCAGACCAATCACCACCCGCGTCCGCGCCAGAGGGATCCCCAAGCTCACCGCCATCTCTTCCCCCAAGCTCAGCAGGTTTAAAGCCCGCGCCTGCCCCCATCCCAATCCCAAGCCGACCAGGATATACGCCCCGGCCACCTGCACCTCTGGCCAGCCCCGCCCGCTCAAGCTGCCGATCAACCAGGTGAGAGCCACCTGCACCCGGTCATCTGCCATCAACAACAAGGTGGAGCTAATGGCCCCAAACAGGGCGCTGACGGCCACCCCCGCCAAGATCAGCCGCTCCACCGCCAGTCCCGAGGGAGTACGCGCCAACCCGTACACCAACACGGTAGTCAGCACCCCGCCCACCCAAGCGGCCAGGGGCACCCAAGCCGTCCACTCTCCCAAGGTGAGCAACCCCACCGCCGCCAGGCCCGCCCCCGCCGAAATGCCCAGCAGGTAGGGATCCGCCAGCCCATTGCCCAGCATCCCCTGCAACAGGGCCCCTGCCATCCCCAGAGCCGCCCCCAGCAACTGGGCCAAGAGCGCCCGCGGCAGCCGCAACTGCCAAACAATCGTCTGCCGAATGGGATCCCCCTGCCCCCACAGGGCTTGCCAGAGTTCTGGGAAAGTCATGGGAACGGATCCCAAAGCAATCGAGACCAAAAGTACTAGGAAAATGAAACTCAATAGCAAACAGGTCAAACCGATTGGCGAGAGCAGCCGCTTTCTTTGCCCCCAGCCTCTGCCCCCCTCAACCTCTGTATACGGACACTCGCGATCGACCAGCACCGGGAAAACCTCTCGAGCTTTGCCCAGGAAGAGAGCCTTCTGAGGCCAAGAAACCCCCTCCGCCCGCAAGGGCGGGATGGAAAACTCAGCCAAGTTGGCCAGGCCTCCCTCCCGAGCTTTATTGAAAGTCAAACTCAACAAAACGTAGTCGCTAGAATAGCAAGGCTTCTTGGATGTTGCAAGTCAGTTTCAATAGCTTGTGCCTAAATTTCTCCCTCTTGCGCTTCAGGGCTTTTGGACAAGACCGGGCAGCGCCTCTGCCCAGCCATTCAGACTTACCTCAGGGGGGATCCAACTACCCTGAGCGAGGTCATGGCAACCAACCGCGAAATGGGAATCAGGGGAGAAGGGCTGGGGAAACGTCTCAAACTTCATCTAGACCTGGATCTAGAATGGCCCAAGCTGGTCGGCCCGAGTTGGCTAGACTCCGAACCTTCAGCCCATTGCTTGCCCACGTTTTGATGCCATGAGTTCTTCCGCCGAGCCTACTTGGGATGCCTTAGAGGTGGATCCCGCCCTGCTCACCCCCATGATGCAGCACTATGTGGAGCTGAAGCGGCAGTATCCCCACGCCATCTTGCTCTACCGCCTGGGGGATTTCTACGAGATGTTCTTCCAGGACGCCCAGCGGGTGTCGCGGGAGCTGGAGCTGGTGCTCACCGGGCGGGAAGCAGGGGCCATAGGGCGGGTGCCCATGTGCGGGATCCCTTACCATGCTTTCGACCGCTACGCTGCCCAGTTGGTGGCCAAAGGCTATGCCCTGGCCGTCTGCGACCAGATGGAGCCGGCAGATCAGGCCAAGGGCTTGGTGCGGCGGGAAGTGACGCGGGTGATCACCCCTGGCACCGTCCTCGAAGAGGAGCTGCTGCAGGCGCGGCAAAACAACTACCTGGCAGCCGTCGTGCGGCTCAAAGGATCGAAGCAGGCTCCCTGCCGCTGGGGCCTAGCCTATGCGGATATCTCCACCGGCGAGTTCTGGGTGTGTCAGAGCGAGGGGCAAGAGCAACTGGAGCAGGAACTGGCCCGGCTGCAGCCGGCAGAGGTTTTGCTGCCCACCGAGGAGGGGCTGGGACTAGGCCTCATCCGTCCAGGGGATCCCCAGAAGCCCCTGGGTCTCCCCAACCAATACGCCTATACCCTGCGCCCAGCCGAACCTTTTGAACTGGCGGTGGCGCGGGAGAACCTCATGCAGACCTACGGCCTGCGCTCTCTGGAAGGATTGGGCTGTGAGGGATTGCCTCTGGCGGTGCGAGCAGCGGGAGGGCTTTTGCACTACTTAGAAGAAACCCATTCGCCTCAGCGGTGCGTAGCACCAAAGACCCTGCTGCAGCCTTCTCCCCAGGGAGGCCACCCGCTCCTGCCTCCCCCGCGCACCTACCAGCTCACGGACTACCTCATCTTGGATGCCCAAACCCGCCGCAACTTGGAGCTCACCCAGACCATCCGAGAGGGGGCTTTTGTGGGATCCCTGCTCTGGGTGCTGGATCGCAGCCGCACAGCGATGGGGGGGCGCACTTTGCGGCGCTGGCTAATGCAGCCTTTGCGGGATTCGGAGCAAATTCGCCTCCGCCAAGACACCATCCAGGAGCTCTTGGAAAACCCTTCTCTGCGGGCCCGCCTGGGATCCCTTCTGGACTCTCTGTACGACCTGGAGCGGCTGGCCAACCGCGTCGGATCGGGCACCGCCAACCCGCGCGAGATGGTGGCCTTGGGATCCTCCTTGGGCAAACTGCCCCAGTTGGCCGAGCTGGTGGCTGAGGCCAAAACCCCCCTCCTGCAGAGCCTACAGCAAGTGGATCCCGCCCTGGTTGAGCTGGGCCAACGCATCGAGCACACCCTCCTGCCCTCCCCTCCCCCTGTGCTCACCGAGGGGGGCCTCATCCGAGCCGGCGTGGATCCCGAGCTGGACAGGCTGCGGCAGCAGGTGGAGCAAGACCGCCAGTGGGTTGCCCAGTTGGAAAAAAGCGAGCGCGACCGCACTGGGATCCCCACTCTCAAGGTGGGCTTCAACAAGGCCTTCGGCTACTACCTCAGCATCAGCCGCGCCAAGGCCCACCAAGTCCCCAAAGAGTACATCCGCAAGCAAACCCTGACCAACGAAGAGCGGTTCATTACCCCCGAGCTCAAAGAAAAAGAGGCCCGCATCCTCACAGCCCAAACCGACATCAACCAGCGGGAATACGAGCTGTTTGTGCAGTTGCGCCAAGAGGCAGGATCCCGGGCCGAAGCCATCCGCCAAGTGGCCCAGACCCTGGCTGCCGTCGATGCTCTGTTTGGCCTGGCGGAAGTGGCCGTGCAGCAGGGATACACCCGTCCCCTCCTCACAACAGACCGCCGGCTCATGATCGAGGAGGGTCGCCACCCGGTGGTGGAAAAATCCCTGCCTCAGGGCCTATTTGTCCCCAACTCGGTGCAGCTGGGATCCCCCCACGGCCCGGATCTCATCGTCCTCACCGGGCCCAACATGTCCGGCAAGTCCACTTACCTGCGGCAAATTGGGCTCATCCAAATCCTGGCCCAGATGGGCAGCTTTGTCCCCGCGCGGCGGGCAGAGTTGGGCCTCTGCGACCGCGTATTTACCCGCATTGGCGCTGTGGACGATCTGGCTACCGGCCAGTCCACCTTCATGGTGGAAATGAACGAGACCGCCAACATCCTCAACCACGCCGGCGAGCGCTCCTTGGTGCTGCTGGACGAGATTGGCCGAGGCACCGCTACCTTCGATGGCCTTTCCATTGCCTGGGCGGTGGCGGAATACCTGGCCACTCAGGTGCGCGCCCGTACGGTCTTTGCCACCCACTACCACGAGCTCAACCAACTGGAGACCTTGCTGCCCAACGTGGCCAACTTTCAGGTGGTGGTCAAGGAATTGCAAGATCGCATCATCTTCTTGCACCAGGTACAGCCGGGGGGGGCAGATCGCTCCTATGGCATCGAGGTGGGACGCATGGCTGGCCTGCCGCAGCCGGTAATCCAGCGGGCCGAACAGGTGCTGGCCTTGGTGGAAAAACACAGCCGCATCGGCCTGGGCCTGCGCAACCAAGGGAAAAGCCAACCTGCCCAGAAGAACTGCAAAAAAGAGCCCGCTCCCAATCGCAGCCCCGATTCCGCCGTTGGGGATCAACTGTCTTTGATCCCAGCACCTCTCTCTCCCGATTGGCCTTAGACTCCCCTACCCCTAATCCAGATCCCGTTCTTGCAACCCCAGGGCTGCAGCCAGCCCATCCAGCTCATCCCGATGCCCCTCCACCCACAGGTGGGATCCAGAAGCCGTTGGCGTTCGTTCCCAGGACGAGAGCGGGACAGAGTCCTCGTCGGCTTCCTGCAGTTTCAGGCGGATTTGTTCCGGGCGTTGGTTGCGCTGCCGGTAGTACCAACCCGCCCAAGGAGAAGCCAGCACCACCATCCAGGGCCAAGCTCCCCACCCCGGCTCAAGGGTCTGCAGCACCAAGGCCAAACAGGCCAGTCCCGTCCCCGCCAGCCCCGTCAAAAAAAGGGCCAGCCCCACGCTAGCCTGACCCTGCCCTGCAAAGGTGGCGATCCCCTCGGCATCGGCGGACTGGAGACGATAGCCACGCCTTTCCAAGTGCTCCCGTAGAGCGGATCCCATTTCTTCCAGGCTGCGACTGCTGAGATAGACGCGAGTCTCAACGCGATCTTTGCCCGAAGCTCGCAGAAAAAAGAATAGACCGATGGCCAATAGAGTCGTCAACGCCAAGGTTGAAACCTTTTCCCCCGTCAGCGGCGCTATGGCCAACCCAAGTGCCTGAGCAGAGCCCAGTCCGCCCAGAGGAAGGGGGTTGACCTGTTCGGGGAGTCTGGCTCCCCCACAGCTGGGTGGGATAGGTGAATGGGAACAGTTCATCGAATAGAATCGAATAGATTGGAATAGGCAAAGCAATTTACACGCTACCTTTGAAGTTTAGACCCTCTAGGATGGATGGGTTACTTCCCACAAGGACGAGCTGCTGGGTTCACCCTGAGGGCAATACGCTTTTTCGCAGTGGCGGTGACGGTTGAACTGGGGGGATCCTACGCTGGCTCTCATGTCTCTGGGCTGAGAAATGCAACTATAATTAAGTTATGATAAGGGGCTCACGCTCTCCGTGTGACCCCTCCGTTGCTACTTCAGCCTTTCCCTATGGGGCATGGGCAGGAGGTCCGGTTGAGGAAGAGGTCAATGTATGATTTCCTCTGACTGCTGTAAGGCGTTGAGCAGGCGCGAAGTTACCGTTGGGGAACACTTAAGCTTAACTTGCTCCACATCACTGACCATTCCTCTCTCAGCCCACTGAACTGCTACCTCTGTCGCTACATCAGCAACACCCTACATGTCTAACTACGAACCTGAACTCAACGACATTTTGTTGGATAGCTCCGCCGATCTCCTCGAGGCCGCCGAAGAAGCAGAGGTGGATCTGGCCGATGGCGAGCTACTGGAAGAGGAGCCGACCCGCCGCTCCACCGATCTGGTGCGCCTCTATTTACAGGAGATTGGTCGTGTTCCTCTTTTGGGGCGCGATGAAGAGGTGGCCCTGGCCCAAAAAGTCCAAGACTACATGAAGCTCTTGGATTTGCGTCTGCGTTTGCAGAAAGAGTTGGGACGGGATCCCACTCTTGCGGAATGGGTGGCCAAGGCCAACCAGTACCCCGAGTGGGCGCAACTGACCCCTGAAAAGCTGCAGCAGATTCAGCGGATTGGCAAGCGTGCCAAAGAGCACATGATCAAGGCCAACCTGCGCCTGGTGGTGTCGGTGGCGAAAAAGTACCAAAACCGCGGCTTGGAGCTGCTGGATCTGATCCAAGAGGGTACGCTGGGCCTAGAGCGGGCGGTGGAAAAGTTTGACCCGAAAAAGGGATACCGCTTCAGCACCTACGCCTACTGGTGGATCCGGCAGGGCATTACCCGTGCCATTGCCACCCAAAGCCGCACCATCCGCCTGCCCGTTCACATCACCGAGAAGCTGAACAAGATCAAAAAAGCGCAGCGCAAGCTCTCCCAGGAAAAGGGCCGCACCCCCACCATCGAAGACATCGCCTCCGAGTTGGAGATGACGCCGCCTCAAGTACGCGAGCTGTTGGTACGGGTGCCCCGCTCGGTTTCTCTGGAAACCAAGGTGGGCAAAGACAAGGACACCGAACTGGGGGATTTGCTGGAAACTGACGACATTTCTCCAGAAGAGACCATGATGCGGGAAGCCCTGCATCGCGATCTACAGCAGTTGCTCTCGGATCTCACCAGCCGCGAGCGGGATGTGATCCGCATGCGTTTCGGCTTGGGGGATGGGCGCACCTATTCGCTGGCGGAAATCGGTCGCGCCTTGGATCTGTCGCGAGAGCGGGTGCGGCAAATTGAGGCCAAAGCCCTGCAGAAGCTGCGTCAGCCGAAGCGGCGCAACCGCGTGCGAGATTACCTGGAAGCTATCAGCTAGTTCCGGCTTGCCCACTGGCTCCCCCGGCGTCCTACCCGTTTCCGCAGTTGGGCTGCTGCCCACTCCACTTCTGGGATCCGCAGGTAGAGAGCTCCGGCGGCAAACAGGCTCATGCCCAACCCTGCGGCCAACCCGGCCCCAATGACGGCGGTGAGGAGCGGGGATCCCAACAGCTCCAGCGGGCGCATTTGCCTCCACAGCCAATGGCTGAGCCCCCCGGCCAAGACGGTGATCCCCAGCAACGGCAGCAGGGCTTGTCCCATCTCCTGCCAAGGGATCCCCGGCAGGTGCCGGTGCAGCCGGATTCCCAAACCGATCAGCGCCACCAGATTAACCCCCGCCGTGGCCAGGGCAATGCCCGGCGCTCCAAAAGCCTGCAAAAATAGAAAGTCCAGTAGGGCATTCAGGCCAATGGCCATGCTGCTGATGCGCAGAGGCGTAGCCCCATCCTCCAGGGCATAGAAGATCCGCACCAGCACATCCCGCAGCAGGTAACCGGTCATCCCCAGACCATAGGCCATGAGCAGGGCTGCCACCTCTTGTGTCACCTCCGGCGTAAAGCGCCCCCGCTGGTAGGCCACTTGGACAATGGGCTCGGCCAAAGCCACCAACAGCATCGACAGGGGCAGGGTCACAATTGCCGTAAGCATCAGCCCTTGGCGGATACGCTGGCGCAGCTCCGGCCAACGGGATCCATCCCCTGCCAACTGGGCATAGAGAGGCATCAAGGGCACCAGCACCATGTTGGAGAGGATCCCCAGCGGCGTTTGTACCAGAAGCTGGGCATATCCCAAGTTGCCGATGGTGCGATCCCCAGGTACGAAAGAGGCAAAAAACAGATCCACATAAACATTGATGTGGATCATCCCGGAGGAGATCACCGCCGGCAACATCAGCAAGCCCACCGCCCGTACCTGCGGGGATCCCCACTCAAAGCGCAGGCGCGGTCGCCCCAGCCCTAACCGCATCTGGAGCGGAACTTGGGCCAACCATTGGGCAATGGCCCCGATGAGCACGCCCCAGGCCAGCAAAGTTGGGATCCCCGTCCATCCCAGCGTGACCAGGATCCCGATCACCGCCAAGCTGGAGATCAGCGGGCTAAGGGCAGGCAAGGCGTAGTGTTCGGCGGCATTCAGCGCTCCAAAGCCGATGCCAATCCACCCCGAGAGCAAGGCCAAAGGGGCCATGATCCGCAGTTGCGCAGCGGCCAGAGCATGGACTTCGGGGCTGGCTCCCGGCGCATTCAGGCGCACCACCCAGTCCGCTCCCCACCAAAGGCCCAAGCTGACCAGCAGGAGCAGGCAGCCTACCAAGGTGGAAATGGATTCCAGCCAGGCAGCCGCATCCTCCCTGTCCCGATCCCGCTGCTTTTTGAGGACACTGACGATGGCGCTGTGAAAAGGGCCGTTGATCCCTCCCAGCAGAATCAACAGAAAACCGGGCAGGATGTAGGCTACCCCGAAGGCGCTGTACTCCGGCCCCGAGCCATACACTGCTGCAATCAAAGCTTGGCGAATAAAGCCTATGCCCTTACTGAGCAAGGTCGCCCCGGCCACCAAGCCCGCCACCGACATCAACGAACGGGATGGCCCTGCTGAAGGAGATCCCCCAGGGATCTCTTCCTGAGTGGCAGACTCCTCCATTACCTTGTGTCCTGCACCCCAACCACTGCCTCAACAACAAAGTAAACTACCCGACTCCGACCGCTAAAGCGGTACGGAGCGGGCTTTCAGTAGCCCTGGGCCTGCTCTGCTCTACCAGAGAACAAAACAAGCCCGGACCTCCAGGCTGGTTTACGGCAGCCCCCAAGAGCGCAATTACGTTTGCACCATTCAAGTCCGCATCCCCTTCCCATCCACAGTGCCCACACTTGAACGACTTGCCACTGCGGTAGGATTGCGCAGGGTCGGGATGAATGTGCAAACACCGGTGGCAGGTCTGCGACGTGTAGGCGGGCGGCACAAGAATCAGAGAAACCCCTGCAACCCTCGCCTTGTATTCCAGAAACTGGCGTAGTTGGTAGAACGCCCAACTGTTGGTTCTGCGCCGTTCGGCCTTGTTGCGCGGCTGTTGATTGACCCTTTCCCGGATCCCTGTCAGGTCTTCCAGAGCAAGAGCGCTGTTGGTAGCTTTTGCCCTAGAGACAATAGCTTTGGAGATGCGATGATTGACCCACACTTGAAAGCGTCTCTCCTTGCCAGACAGCCGTTGCAACAGTTCTCTGCATCTGCGCCGCGAACTGCGTGTGCCCTTACTGGCTTTGCGTTGGAGTACCGCCCTCAACCGGGAGTAGTGGTCTCGGACTCTGCTCAACTGCTGTCCATTCCAATTGTCCCCCTCTGACGTATGGGCGATATCCGTCCTGCCCAAGTCCACCCCGATCACCTTGTCGGTATCTTGTTGCTTGGGTGGTTTTTTCTCTACGCAAATCTGGATGTAGTAGGAGCCATCCTTCCGCTGGACTAGGGTGGCCGATTTGGGGTTAGAGCCAGCCAGCATTCCCCTCTGGTAGTTACCAATGGCTAGCTCAAAGCGTTCTCTCCCTTCAACCGTGGTCAGCGACACCGTCCAGTCTTTCTCGCGGAATGAAAAGATACGTGCGTCGTAGGTCGCAAAGCCTCTCTTGAACGCTTTGACGGGGCGGTTTTTCTGTTGGGCAACTTTACGGGCACCGGCCAGCCGTCTGCAGACCTGCTGGTCGCGTAAGCGGGACGTAGTCCTTGCCAAGTTACTGGACAAGCCAAACCGGGCTCGAATCTCGTAGTAGCAAAGGGATTGGAGTTTGACTGCGTTGACTACTTTTTCTGGTGTGTTTTGGTTGACCCAGTTCAATGCCTGTACAAAGGCATCCATCGTCGCGTCCAATTTGGCGGCTTGCGACGGGGACACCTTGAGCTTACAGGATATGGTCAGGACTTGGCTCATAAGTTCATTGTACTTCATCAAAGCGCATTCCTCCCGGCACTGACTCTACGGGTACAGTGCGGGGCTCCTGCGATTTCTAGCTGAGGCAGTGCTACAGCCACGGAGCCCAACCGTGGTGCCGAGCGGACAGATTCTGACGGCTTTGAATCGCTGCAGAGAGATGCACAAACTCATGGGCAATGCCTTGATAGGTCAGTTGCAAAGGACTCCGTCCCGCTAATGTGAACAGCAAGGGCCCAGAAGCACCACCGCTCACAGCAGCTCGTCGATCAGCCGCAGCACCTGCTGCAGCTCAGCACCGGGGATCTTTTGATGTTCTAGGTTGATCTCCACCAACTGTTTGAGGGCAAGAAGCTTAAGGTTGGCCTCCACCGCCGCCGCCGCAATGGCTTGTGCTGCCGGCAAATAGCCACTGGCCCCCAAATCCAAAAGGGCAGCCCGCCGCAGATGGATGTTGTGGTGATTCAACACCGACAGCAGGCGCTGAGCAAAAGTCGGATCCCCGGTGAGACGATAGCAGGCCCGCGCCGCCGCACATTGCAAGCGAATGGAAGTGTGCTCTAGGTAGGGACAGATTGGCTCCAGAGCAGCGGTCACTTGCAGTTGTCCAAGAGCCTCGACAATGGCTTCTAGGGCGGCTTGGGCTTCTGTTTGCAGTCCTCGCTCCACACGGCGCAGCCCTTCCAGCAAAGCGGATCCCAGCTTTTCCACTTCGTCGGGATCCCTATGGAGGTTGTTGACAAAGGCAATCTCAACCAGCGCCTGGGCAGCCGCTGCCACCACTTGGCCATCGGAGCAAGACAAAGCCGCCTTCAGGGGAGGGATCCCGGCGAGGGATCCCAGTTTACCCAAAGCACGAGCAGCGTTGCGCCGCAGCGGATATCCCCCTTGAGCGGTGCGATCCGTTTCATCGGCCAGGGCCTCGATCAGGGCCGGGATCCCTTCGACGATGCGCATGCGCCCCAGCCACCAAGCCGCATAGTAGCGTTCCCCTGGATCCCCGTGGCGCAGCTTGGCGATTTGTCCAGCCGGGGTGAGATCCACCGACGGATTGGGATCCAGAGGAACAGCAGTGGTCATGGAATCGACAACGGAGAGGACACCGAGAAGGGATTAAGCGCTGCGGACACTGACGATCTTGGCGCCCGATTTGAGCAACCGCTGCATTGTTGCCGACAGTTGATCGGCAGAGACGAAGATCTGCTGGTTGGATTTGCGCACTCGGCTGGAAGTGGCCAGGGCCGAAGGCGGATTCAGCAGCCGGGTCACTTCCACACAGAACATGCGATCCGACTGGCCCGTTGGCGGCCCCAGGTGTTTGGAAATGGGGCTGGGCGGCAGCAGCCCCCGCACCCCAATGCGGCGAATGGCCGGGGTAAACCCGGTGGCCAAAGGCATCATCAAACGGGGTCTGGGCCCTTGGGAGCGGTCGTTGTTGGCGTAGCCCCCGTAGAGGGCGAAGAGATTGGTAAAGTCGCGGGTGGAATGGGCCTTGCGGTATTCAAACCCACGCGGGTAGGGGACGATGTTGTCTCCAAAAGCTTCTAGGTATTCTGGGCTGTCGATGTAGGAATCGATCTCCGCGCTGTGGCCGCCAGATTGGTAGATGTCCAAATGGCGGGCGATGTCTTTGGGGCTGGTGGGAGCGCGTCCCAGCAGATGCTTGAAATTGAGCTCGATGGCCCGGGTTTGCGAGTTGGGGTAGAAAAACCGCTTTTTGTAGGCTTCGGACTTGGCGATCCATCGCACAAACTCCCGCACCGTCAGGCTGCCCTGGCGCAGCAGCGATTCCGCACTGGCTAGCTCCTTCCTATCGGCCCCAAACAAATGGTCGTTGCCCAGCACCTGACGGTAGATGGCCCGCAGCACCGCATTGAGCTGATCCTGGCTGGCGTTGGGGCGCAACTCCAGTGGGGTGGTCTCCGTAATGCCCCGGATCCCCATCCGGCTTGCCGCTGTAATTGCACTCATGCTAATTCCCCCGATTGAACTGAATGGACACAGATTGAGAACAAGCTTGCGTTTAGGGTCATTTCGATTCAAGCTAGGACATTGCACCCACACCTAAAGTGTTGGTTGCGTCGTCGCGTCGGCGTTGCGGAGCAATAATGCAGGGGGCCAAAAGGCTTTTCAAGGACTCCGTCCCGCTGGCGCGATCAATAGCCCAGGCGTCTCACCCTAGCCTGAAACGACTGTAGAAATCGAAAACTAAAATTAGAAATCAAAAATCGGCAGCCCCAAGCTGCAGAAGAGCAACAGTGGCGCCTTCCTATTGGGGAGACTGATCCGCAAACCCACGTGGTCAAACGTATCTCTCCGCAACGTAGCAGGCTCACCACCGTTGCCCTCAACAACCTTCCCTCGCCATCCCCCCTGGTTTATGGGATGAGCCAACTGGCTAGCCGGCGTCGCCCTTTTAGAGGGATCCCAAGCCAAGGGTTTAGCTGAGCGCGTTGATGGCGTAGTCGATGTAGGTGTTGGCTTCGGTGGCCGCTTGCCCGGTCAGGCCGTGGTTGGCTTTGATGTAGCGCAGGGCTTCGATGAACCAACTGGGGGAGAGTTCAAAAGCGGCGTTGATCTCGCGGATCCCGGCCAACTGATACTCGTCCAGAGGACCGGTGCCACCGGCTACCAAGCAGTAGGTGATGTAGCGCAGGTAGTGGCGCACGTCACGGGCGCACTTGTCTTTGCCGGCTTGGGTGTGGCACTGCCCACCGGGTTGGGTGGTGTAGGGGAACTTGGCGTAAACCGCTTCGGTGGCACCGCGCACCAGCTCGTCGGCACGGCTGCTCAGAACTCGAGCGGCTTCCATGCTGGCGGCAGCCCGCTGAAAACGGCCATTGATGGCCTGCAATTCGCTGTTGCTCAGGTAGCGCCCTTGGCTGTCGGCAGTGGCGATGGCGTCAACAATTGGGGTTTGCATGATTCAAAACGCTCCTTTACTTAACTCAAGCTCAATGCAAAAAACAAAGCAAAAGATTCAAAGTCTCAACTGCAAAATCGCTGCAAAAAAAGTTGCTTTTCCAGGGATCCCCTGCCAACCCGAGTTGTCTTAGATCCCAGAGAGGTCTTCACAACTGGATCCGGACACAACAGAAACTTCAGTCCACAAGGGATCAAACCACAGCGGCAGCAGCGCGATCGAAGTAGGATTCGATTTCGGCAATCAGAGCGCTGCAGTCACCCCGGGTGATGCCGTTGGGGTCGTTTACCACAGCCACCGCAGCCTTTTTCATCTTTTGGATACCGTTGGCCACTGAGCTGCCGGGGGTGCCCAAGGCTTGATAGGTTTCCCGCAGGCCGTTCAGGCAGCGCTCGTTCAGCACACTGGCATCTCCGGCTGCCACGGCGTAGGTGATGTAGCGGAGAATAATGTCCATGTCCCGCATACAGGCAGCCACATTGCGGCTGGGGTAGGCAGGCCCACCGGGAGCGTTCAAATTGGGCTCCTCGGCAAACAACTGACGGATGGCAT
>Ga0308391_1000720_pt1 | contig 14411 bp, 13 predicted proteins | sample Hotspr20Samplet1_FD_202363 | JGI IMG/M metagenome (GOLD analysis project Ga0308391, IMG submission 202363) | Hot spring phototrophic mat microbial communities from Octopus Spring, Yellowstone National Park, Wyoming, United States - 20050623_t1 ... | reverse complement strand
ACGGCATCGACCGCTCGCTGAACTGGGCCGTATACTTCTGTGATTTCGGCGCTTACCAGAATCCTGTCCGAGCGGGCGAAACCGCCATGATTAGCGATGCCAACGCCTCGTACAAGCGGGAGGTGCTCGAGCGGATTCGGGACATTTGGCGGGACGGCTTCCACCAAGTCGTGGTGAACGAGGCCATTCGAAGGGGAGGAGGCAGGCTGGGCCTGTTTCCGGACATCGTCGTCCGGCAGTATCGCGAGGGACTGAAGTTTGGCGAGGCACTGGCCGAACGTTACGTCTGGGGCCGGTCCTTTGCGGCCAGCCGGTGCCGCTGGATCGGGCGTGGGGAGCCTATCCTGCGGGCTGCGCTGGCGCCTTTGCTGCCCGCGGTTCTCACGGCGCGGATGGCGGCCGCTGTGTTGAGGAAAGGCCGATTGCGAAGACAGTTTGCCGCTGCGCTCCCACTCATCTTGTTGCTCGAAATGAGTTGGTCGCTCGGCGAGCTCACCGGCTACGTTTCCGGCGTGCCGTTTCGAGCAGACTAGTGTTATCTAGTGTTATTCTGATCACATCCGCGGTGCGGCGATAGCCAGTGGGTGGGGAGCGAACGGGAGGAAAACGGCCTGAATGGGTCGGCCGCTGGACTTTCTGCATCTGACGACGTTCTACCCACCGTACAGCTTCGGCGGAGACGCGATCTATCTGTACCGCCTCTGCCATGCGCTGGGCGACGCCGGCCACAACGTGGACGTGGTCCACTGCGTCGATTCCTACCACTTGCTGCACCCGGCCGAGCCGCCGCTGGAGTTTGCGCCTCACCCGCGCGTGAGGCGGCACGAGCTCCGCAGCCGGTTCGGAAGGTTCTCGCCGCTGTTGACGTATCAGACGGGTCGCCCGCTGCTCAAGGGACGGCCTTTGCAGGAGATTCTTTCCGCCCGCCGCTACGACGTGATTCACTTCCACAACGTCTCGTTGCTCGGCCCGAAGATTTTCACCCTGGAATCGCCAGGCTCGAGACCCGTCAAGCTCTACACGGCCCACGAGCACTGGCTGATTTGTCCCATGCACGTGCTTTGGAAGTTCAACCGCGCTCCATGCGATAAGCCGCAGTGTTTTGCTTGCACCCTGCTCGCCAGGCGCCCGCCGCAGCTTTGGCGTTACACGCGCCTGCTCGAAGACGCCAGCCGGCACGTCGATCAGTTTCTCTCGCCCAGCCGCTTCTCGGCGGCGATGCACGCCCGGCGGGGTTTCCCGCGCCCGATGGCCTGTCTTGCGTATTTCATCGAGGCGTGCGATGACGACTGGCGGCGCCCCGCAGCCCCGCCACATCCGCGCCCCTATTTCCTGTTCGTGGGGCGCCTCGAGGTCATCAAGGGGCTGCACACGCTCATTCCCCTGTGGAAACGGGTGAGCGGCGCCGATCTTTTGGTGGCCGGAACGGGAACGCAACTCGGTGCGTTGCGCGAGCTTGCCGGCTCCGATCCGCGAATCCATTTCCTGGGTGAGCAGCCGCAACAGCGGCTTGGCGCCCTCTACTACCACGCGATCGCGTGCATCGTGCCCTCCGTCACTTACGAGACGTTCGGAATCGTCTCGATTGAGGCATTCGCCCGCAAGACTCCGGTGATCGCTCGCGATCTCGGCGCGCTGCCGGAGGTGATTGAGGAGAGCGGCGGGGGCTTCGTCTTCCGGACTGACGAGGAACTGCTCAAAGCCATCGAGACGTTGCTTGCCCGCCCGGGGTTACGCGCCGAGTTGGGCGAACGCGGTTATCAGGCGTTTCGGCGCAACTGGAGCGCCGAGGCCCACCTGAGGCGCTACTTCGAGATTATTGAAGAGACGGCGGCCGGCAAGTTCGGGGCGGCGCCTTGGGAGGCCGGCGCCGAAATCCATGCCGCCAAATCCTGAACACCTCAGCCGATGTCGACCTTCCTGATCACCGGCGGCGCCGGTTTCATCGGTTCGCACCTGACCGAAAAGCTCTTGGAGCTGGAGGAGAAAGTCCTCGTCCTGGATGATCTGTCGAGCGGCAGCGTGCGCAACATCGCCCATCTCCGCTCCCACCCCAAACTGGAGTTCCAGGCCGGCAGCATCCTCGAGCGCGGTCTGTTGCGGGGGATGGTGGACGCCGCCGATATCGTCGTTCACTTGGCGGCGACAGTGGGCGTGCTCAAAATCATTGAAAGTCCCGTCACGACGATTCAGAACAACGTCGGCGGCACGGAGGCGGTGCTCGAAGCCGCGGCCAAGAAGCGCAAGAAGGTCATCGTTGCCTCCACTTCGGAGGTGTATGGCAAAAGCACCGAGCCGGTGTTCCGCGAGGACGGCGACCTCGTCTTCGGGCCGACGAGCAAGTCCCGCTGGAGTTATGCCTCCAGCAAGGTGCTCGGCGAGTTTCTCACCCTGGCCTATTGGAAGGAGCACCGCGTCCCGACGGTGATTGTCCGGCTTTTCAACACCATCGGCCCGCGGCAGACGGGGCGTTACGGCATGGTCGTGCCGCGCTTTCTCCGGCAGGCGCTCTCGGGGCAGAACCTGACGGTGTTCGGCACCGGGCAGCAGAGCCGTTGTTTCACCTATGTCGCCGACGTAGTCGAGTGGCTGCTTCTGTTGGCCGCCAATGACAAAGCGGTCGGAGAAGTCTTCAATCTCGGCAATCCCGAAGAGGTCACCATCAACGAGCTGGCGCGCCGCATCATCGAGCTGTCGGCCGCTCCCGTAGGCATTGACCATATCCCGTATTCGGAGGCGTACGAGGAGGGATTCGAAGATATGGAGCGCCGGGTACCGGACATCACCAAGGTCCGCACGCTGACCGGTTATTCGCCGCGCTATTCGCTGGACGAGGCCCTCCGGCTCACACGAGACTGGTTTGTCACCGAGAAGATTCTCGAGGAGTCCTCCACATTCCAGTACGGACTTGCGCAGCTTGAGGGCGTTCCACACAGTGCCGCCTCAATCGACACGTCCGAACCCGGCCGCGGCGGATGGTTCGGCCGCAGAAGCAGGCCGAGCTAGCGCTCGGTCTCGCCCTGGGGCGGCAGACACCCCGACGCTGGCCGGAAACTATCTCGTGTTGGTCGCGGGCGAACTCCTCGCCAAGCTGGCCAATTTCCTGGCTTTCGCCTGGCTGGGTCGTACGCTCGGAGCAGCGCGTTACGGAAGTCTGGAGTTCACGCTGGCGGTGATGGTTTTCTTCACCCTTGCGGTCGACATGGGCCTTGGGGTTTTCGGCGCGCGCGAAGTCGCCCGGAATCCCCCGGGCGGGCCCGCGTCTGCTGGCGGGTATCACCGCTTTGCGCGGGCTGCTTGCGCTGGCCGCATTTGCCTGCCTCGTACTGCTTGCGGTGGTGCTGCCGGCGCCGGCGGAAGTCAAGGAGCTGTTAGTTCTCTACGGATGCAGCCTGCTGGGGATTCCGTTGCTGTTGCAGTGGTTTTTCCAAGGCCATGACGAGATGCACTGGGTGGCGCTTGCTTCGCTGGTCCGCTATGGCGTATTCGCCGGATTGGTCCTTGCGACATTGGCTCCGGAGATGTCTTTGCGACAGGTGGGCCTCATCGAGTGCGCGGCGGTGGCGGCGGCGGGCTTGCTCTGCCTGGCCGTAGCGGCGTGGAGGTTCCGCGTCCGGCCTCTCGGAGGTGCAATTTCGTGGCGAGGGGCGACGGCGTACTTGCGGGAAGCCGTGCCGATCGGACTGACTGAACTGGTGTGGGCCCTACTGTGGTACATCGCAACAGTACTCGCGGGCCTGATGGTCAGAGACCATTCGCTCGGCTGGTTCGGCGCCTCGCACCGCATCCTGATGGCGCTCCACACCTTCGTCTGGCTGTACTTTTTTAACTTGCTCCAGTCGATCGCGAGGACCAGCCACGGCCGGCAGGCCGAGCTGGAAAGGCTACTCGGGACTTCGCTACGGCTGACGGCCTGGCCAGGCATGCTGGTGGCGCTGGTAGGGACGCTTGCTTCGGGTGAGATGCTGAGGCTGGCGTACGGCGCTGCGTTTGGCGGGGGCGGCCGGATGCTCGCGACGCTGCTTTGGGTGATCCCGGTCGCGCTCGCCAGCGGCCACTACCGGTATGCGCTCATCGCCTGCGGGCGCCAGTCGCTGCTGATGCGCGCCACCGGGTGTGCCGCGCTGGTCGTGGCGGCGGGCTGCCTCCTGCTGGTGCCCCATATCGGAACGCTGGGCGCCGCCTGGTCGCTTTTGGCCGGGTGTTTGGTCGAGCTCGGTCTGACCAAAGCGTACTTGGAGCGGTACGTTGTGCGAGTGCCGCTACTGGCTTCGGTGGGCCGTCCGACGGCTGCCGCTTGCGGATTGGCGTTGCTGCACGGTCTCAGTCCTGCCGATCCGCTGTCTGGTGCGGTCACGATGGGACTCGTCTTCCTCGGGGTGATGGCGCTCAGCGAGCGCGGCGAGCTCAGGCGATGGGTTAGAGCGTTGCGGCCGATCCGGGAGGTCCCGGCGCCCGGCCGGCGCTTCCAACGGCCGGCCGCGCTGTCTTTCGGCGCCGTGGATGCGCTCCTGCTGCTGACGATGTCGGCCGCCGTATTGCGCTTCGAACGGCTCGATTCCCAGCTCTGGCTGGATGAAGTGTTGACATTGGTCGACATCGTTCGGCTTCCGCTCGGTGAGATCGTCTCCAGCTTTCCGAGCCAGAATCAGCACATGCTGTACTCGATCCTGGCCTGGCTCGCCGTCGAGATCTTCGGGGAAAGCGCCTGGGCTCTGCGCCTGCCGGCGGTGGTCTTCGGCGTTCTCAGTCTCTGGCCGATCTACTCGCTCGGGCTGCGACTGGTCGGACACGGCAAGGCGCTTGTGGCCGGTCTGCTCATGACCTTTTCCTATCACCACATCTGGTTTTCCCAGAACGCCCGCGGCTACACGGGGCTCCTTGTGTTTGCCACCCTAGCGACTTGGTTGTGGATCGAAGCGACCGAGCGTCGCCGGTGGGCTTGGTGGCTCTCCTATTCGGGGGCCGTCTTCCTCGGCGTCTGGATCCAGATGACGATGCTGTTCGTCGTGGCGGCCCACGGACTCCTGTACCTGGTTTCGCTCGTCCGGCGGCGCTCGGCTTTTTCGGAGGCGGACCGTCTGAGGCCCCTGGTCGCCTGGTTGCTGGCCGGCAGCCTCAGCTTGCAGGTCTACGCGTTCAGTCTGCCCGAGTTCCTGCGATCGGCTGCGGGCGAGGTCTCGATGCCGTCGGCCTGGACCGACCCGCTGTGGCTGGCAGGCGAGCTCGTGCGGAATCTGGCCGTCGTCCCCGGAGGGGTGGTCGCCGTCGTAGCCGAAGGCGCGGTGCTCGCCCTCGGCTGGTGGACGGTTTTCAGGCAGCACGCCGAGGCCGCGCTGGCGATGGCGCTGCCGGTAGTGCTGTGCGGCGTGACCATGCTGGCGCTCGGCCACAATCTCTGGCCGCGCTTTTTCTTCTTTGCGATGGGCTTCGCGCTGCTGCTCGTGGTTGAGGGCGCCGTCCGGCTCGGAGACCTTGTCGGCGCGCTTCTTGAAAGGCGGTGGGCGCCTGCGCAGTACGCCGGTCCTGCTTTGGCTGTTTTGCTGGTGGTGGCCTTCATCGCGACCTCGGGCAAGGCCTGGGCGCTGCCCAAGCGGGATTATCTAGGGGCAAAGGCTTACGTTGAAGCGCAGCGCCAACCCGGCGACGCGGTCGTCACCGTAGGCCTGGCGGCCAAGGTCTACCGGGACTACTACGCTTCGGACTGGACGATCTGCTCGACCCCGGAGGAGCTGGATCGCCTCCGCCGGAGCCACGAGCGGGTTTGGCTCGTTTACACCTTGCCGGTGCAGCTTCAAGGCTTTCTGCCCGATCTCTGGGCGGCCATTCAGCACGATTTCAGCGTGGTCAAAACCTTTCCCGGAACGCTCGGCGGAGGGGAGGTGTACGTCTGCCGCGAGCGAACCGCAACCGTAGAATGAGAGCACGGACCCATGAGCCAGGCGCTGAGTGTCGTCATCCCGGCTTACAACGAGCAAGGCTCCATCGCCGGGGTAATTACGGAGGTCCGCGAGCGGCTCATCGAAAGTGGGCTGGCGCCTGAAATTCTGGTGGTTGACGACGGTTCCACCGACGATACTTCGACGGCGGCCTTCGCCGCCGGAGCGCGTGTCATCCGCCACCGCAGCAACCGCGGTTATGGAGCGGCGCTCAAGACGGGGATTCTGGCGGCGCGCCACGACATCATCGCCATAATTGACGCGGATGGGACTTACCCGGCCACGGTCATCCCGGCGATGGTCGAAAAACTTCGCCATGCCGACATGGTAGTCGGCGCCAGGGTGGGCGAGCAGGTGCACATTCCCTGGATCCGGCGGCCCGCCAAATGGCTCTTGAACCGGCTGGCGAACTACGTCGCCTGCGCGCGGATTCCGGACTTGAACAGCGGCCTGCGGCTGTTCCGGCGCGACGTCGTGCTCCAGTATTTCCCCATTCTTCCGGACCAGTTCAGTTGGACGAGCACCGTCACGCTGGCGTTATTGAGCGACCAGTACGCCGTCGACTATCTGCCGATCGACTATCGGCCGCGGCAGGGTCGGTCAAAGATCGTTCCCTGGGATGCGCCGAGCTTCGCCGTGCTGATCCTTCGGACGGCCATGCTGTTCCGACCGCTGCGGGTGTTCCTGCCGCTGGCGCTCGTTTGCGCCGGTTATGGGGTCGTCAAGACGCTCATCGATTTGCGGGAGGTCGGCAACCTGTCGGCCTCGGCGACGCTCGGCCTGCTGAGCGGTCTGCTGATCCTTCTGATCGGCATGCTGGGCGACGCGATGGCTACAAGGCTGGGACGGCTAAGCGTCAATCCCGTGATCGGAGTTCGGGCGGAGAGCGTGGAGATGGCGGCGGAAAAGGAGGCGGGCGATTCCGCGCTGCCCCGCGGCGGAGGCTGAAGGAGAGGAATGGATCCGCTTCGTTTGTATCTGCTCGGCGGTCTATTGCTCCACAAGCTTGTCTGGGAGGTGCTCAAGCGCCGCGGCCGGAATTCAGGACGGTTCTTCCGGACGACGACGCCGCTGGCTCGTGCGGCGAAACTGGTCAAAATCGGCATCCTCGCGGGAATCCTGGTGCAAACGCTCGTTGCCGACGTGCTGCCCATTCTTGCGGAGCCCGCCTGGCTGCGCCGCATCGGCGCCGCGCTGTTTACTGTCGGGCTTGGTGTGGCCATCGGTGCCCGCGTTCAGTTGGGCGATAATTGGTCCGATATCGAGGCCGGCGTCGTGCAGCCCGCTCACCGACTGGTAACCGTGGGCATCTATCGCTGGGTTCGCCATCCGATCTATGCCGGCGACCTTGTCCTGCTGGCCGGGCTCGAGCTGGCGCTCAATTCTTGGCTGGTTCTTCTTGTGCCGGCGCTGGCGGTGGTGGTCTACCGCCAGACGCTCAAGGAGGAGCAGGCGCTGGCGGCAAGCCTGCCGGGCTACGCCGACTACTGCCGTCGGACACGTCGTTTCGTGCCGTTCCTGTTCTGATGTCGAGTCCATGTTAGCTTGGAAGGAGATGAGCCCCTGGGAGCGCGCCAAGCGACACCTCAGAATTACAGCCCAAAACTACACCTGGGGCGAGCCGACCAGCCCGCCATTCCTGATCCTGTTCATCAACTCGATCTGCAACCAGACTTGCGAGCACTGCTTCTACTGGCGGAACCTGAACCGCCGCGACGATCTCACCGTCGAGGAGCTCTGGAGTCTCTCCAAGGACCTGGGGCGGATCGAGAACCTCAATCCGTCAGGCGGCGAGCCGTTCCTGCGCAAAGAGTTCGGCGAGATCTGCCGGTTTTTCATTCGAAACAACCAGGTCAAGCAGATCTACGTGCCCACGAACGGCTCCTTCGCCGAGAGGACCGTTCGTGCGATTGAGGAGGTCCTCCGGGGAGAAGGACCTGGACCTGTTCGCCGTCGAGTTGTCGCTCGACGGCATGCCGGAGTTCCACGACGCTTTCCGAGGCATGCGTGACGCGTTCGAGCGCGCCATGGCGACCTACGATGCGCTCGAGCAGTTGCAGAGGCGGGAGCCTCGGCTTCGGATTCACTCGATTTCGACCGTTACCGACACGAACGTGGAGGAGATTCGCCGGCTGACCACCTATCTCTATGAGCGATGCCCAGCCATGGATCATCACAATCTAGCGATCATTCGGGGTGACCGGAAGAACCCGTCGCTTCAAGGTCCGGCGCTAGAGCAGTATCGGAAGTTGTACGAATATGTGCGTCGCCTTTGGGCGCGACGCGAAATGGGCCGTTACGGCGCCGTTGTCGAGCCGATGTTACAGACCGCCAAGATGCGCACGGCGGCCGAGCAGCGCCAGGTAGTTCCCTGCCGCGCGGGGATCCTCAGCGCCGTGGTCTATTCGAACGGCGACGTCAGCGTATGCGAGACGCATCCGCCTGTGGGTAACATCCGCCAGAAGCCGTTTTCCGAAACCTGGCGATCGGAGATGGTCCGGCGGTTGCGCCGTTCCATCGCCGCCAAGGAGTGCTACTGCACCAACGAGGTCTTCCTGTGGCCGAGCATCGTTTATCAGCCGGCTCAGTTGGTGAAAATCTTTCTTGAGTCGAGGGCTTGGCAGAAGCCCGAGCCGCTCGAGCCGACCCCGCCCTCGGAGCCGGAGCCGGCGGCTCCGCTGAAGATTCTTCAGTAGTTCTTTACCTCCTCGAAAATGCGCAGGAGCTGCCTGGCGGAGGCGTCCCAGGAGAAAGACGACGCACGCTCGAGAGCTCTCTCAGAAAGGTGCCGCCGCAAGGCCGGGTTGGCAAGCAGTCTTTCAATGGCGGCGGTCAGCGCTTCCTCATTGCGCGCATCCACCAACACGCCGGCATCAGCGACCACCTCGTCAAAGGCATGCCCGGCGCTGGCGACGACCGGGGTCCCGCAGGCCGTGGCCTCGAGCGCCGGGAGACCAAAGCCCTCTTCAAGTGAAGGCAGCACCACCAAGGTGGCGCCGTTGTAAAGCCGGCAAAGCTCCTCGTCGGGAACCCAGCCGGTAAACTCGACTCGCCCGGCGAGGCCCAGGTCCCGGGCTTGGGCTTGGAGCGCTGCAATGGTGCTCTGGAAAGAGTCCGAGCGAAAGTCGCCGGCGAGCACCAGGCGCAATGCAGGCCAGCGCGCAGCCAGCCGCCCGAATGCGTTCACCAAGGCGCCTACGTTTTTGTGTGGATTGAAGCCGCCGACTTATAGCAAATACGGACGGGCAGGGGGCGGCGCCTCGATCTTGCCGAACACGGGCGACGCGGCTTCTGGGAGAACCCGAGCCTTGTCCGGATCGACTTTCAACTTCTCGATCAGGCAGCGCCGGGAATAGTTTGAGACGGTGAGAACGATGGCGGCCTGCGCCGCGGCCAGACGGCTCTTCATCCGCCAGAACAGCGCCTGACGCCAAGACCGGAGGTGAACTTTTGGGTCTCGCTCCGGGATTGTGTCATGGAAGCAGACCAGCACGGGCAGGCGACTAAGGATCGGAAAGTAGGAATAGGACGCCGGAAAGAAGAAGAGGTCGAGCGGCTCCCGACGCGCCGCTAGGCTCATGCGCAGCATGTCCTTGATCGAGCGCCGTCCCTCCCAGGAGGCGGCCTGGGCGATGGGCGTGGACACTTCCACCCGGATGGGGCGAAACGGACCGGAGACGGCGAAGGTCTCGTAAGCGGCCGGATCGAGAAACACGACATATTCGTTATGGCGGTCCACACGGCCTAGCGCGGCAAGGATCTCCCGCAAGTAGCGGCCGAAGCCCCGGCGGATACCCCAACAGCCGCCGTCGACGCCGATGCGCATGCTCACAGTATCCGACGAAGGCGGCGTAGCGTTCGCCAAAGAGCCAGCCCGGCGCCGGCACGACCCTGAATAGCCCGCTCGAAGCTCGAGAGATTATTCAGGTACTAGGCGTCCAGCCTGGGCAGATCGAACGGGTCGTCGTTCGGCTCGACGTAGCGCAATGTCGTGCCGCACGCCGCCTAATAGTGCTCGGCGGCAAGGCGACGCACCACGGGAGACGCCGACCCGTACGGGTAGGCGAAGGCGCCGGGCGGGCGACCAGTCCGTTCGGCGATCTCCGCTCGGCAGCGGAGGAGCTCCTCGCGTGCCTGCTCCGGCCCGAGCTCGCTTAGATCGGCGTGCCTGACGCCGTGCCCGCCTAATTCGATGCCGTTAGCGGCGACCTCAACAAGCTCGGACCAGTCCATCAATGCCAGGCGCGGGATGTTCGCACAGCCCTTTTGACTCCAATCGTTGAAGGCGCCCGCCCGGCCGGTAACGATAAACACGGTCGCCGGAAAGCGATATTCGGCGAGCACCGGCAGAGCGCGCTCGAGGAAATTCCGGTAACCGTCGTCGAAGGTGAGCGCTACGGCCCCTGGACTCCGCTGGATTTCCGCAAGCGGCACGACGGCGACGCCGCATTCGGCGATGCGCGCCATCTGTCGCCGGAAGAGCTCCGGAGAGATCGAGATGACCGAACCGCTGTCATCGATCGAGTGGTAGGTGAGGATGGTTGAGCGTGCCCGGCGCATCCCCTTCCTAGGGTGCGTGAAGCGGCGACGGCGGCGCAACCGGCTCGGTCAGTCCGCCAGGCCAATGAGGCGAATGAGGTTGCCTTCTTTGGTCACCTTTACGTCAATCGGCCCGAGCGTCTTCTTGCGCTTCAACTGCTCGGTTCGTTCCGGACCGAGCCGGCCGAATAGGGAGGCTAGCGCGTCGCCTCGAAGCGGTGCGGTGTCCTGATGTCCGCGCCTTGCCGTGACATTTTGTTGGCCCGGATTGTAACGCAGCGTTGCGCCGGTCCAAATGTCGGTCTCTATGGTTGCGGGTGTTTCGGGGGCGGAGCCGGGAGCTTCCCTGAGTATTTGCATCGCGCCGTAACCGACGGCGGTCTTGGCCCCGAAGCCGAGCCATTGGAACGCGTGCTCGAAGGCGGCTCGTAGCAGGTCCTTCCACTTGTCGTTTTCGACCAGATCCGGCGCCAGGCGCTTGAGCCGCACCAGGTCGCAGTCAACGTGAAACACGAACTTCGACCCCGGTGGCACGGTCAGGAAACAGATCGGGTTCGGCTGGCCTGAGTCGTGCGGAGTTGTGCTGCCCGCCTCCGGCTTTTGTTGGTAATAGTGGCTCTGGTGCGGGGTCATGATCTCGACCAGGAGGCTCTCGACCAAGATTCTCGGGATGACGTCCCAGAAGGTGAGCACACCCCGGAAATGATCGGTTTTCCCTTCCTCCGTCTCGCGTCCGAAGAGCACCTCGGCGCAAGTGAGTTTTGGCGCCGGCTCTTCATCATCCGCGGACGGGAAGTCGTAACGTGGCGTGTCGTCCCAGCCGTGGGCATCCGGCCAAGCGCCGCTCGCCAGCTCGCGCGCCGCCTGGCGCACGACGCCTTTGACCCCGCTGCCGGGAAGGTAGGGCAGGCCGTAGGGATTTAGAAAAGAAAAACCGTTCTCGAGCGGGTGCGCATTGCCCAGGCCGGTCGTAAACGGCGCGGTGCCGATGGCCTCGAGGCGAAGCAGCCGCGCCGGCGGAAGAGTGTCGGCACAAGCGCGCTGGCGCTTAATGAGCGCCCCCATGCAGTTTCGGTCGCAGTTACTTAAATGTGTGATTTTCTTCCAAGTTTCCTCGGGTATTCGATTGATCTTTCTCCAGCCATCCGTCCAGATGGGCAACAACAGGCCGAAGCGCAGTGCCGGTGAGGCTGCCTTCAAAGACTCACCCTGAATGTGAGGCCGGAGGTATTCTGGAACCGCAGCGACCGGCATTTCAGCGACCTCCTCGTGCCGACGACATCTGGCGCAGCCATTTGAGCCACGCCAGCGCCTCCACCGTAATCTCCTGGTAGCGACGTGGCCCGACTCCAAGAAGCGCTTCCATGAAGGGCCCGAACTCCTGCTTGCCCTTGAGCTCAGCAAAACGCCCCGCCAACCAGGTGCGGAGGTCCTTACTGATCGTTTCCAATTCGTCGCCCTTCTGGTGACAGAAAGCGAGCACTTGCATCAATCCCGAGTTCATAATGAGCGCCGGCAGTCCTTTGGCGGCGTTGACGGCGTCCTTGTTATAGGAGGCGCTGCGCTGCCAGGCGTCGAGCGCCCGCTGTTGCTCGATCGTCAACCTCTCCGGCATGGTCAGGCCTCCAGGAAACGAGCAAGCACCAGGCCACGGCCGGTCGTCGCGTCGCCGCCGATCTGGAGCAGCTTGCCGTTGACGGCGTTCTTGAGCTTGCACAGAACCGAGGTCGCCTCATGAGCCGCCTGAGCTCCGTTCTTGCTGTTGCGGCTCTTGCTGACAAGCACCGGGGCGAGCAGGATCGACTCAGGCGGCAGGTTCTCGGTATAGAAAAGTCCGCCGGAATCGGCCGCGCCGGTCTCGGAGTTGATTCGGACATGGGCTTCGACGAGCGTCGCATGCTGGGCGAAATAGGCGAAGTCGGAGTCGGAAAGCACTACCAGATGACCCTTGAGCTTCTCTCGGAAGTAGCTGTAAGCGTTGTCGTCAGGCAGCGCATTCCGGGCGAGATATCCGCCGATCTTGGCCGGCAGATCGCTTGATTCGGCGTCGTATTCGAACGCCTCCAAGTGCAACTTCCCGTCGGCGAGCGGCGCCTGCCCGCTTACCAGAACCTTGCCATCGGCCACGTGTCCCGGTCCTGTCCAATCGGGCTGGGCGCCGACGAGCTCGAGGAGCCTGGCGGCACGCTCGAGCGCATAGGGGCAGGTGGCGTAGACGAAGCTCTCGCGGAGGCTCCGGACCGGCATGGCAACGAGCTGCGCATCGCCGAAGCTGACCGCGCCGGCATAGAGTTCGCTTGCTCCCGCCTCCGGGCCGAACATCTGCTCGACGAGCGTCCGCTCGCCGCCCAGCAGCTCAAAGCCGTGTCTGACGGCGCCCTTGATGCCCGAGCCGGCAAAACAAGGCAGGCCGCTGTGGCGCTCCCGCTGGATGGGATTGTCGATGACGCCGATGGCCTGCCCGGTGCCCAGATGCACGGGGCTGACGCAGTAGAGAAACATCGCTGTCTGTTTTTCGAACATCTCGCTCTCCTAAAGCTCTTGTGCCCACTCTGCGAGCCAGACTCGATTGAACCCCTCGGCGCGCCGCTGCGGGTCGAGTTCCTGCTCGGACCAGAGACCCTCGTCGACCAGACGGCGGAGCGCCTCCGGAGTGGCCTCAAGCTCATCCAGCCAGTACACACTGCCCGCAGGGGCGACCCGCACGGACGGTTTCGGCTTTCGCGCGGCCAAGTCCCAGCCGGAGACGACCTGAGCGCGAGGGACGGCTGCGGCGGCCAGGCGCGCCCGCACGCCGTGTAGAGAGAACTCGAACCGCTCGCCATCGACGCGCTCCACCCCGGCGGGCAACCACCCGCCCGGAAAGACGCCCGGGCTCGCCAACACCATGCGGCAGCGGCCCGAGGCTCGGATCGCTTCGTAATTCGGCTCCGGCGGCCGATACCCTTCCGCCGCAAAGAGAAGCATGGCGTGCCCGTCGCCGCCCACCCGCAGCGGTCCATTGCCGGGAACGTCTGCCCCCTGAATGGTCACGAGGAATCCAACGTCGAACCGTTCGTTGTCGGGAGACTTATCCGGACGTTTGCGCAGACGGATCACTTCCGCCGTGAAGAGCTGTCCCTCCCTGGCGCTCCGCGTCGCCGGATCGAGCCCGACGCCGACGCGTGGTTCCGTCTCCCAGAGGCGGCTGCTCTCGACCAGATCGGAAGCCCCAGGAGTTTGCCCCGCCAGGTATTTGCGCCAGCCGCTCTCCGACAGCCAGTAGCCTCCTTTGGGCTTCGTGCGTTCAGGCTCGGCAAGCACGGCAAACAACGGCAGGGGGCAGGAGCTAAGCCCGCCGAGACCATGCCAAGGCAGGTCGACGGGGCGCAGAAATCGGACTTTGAGCGCCGGATTCTTGCCGGCACTTTCCGACTGCGCAATCACCAGGTCCGCAGGCGGAGCGACCAGGACCTCGAGCCGCCCGTCGGGGAACCGCCGGGCCAACTGGACCGCGGCAACCCGGAATGTTCCGGGCGCCTGCGGCGTCCCGAGCGCCGGATGCGCCTGCGCCCCACAGGCAAAAGCTTCGAGGTCGTGCCCGTCTCGGGCCAGAATTTTGGTGCGAAGCGCCCCGGCGATGACCGACGGCCAGGGAAGGACGGCGGTTTCGCCATAGCAACCCGGCTCGCCGTAGCTCTTGTTGCCTCGAAAACTCAAGACATCGAGCGGCTGAAGGAATCGGAACTCAGTTGCTGTCATCGTCAATCTCCGCTGCGCTGCTCGCGCGCCAGGAACTCGGCCACGCCCAAAAAGTTCTCAAGCCACTCGCGAGCGTTTGGCGCCCGGAGCGCCTGCGCGGCAAGATCCGCTGCGAGCGGCGCCGCCTGCTCGCGCGCTTGTCCTTCCGCCTGCCGGTGGAGCTGGTAAGCAAGCAAGCGTTCCAGCATCACG
>Ga0308391_1000716_pt1 | contig 14480 bp, 13 predicted proteins | sample Hotspr20Samplet1_FD_202363 | JGI IMG/M metagenome (GOLD analysis project Ga0308391, IMG submission 202363) | Hot spring phototrophic mat microbial communities from Octopus Spring, Yellowstone National Park, Wyoming, United States - 20050623_t1 ... | reverse complement strand
TAGAAACGCGACTAAGACAGATGGCCAAATAAAACAACAGAGTTGTTGTTTAACTGATCCTCAGGTTACTTTAGCAATGATCCCGTTGTCAAAATAGCAGAGAGCTGTGCTGGCAGCGGCAGCCGATTAACCCAGTCTAACCAGGAGGGCGAGGGTGGACAGCACGCGCAAGATCACCGGGCAGGTCGCTCAACCCGCTTCGAGTAAGCAGGCCATCTTGGTCTACCTGCGCAAGGCGGGGCAGGCCAACGCCCAAACGCTGGCAGAGCACCTGCGCATTTCTCCCCAGGCCATCCGCCGCCACCTCAAGGATCTGGAGGCAGAGGGGTTGATCCAACATGTCGCTCAACCCAATGGTCTAGGGCGACCCCAGCATCTCTATCAGCTCAGCCCCTTGGGAGAAGAGCAGTTCCCCGCCAGCTACGACGAGTTTGCCCTTGGTCTGCTCAACACCCTGGCCGAAACTCTGGGATCCGAACAGATGGGATCCCTTCTCCACCACCAGTGGCAGCGCAAAGCCCGGGAATATCAGGCCCAGCTGGGATCTGGATCCCTACGGGAGCGGCTGGAGCGTTTGGTGCAGTTGCGCCAGGCAGAGGGTTACATGGCGGAGTACTACCCCTATCCTGCCGACCTGACTGTGCCGCTGGCAGCAGAGGGATCCGAGTATTACGTCGAGCAGTATGTGTTGGTTGAGCACAATTGCGCCATTGCTCAGATTGCCCACACCTTTCCCAGCGTCTGCGGCCACGAACTGGAGATGTTTGCTGCCGCCTTGCCCGATTGCCGAGTAGAGCGCATCACCTGGCAGGTGCAGGGAGAACACCCCTGCGGCTACTGGATTGCCAAGCCAGCGGCTCGGTCGACTTAAGACTTCCCCAGGAAACCGGATCCCTGAGATGGCAAACAGGGTTTTTTCGGGTATAGTTATCTCGTACAGGTTTTAAGTTTGCTCTCCGCATGGTCTGGCGCGCTTCCTTTTTTGGCTACTTTAGCTTTCCCTGGCAACGACCAGGGCAGAAGGGTGGCGCGTAAACAAAGACCTACAGTTTACCCGAGTCAGTCCTGAAGCCCTGAGCCCAGCGCCAGGGCTTTTTTGATGGCTCGACGACCCCATCTACCCACTTGCACGCTGAGGACAGTTCCATGCCCCCTCAAACCGACAATTGCAATATCCAAGAGGTGACTCCCTTGATTGCCCCTGCTGCTGTCAAGGCCAAGCTGCCCCTTACGGAAACGGCAGCCCAGGTGGTGCTCTCCACTCGGCAAGCCATCCGCGACATCATCCACGGACGGGATCTCCATCGCTTGGTGGTGATCGTCGGCCCCTGTTCCATCCACGATCCTGCAGCGGCTCTGGAGTACGCCCATCGCCTCAAGCGGGTGGCCGACCAAACTCGGGAGCACCTAGTGGTTGTCATGCGTACGTATTTTGAGAAACCCCGCACCACGGTGGGCTGGAAGGGCCTGATCAACGATCCCCACCTGGATGGCTCGTGCGACATTGCCACCGGCCTGCAACTGGCCCGTTCCATTCTCTTGCAGATCAACGAGCTGGGCCTGGCCTGTGCTACCGAGATGCTGGATCCGGTGACCCCTCAATACACGGCGGATCTGGTGAGCTGGGCAGCCATTGGCGCCAGAACCATCGAAAGCCAAACTCACCGGGAAATGGCCAGCGGTCTCTCCATGCCTGTGGGCTTCAAAAACGGCACCGATGGACGGCTGGAAATCGCTCTCAATGCCATCCTCTCCGCCAGCCATCCCCACAGTTTCTTGGGCATTGGCCAAGATGGCATGACGGCTCTGGTGAAAACCACCGGCAACCCGGATCGGCACATCGTGTTGCGGGGGGGAGGGGGCAAGACCAACTACGGCCCGGAAGATGTGGCGCGGGCAGCACTGCTGATGAAGGATCAAGGGATCCCTCGCTCGGTGATGGTGGACTGCTCCCATGACAACTCCCACAAAAATTACCGCAACCAGGGATCCGTCTGTCGAGCGGTGCTACAGCAGTACCAGGCGGGGCAGCGGGCTCTGATGGGACTGATGCTGGAGAGCAACCTCTACCCGGGCAAGCAAACCTGGCAGGAAGGGGCGCCGCTCCAGTACGGGGTTTCCATCACCGATGGCTGCATCGGCTGGGAAGAGACGGAAGATCTGTTGCGGGAGATGGCGGCGACCGTAGAGGGAAGAGCGTTGGCCCTCAGCCATTGAGGGATGGGGATCCCGGAGTTTGTTAAAGAATCAAAAAGGAAATGGGGACAAGGGGCAGCCTGCTCCTAGGGTCGAGCCAAGGTTTCGTTGTTTCGTCAGGCCCTGTGGGATGGGGTCTCCAGGTCGAGCTTGGAGGATGTGATGGAGTTACAGATCCCCACCAGTGTTAGCAGCGACGGTCAGCAGCCCTATCCGGATCCCGATCGGATCCCTCGGCAACCCCCTGAGCAGTTGCGGGATCGGCTGATCGTCTCCGGCCTGCGCTACTACGGTTATACCGGCCTTGATGAGGCGGAACGGGCTTTGGGGCAATGGTTTGAGGTGGATTTCGAGTTGTGGGCGGATCTGCGCCCGGTTGCTCTCAGCGGCCAACTGTGTGATAGCCTCGACTACCGTTCTGCAGTGGCCGGGATTGCGGAACTGGTGAAAAGCAATCAGCTAGAAATCGCAGGAGCCCCGCACTGTACCCGTAGGGTCAGTGTCGGGAGGAATGCGGAAGTTACGATAGAACCATGACCCAAGTCCTGACCGTCTCCTGTAAGCTCAAGGTGTCCCAGTCGCAGGCCGCAAAGTTGGACGCGACCTTGGATGCCTTTGTGCAGGCGTTGAACTGGGTCAACCAAAACACGCCCGAGAAAGTCACCAACGCCGTTAAACTTCAATCTCTGTGCTACCGCGAAATCCGTGCCCGGTTCGGCTTGTCCAGTAACTTGGCTCAGCAGGTCTGCAGACGGCTGGCCGGTGCCCGCAAGGTTGCCCGACAGAAAAACCGCCCCGTCAAAGCGTTCAAGGGGGGCTTCGCGACCTATGACGCTCGTATCTTTTCGTTCCGCGAGAAAGACTGGACGGTGTCGCTGACCACAGTGGAGGGTCGAGAGCGCTTTGAGCTGGCGATTGGCCGTTACCAGAGAGAACAGTTGGCGGGCTCCAATCCCAAATCGGCCACTCTGGTCAAGCGCAGAGACGGCTCCTACTACATCCAGATTTGCGTAGAGAAAAAGCCACCCAAGCAACAAGATACCGACAAGGTGATCGGGGTGGATTTGGGAAGGATAGATATCGCTCATACCTCAGAGGGGAAGAACTGGAATGGACAGCAGTTGAACAGAGTCCGAGACCACTACTCCCGGTTGAGGGCGGTACTCCAACGCAAAGCCAGTAAGGGCACACGCAGTTCGCGGCGCAGATGCAGAGAACTGCTGCAACGGCTGTCTGGCAAGGAGAGACGCTTTCAAGCGTGGGTCAATCATCGCATCTCTAAAGCTATTGTCTCTAGGGCAAAGGTCACAAACAGCGCTATTGCCCTGGAAGACCTGACAGGGATCCGGGAAAGGGTCAATCAACAGCCACGCAGCAAAGCTGAACGGCGCAGGGCCAACAGTTGGGCGTTCTACCAGCTGAGGCAGTTTCTGGAATACAAGGCTCTGCGTGCAGGAGTTGCTTTGATTCTGGTGCCGCCTGCCTACACGTCGCAGACCTGCCACCGGTGTTTGCACGTCCATCCCGATCCTACGCAATCCTATCGCAGTGGGAAGCAGTTCAAGTGTGGGCACTGTGGATGGGAAGGGGATGCGGACTGGAATGGGGCCAACATGATTGCCAAGCTTGGGGCTGTCGTAAACCAGCCTAGAGGCCCGTGGTTGGCTTGCCAACTGCAGGGCTACCGAAAGCCCGCCCCGTACTGCGAAGCAGTCAGGGCCGGGTAGTTTACTTTGTGCTGATCGAGAGTTTGGCGGAGGCGATTGCCGAAATGGTGCTGCGGGAGACAGGGGCCAGCAAAGCTAAGATCCGATTGACCAAGTGTCATCCCCCGATCCCGGAGCTGACGGGGCGGGTTACTGTGGAGATCGTTCGTCCCTAGAACTTCTCTTAGCCCTTTTCTACCGACCCTGTGCTTGATCTAGAACTTGCTTCTCGTACCTCTGAGGACTGGATCGACCAGGCCATCCGGCACATCGATCTGGTCTTGCTAGACCACGCCAACTGTGAGAAAAAAGCAGCGGGCAACGCCCTCAGTCTGCTCTTTCGCTACCCGGCTAATGGGCGTTTGGTGGAAACCCTCTCGCCGCTGGCGCGGGAGGAGCTGCAGCATTTTGAGCGGGTGCATCGCCACCTGCAACGGCTGGGGATCCCCATCAAGCCCTTGTCGGCTGCGCCCTATGCCGGTCGCCTGAACCAACACCTGCGCCGCTCCGAGCCAGAGCATCTGCTCGACACCTTGCTGGTGGCAGCCATTATCGAGGCCCGCAGCCACGAACGCTTGGGCCTGTTGGGGATCCACGCGCCCGACCCAGAGCTGCGGCAGTTTTATCTCTGGCTGGCGGCTGCGGAGGAGCGCCATTGGCAGCTTTATTTGGATTTGGCCTTGGATCAGTTCCCTGCCGATCAGGTGCAGGAGCGTCTCGATACTCTACTCCAGGTGGAGGCCGAGATCTTGTCTTCCCTTCACCCCGAACCCCGTGTTCACAGCTAGCCCCACTCCGTTTCCCCCCGCGGTGCAGCTCCCATGTTTCAAGCGACGCGGCAGTGGTTGGCCTTCTGGTATACAACGGTTACGGCAGTGTTGCTGCTGTTGTTTGCCGGCAGCTTCTATTGGTACGTGCAGTCAACCCTGATTGAACGGGTGGACGATACCCTTGGCCATGTGGTGGAAATTGTCGAGCGGTCTTTGGTGGTGGATGAGAGCCTCTTGGATCCGCAGCAAGCCCGCCGCAGCTTGGAGGCCAGCTTTCGGGATGATCCCAGCACCCTAGAGGACGATCACATCGACTTGGAGTGGTTCGGCCCTCAAGGAACGCTCATCTGGTCCACGGTGCCCGGCGGGATCCCTGCCCCCCTATTGACCGAGGGATCCCTGCACACTGCCCGCATCGCTCCTGGGTATTGGCTGCGTCAGTTCACCGAGCCGATCGTGGCCCATGGGAAGCTGCTGGGCTATCTGCGGGTCAGCCATCCTTGGTTTGAGGTGAGCAAGCCAACGCGACAGTTGATCCGGGATCTTTCCCTCTGGGTGGTGGCCGGTTTGACGGGTGTGGGGGCCATTGGCTGGATGCTCTCCGGTTTGGCCATGCAGCCCATCCGGCAGTCTTATCAGCAGCTCAAGCAATTTACCGCCGATGCCTCCCACGAGCTGCGCAGTCCCTTGGCCAGCATCCAAACCGCGGTACAGGTGGCTTTGGCGGATTCCCAATTGGATGCCGACACCCGGCAGCGCTGGCAGATGGTGGAGCGGCTGTGTTTGCGGCTGGGTCGCCTGGTGGATGACCTGCTGTTTCTGGCCCGCCACGACAGCGGTATGGTGCCTTTCCAACCCCGTTGCTGTGCGCTGGATGCTCTGCTGCTGCAGGTGGTGGAAGAGCTGCAGGGCCTGGCCAACCAAAAACAGATCCGCTTGCAGCTGGAGATTGCTGCCCCTGAGAGCGGGACGGAACCTTCTCCCGCCCAGGTGGATCCCTTTGGCTTTTGGGGAGATGAAGATCAATTGGCCCGCCTGTTTACCAACTTGATCGAAAATGCCCTTCTCCACACTCCCCCCCAAGGAGAGGTGCAGGTGAGGCTGGAACAACGGCTGCGCTCCGGATCCCCAGAGCTGGTGGTACGGATACAAGATACCGGGCCAGGGATCCCCCCCCAGGCTCTGCCCCATGTGTTCGATCGCTTTTATCGGGTAGATCCGGCTCGCAGCGGGGATCCCGGTCGCCTCTCGGGGTCAGGTTTGGGGCTGGCGATCGTCAAAAGCATTGCCCAACAGCATCAAGGTCAGGTGCAGGTGGAGAGCGAGCTGGGCCAGGGATCCAGCTTTGAGGTCATTTTGCCCCAGCGGCAGTTGGAAATCTGTACCCCAGAGAGAGTCTAAAAGTGCTCTGGAAAACAGACAGCCCTCGGTCAATATGCTAGCTTTAAGCCAAGATCGACTGAGTCTTTATTCAGAACTGTATTAAGAACCGTATTGGCCCAGTTGAACTGGATTTTTGGGTACTAGAGATCTTTCCTTTCCAGATTTAAGAACTTCTCTTTTTCCCGGATAAAACAGCAGAGATGGGATCAGCTCCCAGGCTCTTGCCGTTCTCAGCCGGCTGCTGAGCTGTTGATTGGGTGATGAGTGAGTGCAGTCTGCCCGCGCAGCCCCACAATTTCCCATTGAATCCTGTGCCAGGAAAACGTTATGTATCGCTTCCAGGTTCGTGCCATCACCCAGCCGGGCGAGAGAATTGCCTTGGTGGGATCCAGCGCAAAATTGGGCTCCTGGGATCCCTGCCATTGCATTTGGCTGCAAACGGATCCGACTCGCTATCCGCTGTGGTGGGTAGAGTTGCCGTTGAGCCCGGCAGATGGCGCGCCCGGCCCGCTGTTACCCTACAGTGGATGTTTAAAAGAAACTCCTCGAGTGGAGTACCGATATCTGCGCGTGCAAGCCGGTGGGCAAGTGATTTGGGAATCCACCGCTGTCAATCGCTGGGTGCCACTTGAGCCAGAACCTTTACCGGCAGTTTTGATTGTCGAGGATGGGGAGTTTGGCCAGATCCCTGCCTATCCTTACGGCTATTTTGCCGATCCCATTCCTGAGGTCGAACCGGAAAATCCGCAAGGGCTAAAAGTCGTCATTTTGGGCAGTTCTGTTGCCCTGGGGTGCAGCGCCTGGCTGTTGCGAGGTTGGGCTTGGCTGTTGCAGAAAGCTCTACAAGAGCGCTATGGCCATCAAGTGCGAAATCTCTCCCAATTGGGGGCCAATGTCAGCCGAACTCTGTTGCGGTTTGAGCAGGCGGTGATCCCTGAACGTCCTGATGTCGTTATTGTTGCCCTGTCCTTGGGAAATGAAGGCTTGGTATCGGCCTTGCCCCAGCATCGCCGCGCCCTGCAGAGACGGTTTGAAAACGGCCTGCGGCGGTTAATTCAGCGAATTCAAGACATTGGAGCCTTGCCAGTTCTGGGAGGGGTTTATCCCCATGCAAACTACGGCCCAGAACAGCATCTTCTTTTGCAAGAAACTCAGCAAAGAATGCTCAGCTGGGGATGCCCTGTGTTCAATTGGCTGCCTCATTTGGAAGATGGACAGGGCCGCTGGAAACCAGACCTTGCTTTTGACCCAGCTCACCCCAATTCCAAGGGTCATCAGGTCATGTTTGAGGCCATCGATCTCTCTCTTCTGGATCCCAGCCAAGTTAGCTCGGCTCGTGGCAAGCTCCCTCAACCCATTGGGGAGCAGGTCATTTTTGAAGAGGAGCATGGTTTTTGGGTAACCGTAGAGACGGGCAAAAGTCAATTTCGCATCGTGAATGTAACTCCCTATCCCTATACCATCACGCCCACTTGGCAGCCTTTGCAAGCCGCTTTCCAAAAAGCAGGTCTACAACCGGGTCTGTATATTGGCAAAAGCGATGAAAGGCTAGGGGATGCTACCTTATATTCCCTTTCCGTACAAGAAGATGGTTCGGTGCAAACCACCCTCTCCGTTCCTGCAGATGCCGATCTGGTCTTCTCCCCAATAGCTCAGTTCTTTTCCTCGGAATCAGTAGAAACAATCTTCGAGGATGGATCGTTGATCCTTCTCAAGCTCAGTGGATCCTCAGAAGGCTCTTCTAATCCCATGCCTCGCCTGTGCGTGATCAACCAGAGCAGTCACGAGTACAACATCCACCCCATGTGGAAGGAAGTGCGGGCTGCTCTCAAAGCCATGCCAGCGGGTGTTTATGAAGATCCGAGCCACCGCGAAGCTCTCTTCCGAACCCTGATGATCGGGGAAGGTGGCCTCGAAAGTCGGGTAAAGGCTGCTCCCGAATCGGTCATGCTGCTGGAATACACCTGCAAATTATCGGATATTCATCGTGTTGCCATTGTGCCGTTAGGGGATCGCTGCGCGGTGCGAATGCTGCTCTACAAGTTGGAATATGACGGGCCTGCCTTTCCTTTTGATTTGACACGCACCAGCAATTTGGCCGATGTGGCCGATATGATCCACAACGAGTTTCAGGGCATGTGGGATCCGCAATATTTGCACTACAGCCCTGAAGATCGACGAATTTACCACAGCAAGTGGACGGGCCTCTCCTTTGGCCATGAGGTGGAAGAGGGGGAGGATCCACTTCAGAATATGCACCCCATCCATGAGCGAATGCGAACTCGCTACACTGCTCGCGCCAAGCGTTTTATGTATGTTTTGGAAAAAGCCGATAAAGTCTTGTTTGTGCGCACAGGGGGTTGCCGGCGAGAGGCCGTTGTTGACTTAATGGATAAGCTGGCGGCTAAGCGCAGGGGCAAGCCTTTTCTGCTGCTGATTGTTTCTCCTCAGTCTTCTGATGAGTTTGCCGGGATCCCCAATGTTATCCATTATGAGATGGAGTTAAATCCCGACCGCATGTGCGCAGATCCTGAGCATTGGAAGTACTGCACAGGGGTAATGAGAGATATTCTCCATTCTTTGGGGGTCTCTACCCGAAATCTTTTCTGGTGCCCTCCACAACTGTAGCCGTTCCAAGGTTTCACTGCAATTCGAAAGAATGATCGCTGCTGCCCAAACGCTCCGCGCCGCTTCCGCGACCACCCCCAACTCTTCTCCCAAAGGGACTCTGAGGTGTTCAACTCCAGAAAGCTGATGATCGGACTCGAACCGACGACCTGCTCATTACGAGTGAGCTGCTCTACCAACTGAGCTACATCAGCAGGGCTTTGAAGTGAGGACTGGATAGGAGAATCCGCAGACCCACCGGTTGGCCTATCGATTCTAACTCATCCTTGCCTTGCTCGGGATCCCCAGCGCCATAGCCCCAAAGATAGCCCCAACGTCAGCCACGCCAGCCAATCCCCCGCGCGATTGTAGAAAGTTGTCTCAGAACGCCGCTTCACTTCTCCCGTAATCACCCCCCGCTGAAAGATGGGGCCAACCTGCTGGAGCCGACCTGAGGGATCCACCACCAGATTGCCGCCTGTGTTATTGACAAACACCACGCCCCGCCGATTTTCCACAGCCCGGAAAACCGAGAGCTGGCCATGCAACATCGGCCAGTGGCTATTACCAAACCAGCTATCATCCGAAATCACGATCAAAGACTCGGCGCCGCGACGGGTTAAAGTTCGGCTGGGCGCAGGCAAGACGCTCTCCAAGCAGATCATCACCCCCAAAGGCCCGAAAAGCTCCCCTCCGTCCAGAGGCCGATAGCCATCGGGTGAAGGCACGTAGCGCCCCGACTCGAAATAGGGAAAGATCCACTGCTTGCCAAACCAATCCAGTAAGTTGCCCCGGGCGTCAAGCAATAGGGCCGTGTTAAAAAATCGCTGCTCTGGCTCCGGCAAATGGGCTGTGCGGGGATCCGGCTCTGTTGCCCCCGTAATCAAAGCGCCTTCCGGTGGCAGAATCGCTTGCATCGGCTCGATCACGTAAGGCTCTAGGCCGGTATTCAGCAGCCGTGCCCGCAGCGCCCCCTCCGGCCAAACCACCAACTGTGCCCCAGCAGCCACCCCCTGGGCAGAAAGCTGATGCAGCTCCCGGTAGCGCTCCAGGCGGTAGTTCCAACTGCGATCGGCTTCCAGCCAAGCCACCTGCTGCACCGCCGCCACCCGAAAGCCGGGATCCCTGTTTTCGACGGCCAAGGCATCGAAGTCGGCCAGGCGTGCGCTTCCATAGGCCAAGACCAGCCCCGTCAACCCCAGGCCGCAGGCGAGCGTACCCCAGAAATCCCTGTTCCTGAGCATCTCACCCAAAACGTTTCTCAGGGATCCCCCAGCCGCCTGCCACCGGCTAGAAATCTGCCTGGCCATCTGCCAAAGAACCCCATTGACGAACACGGCATAGAAGGTAACCCCCCAGATCCCCGTAACATCGGCTACTTGGATCCCGAGGGGCCAGTCGAACAACAGGGATCCCCAGTGGAAAGGGATGGGCCACCAGAGCAAGCCCAACAGCCCATCCAAGCCTGTCCAGACCGTGGCCAAGCCCAGCGGACGTGCCCAAGCCGGCAGGGGGCGGCTCAGCTCCAAACTGAGGAGCGTAGCAGTGGTGAAAAAGAGGGGGATCAGGGGAGCCACCACCACGCCCCCCAGGATCTCCCAGGCGCTCAACACCTTAACCGAGAAGGGATCCACCCAGAAGGCATACAGGCAAACCCAAAACCAGAGGCCATAGGCCAAACGCCACCGCGCCCACCCTTGCCGTTGCTCGCACAGGCCAAACAGCAGGGCTAAGCCCAGCAGCGCCCCCGGAAACCAGTGCCACCAGCGGTTGGGGAACCCCAGACAGAGCAGCAGGATGGCTAGACCCATCAGCCAGCGGGATCCCTCGCCTGGATTTCTCTTTTGGGGCAGATCCTGCTGTTGAGTTGAAGATTTCAGTTCCGGCTTCATCACCTCAATAAAGTTCAGCCTATTCGGGAAACCCCACCTAATGCCCCAGGATCAACACGTCCTTGCCGGCAGGTCTTTTCCAGAGTAGCGCTCTCGCAGCAGCCGGGAATATCTCCTGGAGCACAGAACTCCTACTGCTTGAATCTAAAGCTGTGTTAACATTTTGCATAACTTCAGGGGGCTGGCGCCTTCCGGCTTAGGTTGGGGATCCCGTCAGCGGTGCGCGGCACTATGGGCAAGGTTTTGGTTTTGAATGCCTCCTACGAGCCGCTCAACATCACCAGTTGGCGCAGGGCAGTCGTTCTTTTGCTTAAGGGCAAGGCCGAGCAAATCGAGCACAATGGCCGAGTGGTGTACGGCAACATTCCCTTGCCCACTGTCATTCGTCTGCGCCACTATGTCCACGTTCCCCACAAGGAGATCCCGCTCACGCGCCGCAACGTCCTCTACCGGGATGGGCATCGTTGTCAGTACTGCGGCTGCTTCGGCGAAGATCTCACCCTGGATCACGTGATCCCTCGGTCTCGTGGCGGCGGGGATACTTGGGAAAATGTGGTCAGTGCCTGTGTGCGTTGCAACGTGAAAAAAGGGAACCGCACCCCCCGCGAAGCCGGTATGCCCCTGCTGCGCCAACCCCGCCGTCCCCACAGCACTCTTTACTTTGAAATCTCCAAAGCCGTCGGCAGTGGTTCCCATCGAGAATGGTCTAAGTACACCATCGGCCTAGAAGGGGATCCCCAGGAGGAATTGTTGGACAGCCCAAGCTAGACGGGCCGCCTAGGGATGGACTTCCGATACAGGGGCAGCTTTGGAAATGGGGGGAGAAGTGGTGGCTGGGATCCCGGTCTCGATCCACCGGTGAATCAGGGCATTGACCTCTTCGGGGCGCTCATCGTGGGGGCAGTGGCCAGCCTCCAGGAAGTATTCCACTGCTTGAGGGTAGTGGGCCCGGTACAGCTTAGAGCGTTCCCGAGCCCGCATCCAGGGATCCCGTTCTCCCCAGATCAACAACAGCGGGCGCACCAAGCTGCACAGCAGCTCATCTACATAGCGTCCCTTCTGCCCACCTCGCATCAAGGCCACAAACACATCGGCAGCCCCCGGATCCTGGGTGGGGCGATGGATGGCCTCGACCAGCTGATCGGTCACGGCTGCCGGGTCGTAGTAAACCTGCTTCAGCTTGGCTCGGATCACGTGCGGCTGCCGCAAATACTGAAACAGCAGGTAAGACACCAGGCGCTGGCGCAGGCCCCAGCCCACCAATCCGCCTATCCATTGCCGCCATCCGGTCGGGGATCCCTTGAGGGTGGAAAACCCACCTGCCCCATTCAAAAGCACCACGCCCCGCACCCACTCCGGCCACTCCGCCGCAAAACTGAGCACCACATAGCCGCCCAGGGAGTTGCCGATCCCCACCACAGGCCGACGGATTACCTGTTGGCAAAAGTCCCGCAGCTGATCCCGCCAGATTTCGGCGCGGTAGTCCCAGTTGGGCTTGGCGGAGCGACCGAAACCCAGCAAATCGATGGCGTACACCTGGTAGTGTTGAGCCAATTCGGGAATGTTCTTGCGCCAGTGGTCGGTGGAGGCTCCAAAGCCGTGCACCAGAAGCAGAGGCTGCCCCTGCTCACCCTGTTTGACGTAATGAACTGACTGCCCCCGCCAGATCCACTGCGCCGAAATGGGAGTGGCCGATGCCGATGTCGAAGCCATAGGAGTTGCTTGTAAGCCTTTCTTAATTCTAGGTTCTTTGCAGCTACTCCGGGGGGAAGCCCACCCTCTACGGGCAACGTAAGAGCAGTGGGCCTGTTAGACATAACCTCTGCTTTTTAGGCTTTGTATCACCAGGTCAATACATTCGGAGATGCTTTGCTCGGCGGTTTTGCACACCACCTCCGGCTGTTCCGGCGGCTCGTAGGGATCGTCAATACCGGTAAAGTGCTGGATTAAGCCTGCCCGCGCCTTTCGATAGAGGCCCTTCACATCCCGGCGTTCGCACACCTCCAGGGGGGCATCCACAAAGACTTCGATAAAGCTGCCAATATACTGCCGTACCTCCTGCCGTGCTGCCCGATAGGGGGAAATGGCCGACACCAGCACAATCACCCCGTGCCGAGTCAGCATCTCCGCCACAAAGCCGATGCGGCGAATGTTCTCCTCCCGATCCACTTTGCTGAAGCCCAGACCCTTGGTGAGATGTTGCCGCACCAGGTCCCCATCGAGCACTTCCACCGGCAGCCCCCAAGCGCGCAACTGCTGGGCCACGCCGCAGCTCAGGGTGGTTTTGCCCGCCCCGCTCAACCCTGTAAACCAGACCGTTACCCCCCGCCGCGACATCGGTTCGTAGGGATCCCTGAATCTTGGGCCCTGCCAGAATATCATCTCCAAAAGCAGGGTGGTACACTCGAAACACGGCTTGCGCCAGCCCCAAAGCGCTCCGCGCCGCCAACACGACAGCAATCTTTTACCGGCCATGTCTCCTCTAACTTCGCCTCTTGCCAGTGCCCCCTCGGGATCCCCGACAACTGCCGAGCTGTTTGCCGAGCATGTGATGGCCACCTACGGGCGCTATCCTTTAACCCTGGTGCGCGGGCAGGGGTGTCGAGTTTGGGATGAGCAGGGGCGGGAGTACCTGGACTTTGTGGCCGGCATTGCTACCTGTACTCTGGGGCATGCCCACCCGCTGTGGATTCAGGCGCTCACCGAGCAGGCGCAACAGTTGCATCATGTTTCCAACCTTTACTACAACCAGCCGCAGGCGCAACTGGCCCAATGGCTGACCCAGCACTCCTGTGCCGACAAGGTGTTTTTCTGCAACTCAGGGGCGGAAGCCAATGAAGGAGCCATCAAGCTGGCCCGCAAGTATGCCCACACGGTGCGCGGGATCCAAGATCCGATGATCCTCACCGCCCATGCCAGCTTCCATGGCCGCACCCTGGCCACCATTACCGCCACCGGCCAGCCCAAATACCAAAAAGACTTTGCCCCTCTGGTGCCCGGCTTTGATTACGTTCCCTACAACGACATCGAGGGCACAGCAGCGGTGTTGGAGCGCTGGGGCGAGCGGGTGTGTGCCGTGCTGTTGGAGCCGTTGCAGGGGGAAGGGGGGGTTGTGCCGGGGGATCCCGCCTATTTTCAATGGTTGCGCCGGATCTGCAGCGAGCGGGGCATTCTGCTGATTTTGGATGAGGTGCAGGTGGGCATGGGCCGTACTGGCATGCTGTGGGGCCACTGTAACCTGGGGGTGGAGCCGGATGTGTTCACCTTGGCCAAGGGCCTGGCCGGTGGGATCCCCATCGGGGCCTTGTTGGCGAAAGACTTTTGCGCCGTGTTTCAGCCGGGGGATCACGCCAGCACCTTTGGGGGCAACCCCTTGGCTTGTGCGGTGGGCCTGGCGGTTTGCCGCACGCTAATGTCGGAGAGTTTGGTTTGGAATGCCCAGCAGACAGGGGTGTATCTGCGTCAGGGGCTGTCCCGCTTGGCGGAGCAGTTTCCGCAGCTCGTTGAGCAAGTGCGGGGCTGGGGCCTGATTCAGGGCTTGGTGGTGCGCATCCCGGCGGCTGAAGTGGTCAAGGCAGCCATGGACTGCGGGCTGTTGTTGGTGCCGGCAGGATCCCAGGTGGTGCGCTTTGTGCCCCCCTTGATCGTCACCCCGGCAGAAATTGACGCGGCTCTAGCGATGTTGGCATCGGCTTTGCAAAGGTTGGCCGCCTCCCTTGGCCATTCCGGGGCAGCCTAGCCTCGCCAGACTTGCCGCAGAAAGGCCTGCAACTGCTGTCGGGCAGGGAGCTCGTGGGGAGCGGGATCCCTTGCCTGTTCCAGAAGGGGCAATACCTCCTCCGCATAGGCCGGAACAAAGCCGGCAGCAGGCCAGAGCAAATCCGAGGTGGCCCGCAGGTTGAAGACTTGGGATCCCTGCCTGAGCA
>Ga0308391_1000714_pt1 | contig 14503 bp, 15 predicted proteins | sample Hotspr20Samplet1_FD_202363 | JGI IMG/M metagenome (GOLD analysis project Ga0308391, IMG submission 202363) | Hot spring phototrophic mat microbial communities from Octopus Spring, Yellowstone National Park, Wyoming, United States - 20050623_t1 ... | reverse complement strand
ATTACAACTTATCGCTATTGTATGCGTACAAGGGGTATCCTGATAAGGCGGCGCAGCATTTTGAGCGGGCGGTGGCGCTTCAACCGGCTTTCAGAGGGGAGCTGAATTCTAATCCGGTGTTTCGGGTAGTGCGGGATCATCCGCGCTTTGGGCGGTTTACTTCGGGAGGATAAGGGGTAAATAACTGCCCACCGATTTTGTTTAGCTTCGCACTATGGAAAAGGTAAGTCTGGCGGAGCAGGTCCGCCCCGAGTTTTGGCCCAAGCATCAGAAAGCCCTTTACAAGCGCTTAGAGGACAAGCACACGATGGTGGAGATTGATGAGAGCGACCCCCTCTCCACCCGAGTCGTGCTCAACATGGGACCTCAGCATCCCGCCACCCATGGCGTGCTTCGCGCTGTGCTCCTCTTAGACGGCGAAAGGATCGTCAAAGCCGTAATTGACATCGGCTATCTCCACCGCGGCATAGAAAAAATCGCCGAATACAAGACCCCCCAAGAGTTTATGCCTTATACCGACCGCATGGATTACCTTTCGCCCTACTCCAATAATGTCGCCTGGTGTTTAGCTGTGGAAAAGCTCTTGCAGGTGGAGGCGCCGCCCCGCGCCCAATACATCCGAACGATCGCCTGCGAACTGGCCCGTATCTCCTCACACCTTCTGTGGCTGGGAACCATGGTCATGGACGCCGGCGCCGTCTCTATGTTCCTCTGGACTTTTCGGGAGCGGGAAAAGATTTACAGCATCTTTGACAAGCTGGCGGGGGTGCGCTTTACCGTGAGCCACTGTCGGATCGGAGGCGTTCAGTACGATATTACGGAGGAAACCGTGAGCATGATCAAGGCATTTGTCTCTAACTTTTACAAGGAACTTCGGGATTGGCGGCGCTTGCTGGATAAAAATCCGATTTTCTTGCGTCGGGTGGAGGGTATAGGAGTGATTTCCAAAGAGGATGCTATAGCGTATGGTTTTACAGGGCCGAACCTGCGGGCTTCGGGCGTGCCTTATGATGTGCGGCTGTACGAGTCTTACCTGGTGTATAACGAGGTAGATTTTGAGGTGCCTATTCGGACGGAGGGGGATATCTTGGCGCGGTACCATGTGCGCATGGCCGAAATGGAGCAAAGTGCCCGTATCATTGAGCAGCTTTTGGCCAAACTCCCTAAGGGGCCCATCCTCCTGGATAACGCCAAGTACGCCTATCCCTCCAAGGATGAGGTCTATTTCTCCATGGAGGGGATGATTCATGACTTTATGATGACGGACACGGGGCCTCGGGCGCCAGCAGGGGTAGAAGTGTACCATGCTATTGAGGCCCCCAAGGGCGAACTGGGCTTCTACATTTACTCAGATGGGACGGGCATCCCGTGGCGCGTCAAAATCAAGTCTCCCTCCTTCGCTAATATTCAAGTTTTGGAAAAGCTCCTGGAAGGAGCCATGGTGTCGGATGCCGTATTGCTGATTGGCTCTGTGGACCCCGTCCTTGGGGAGGCGGACAAATAGGGTGGATAGGGCCTGAAAGGGCGTTTATGTGCGGGGTAGCGGGATATTATTTGTGGGAGGTAGGGGGGGAAAAGCCAGACTTGGGGTTAGGCTGTCGGCTTCTGGGGCATCGGGGACCCGATGCGCAGGGCGTGTGGGTTTCTCCCAATGGGCGAGTAGGCTTAGCCCATACCCGCCTAAGCATCCTGGACTTGAGCGCAGCGGCCCACCAGCCTTTTCACTTGGAACATCTCCACTTAGCGTACAACGGAGAGGTATATAACTTTCAAACCTTAGCCGCCGAAGGCCGATACCCCCTCCGAACCCGCAGCGACACAGAAGTGATCCTGTGGGCTTATCGTGAGCACAGGGAGGAGATGCTAAGGCGCCTGCGGGGCATGTTTGCTTTTGCGCTGTACGATGAGGCCGAGGAGAAGTGCCTACTGGTGCGAGATCCCTTTGGAATTAAGCCCTTGTATGTAGCTCAGCGGCGAGAGGGACTCTACTTTGCTTCGGAGCTTAAGGTGCTTCGGGCATGGCTACCTGACCTTGCAATGGAGCCCTTGGCCATTGCGCTGTACCTGCACTTAGGGTTTATTCCTGCACCCCTCACGCCATACAAGGGCGTCTATAAAGTGCGGCCCGGGGAAGTGTGGATGGTAACTCCCCGGGGTTTGGTGAAGCGGCTTTATTACCCAAGGGAGCGGCTGTGGAGGGAAGAGCCTTTGCCCCTTTCGTGGGAAGCAGCTGTAGAGGCGGTAGAAGAGAAACTCCGTTTAGCCGTTCGGTCGCACTTAGTGAGCGATGTGCCCGTAGGGCTATTCCTCAGTGGCGGGACGGACTCGTCGCTGGTAGCGGCTTTTGCCAGAGAAACGGGCCAGGAGATACAGGCCTTTGCTATCGGGTTTGCCGAAGCCAAGTACAATGAGCTTCCCTATGCGGAAGGCGTAAGTCAGACGCTGGATATTCCCCTTCAGAAGGCTGTGCTCCCCTTAGATGAAGCGCTACCCCTACTTATGGAAATGCCCCGGTGGTATGATGAGCCTTTTGGGGACTATTCAGCGGTGCCGACTTATTTGGTGTCGCGTTTGGCCGCTTCGCAGGTGAAGGTCGTTCTGGCGGGGGATGGAGGGGATGAACTCTTTGGGGGCTATCGGCGGTATGAGATAGCGCGAAAGCTCCGGGTCTTTTCTCGGCTTCTGCCGGCGTGGGTAGAAAGGCTGGCTCCTTATATCCCCTCTCGGAAGGCGCGGCGGCTCTTGCGCCTTTTAGGTAAATCTGAGCCTACTTTTCAAAGTCATCTCTTTTCGCAGGAGCAGGATGCTTTTAGTTGGGAAGAGGTGGAGGGGTTGGGTTTTTGTGGAGGGGAGGAGGTGCGATGGCTTTTTGAGCGGGACCATCTTCCTGAGAGTTCGTTTTTGGCTCAGGCGGCGTGGGAGTTTCTCTACTACTTACCCGAAGACCTTCTGATGAAGGTGGATCGGGCTTCCATGCGGCATAGTTTGGAGGTGCGGGTGCCGCTTTTGGACCGAGACCTGGTGGGATTGGCTTGGCGCTTACCTGCGGAGTATAAATATCCTGCTCGGGGAGCTGTGCCGCAGTATAAGCCGCTTTTGCGGGCCATATTGCGGAAGTTCTTACCTGAACGTTTGGTGGAGCGGCCTAAGTGGGGTTTTGCGCTGCCGCTGAGGGTGTGGATGCGTGAGGGCCCTCTGCGAGAATGGATGCGTGCGATGACTGAGGCGCAGCTATTGGAGAGTCGCTGGGGCATTCCGAGGGGGAAGGTGGAGGCGCTTTGGTGTCGTTATGATAGGGGGGAGGAGGAGGTTGGTACGAGGTTATGGTTGCTGGCTCAGTTGGGGGCGTTTGAGTTGGAGAGCCGCGGGGAGCGCGTCGGCGAGGCGCAGGGGCTCTATTCGGGCCAAGCATAAACAGGTGCGAGGATAAGTGCACCGACGACAGACTTCCTTCTGAGCGAAGACCTGAGCATAGGGAGAGAGCGGTTTCCACCGCCAAGGCCCCATGGCAGCCGTAGCAGGAAGGACCGAAAGAGTTGGCACATCCAGCGCCGCAGCTATGTGGAGCGGTCCCGTAGACCCACTGAGGAATACATTCAGCTGACTGATAAGAGTGATAAGCTGAGGCAAAGAGAGGAGTCCTTCGGTGCGCAGGGCTTGGGTGGGGGGTAGGTGCTCAGCAATGGGCTCTATGAGGGGTTTTTCTGCCTCGTTCCCTGTAAAGACGAATAGCGCTTCGGGATAGCGGCGGCGAAGGATTTCCACGAGGCTTATCCAGCTGGAGGTGGGCCAGAAGGGGGCGCCGCCCGATCCTCCTATATGGATGCCTATGCGTAAGGGATGGCGCGAGAGGGTTTCTTGTAGGGGTGTGGGCAGGGGGGTAGAGGGTTTGAGGCGGGCGCGGTAAGGGAGAAGGTCTTCCAGCTGCATGTCCTGGATGCGCTGCCAGTCGGAAGGGGGTAAGAGAGATTTTAGGAGATAAAGGTTGAGTAAGCTCTCGTGCTGGAAGCTGTGTCTGCGGGCTACGGAGGGACGAATGTTACACAGGAGCCAGTGATACCATCGGCGGCTGGTTCCAATCCGATGCGGGATGCCTGCCCGAAAAGCTCGCCACGCTAAATGAAGGCGGGGATAGACATGCACTATGGCTTGGGCTTTGTCAAGGGGGGGAGCTTCTTCTAAGATCCAGGGTGGGTAAGGCGGGTCGTGATGGGCCAGGAGGGGCGCCGCATAACGTCGCACGAGAAAGACAATCTCTAAGTCAGGTCGGGCTTGGGAGAGGAGGTTGGCTGCGGGGATGGTCAAGAGGAGGTCCCCCAGGCGGTCGGTACGGCTCAAGACTACTTTCGGGCGGGAAGAGGGTAGAGGTGGAGGGGCGTCCATCCGGCCAAATGTAACTCTCATAGCCTTTGGCGGCAAAGTAACTCTGCATGGCCTCTCTGTAGCCGTGGGTAAAGTAGAAGGTTTCGGCGCCTGTGGCTTTTAGGCATTCTACGAGCTGGTCAAAGTCGGCATGGTCGGAAAGGACGAAAGCTTGATGGAGGTGGGGTTGGCGGCGGTGTTTGCGCAGAAGGAGCCAACCGGAGGCTTCGCCTATTTCGTAGGGAGCGAAGGTGCTCAGTCGTTGGGGGTCTATTTGGGGGGGCAAAAGGAGGAGGGCACCGGGCTCTACGGTTCCATTTGGCGGGAGGGGCCTCCAAGGACCGAGGCGGATTCCTTGGGCTTCGTAGGCCTCTGTCATCTTGGCTATGCTGGGATGGACATAGCGAGGGCCTATATCGGGTAAGCTGGCCAAAAGACGTTGCGCTTTGCCTAAGGAGTAGGCGAGGAGAATAGCGATACGTTTATGGGCTTGGCAGGCGGCCCACCAGGTAGTTATTTCGGTAATGACCTTATTGGGGTTAGGCCAGCGATAGAGGGGTAGGCCGAAGGTACATTCCGATAGGACTGCATGGGCGGAGATGGCTTCCCACGGCTCAGCGGTAGGATCGGGTGCCGATTTGTAATCTCCCGTTACGACAAAGACATAGCCCCGATGTTCTATTCGGATTTGGGCGGAGCCTAAGATATGGCCAGCGGGATGTAAGCTCACTTGCACTTCGCCGATGGTGATTTTTTCGCCCCAGGGCAAAGTCTGGATAGAGACTCTACCTAAGCGGCTTCTCAAAAGAGGCCCCGTAGGCCCACTACACAAATAGGCCTGGCTTCCTCGGCGAGCATGGTCACTATGGGCATGCGTAATTACAGCCCGCGGCACAGGCTTCACAGGGTCAATATAAAAATCCCCCAGCGGCACGTATAAGCCTTTTTCAGTGGGTACAAGAAGGGGGGCCTTCATTAGACGGGCACCGGGAGGGGCGATAGGTGAACCGAAAATCTAAAAAAAGGCGCTTTTTGCACGAAGGTGTGAAACTCACCATATTCCCCAGCAGGGTCTATGCTAGGGGGCAAACGATCTAAAAAGGCCTCATCATAGGGCTGACCTATGAGTTGGGGGGGTAGTTTGGTTTTATCCACGTTGGTGATGATGGCTTTGAGGCCCCCTTGGATAACGCTTTGCGCATAGGCGAGGGAGGCTTGTGGGGTTTCGAGCCAGACTGGGAAAAGGGGAGTTAGATTGTACTTTTCCACGAGCTGGGTGCGGTAAGTGCGGATATCTGTCAAGAATAAGTCCCCGAAAGCCACATAGGTAAAGCCCTGTTGGCGGGCCTGGCGAAGGAGTTCGCCCACGAGGTTTTCGTAGATGGTATTGGGGCAGGGGTGAGGGAGTGGCAGGCGCCACAGGGGTAGGCCAATCGCTCGGGCTTGGTCCATGACGGCGCGAAGCGGCACCTCATGATAGGGAATGGTTCCATCAGGGCGGGTGGTCGTTACCAGAGCGGCTATGACATAACCTTCGGCGGTGAGTTTTTGATAGGCCATGGCGCTGTCTTTGCCCGAGCTCCAAAAGAGCAGTACCTTACTCATAGGTGAGCACGGGAGCGGGTGTGGGGAGGGGTAGGCCCAAATCATTTAGGATGGCCTCGGCCGTAGCAGCAGCCGAAAGAATAACGCCGGGTACGCCTGCGCCGGGATGGGTGTTAGTGCCTACCAGGTACAAACCCTTTATCCAGTAGCTCCTATTAGGGGGGCGGAGGTTAGCGGTCTGAATAAGCCGCGGCTCAATGCCCCAAGGCGAACCCCAAGTACAATGCCGATCGCGCAAAAAGTCCTCTGGCGTATAAAGGGAGAGCGTCTGAATAGTATTTTGAAGGCCCAGCAGAAGGCGCTCCTGCAGAGAGGTGAGAATCTTTTCTTGATAGGCAGGGGCTTTCTCTTGCCAGGAGATACCGCTTTGGAGGTTAGCAACGGGGGAAAGAATGTACAAGCTTTCGCCGTTTGGAGGGGCCCAGCTCTCATCCGTGCGCGTAGGCGCATGTAAGTAAAGCGAAAAGTCGGAGGGTAAAACTTTTCGCCGGAAAATATCCTCTACCAGCCCCCGATAGCGCGGCCCCAGAACAATCGTATGATGAGGTAAAATATCTGGATAGGTGCGATTTAGACCGGCATAGATGAGGAAGGCACTCATGCCATACTGATACTGGCGCAGCCGCCAGCGGGCTATGGAAGGGAGCGATTCTTGGCCGATGAGCCGAAAGTACGTGTGAAAGAAGTCAGCATTGGAGACGACGAGGTCAGCGGGTAGGTCTCCCTGGGAAGTTCGGACGCCTATTACTTTTCCCGAGTGGGTGAGAATGCGTTGGGCTTCGGTTTTGAGGAGGAGCCTTCCTCCGATGTCCGTAAAAAGGCGAGCAAGGCCTTGGGCCAGCCCATGCATGCCCCCTCGCACATACCACACCCCCCCAGCCTTTTCCAAGTAAGGAATCATCTGATAAACAGCCGGGGCCCGAAATGGATCACCCCCAATAAAAAGCGGATGAAACGAAAAAATAAACCGACTGCGCTCATCCCGAAAAAACTTAGCAGCTAAGCTGTAGGAGGAGCGGAGAGCTTCTAATCGGAGTGCTTTTGGGAGAAACTGAACGAGTTCTCTGAGGGTGAAAGGGCGCCGTCCTAAACCCTCCTCTATGACGGCCTGATAAAAGGCCTTAGAGCGCGCCATGAACGTATCGTACGCTCGGGCATCGCGCTCGTCAAACCGAGCTAATTGGGCCTTCATTCTCTCGGAGTCATCGGTGTAATCCAAGTAGCTCCCATCCCAGAAGTAGACCCGATAGAAGGGGTCTAACCTTTCCCAGGTAAGGTAGGCGCGTCGGTCGCGCCCTGCCAGCGCAAAGAGTTCTTCTATTAGCTCGGGTGCTGTGAGGAGCGAAGGCCCCATATCAAAACGATATCCCCCCTGATACAGGGGTTGGGCTTGCCCACCCGGATGAGCCTGCTTTTCTAAGATGGTAACCTCAAAGCCTATCACCCTTAGGCGAATACCCAAGGCTAAACCCCCAAAACCAGCGCCGATAATGACTACTTTCTTGCTCATATAGGCTATGTGGGAAAATCTTGTTCAGCCAGGCGTACAGCTATTTCGCCGGAACGCAGGGAGAGGGGTAGGCCGCCTCCCGGATGTACGGTGCCGCCAGCGTAGTAGATGCCTCTTATGAGGGGGTCTCGGTTAGCTGGTCGGCGAAAGGCCGCCCAAATCCCCTCCGGAGCCATGCCATAAAGACTCCCCCCTGTGCTATTGTGGAGAGCTGCCCAGTGGCCTGGCGTAATCACTTCCTCCACCTCTATCCGCTCAGTACCAAATTCCGGCCACACTTTCCGAACCCGCTGGATTGCCCGCTCGCGAAAATTGGCCGTATCTTCTGCTTTCCAGCGATCGCCTAAGGGAGGGACATTGAGGAGTACGAACCAGTTTTCGCATCCCTGCGGGGCGTCAGCCGGGTCGGTTCGGGCCGAAATGCACACATAAACCGTGGGGTCATAGTCTAATCGGCCCTCCTGAATGGCCTGAAACTCCTCAGCGTAGTTGCTGCTAAATAGAATGTTGTGATGTCCAAATGGCGAACGGCCTCGCACCCCCCATAAAAACACTAAACCTGATAAGCTTTGTTTGGGAAGGCGCTGGAGTTTTCGGCCTAAGAGGTTTTGTTGGGCATAGGTGTGGTCGGTGGCGATGATGAGGGCATCGGCTTCTAAGGGGCCTTGGGGGGTTTCCACGAGGTGAGGGGGGGCTTTTCGCACCTGAATGCGCAGGGCAGGGGTCTCGGTGTAGATAGTTACGCCAGCGGCCCCAAGCGCCTGCTCAAAAGATCGTACAATCTGATACAATCCTCCCTTCACATGGTGATTGCCCAGGCGGTTCTCCACCCAGCTAATGAGATGAAAGGTAGCGGGTAGGCGATAGGGATTTCCGCCTACGAAGGTGGCATACCGGTCAGCGATCTGCACTAAGGGCGGATAAGCTAAGATTTTTTCCGCTGCGGCATGCATAGGGCGGTATCCATCAATCAAGGGGAGATAAGGGAGGTGTTTCCAGAAAAGAGGGCTTTTGACAAGGGTGCGCAGATGGTGAATGGGTAGCTCTAAGAAGACGGGAGCCGCCCACTTGTAGAGCCGCTTAGCATAAGCAAGGTAACGAGACCAATTCTGGACGGCTTGAGCCCCCAACTTCGTCCGAAGCTCCTCGGCTTGACGCTCCGCCTCATGGAAGAAAGTAAGGGAAAGCCCATCCGCAAAGAAATAGTGCGTGTGGGGTTCTACCTTGAGAAAGGTGAGTTTTCCGGCTCCTAAGGCCGCCTCAAAGAAATGCGTGAAGGTAATGAGGGAGGGGCCGGCATCAAACCGATAGGGGCCTAGGCGCCGCTCATGGAGTTTGCCCCCTAAGAAGGCATTCTTTTCTAAAAGGGTAACGGCAAAACCTCGGCGAGCTGCCGAGAGCGCCGCGCTAAGGCCCGCTATGCCGCCTCCAATCACGACGATCTTCCGGGGCATAAACTTTTGAGCTTTTCCCACAGGCTCAGCACGAATAGCACGATAGAAAGCATGTAAAAAAAGTCCTCCACCGGAATAGACCCTACCCGAATCCCTAAGTAGTAGGGCTTGTGGTAGCTTACAATGGGCACGGCTGTGAGATAGCCATTGAGGAGGAGCTTCCCCGGGAGAATGGCCAGCACGGTCAGCCAAAAGCGCCGAGTTTTTACGAGGCTTGTACGTAGAATCTGCCAGTCCAGAAGGATGGCGATAAGCAGGGCGAGCGCTGTAAGGAGGGTGTATTCAGGCATGTCGCCGTTGATGATAGCCCACGACTTCCCAGAGGAAGATAGCGATAAATCCCACCACGGGAAAGAAGAGCCACTCTTCCAAAGGAAGGGGGCCGAGGCGAAGCGGGAGGGTATGAGCTTCGGAGAAGCTCCAATGTCCTCGGGCTGTAACCGCTATATCCCACACCCAAAAGGGCACACTCATGAGGAGCAGACTCAGAAGGAGCCGCTTAGGGCAGGCCCAAATGGCTCTGCGTACATGCCAGTGAAAGCTGAGCAGGAGTGGCCCTGCTAAGGCCAGAAGAAGGGCTATTAGATACGAGGCCATAGAAGCATGAGTAGGAGGGCTCCTGCAGCAATTAGACTGATCCCCACTTGGGAGCCATGGGCTAAGTTAGCCGTTAGAAGCAGCATCGCTAATAATAAGAGTAGCCCGCGTCCTAAGCGGCTAATCACCTCTGGGTAAGGTCGGGAGTCGGGATGGCGTAAGGGGTATAGGAGGCTTAGGCATGCAGCGAAAACACCCCACGAGAGGTAGTTGCTGAGGGGGATTTCGGGGGTTTGCCAGTGCCAGTAGTGCCGCAGGGTAGTGGCATACGGTTCCAGAAGGAGATCGGTAGCGATGGCTCCTGCGGCTGTCCAGAGCGCCCGCCAGGGGTGCTGAGTGGGGCCTAAGAGAGCCCACAAGCCCACCAAGCTTCCCCAGGCCATGGCAATGGCCAGAGGAACCCCCATCAGCTGGGGTTGTAAAACCCCCGTGTATGGATAGGGGCCGAAGGGATAACCCGTCTGGGTGCCTATGAGCTCTATCGCATAGCCGAGGAGTACGCTGAGGCCCCAAGCTCTTAGGGCTTTGGGGAGGTGAGCAGCTATCGTATAAGCTCCCACACCCCCCCATAAGAGGAGGTAGAGGCTGTCGCTTAGCCCCGCCATCCAGTTAAAGGCACCCGCTACGGCATCAGCCAGAGCAAAGGGCGTCAAAAGCAAAAGAGCCCCCACGGCCAAGCGATAAGCAGGGGGTAGAGGCTTCGTACCTATGGGAGTAAGACCCAGAAAAGTCTGTCCAGCTAAAAGGTACTTCTCTCTCTGCGATAGAGCGGCGCGCTGGGAGAGATTGTGGGCGGGGTTTGCTTCTAGCTTATCCAAGATGCCTTCGTAGAGGCGGGCCATGGCGATCGTGGTAAGCCGTAAAGGCAGAGAAGGAATACGTCTAATGCCGGGCGCTGCCTCCCGATAATAAGCTCGGGCCCGCTCAATTTCATACCTCATAAGGGCTCGGTAAGCCAAGGTATCCTGTCCAGCGGCTATTTCGCTTTCCTTGACGCCAAAACGCAAGAGGTCTTCTTGGGGAATGTATAGGCGTTCGCGCTCCCAGTCCTCCCGCACATCCCGTAGAATATTCGTAAGCTGCATCGCTACTCCCAGCTTCTCTGCATAATGCAAGCTCTCAGCATCCGTTAGTCCATACACATAACACATCATCTGACCCACCACTCCCGCTACCCGATAGCAGTATAAGTACAGTTCCTCAAAGCTGGCGTAACGTTTGTGGTGCAAATCCATTTCTACACCGTTGAGAAGCTCCTCAAAGAGGTAAGAGGGCATGTGGAGGTTCTGCATAGTCTCTTGGAAGGCCGCCCCCCAAGGATACTTCTGCGCAAAACCCTGCGGCTCATGTACGAAATGGCGCAGCTCCTCCGGAGGAGGCGCTGATGAGCCGCAACATGTTTGAAACCCAGCCTGTTGCCCGATCTACGCGTGAGCAGGAAGACAAGCCAACCAGGTTTGCGGCGCCTGGCTTATTAAGCGATTCGGCCATTTTGTTTAATAAGCAGAGACGCTATTTAACGAGCGCTAAATAAGGATGCTGACATGAAGCGAGACCTGACCGGAAGATATGAAATCGCCGAGATCGGAGGAGAAACGATACGCGCTTTTGTGCCCAGGCCGTTGCCTCCCGATCCCCCCCTTGAATTGAATGAGCAACGACAGCGGCTCCTGGAACGCGCTGTCCTGGCGCTGGGGCGATTGGATAGCGTGACCCTGCTTTTGCCTGACCCTCACCTGTTTCTCTACGCCTATGTGCGGCGCGAAGCAGTGCTTTCGTCCCAGATCGAGGGCACCCAGTCCTCGTTAGCTCAACTATTGCTGTTCGAACTGGAAGAATCGCCAGGCGTTCCACTGGATGATGTGGTTGAAGTCTCGAATTATGTGGCTGCATTGGAGCATGGCCTGAGGCGTTTGAAAGAGGGCTTTCCTCTTTCCAATCGCCTGATCCGCGAAATGCACGCTGTTCTGCTTTCGCGGGGCCGAGGCAGCGAGAAATCCCCTGGCGAGTTCAGACGTTCACAAAACTGGATTGGCGGCACGCGGCCAGGGAATGCCCATTTTGTGCCTCCGCCACCTCAGTACGTGCAGGATTGCATGAGCGACCTAGAACGTTTTCTCCACAATGAGGGCAATCCGTACCCAGCGCTCATCAAAGCGGCGCTGGCGCATGTACAGTTTGAGACCATTCACCCCTTCCTCGACGGCAACGGCCGCATAGGGCGATTGCTGATTGCGTTTATCCTTCACAATGACGGATTGCTTTCGCAGCCGCTGCTCTATCTCAGCCTGTATTTCAAGCAGCATCGTTCTGAATACTATCGTCTGCTGGACGTAGTACGCACGGAGGGCGATTGGGAAGCCTGGCTCGATTTCTTTTTGGAAGGGGTCGAGCAGACGGCCTCGAACGCCGTGGAGACGGCCAAGCGGCTGCTTTCCCTGTTTCAAAAGGATGAGCAGGTTATCCAAAAAGCAGGACGGAGCCCCTCTACGCTTTTGCGTGTCTTTCGCGTTCTTTGCGAACGACCTCTGGTCACGGTGAAGCAGGTTTGCGAACGTAGCGGGCTTTCGTTTCCGGCCGTCTCTCACGCCATGGCGGCCCTCGCGCAATTGGGAATTGTGCGCGAGGTGACCGGACAGCGTCGTAATCGCATCTTCGCTTACAACGAATACCTCAATATCCTGAACGAGGGAACGGAAATCGCATGAAGGCGGCCGGGACAATCCGCAAGAGTGCCGCTTTCCAGGATACTGTATCATTTGTTCAGGAAATTCGCAGCGAGTTGCCCGACCCCCAACCCCGTTTACAGCTTTCCAGTGAAGTCATTCCTGCAACCGTTTTCAGCCCTGCCTCAAAACCGTTTGGGATGTCATTGCGAGGAGCGTTCTTTGCGACGAAGCAATCCCCAAGCGGTCAATCTGGCCTGATAAACGGGAGATTGCTTCGCCAGAAAACGGCTCGCGATGACATGGCTGAGTAGTTACGAGAAATTGTCTTTTCGCGAGGTGCAAATGAGTGAAAACCGAAATATGTTTGAAACCCAGCCTGTTGCCCGATGTACGCGTGACCAAGAAGACGAGCTAACCGAGCGATCGGCTGAGCTACTTGAAGGAGTGGCGCTACAGATGGTAGTGCTCGGTACGGCGTTAAGATGCCGCTGAATCTTTCCGGGGGAGTATTCTTTTTCGGTATCATCTACGAGGCTATCGGCAGTCCTACAGAAGGCATAAATAGCATAAGCGTGCTTCCTTCGGGACTTTGGCAAAAGCTGGGAAGCGAAATAGAAGGTCTTAGCGTAGTTTTTGGTAATGGTTTCGGCAGTTTTATAGGAGGCATGGAGGGAGGTGGGGGGGCTTCCTATGAGGAGGTTATTCTTCATCTGTCCAGAGGCGCAGGAGCTGATTGCCTTTGGGTTCGCCGCGTAGGGCGCGATACCAGGTGTCTTTGGCGCGTTGGAGGCTGGGTTGCCATTCTACGATGGGAGGGGGATAACCTACTTTTTGGCGGGTGTAGGGGGTGGGGAAGTAAGCTTCAGGGGGGGAGAGGCTGCGCAGTTCGGGTATCCAGGTTTTGATGAAGGTAGCTTGGGGGTCGTAGAGGCGGGCTTGACGCACGGGGTCAAACCAGCGAAAGCCGCGTCCGTCGGTTCCTACGCCTGCTTGGTAGAGCCAGTTGCCCCAGTTGCTAGCGGTATCGTAGTCAATGAGGCTGAGTTCAAAATGGGTGGCGCCCCAACGCCAGTCCATGAGGAGGTTTTTCGTGAGGAAGCTGGCGACGATTTGGCGGGCGCGGTTGGAGGTCCAGGCGGTAGCCCGCAGTTCGCGCATAGCCGCATCTACGATGGGGTAGCCTGTGCGTCCTTCTATCCAGGCTTGGAAGAGGTCAGGGGCTTGCTGCCAAGGAATAGCCATATTTCGCAGTCCGCCAGGGGCAAAGAATCGCCCTTGCTCCTTTTTTAGGAGCCAGCGGAAATATTCCCGCCATAAAAGCTCAAAGAAGAGCCAGTAAGTAGAGTCGTTAGCGCCGTGGTCTTTTTCGGCTTTGCGCAGGCGGGCATAGACTTCTCTGGGAGAGAGGTTCCCTAAGGCTAAGTAGGGCGAGAGGCGACTGCTGAAGGTATCCCCCATGAAGTTATTACGAGTCTGCTTATAAGTGAAGACGGGGCCTGCAAGGTAGGCATCTAAGCGGTGGAGTGCGGCAGTTTCACCGCCTTTCCAGGTGAAGGTGCCTTGGGGCGGGGTGGGGAGCTTCTCCAAACGCTCCCGAAGAAGCTCTACGGTATGAGGCAGAGGGTCTGGCCAAGGAGGCAATGCCGTAGGGGGAGGTAATGGGTTTTTCACGGTCGCATGGCGCTCCACCAGCTGCCGAAACCGCGTAAAAAGAAAAGGGAGGTTCTCCACAGGGAAGGGCAGCTGCGCCTCCTCATATAAACTATTGCCCTCCAAGGCATGAAAAGAGATGCCTTGAGATTGCAGGGCTTGTCGGACGGCTGTTTGGATGCGTTTTTCTTCGGGGGCCCATTCTGTGTGGGTGTAGAGAGCGGAGATGCCTTCTTGGATGGCCCAACGGGGAATCACTTCTTGCGGCTCTCCCTCTAAAAGGTAGAGGGGTGCGGGCCGAACTCGTTCCGCCAGGTCTAAGAGGCTCTCCACCAGGAAGCGCTCCCGCAAGGGATGTAGGCGCCGCTCAGCAGCATAAACAGGTGGATAGCTCAAAGTGCCCCACGAAATATGAGGCGGCCCCCACACATACACAAAAGCTACGGCTTCTGCTCCGCTCTGCAGAGCCGCCTGCAAAGCCGCATGATCATGGAGACGCAGGTCATTCAGAAGCCAAATAGCGACTTTCTGCACCATCACTAAAACAAAAATCCCTTTGCGCTGCGTAGAGGCTTCTCATGGGGGGGCAGGCGCTTGACTTATACCATTTCCCATTATAAACTTTCTTTTTGGGCGGCGGCCAGCGCCCTTTGGGC
>Ga0308391_1000712_pt1 | contig 14523 bp, 12 predicted proteins | sample Hotspr20Samplet1_FD_202363 | JGI IMG/M metagenome (GOLD analysis project Ga0308391, IMG submission 202363) | Hot spring phototrophic mat microbial communities from Octopus Spring, Yellowstone National Park, Wyoming, United States - 20050623_t1 ... | reverse complement strand
CGTCCGCCACGCCGCCGCGTGGTCGGGGCTCACGAGCGAGGGGCTCTATCTTCTGGCGGTCGACGACGAACTGCGGATGCGGCTCGTCTGGGCGGACGACCGCGTCCGCGCTCTCCTGGGCGGCGCCGAGGGGTCGCCGCCCGCCGGCCGCGGGCCGGCAACGCGCGCCCTGCCGGCCGAGCGCGACCGGCTGCGCGCCCGCGATCAGAACCTCTTGGCCGGTCGGGAGACGGAGCTCGTCTACCGCATCGAGGCGGCCGACGGGACGGTGCGTACGGTCCGCGACCGGGCCCGGCTGCTCGGCGATCGGGCGGGGATCGTCCGCTTCGTGGCCGGAACCCTGGGCGAGGTCAGCGAGGCGGGCTTCGAGGGGCCCGGGCGGGCGCTGGTCGAGCGGCTCGCCGCAGCACTCGCCGACGAGCTCGACTGCGCCCTCCTGCTGCTCGACGCGGAGGGCCGGGTGCGCTTCGGCGCGGGACGCGTCCCCGGGCTCGCGAGCGAGCCCGCGGCACTGCTCGCGGCGCTCGGCCCGGCCGAGCAGGACTTCCTCCTCTAGCTGGTCGACGCGACCCTCGCCGAGGAGGAGCCGCAGCGCGGCGAGCTCGCGCTCGGCCCGGCCGGAAGCCCGCCCCGCCTCACGCTCGAGCTGCGCCGCCTCGGTGACGAGCTCGTCCTCCTCCTGCTGCGAGCCCCGGCGGCACCGCCGTCCCGGGCGCGGCCCGAGGCCGGGCGGGCGCCGATTGAGCCGGCCCCGGCGCTCGGGCTCGCCGAGGCGGCGGCCGTGTTCCCGGCAGAGGCGGGCCCCGGACGAGCGGGCCCGCCCTTGCTCGAGGCCGTGGCCGCGGCGCTCGTCGGCATCGACGGGCGGGGCGTTGTCCGCTGCGCCAACGCGGCGGCGGCGGCCTTGTTCGGGCTCGAGTCGGAGCGGCTCGTCGGCTGCTCGATCGAGGAGCTGTTCGGCGGGGTGACACACCCGGGCGAGCTGCACGCGCTCCTCCTCGAGCAATTGCCGCGCTCGCAGGCGGTGCGCGAGCTCGTGGGCTTGCGCGGGCGGGCCGAGCCGCTGCCGCTCGAGGTCGCCGCGCGCCGCTACTCCGGCCCGGGCGAGCCGCTCGTGCTGTTGACCCTGCGCGATGCGACGCTCGCCCGGCACACCGAGGAGACGCTCCGCACGCTCGCCTATCTCGACCCGCTCACCGGGCTGCCGAACCGCATCTTGTTCAACGACCGGCTCGGCCAGGCGATCGCCCGGGCCCGCCGGCAGCGCCAGCTCCTCGCGGTCCTGTTGCTCGACCTCGACCGCTTCAAGCTCGTCAACGATTCACTCGGCCTCGAAAAAGGCGACCAGCTCTTGAAGGCGGTGGGCGAGCGGCTGGTCGGCACCCTGCGGCGCAGCGACACGGTGGCGCGGCTCGGCAGCGACGAGTTCCTCGTGCTCCTCACCGGCCTCGAGCAGGCCGAGCCGATCGTCAAGGTCGCGCACAAGCTCCTGGCCGCGCTCCAGCCGCCCTTCGTGATCAACGGCCACGAGCTCGGTGTGACGGCGAGCGTCGGGGTGGCGGTCTACCCGCACGACGGCGAGGAGCCGAGCGTGCTCGTCAAGAACGCGGATACCGCGCTCGGCCGGGCCAAGGAGCTCGGCCGCGGGCACGTCCAGTTCTACACCAACGACATGAACGCCCAGGCGTTCGAGCGGCTGATGCTGGAGAACCGGCTGCGCCGGGCGCTCGAGAACGCCGAGCTCGTGGTCTATTACCAGCCGCAGCTCTCGCTGCGCACCGGTGTGGTCGTCGGGGTCGAGGCGCTCGTGCGCTGGTTCCACCCCGAGCTCGGCCTCGTCCCGCCCGGCGAGTTCATCCCCTTGGCCGAGGAGACGGGGCTCATTTTGCCGATCGGCTTTTGGGCCATGGAGACCGCCTGCGTCCAGGTCGCCGCCTGGCAGCGCGAGCTCGACCGCCCCGACCTGCGCTTGGCCGTCAACCTCTCGGCTCGCCAGTTCCAACACCCCGAGCTCGCGGCCCGGATCGGCGAGATCCTCGAGCGCACGGACTTTCCCGCCCGCTGCCTCGAGCTCGAGCTGACCGAGAGCGTAGTGATGCGCGAGGCGAGCGAATCGATGCGGCGGATGCGCGAGCTCACCGCCTTGGGCCTGGCCCTTGCGATCGACGATTTCGGCACCGGCTACAGCTCGCTCGCTTATCTGCGCTCCTTTCCGATCCGCTCCTTGAAGATCGACCGCTCGTTCGTCCAGGACGTCGACCGCGACCCCTCGAGCGCCACCATCGTCCAGGCGATCGTCGCGATGGGCGCCTCTCTGGGGCTCAACGTGGTGGCCGAGGGGGTCGAGACCAGCCAGCAGCTCCGCCAGCTCCGGCGGATGGGCTGCCACGAGATGCAGGGCTTCCTCGTGAGCCGCGCCCTGCCGGCAGCCGACATCCTGCCGGTCCTGCGCGACGGCCGGCTCGAAGCGGACGAGTTCCTATTGGCCGACGGTGGGTGAGGGGACCGCGGCGGCCGGCCCACCCGCCGCCGGCGGGGCGGGCAGCGGATGGCAGCGGCCGACCGAATCCTCGGCGCAGACGCTCACCCCGTCGATCCACCGCGCCCCGGCGAATTCGGCGTGCAACAGATCCGCCCCGTCGAGATTGGCGCCCGTGAGGTCGGCGCCCTTGAGGTTGGCGCGGAACAGTCGGGCGCGGCGCAGATTGGTCCCCTTGAGCGAGGCGCCGGCCAGGTTGGCGCTCGTGAGATCGGCGCTCGTGAGATCAGCGCGGTCGAGCACCGCACCCCGCAGATCGGTCGAGATCAGCCGCACCCGTCGGCCGGCCACCTCGACGAGCTTGGCGTTGGTGAGCGAAGCGCGCTGGAACGAGGCGTCGGCGAGCCGCGCGCCGGTGAGGTCGACACCGTCGAGGGTGGCACCGTCCATCCGGCAGCGCCGCCATTCGACACCGGGTGCGGCCATGTCGGTGCAGGCGGCGCGGGCCGCGGGGGCGGGGGCGAGCAGAGCGGCGCAGACGATCGCGGCCGCCGGAGCGAGCCGGAGAAAGCCTCCGGCGGCTGCCGGGGCGGCGGGTGGGTTCCGTCGCATCGTCGCTAAGATGGTGCGCGCGCGGGCCGCCTCAACGGGGCCTCGGCGAAAGATGGGGGCGCTTCGGCGGCGAGCGCCACTTCGGGCACGGGGGCGGTGCCGTCGAAGACCTCGGCGAAGGTCGCCCGCAGATGGCGGTCGACCTCGGCGAGCGAGACGGAAAGTCCCAGCGCGGCGAGCGAGGTCACCGGCCAAGCGGCGAGCCCGCAGGGCACGATCCCGGCGAAGTGGCCGAGGTCGGGTGCCACGTTGAGGGCGAGTCCGTGGTAGGTGACCCAGTGCCGCACCCGCACGCCGACCGCAGCGATCTTGGCCTCGCCGCCGTCCGGCAAGGTGACCCACACGCCGATCCGCTCGGCCCGACGCTCGCCCCGCACCCCGAGCCGGGCGAGGGTACGGATCACCCACTCCTCGAGTCGGTGGACGTGGCCGCGCAGGTCGCGGCCGCGCCGTTCGAGGTCCAAGAGGACGTAGGCCACCCGTTGGCCGGGCCCGTGATAGGTGAACCGGCCGCCGCGGCCGGTCTTGAACACCGGGAAGCGGTCGGGGTCGAGGAGCTCGGCCGGATCGGCGCTCGTGCCCGCGGTGTAGAGCGGCGGATGCTCGACCAGCCAGACGAGCTCGCGGGCGGTGCCGGCGCGGATCGCCGCGACCCGCGCCTCCATCGCCGCCACCGCTTCGGGATAGGGGAGGAGATGCGGGGTGACGCACCATTCCGGCGCGCCCACCGCCGTCTTGCCCGCCCGGGGTCCTTTTGCTAGATCGCCCGCCACGCCGCACCCTCGCGGCGCCCTCATAGTGCGGTCGTGGCGGAATTGGTAGACGCGCCAGCTTGAGGGGCTGGTGGCCTTCGGGCCGTGGAAGTTCGAGTCTTCTCGACCGCACCATCCCGCCTCTCTCCCCACGAGGGCCGCCAGCCGGCCGGACGACGAGCATGAGCGAGGATCGGCTGCGCCGGGACGCCCTCGACTATCACCGCCACCCGGTGCCCGGGAAACTCGCGGTCGTCGCGAGCAAGCCCTTGGCCACCCAGCGCGACCTTTCGCTCGCCTATTCGCCCGGCGTGGCGGCGGCGTGCACCGCGATCGCCGCCGATCCCGCGGCCGCCGCCGAGCTCACGAGCCGCTCGAACCTCGTGGCGGTCGTGAGCAACGGCAGCGCGGTCCTGGGCCTGGGTGCCATCGGACCCTTGGCCGCCAAGCCGGTGATGGAAGGCAAGGCGGTCCTCTTCAAGAAGTTCGCCGGGATCGACGCCTTCGACATCGAGGTCGCGGCCAGCGACGTCGACCGGTTCGTCGAGATCGTCGCGGCGCTCGAGCCGACCTTCGGCGCGATCAACCTCGAGGACATCAAGGCCCCGGAATGTTTCGAGATCGAGCGCCGGCTCCAGGAGCGGATGCGCATCCCGGTCTTCCACGACGACCAGCACGGCACGGCGATCATCGTGGCAGCCGCGCTCTCGAACGCCCTCGCGCTCGTCGGCAAGCGGCTCGACCGGATCAAGCTCGTGACGAGCGGTGCGGGGGCTGCGGCCCTGGCTTGCCTCGACCTCTTGGCGCGGCTCGGCCTGCGCCCCGAGAACGTGCTCGCCACCGACATCGAGGGCGTGGTCCACGAGGGCCGCACCCGGCTCATGGACCCGTGGAAGGCGCGCTGGGCGCGGCCCACGCCGGTGCGCACGCTCGCCGAGGCGATCGAGGGGGCGGACGTGTTCCTCGGGCTCTCCGCACCGAACGTCCTGCGGCCCGAATGGCTCGCCAAGATGGCCGAGCGGCCGATCGTCTTCGCGCTCGCCAACCCGGTGCCCGAGATCCTGCCCGAGCTCGCCAAGGCCGCGCGGCCGGACGTGATCGTCGCCACCGGCCGCAGCGACTATCCGAACCAGGTCAACAACGTCCTCTGCTTCCCGTTCATCTTCCGCGGCGCGCTGGATGTCGGCGCCACCACGATCAACGAGGCGATGCGGGTGGCCTGCGTCGAGGCGTTGGCCCGGCTCGCCCGCGAGCCGGCACCGGAGACCGTGAGCGCGGTCTACGGCCAGGAGGCGCTCCGTTTCGGTCCCGACTACCTCATCCCCAAGCCCTTCGACCCACGGCTCGTCGTCGAGCTGCCGGCGGCCGTCGCGAAGGCCGCGATCGAGAGCGGGGTGGCGACCCGGCCGATCGCCGACCTCGCCGCCTACCGCGCGCGGCTCGGCCAGCGCGTGTGGAAATCCGGATTCCTCGTCCGGCCGCTCTTCGAACGGGCGCGCGCCCAGCCGCAGCGGCTCGTCTACACCGACGGCGAGGAGGAGCGGGTGCTGCGCGCCGTCCAGGTGGTGGTCGAAGAAGGGCTCGCCCGGCCGATCTTGATCGGCCGGCCCGAGGTCGTGGCGAGCCGGATCCAAAGGCTCGGCCTACCGCTCGAGCCGGGTCGCGACTTCGAGCTCTGCAACCCGGACAGCGACCCGCGCTACAACGAGTACGTCGCCTTCTACCAGGAGCGGCTCGGCCGCCACGGCGTCACCCCCGAGCTCGCCCGCGAGATCGTGCGGACCCGCCGCACGGTGATCGCCGCCATCATGGTGGCGCGCGGCGAGGCCGATGCGCTCCTCGCCGGCCCGGTCGGCCGGTTCCTCTCGCATCTGCGGCACATCCTGGACGTGCTCGGCCTGCGGCCCGAGATGCGCGAGGCCTCGGCCGTGCACGGTATCGTGCTCGACCGGGGCGGCCTGTTCATCGCCGACACTTCGGTAGCCGAGGACCCCTCGGCCGAGCAGATCGCCTCGACCACGATCCACGCCGCCGCGATCGTCCGCGGCTTCGGCCTCGAGCCCAAGGTGGCACTCGTCTCGCACAGCAATTTCGGCTCGCGCGACACGGCCTCGGCCCGCAAGATGCGGGCGGCGCTCGCTCTCTTGCGCGAGCGCGCCCCCGAGCTCGAGGTCGACGGCGAGATGCAGGCGGACACCGCACTCTCCGAAACGATCCGGCGCCGGCTCTTGCCGACCTCGACCCTCTCGGGCGAGGCCAATCTCTTGATCATGCCGAACCTCGAGGCGGCCTCGGCGGCCTACAACCTGGTCAAGGCGGTGAGCGAGGCGGTCACCATCGGCCCGATCCTGATCGGCCCGCGTCGGCCCGCGCACATCTTGAACGCCTCGGTGACCGCCCGCGGCATCGTCAACATGAGCGCGGTGGCCTGCGTGGACGCGCTCGCCCGGGGCGCGGTCGAGGCCCCGTGAGCGGGCCCACGGCGGCCGAGCGGCGGGCCGAGGAACGGGCGGCCGGGCACGCCCCGGGGCTCTCCGAGGCGCTCCTCGCGGAGGTGGCCGAGGCGCTCGCCGGCGACGCCCTCGAGCAGGCGGCCGGACTCGCCGCTCCCTTCCATCCGGCCGACCTCGCCGATCTCTTGGAACAATTGCCGGCGGGCGAGCGTACGCGGCTCGTCCGCGCTCTCGGCGAGCAGCTGCCGGCCGACACCTTGGGCTATCTCGATTCCGAGGTCCGCGCCCGGCTGGTCGAGGACCTCGGGCCCGAGGCCGCGGCGCGGATCGTCGCGCGGCTCGAGACCGACGATGCGGTCGATCTCCTTTCCGACCTCGAGCCCGCGCTGCAGCGGGCGATCCTCCAGGCCCTGCCGCTTTCCGAGCGCGCCTTCCTCGAGCAGGGGCTGGCCTTCCCGGAATATTCCGCGGGCCGGCTCATGGCGCGCGAGTTCGTGGCCTTGCCGGATTATTGGACGGTCGGCCAGGCGATCGACTTCTTGCGCGCCCACGACGACCTGCCGGACGACTTCTACGAGCTCTTCATCGTCGACGTGCGCTTCCGCCCGGTCGGTGCCGTGCCGCTCTCGCGCGTGGTGCGGAGCCGCCGCGAGGTGCCGCTGCGCTCGCTCACCATGAAGGAGCTCCATCTGATCCCGGCCGACACCGACCAGGAACAGGTGGCCCTGCTCTTCAAGAAATACGGCCTGGTCTCCGCGCCCGTGGTGAGCCCCGAGGGCCGGCTCTTGGGCACGATCACGGTCGACGACGTCGTCGACGTGATCGACGAGGAGGCCGAGGACGATCTCTTGAAGCTCGGCGGTGTCGCCGAGACCGACGTCTTCGCGAGCCCGCTCGAGACCGCCCGGCGGCGGGTCCCCTGGCTGCTCGTGAGCATGATCTCGGCCACGCTCGGTGCCACCGTGATCGACGCGTTCGGCGCCTCGATCGAGCAACTCGTGGCCTTGGCCGTCTTGATGCCGATCAGCGCGGCCCTCGGCGGCAATGCCGGGGTCCAGACCCTCGCGGTCGTGGTCCGCGGCCTCGCGGTCAAGGAACTCACCCGCGCCAACGCGCCCAAAATGCTCTTGAAGGAGCTCGCGGTCGGGGCGCTCAACGGCACCGCGATCATGACCGTGGCCTTCGCCTTGACCCTCGTCTGGTTCGGTATGCTCGACCTCGCCCTCGTCTTCGCCGCCTCGATCTTCGGGACGATCACCGTAGCGGCCTTGATCGGCGTGACGGTGCCGCTGTTGCTCGAGCGCTTCGGCTTCGACCCGGCGATCGCCTCCTCGGTATTCGTCACCCCCACGATCGACGCGATCGGCTTCTTCACCTTCCTCTCGCTCGCGACCTTCTGGCTGCTCTGAGCCGGGCCGCCGGACCCGTCGCGGGTCGGCCGGGGCTGGACCGGGGCGGCCGCCCGCGGCATTCCCGCAGCGGGCGCCCCGGCGATGCGGATCGTCTTCTCGCGCAAGGGCTTCGACAGCGTGGCGGGCGGCTGCCCGAGCCCGATCCGGGACGGTCGGCCGATCGGCCTGCCGATCCCGACCCGCGATCGCTCGGCGACCCGGTTCGCCGATCTGGGCCTGGGCGAGCTCGTCGAGGCGCTCACCGCCGGTGCCGTGACCGGCTCGACCCTCTGCCACCTCGACCCGGACCTCGAGCGGGGCGCCTTCGGCCAAACCGGCGCCGCCCAGAGCCACCTCGCCAACCAGGGGGTGCGGGAGGGCGACGTGTTCCTCTTCTTCGGCCTGTTCCGCGAGCTCGACCCGGCCGCGCGGCGGCCGCGCTTCGATCCCCGCGCGCGGCCGCACCACCGGCTCTTCGGCTGGCTCGGGATCGGCAGGATCGTCAAGCTCGGCGCCGACGGCAGCTGGGCCCGGGAGCGCTTCCCGGAGCTCACCCGCCACCCGCATCTCGGGCCGGGCTGGAACGCCAACAACACCCTCTACCTGGCGAGCCCCGAGCTCGGCCTTGCCGGCACGGTGCTGCCGGGCTTCGGCCGCGCCCGCCGGGCGACGCCGGGCCTGCGGCTGAGCGTCGAGGGTGGGCCGCCTTCGCTCTGGGCGGTGCCGGCCTGGCTCGATCCGAGCTGCGGCGGGGTCGGCATGAGCTACCACCGCTCGGCCGAGCGGTGGTCGGAAGGGCGCTGCCGGGTGGTCGCCCGCGGACAGGAGTTCGTGGCCGACGTGGGCGAGCGAGCGGACGCGCTCGACTGGCTGGTCGCGACGATCGCGGAGATGGCGGATGGCTGAGGGAGCACGCACCCCCGGCGCACCGAGCGCCGTGGCCCTCGGGACCCCACCCGGTGCGGCCGGCGCCGTCGGCCGGACGGATCCGGCGCCCGGCACGGGCGGGCGAGGCCGGAAGGCGGTGTTCGCCGCTCGAGCCAGGCCAGCAGGTCGTGCCAGGCGAGGAGCCGGTCGCGGTCGCGCAGGAGGAGGTGCCGCCCCGTGGGGTAGAGGACGAGCCGGCACTCCGCGGCGGCGATGGTCGGCGCGAAGGAGAGCTGGACCGCGGTCGGGACGATGTCGTCGCGGCCGGGCACGAGCAGCAGGGTGGGCACGCGGACGAGCGGGCCGGCCGCTCGGGCGGCGTCCATGAGCTCGAGCAGGCCCACCACCGCATCGGCGCGCGGCTCGCCCAGATGGAGCGGGTCGCGGGCGAGGGCGCGCACGACCTCGAGGTCCTCGGCTGGCCGGACCGGCAGGCCGCGGCCCGAGACCCTGAGCCAGGGGAAGAGGGTCGCGAGCGCCCGCATCGTGGCCCGATAGAAGCGCGGCATCGTCTCGCCGCCCCAGACCGCCGGCGCCACGAGGATCAACCCGTCGACGGGGACCGCCTCGGGGCCGCTCGCGGCGAGCAGGGCCACGGCCGCCCCCATGCTGTCGCCCAAGAGCCAGAGCGGGAGGTCGGGATGGCGCGCCCGCTCGGCCTCGACGACCTGTCGGGCCTGCGCGACCAGGGCTTCGGTGCCGGGCCAGAACATTCGGTCGCGCTGCTCGCCGAAGCCGCGCTGGTCGTAGGCGACGAGGCCGAAGCCGCGCTCGGCGAGCCAGCGGCCGAGCCCCTCGAACGCGCCCTTGTGGTCGCCGAAGCCGTGCAGTGCCACGATCCGGCCCCGCGGGACGCCGGTCGGCTCGAACGCGCGGGTCGGGGGCTCGGCCGCGGGCTCGGACGGAACGGCCGAGCAGCCGGCGAGTGGTCCCGCGGCGCCGGCGAGGAGCAGCGCCGCGATCAGGACTCGGCGGAGACGGCGCACGCCGGGACGGCGGCGCTGGCGGCCTCGAGCATCCGCCAGAGGGCGGCGGGCGTGGTGCCGCGGGCGCGCAGGTGCCGCAGGGTGAGGGCCCCGGTCCGTTTGGCCATCCGCCGCCCGTCGCGGTCGCCGATCAGATTGTGGTGGTACCAACGCGGCACCGGCAGGCCCAAGAGCGCCTGGAGCAGGCGATGGACGTGGGTGGCGTGGAACAGATCCTCGCCGCGGGTGACGAGGGTGACGCCCTGGGCCGCGTCGTCGACCACGACCGCGAGGTGATAGCTCGCCGGCACGTCCTTGCGGGCGAGCACCACGTCGCCGAGCGCGGCCGGGTCGGCCTCGACCCAGCCGGCGCGCACGTCGTACCAGGCGAGCGGCCCGGTGCGCTCGAGAGCGCGGGCGACGTCGAGCCGCCAGGCATAGGGCTCACCCCGGGCGATGCGGGCCGCCCGCTCGGCCGCGCCGAGCCCGCGGCAGGTGCCGGGGTAGAGCCGTTCGCCCGAGGGGCCGTGCGGTGCTGCGGCCGCTTCGGCGACCTCCTCGCGGACCTGCTTGCGCGTGCAGAAGCAGGGATAGAGCACACCCGCCGCGCGCAGCCGGTCGAGGGCCTGGCGGTAGAGCGGCATGCGCTCGGACTGGCGGACGACGGTCCCGTCGAAGCGCAGGCCGAGCCAGCGCAAGTCCTCGACGATCGCGGCGGCGAACTCGGGCCGGCAGCGCTGCGGGTCGAGGTCCTCGAGGCGGAGCAGGAAGCGCCCGCCGGTGAGCCGCGCCGCATCGTGGGCGAAGCGGGCGGCGTAGGCGTGGCCGAGGTGCAGGTAGCCCGTGGGGCTCGGAGCGAAGCGGGTGACGTGGGCGGCACCGTCGAGGACGGGAACGAAATCCGGACCGCGCAGGGCGATGCCGCGCGCTTCGCCCGCCGTCACGCCGCGATGTCCGAGCCGTCCGGCGCCATGAACGAATGATGACGGGGCGGCCGCGGCCGGGCAAGCGGCGGGGCGTGCCCGGCCGGTCACAGAGCGTGGCCGGCGCACGGGCCGCGCGACCGCCCGGGCGGTCGCCGGACCGCCGGGAGCCAGGCCGGCTCCGGCCGCTGCAGCTCGGTCGGCGCCGAAGGGCTCGCCCCCGCTCACGGCGGCTCGGCCGGGCCCGGGGCCTGCGCCCGGGCGGGCGGGCCCGGGCGGATCACGAGGGTGCAGCAGCCCTCCTGCCCGGGCCGCCAGGTGCGGCCGGCGAAGGTGAAGCCGGCGCCCTCGAAGGTGCCGTCGTCGACGTGTCCCGCGATCCGGCAAAGCGTCGCCACCCGCTCCTCCGGCAGCCCGGCCTCGAGCCAAGCCTCCTTCAAGGGGCAGCGGTGCATGTGGATCACGAGCTCGGATCGGTCGCAGCGCCGGACCTCGGGCGCGAACAGCCGGCCGCGGTCGGGCACGAAGTCGAGGAAGGCCCGGCAGAGGCCCTCCAGATCGTTCGGGGCGAAGGGAGCGAATCGCCGCCCGATCTCGACACCGCGGCGATAAATGGCGGCCTTCATGATCGCCTCGGCCTCGGCCTCGCCGAAGCGGCGGGCGAGCTCCTCGAACAGGGCGGCGTAGACCAGGCCGCGGCCCTGGTGCGCGGCCAGGAGCTGTTCCTCGAGGAAGCGCACCCGTTCGCGCAACGCTTCGACCTCGCTCACCGCACTTCTCCCCGTCGCCACGGCGCCACCATCATCGCCGCGGTTCGAGACACGGCCAAGGAGGCGGCGATGCGGGTCGGCATGATCGGGCTCGGGGCGATCGGCGGGGCGGTGCTGGCCCGCGCCCGAGCGGGCGGGCTCGGCCCGGGGCTCGAGCTCGTGCGCGTGCTGGTCCGCCGGCCGAGGCCCGAAGAACCGCTCGCCACCACCGATCGCGCGGCCTTCCTGGCGGCGCGGCCCGAGGCGGTCCTCGAGGTGGCGGGCCACGAAGCGCTGCGCTCGCACGGTCCGGCCTGCCTTGAGGCGGGGGCCGATCTGCTCGTCACCTCGGCCGGGGCGCTGGTCAACGACCCGTTCCGCGAGCGCCTCGAAGCCGCGGCGCGGGCCGCCGGGCGACGGCTACGGGTGCTCGCGGCCGGCATCGGTGCGCTCGACATCCTGGCCGCGGCGGCGGTGGGCGGGCTCGACCGGGTCCGGGTCACCGTGCGCAAGGATGCGTCGGCCTGGTGGGGCACGCCCGGCGAGCGGCTGGTCGATCTCGAAGCCCTCGCCGAGCCCGCCACCCTCTACGCCGGCCCGGTGCGCGAGGGGGCCCGGCTCTACCCGCAGAACGTCAACATCGCCGCGGCCGTGGCCTTGGCCGGCGCCGGGCTCGACCGGACCGAGCTCGTGATCGTGGCCGATCCGACGATCGACCGGCACGTCGTCGAGATCGAGGCCGAAGGGGCGTTCGGCTCGTTCGGCTTCCGCGAGGCGATCCGGCCGACCGCGGCCAACCCCAAGACCGGCGAGCTGGTCGCCATGGCGGTGGTCGAGAGCCTGCGCCGGCTCGTTTCGCCAATCCTCGTCGGCGTCTGAACGGAGTCCGGCGGCTCGCGGCCTTGACAGGCCGCGGAGCGGCCCGGACAGTCCCGCGCGCAGGAGAAGGGGAGGTGGGTCATGCGCACGGCGCGGCGGGCGTGGCTCTCGGGTGCGGCGGCGATCGCCTTGGCTCTGTTCGGCGGGGGCGCGGCGGCGCAGCCCAAAGAAATCAAGATCGGCGTGATCTACGACGTCACCGGGCCGTTCGCCGCGGGCGGGTCGGAAGCGGCGCAGATCGGCACCCGGACCCTGATCGACTTCTACAACGAGAAGGGTGGCGTCAAAGGCTACAGGATCAACGCGATCTACGCCGACGCCCAATCCAAGGCCGAGGTCGCGATCGCCGAGGCCGAACGTCTCCTCAACCAAGAGAAGGTCGACCTGATCTTGGGCGTCTATTCGAGTGCCCACTGCGTGCCCATGGCGCAGCGGGTCAACGCCGCCAAGAAGTTCATGTGGGCGACGGTGTGCACCTCCTCGGCCGTGTTCAAGGACAAGGGCCTCGAATACGTCTTCCGCCCGCAGGTCCACACCGACCAGTTCGGTGCCGCCTCCTGCAGCTTCCTGGCCGAGCGCAGCGAGCAGAAGCTCGGCCTGAAGCCCAAAGACCTCAAGGTCGCGATCATCTACGAAGACGGCCCCTACGGCGCCGGTGTGGCCGCCGGCAACGAGACGACCTGCAAAGAGCTCGGCATGCAGATCGTCTTGAAGGAGGGCTACGCCGCGACCGCGCCCGACCTCTCCTCGCTCGTGACCAAGCTGCGCCGGGCGCGCCCGGACGTGATCCTCCACACGGGCTACAACCCCGACATCACCCTCTTCTTGCGGCAGGCGAAGGAGCAGGGGCTCAAGTTCAAAGCGCTGATCGGTCACGGCGCCGGCTACGGCCAGATCGACAAGCTGCGCGAGGCCTTCAAGGACGACGTGAACTATTTCTTCAACGTCGATCCGGTCGTCGCCCAGCTCCTCGACCCCAAGACCCTGGCGCCGGGCCTGGGCGATCTCATCCAGGAGATGGTCAAGCGGTACCAGGCGGTCAAAGGGCCGGGCGAGTTGCCGCCGCACGTCAGCATGGGCTGGAACAAAACCTGGATCTTCTTGGAGCACGTCTTGCCGCGGGCGATCGAGAAGCACGGCGGCTTCGACCCCGAAGCGCTCAGGAAGGCGGCCCTCGAGGTCGACATCCCGGAGGGCGGCACGATGCAGGGCTACGGGGTCAAGTTCGCCCCGCCGGGTCATCCGATGTCCGGGCAGAATTTGCGGAGCTCCCCGGTCGTGATGCAGTACGTCGACGGCAAGACCAAGATCGCCTGGCCCACGGCGATCGCCACGATCGACCCGGTGCTGCCGCTGCCCAAGGGCCACGCCTACGCGCCTTGAGGCCGGGGTGCTCGAGGTCGAGGGGCTCACCAAGCGTTTCGGCGGCTTCGCCGCGGTCAAGGACGTCTCGTTCCGGGTCGAGGCGGGCGAGATCTTGGGCCTGATCGGGCCGAACGGCTCGGGCAAGAGCACGACCTTCAACTGCATCGCCGGGATGCTCGCCCCGACCGCCGGCTCGATCCGCTTCCTGGGGGAAGAGATCGCCGGGCTCTCGCCGGTTGCGATCTGCCACAAGGGGATCGCCCGGACCTTCCAGATCCCCCGACCGTTCAAGAAGCTCTCGATCTTCGAGAACGTGCTCGTCGCGGCCTTCTTCGGCCACGGCGAGCGGCTCGACCGGCGCACCGCCGAGGCCCACGCGGTCGAGGCGCTCGAGCTCGTCCGGCTGCCGACCGAGCGCGACGCCACGGTCGACCAATTGGGCGCGGCGGGCTTGAAGAAGCTCGAGCTCGCCCGGGCGCTGGCTACCCGGCCCAAGCTGCTGCTCGCCGACGAATCGCTGGGTGGGCTCGACGAGGCGGAGATCGAGCAGGCCGCCGACACGCTCGAGCGGATCCGCCGCGAGAAGGGGATCACGATCGTTTGGGTCGAGCACATCATGGGGGTGCTCATGCGCGTGGTCGACCGCTGCATCGTGCTCGACCACGGCGAGAAGATCGCCGAGGGGTTGCCGCGCGAGGTGGCCCACGATCCCAAGGTGATCGAGGTCTATCTCGGCAGCGAGGCCGAGGCGGTCCAAGAGCGCGTGGCCCGCCTTGCCTGAGCCGCTGCTCGAGCTCGCGGGCGTGGTCGCGGGCTACGGCTCGTTCACCGCGCTCTTCGGCGTGTCGCTGCGGGTCGAGCCGGGCGAGGCGGTAGCGGTGATCGGGCCCAACGGCGCCGGCAAGACGACGCTGTTGCGGGTGATCTCGAAGCTCGTCGCGATCCGCGAGGGGCGGATCCGGCTCGACGGTCGGGACCTCGCGGAGGTCGAGCCGCACCGGGTCGTCGAGCTCGGCGTCGCGCACGTG
>Ga0308391_1000708_pt1 | contig 14563 bp, 12 predicted proteins | sample Hotspr20Samplet1_FD_202363 | JGI IMG/M metagenome (GOLD analysis project Ga0308391, IMG submission 202363) | Hot spring phototrophic mat microbial communities from Octopus Spring, Yellowstone National Park, Wyoming, United States - 20050623_t1 ... | reverse complement strand
TTATTCAGTTACAAACTCCCTTTGGAGGTGGAAAAACCCATACACTAATTTATCTTTACCATAAAGCTAAAAATCAGGGTTTTAATGTAGTTGTTTTTTCTGGAGATAAATTTGGCAGTAAAGACAAGACATTATGGGAAGAAATAGAAAAGCAATTAACAGGAAAAATAGAGAAATTCAAAGGGAAAATTCCTCCTGGTGGAGAAGCTATCAAGGACTTTCTAAAAGAACATGAACCCCTTTTGATTTTAATGGATGAGGTTCATGCTTATCTTGTAGCTACTTCAGCAGAAAAGGTGGGAGAAAGTAGTCTTTCTACATTAACAATGGTTTTTATCCAGAATTTGACAAACGCATTAAAGACAATGTCTAAATCAATAATGTTTTTAAGTCTTCCTTCAAGCAGTCCCTATAATGATGAAGCTTCAGAGAGAACTCTTTTAAGTTTAAAAAATATTGTAGGTAGAGTAGAAAGAGTTTTTACTCCTATAAATGATGAAGAAATCTCAGATGTGGTTAAGAGAAGACTATTTCAAAAAATTAACAACGATGAAGCTAAAAAAATAGTCAACGAATTTCTTGAATATGCACAGAGAGAAAATCTTTTACCTGAAGGAGTTGAGAGAATCACTTACAAAGAAAAATTTTTAAGAAGTTATCCCTTCCAGCCAGAAGTGATTGATGTTCTCTACAAAAGATGGGGAAGTATCCCTAATTTTCAAAGAACAAGGGGTGTTTTAAGACTTCTTGCACTTGTTGTTTACTCTCTTATGAATTCAAGAAAACCTTACATCAGGCTTGCTGATATCAATCTCTCTAACGAAGAAATTAGAAGAGAGCTAATAAGGTATATTGGACAAGAGTATGACAGCATAATTGCTCAGGATATAACAGGTTCTGTTTCTGGAGCTAAAAAAGTTGATGCTTCGCTTGGTGATGCTTACAGGGCTTACTGCTTTGGTACATCATGTGCTACAACAATATTTATGTATTCCTTTTCAGGTGGTCCAGAAAGAGGAGCAACATTGTCAGAAGTTAAACTATCTTCAGCAGAAATAAACATAAGTAGCAGTATTATTTTAGATGCAGTAAATAAGCTTAAGGAGCATCTTTTCTATCTTTCTGATACTGCTTTAGTTTTTACAAATAAACCAAATTTAAATAAAATACTCCTAGACAGGATTGAAAGTATAGGAAATGACGAAATTGAATATGTTGAAAAAGAATACTTAAAAAATAGTTTGGGTAACTTATTTACAAACTACATCTGGCCAACACACTCAAGAGATATTCCTGATACACCAGACTTGAAACTTATTATTACCCGAAATGTAAACAATTTAAAGGATTTTCTTGAAAACTGTGGTGAAAAACCAAGAATATATAAAAATACCCTTATATTCCTTTGTCCTGATATATCTCAGAGAAGCATTTTTGAGAATGAGCTTAAAAAAATGCTCGCCTGGAAAAAAATTGAAAAGGACTCGACTCTTCGTTTAAAAGACAGTGAAAAAAAAGAAATAAAAGAAAAAATTAGAAATTCTGAGCAGAGAATAACTGATAGTTTGAGAAATTTATATCGTATAATTAAGGTTCCTTCAAGAGAAGATTTCAAAGAAGTTAATCTTGGCATAGGTATCACAGGAACTGATAGAAAACTTGACAAAGAAGTTTATGAAATATTGAAGAATGAAAACGAGATTGTTGCAAAAATTGCTCCTAAGGTTTTGATTGACAAATATTTGAAAAATGACTGGGTGGAAACAAAGAAAATTTACGAGGCTTTGTTAAAAACTCCGGGTGAGATGAGAATACCCAATGATGAAGTTTTAAAGACAGCCATTAAACAAGGAGTTAGAGAAGGATTATTTGGAGTTGGAATATTAGAGGATAACACAGTAAAATGTCGTTATTTTAAAGAAGAAATCATACCAGAACTAACTGAGGACGAGGTTTTAATAAGAAAAGAAATCATTGAAGAAGATATTGATAATGTAAGAAAAGTTGATACTCATAAAACTTTAATAAAAGAAAAAACCGATGATTTTAAAGAAGAAAAAAAGCTAATTCAGTTTGATTTATTCTCTAAACTTAAGCTTGAAGTCAAAATCCCTGGAGGAAAACTCTCTGATTTTGCAAATACTTTGAGATATATAAACAGTAAATTTGGTTATGTATCTTTAAAAATTCATTTAGAGGCAATGGAGGGGCAAATATCAAAATCTGATTATGAGGATAAAATTAAAGAAGCCTTCAATCAGTGCGGAATAATTATTGAGAATGAGGAGATTGATTAATTTAGTTATCTATCCTTATATTCAATAATATCACCTACATTACAGTTAAAATATTTACAAAGTTTGTCAAGGACTTCAAAGTCAATTCTTTTGGCTTTTTCGTAATAAAGAAGGGTTATTGTATTTCTGTGAACACCAATATCTCTTGCAACATCGGCAATTTTTAGCTTTCTTTCACCCATCAACCTTGATAAATGACATTTTATCATTAGAGAATATTTTTTCATTAAGGAAGCCTTTTTGTCAATCCAAAGATAAAAAAATACATTTTGATTGAAAAAATAACTTGACAAATTATATTTTAAATGTTAAAAATATATTTAGAATAATATTTTATTATATAGAATGACATTTTAATAAAAAGGAGGAATGCATGAAATTAATGGTTAAGGATATTAAGCCAAATGAAATAATAACTTCAATTTTTGCGATTGATTTTTTCCAGCTGAAACAGAGTAAGAATTCTGATTATTACTTATTCTTAAAATTATGCGATAAAACAGGCAGTATCAAAGGATTTATATGGCATGAAGCGTTGAATATAAAAGATAAGCTTAATGAAAACTCTTATGTAAAAGTAACAGGAATAACCAAAGTTTTAGGTGATTCTCTGGTAATTGATATTTTTGATATTACTCCCATTGGAAAGGAAGAAGTAGATTTAAGAGATTTTTTTGAAACAGTAAAAGAAGGCATTGATTACTGGTTTCAGGAATTAATAAATTTAGTAGATTTGGTTAAAAATGATTTCTGCAAAGAATTAATTTTTCAATTTCTTAATGACCAAAAAATAATGCGTCTTTTTAAAACAAGACCTGCAGGAGCTACTATTCATCATAATTACATTGGGGGACTTCTGCAACATACTGTAAATACAATGATTTTGTTAGATAAAATAGCTGATACATATAATGAGAAATTAGATAGAGATCTTCTTCTTACAGGAGCCTTTCTTCATGATATAGGAAAAGTGGAGGAATTAAAATATGATGGTACTATAAGATATACGATCAAAGGGGAACTTCTTGGTCATATCACCCTTGGTATATTACTGCTTGAGAAAAAGATTGAACGGATTAGAAACTTCCCCTATGAACTTGCATTGCTTCTAAAACACATGGTCCTTTCCCATCATGGGAAACTTGAGTATGGAAGTCCAGTTCAACCAAAGATTCCAGAAGCTAAAGTTTTGAGTATAATTGAAGGGACTGATGCAGAAATAAATAATAAAGTTCAAAGCACAAGATATGAAAAAAATATTTTGCCCCTTTTAGATAGAACAAATCTAAGGTTACAAAATTCAAAAGTTGAGGTTATTTAAATGACAAAACAGCATGTTGAAATTTCAGATAAAGAAAAAGAGCTTCTTGATATATTGGCAGAAATAATAGCCATTGACATCATAAAAGAAATTAAAAATAATCAGGAGGATAAAGATGAGAGAAAATGAGTCTATAAAATGTGCTATATATGCAAGATACAGTTCAAATAATCAGCGAGAAGCATCAATAGAGGATCAAATTAGAAAATGTAGAGAGGCTGCCAAATCCAAAGGATGGATAATTCTTGAGGATCATATTTATTATGATAAGGCTCAAAGCGGGACCCAGATAGATTCAAGAAAAAGTTTAAAAAAAATGTTAAGTGTTGCAATGAGCGAAAACTGTCCTTTCCAGAAAATTATTGTTGATGATACTTCGAGAATTGCACGAAATACAAAAGAAGCGTTGAATATTTTTTTATTGTTAAATTTTTATGGAATTCACATATATTATGTTGCTCAAAGAATTGATACTGCCGAAGAAACAGCAGAGGAAATGATTACAATAAATGGTCTGATAGACTCAATCTACATAAGAAATCTTGCCAAAGAAACTCATAGAGGGATAGAAGGTCAAGTTTTAAAAGGATTTAGTAGCGGAGGAAAAAGATACGGATATTATTCTGCGCCTGTTCATAATGGAAGAGTTGATATTTATGGTAATCCCATTGCAGAGGGATATGTATTAAAAATTAATCCCGAGGAAGCCGAGACTGTAAAAAGAATTTTCAAACTTTTTGGAAAGGAAGGTTACAGTGCAAGAAGAATCGCTAATTTATTAAATAAAGAACTTAAGGAGACTGGCAAGCCGAAACCTCCTCGTGGCGATTACTGGAGAGTTTCAACGATTATTGGCAGCAAAAAGGACTTTAGAGGTATTTTGAATAATGAAATATATATCGGTAAATACACATGGAATAAAACATCTTCCAGAAGAAATCCTGAAAACGGCAAAAAGAAAAGAATTCTTAAAGAAACTGATAAATGGATTAGCATTATAAAACCTGAACTTAAAATAATAAGTGACGAACTATGGCAAAAAGTTAAACAAAGGCAGAGATATCTGAAGGAAATAACAAAAGGTAAATATACTAAAGCAAAAAAGATATATGCAAGGAATCTTTTCTCCGGGCTTATGACTTGTGGAATTTGTCAGGGTAATATTGTTATTGTATCAGGTGGTAAATACGCAAAATACGGATGTTCGAATAACTGGAACAAGGGTTTCTCTGTATGCGAGAATACAGCCAAGATAGATAAAAATAGAATTGAATTAGAAATCTTGCGGGCATTAAAATTAGATTTTAGAAATGATAAATTTATTAATTATCTTTTTAAAAAAGTCAATGCAATTATTAGAGCTAAATTTAAAGAAAATAAAAATGTACTTATGTACCGTGCATTAAAGGATGAACTTAAGAAAATTAATAGGGAAATAGATAATTTCATAAATGCTATAAAGGCAGGCATAATAACGGAAAGCGTTAAGAATCAATTAATATTATCTGAAAAAAGAAAGGAAGAAATTGAGTCAAAATTAGAAAATATTGAAAATGAAAAAAATAATATCCCTCAGATTAAAAAGGAAAATATAGAACATTATTTAGAGAATCTCAATCAAACTTTATCTCTAAATTCTGTTCTTGGAAGAGATTTTCTAAATAAAGTTGTTAGCAAAATTATATTAACGCCGATTGAAAATAAAATAAAGGTTACTATAATCCCAACTTCTGTTTTTTTACAAAAACAACCAATCTACATATTTTTGGATAAATCCCCCAGGATAGATATTAAGCCAAAAAGAAAAAAAGTAGCTTAAAACTAATTATAAAGGCAAATTTGAGAATTTTTAAGTTTTTCTTTGAATTGATTTAGTTTTTTAGCAATTAACTGCATTATTTCGTTAATTTCTTCAAGTTCCTCATCAGTAGGTGTTTTTTCGTAAAGTAAATTATTTAATTTTTCCGATAATTTTTCAATCTTTTTTAGCATCTTAATGAAAATGCTTATATCATTTTTAAGATTTTTATTTTGATTATTTTTACTATTAGGGATGATTTTTAATAGAATGTTTATATCAATTTCATTCATTATTTTTGTTTTTTCTCTCATGCTTTCAACTGTTCCAAAATTTAAATACAATTGATGATATTGGATAAATCTGCTTGGTTCAAAAAATTTCCCTAATTGTTTAGAAATTTCTCTTGAGAGTCTTTTTATAACTGAATCGTCGGAAGAGTATTCTTTTAATAGCTGATCTACATTTTTTCCAATTTCAAAAGCTAAAAAAATCTGTTCTTGCTCATAATCGTTCATTTTTTTAATTAAATAGACACATTCCCTTAAAACTTCCTGATAAATGTTCTCATTCTTTTTTTCTTTTGTTGACATATCAAACCTCCTATTGCTTTAGAATTATTAAGTTTGTTTCATTTTTTTTTAATAAATCTAAATTGCAATCGTTATTTAATATGATTTCTATTTCAAAAGTTCTACTCGTATAAGGTTGCAAACGGGTTCCCGTTTGCAACCTTATACGAGTATCTTTTTTTGCCACAAGTTTTAAAATAGAATCTATTATTCTTTCAGAATTTTCAATGATTTTTATTTTTATAGATGAATCATCATTTTTTTTAATAAAAATTTGAGATACTATCTCTGAAAGTGCTTCCATGGTATTTTCAGGATTTATCAATTTATTAATAAGTTCATTAAAAATTGCTTTGATATCATTAACTGTTAAAAATTGCCTAATATCTGGTTTTGAACCAACTTTTAATAATGTAAGCCTATTTTCCAAATCCTTCTTCTTTTTTTCTGATTCTTTTAGTTCCTGTTTAAGCGATTCGCTTATGAAGCCACTTTTAATTGCCTTTATCATGTTTTCAATTTCATCATTTATTTTCATCAATTTTTGCTCTATTTCAGATATATCTGACTCAAAAATGGTTCCTAAATAATTTTCAAAATTTTTATAAATTTCTTCAGCAAGATTTAAAATTGAATCATCATTAGCTAATTCTTTAATCAATGCATAAATGATTAATTCTTCCAATAGTGTCTTTTTTATTCTGATAGAGTTTTTGCAACATGAAGAACCCTTATTCCAGTTGTTTGAGCATCCATACTTAGCATATTTTCCTCCGCTAACAATGCTAAATGTTCCCCCACATTCTTCGCATTTTGCATATGGAGTCAAAAGGTGTGTTGAATATTGTTTTTTGATTTCAACAAATCTTCTCGTATTCTCAAATTTATTACTTCTTGATTGAACCTTTTCCAATAGTTGATCTGATATTAACCTTAAATTATCATCTATTCGGCTCTTCCACTCCTCAAATTTATTTATTATTCTTTTCCTTTTACCAGTTGCAGAGTCTCTTTGTGTTTTGGTTTTGTTCCAAAGTAATTTCCCTATATATAATTCATTTTGTAAAATTCTTATGATTGTTGAAACTCTCCAGTAATCGCCACGAGGAGGTCTCGGTTTGCCTGTCTCCTTAAGTTCTTTATTCAATAAATTAGCGATTCTTCTTGCACTGTAACCTTCCTCTCCAAAAAGTTTGAAAATTCTTTTTACAGTCTCAGCTTCCTCGGGAAAAATTTCTAAGATATATCCCTCTGCAATGGGATTACCATAAATATCCATTTTGCCACTGTAAACTGGTTTTGACTTATATCCGTAATGTCTACCGCCGGCACTGAAACCTTTAATAAATTGTCCTTCTAAACCTCTGTGAGTTCTCTTCGCAGTTTCCTTTACGCTCATATTATCGATTAGTGCGTGAAAGGTGAGAAATTCTTCCGAAAACTCTTGCATAGTATTTATTCCTTGGTTGACGAAAAAAATTTCAACATTTTTTAATTTGAATGTATGATATATTTTCAATGCATCATTTATATTTCGTGACAAACGGGATGTTTCATCAACAAGTAAGTATCTAAAAGGAGCCTTTCCTGTTGAAATTAACTCACAAAGTTCATTAAATTGTTCTCTTTTTTGCGTGCTAAGACCGCTTTGAGCTTTATCAAAATATATATGCTCTTCAAGAATTTGCCATCCATTTTTAAATGCAAATTCTCTGCACTTTCTTATTTGATCTTCAATGCTTGTTTCCTTCTGATTTTCTGAACTATATCTTGCGTATATGGCACATTTTATATTCATAACTAAATCTAAAAATTTTTTGGCTTGAAAATATACAGTTTCGAATCGAACCGATTCGAAAATTGACCTTATGTGCTAAAATATTGACTTTATAAAAATTATTATTTATAATCTTCCCATGAATTATATCGAAAGATACGGATGGGATAAATATAAAGAAGAAGGATTAGCAGAATTAAAAAGAATTAGAGATTCTAATTTTTTAAAGGGTAAGGAAAAATTTAAAGATTTATTAAATCGTTACATAGAACTATATAAAAATGATGCTGACATTAAAAAGCAAGTAACTGGTAAAAATTTATACCCTGAGTTAAGTAAAGGATACTATAAAAGCTCTTGTGATAAAGCATATAGTACTATAAAAAAAATGAGAGAACTTTTAGATGAATTTTATAAAAATGAGGAAGGGAAACAATCTCAATATAGAATATTTTTTGTATCAAAAAAAAGAGATTACAGAATAGGTATAGAAAAGAACAAAATTGATGAATATACAACAACTGAAAAAATTCAAAGTGTTAAGCCTCATTCATCATTGGTCAATTCAATAAAGATAAATACGAATGTAATTTCAGAAAAAATTCTAAATTTTATTTCAAATTTCTATTTTATTACCATTGAAGCATTATTTAACTCAAAAAAATTAGCACTTAGAGTTATGCCAAAGGAAAATTTTGGAAATAATATTTATAAGATTACAATTGAAGGAATAAAATTAATTATATATTTTCTAATTTTTTGGTATTTTATTGTTTTATTTACAAAACATCTTTTAAAAATTCTTGAACTTCAACTACTAAGCAAATATCAAATTCTTTTCTATTCAAAATATTTTGAAATAAAATACAAACAACTTGAATTGCTTCTATCATCATTTGAGATATTTCCTGTAATTGCTAGATTTTTTATATTAGCAATACTTATTCCATTCGGTGTTTATAGCGCTTATAGTGCAATTATAAAAACTAAAAAATTTTCTTTCAATTTTTTACTTCCTGTAGCTGCTTTTCAATTCTATTTTTTATGGAGATGGATACTTGTTTTTGCATTTTTATTTTGGTTAGCAATTGAATCAGGATTATGGAATATGAACATTGTATTATCAATTGGGACAATGGTTGCTTTTATTTGGTATCTAATAATGCATTTCAAAGGTCTTTGCACACTTTACAATCTTACATGGAAAAAAGGAATTTCACCATTTATATTAAATTTAATCATATCATTTTTCTTACTTTCTTTTATATAATTTTCGGATAGAAATCGGATAGAAATTTTGGAATAAAAGTTATTGATTTTTAAGGATTTTTATAGTGGAGGCGGCGGGATTACATTGAAGCGGAATATGAGGACTGCAAATTCGATGACTTCAGTGGGGTAAAAAGGCAGGATAATATAGCCTAGAATCTGGTAGTGGATAGAGAGCTTGGCAACAGCAACACCTGGCTCAACATGATCCGCTATGAGACCACCATAGAGAAGCAAATCTATAAAGCCCTCCACGAGTTGCTCAGGCTCCAGAGTGCAAGGAAAGGTGAAAGACCACCTCTCCCGATTGCCGTTGATGTAGATGTTTCAACCGAGTCCTGATTTGGCTTTGTTTGGCAAAAAAGATGCAAATATGTTGCATATCAGGTTTAGCAAAGAGAGGCTATAAAACGCCTTGTGGATAAAGGCTTTACGCTGAGCAGAGGATGCTTAGAAGGGATATTTTAGGCTAATGATTTAGGAAATTTTTTTGAGGTTTTTTTGAGGAGAATAGGTCTTAATGGGCAGGTGGTCTTGGTCAAAGGGAATTCCCCTTGACTTTTTGAGGCTGTATTCATATAATTATAGCGATATGGCTAAACCGAGACCCCTCTGTCTAAGGCTGAAAGTAAAGCGAATATGAGCAAGACAACCATCGAACTTACCGAGGAGCACTATTTTTTTCTGAAGGAGAAAGCCCTGGAGCTACAGAAGCAGAAACAGAAAGCCTCAATTGTGTCCATTATCCGGGACCTGATTGAGAAGGACAGACAGAAGTGGAACCAGCGCAAGGTACCAAAGGAAAACAAATCATGATAATTGGGAAGGCTTAACAATGCAACTCGAATACGCACAAATTGTTACCTCTAAACCTGTTCAGAGTTTTTTCTTGAGATTTTATTTGTCTGATTTTCCTATGCAGAGTCTCATAATCATTAGTCCTTTTGTTGGTACTCTTGAAGGGAGCAGAGTGACTTTAGACAATATCTGCAGGAAAGCAGTTGAAAAACGTATTTTTACCTATGTTATTACCCGCGCTCCAGAAGATGAGTATCATCAACAGGCAATTGATACCCTTATGAGGTGTGACCTAGTCGAATTACGTTTCAACGAATCTCTACACGCCAAACTTTATGTTTGCCTATGTCAAGATGAATCTCAAAGCTTCGCACTCCTTGGTTCAGCGAACTTGACTTGGAACTCCATAGAGAAAAATATTGAGATCGCTATGATGATTTATGGCCGAGGATACGGTAAGGAAATTTTGAGGGAGCTTTCACGATGGGGACTTGAAAGACTGAGAATCCTCAATGATACGAAACTTGTTAAAAAAATAAAATTTCAAAGGAGGTAATGTCATGGACTTTAAAGAATGGTTCTGTTTGAATGGGCGAGAGAGTTTCACGATCGATCCCAAGGTAAATCCTGATGATGTAAGATTTTATTTTGGCAGGGAGGAGATTAAGAATCGGATAAAGGCACAATTGAGGCGCTCTTTTGTGGAGCCGGGAGTGCCTAAAATGGTTATATACGGTTCTTTTGGTTCTGGTAAAACTCACAGACCCTTTTTCATTTAGAGCATTACCTCCAGAATGAGTGTCCAAAGGCATGCCGTCATACCCCCAGAATCCTTCATCTTGACCTTGAAATGCATAGCAGATCTGACCATAAAAGTTGGCATCTCCAATTGGTGGAAACATTAGGGAAATCTACTGTTTCCGCTTGGATAGATCGGCTATTCAGTCGCACGCAGAACTTGGATACGGAGCTCAGACGTATCTTTGGAAACGTCAACATAGCGGAAGCGGCGAAGAACCTAAGAGCTGGTGGAGATATTGGACTTCTTGCCTGGCGATGGTTTTGTGGATATGAATTAAAAGCTAACGAACTGGAACGCCTTAATGTTACTAGGTCTCTCGGTGATCTCGGCGCAGGAGACATGGTTAATGCCTTAGTGGGCATTGGTCGATTGGCGGAGAGAAATGAAGAAAAACTTATCTTCCTCATGGATGAAGCAGAGCAATTTAAAAATGTGAAAACAGGCGACGCAACTGAATCTCTCCATACATATTTAAGGAAACTGGCAGAACCTTCAAATTCTTCTGTGGGCTTTATCATCGCTTCATACGCTCTAACGCTTGATGACATGGCAGAACTTCTAGTCAGGGCGGATGTCCGTACCCGTATAGGAGAAAATAACTTCGTTGAAATCCCTCCACTTCCTTCTATTAAGGATGTGGAGATATTCTTGAAAGAACTTTTAGCAGAACTGGTTGAACAAAACAAGGCAGAGGAAAAAATTCAAAAAGAATCTCTTGGAGTGAGCCTTGAGACCTATCCGTTTACGGCGGAGGCTTTTGAGATGCTATGCGAGTTTGCTTCAGAGGACCCCACAAAGGCATTACCCAGAAATCTCATCAAGGCTGTTAATGAATGTGCTATCTCAGCTTGGGACGAGAGAAAACCTATCATTGAACCGAATATTGTGAATGAGATCGCTCCTCTCATATTTGGGTAATTGCCATGAAGAAGTTTACGGTAAAACCCCGAATAAGCCATGGTCGGCGCATCCTAATCGGGAATCACGATGAAAGTAAGGAGTATGTCTTTCTTGGCAGGCTTGCCGAAGCTGGGCAATTGGTTAGAGTTGATTTTGACCTTTCTATTCCTCATGTGGTTGCTATCTTCGGCAAAAGAGGGTCCGGTAAATCCTACACCCTAGGGAGTTTTCTTGAAGGGTTGTGCACGAGAGAAAAAGAGACTACGATATCGGCTATAACTAAAACCCGGGCTGCACTGTTATTCGACACTCTCGGTATCTTTCAGTGGTTAGATGTTCCTCTCTCACCAAATTCTCCTCAGAAACTCCTTCAGGAACAGGCACTCGCCCAAAGGGGATGGGATATCCGAAGTGAACCTTTAGATGTGCAGATCTGGGTACCAAGATGCACGGCATCATCGTCCAGACAACATAAGGAGTTCACCATCAACTGTGCTGATTTTACCGCCTCTGACTGGGGCTACCTTTTTGGCGTAGATATTCTTCAGGATCGTATGGGCCAACTTCTCAATGATGCCTATGAAAAAGTGGTAAACGAGGGTTGGTCAGATGGATCCTCTACCTATCCTCCTAAACCACGATATGCTATAGAAGACCTTGTGGAATGTGTCCAAGCTGACACAGAGCTCTTAAATAATTATCACAGCGAAACGAGAAGAGCAGTTCTCCAGCAACTTTCTGTCTACTGGAGAAACCCCCTGTTTCAGCCGAAACGCAAGATTCCAACGGCTTTGAAGTTGTTGCGGCAAAAAGGTGAAGTGTCCGAAGAAGAACTGAAAGCTTATGAGTCCCTTGAAGGAACAGCGTTGAATTCCCTCTTAAAGCCTGGGCAATTAAGTATCTTGCTTCTTCACAAGATGTCTGATGAGTTGCGTTTTGTTCTTATCGTTTCCATAATCCGCAAGATTATGCAGGCACGTATAGAGACTTCTGAAATGGAGAAGAACCTGAAGATTTTACCCAATTTGACAGATGAAGAAAGAAGAACAATCGAAGAGAAAATAAAACAAGGGATTCCCCCTACCTGGATTGTTGCTGATGAGGCTCAAAACTTCTTACCTTCGGAGCGTAAAACCTCCGCAACTGATATCCTCATAAGGCTAGTCAGAGAGGGGAGAAATTTCGGCCTTTCCTTTATGTTGACAACACAGCAGCCTTCTGCCATTGATCAGCGAATCCTTGCCCAGGTGGACACGCTCATCGTGCATAAGCTGACTGTCCAGGGTGACATTGAATACATAAGGCGTAATCTCAAATCAGCCCTGCCGGAGGAAGTTAAATACGGAAACAGCACCCTATCTTTTGATGACCTTCTGAGGACACTCGATGTAGGTCAAGCCATCGTTTCTAATACTGAAGCGGACAGAACCTTTATTCTGGATATTCGGCCTAGGGTAAGCGTTCACGGAGGTTTTGGAGTTTGATGGAATTTATGCGAGTCTTTACCAATCCAAAACGTTGTATGCAACGTCTGGGGTTCCTAAAGCCATTAGTATGGCGGGCATCCCAGTCTTCTACCAATAACCTTTCTACCCTTGGTAAGGAATTTATTGCATCTGTTTCCCAAAAGATTTCTATTATCTTAACACCCCAAATTCAGGAATATATTAGGTCAGCTTCTACTGACTCAATATATAAAAACATCCGGACAAATGCGTCTAAACATATTGAATATAATTCAGATAAGCTACAAGTTCAGATTGAACTCCAAGATTTTTATTTAGCAAGTGCTGATATTCCTTCCAGACGAGGCAGGTTAACCAACGACGATTGGAACAAATACCCTTATTTAGCCCTTAATCTGGGACTTCTGCGAAAAGGTACCTATTCTCTTTTAGTTCGAGGTCAGTCTTTCCTTTCTCTTGTAAATGATGATGAGAAAAAAGCACTTATCAGAGCAGGAATTGTGTCTTTCAGTGAAGGACCAAATCCTTTCCAGTTAACCATACACCAAAGGTTGCTCTTGCTTTTTTCGTTTATTCAAGGAGACGGGGATGTATTGAAGTTGCTCTATAAAAAAATATTAGCCGCTTCAGAACCAATCGCAGATAGAGAGGCTGGCAGCTATCTTCCAGAAACCTACCGAGCTATCGTCAAGGAATATAGACATAAGGCGAGAAGCGGCGATGACCTCTTAAGGATTCAGAGGCTTCTTGATACAGCGGGCAAGATTGAGAGATGGACAAAAACAAAACCGACAGGTAGTAAAGATATTTTAACGCAAAGCATAACTCCCAGACTTGAACCCTTTGTAGACCTTGGTATCCTTTCTAAACCAGACCCTTTTGCATATCGCTATCAGGTAACAGATATTACAAGGACATTCTTTGAGCCACTGATAAACTCGGAAAGTATTGATTACTTCCTTCACCATTCCTTTTTTGAAGCTACAAGTAAAGCCTTCAACCTCAATGCCAAGCACCGAACGGATAGAGAAACAATCTTACCTGCAATTCAAAAAGCCTATATGATTCTCAAGAGTCCCCTTGGCTATGTTCCGATTTTAGAAGTCACTCTACTTGCTGGAATTCATTCTATCATGGAATCGGGATATTATTTTGAAATTTCCGAAGCAACGGATATGCTCAAAGCACTTCAGAAAGAAAGACCAGAACTTGTAAGGTTCAATGTTGATCGATGGGGTGCATTAACCTTTGTGAAATTTAATGGGGACATTACGAAAGTGTTCGGAGGATGACGAAATGCCCATACCACCTATTGAAGATATTCAAACCCCACTCCTGCATTTGATTCATGCTATGGGTGGGGAGGCAAAACCCAGTGAAGTATATGATAAACTTGCTAATTACTTTGGACTCACTGAGGAAGAGCGCGAGGAAATGCTGCCTTCTGGAGATAGAAAGTTTAAAAATCGAGTTCGATGGGCAAGGAATTTTCTTTGTAAGAGTGGATTCCTCGACAAATCCTCTCGTGGGACTTGGAAAATTACAGAAAAAGGCAGAAGGGAA
>Ga0308391_1000707_pt1 | contig 14566 bp, 9 predicted proteins | sample Hotspr20Samplet1_FD_202363 | JGI IMG/M metagenome (GOLD analysis project Ga0308391, IMG submission 202363) | Hot spring phototrophic mat microbial communities from Octopus Spring, Yellowstone National Park, Wyoming, United States - 20050623_t1 ... | reverse complement strand
CTGGAAGAGATTCCCGATCCGACCGGGACGTTCTATCGTTACAGCCTGCCCGCCTCGCTGCTGCGGCGAAGGAGGCCGGAGAGCGTGGCGGCCTGAAGGAGATAGCCGGCCATGGAAGCGACGACGAAGCGCATCACAATCGATCCCGCCACCCGCCTGGAGGGCCATGCCAAGATCGAAATCTTGTTGAACGAAAGCGGCGAGGTGGACCGGGCGTTTTTTCAAATTCCCGAGCTGCGCGGCTTTGAGAAGTTCGCCGAGGGCCGCCCGGCCGAGGATATGCCGCAGATTACTTCGCGCATCTGCGGCGTCTGCCCGACGGCGCACCACATGGCTTCCACCAAGGCGCTGGACAGCCTCTACAAGGTGACGCCGCCGGCGGCGGCGCGCAAGATTCGCGAGCTGGTTTACAGCGCCTTCATGGTCGAGGACCATGCGCTGCACGTCTACTTTCTGGGCGGGCCGGATTTCCTCGTCGGGCCGCAAGCGCCCGCAGCCGAACGAAACGTGCTGGGCGTCATCGCGCGGGTCGGCGTCGAAACCGGCAAGCAGGTGATCGGCATGCGGCGCAAGCTGCGGGAGCTCATCGCCTCGGTCGGCGGCAAGGTCATTCATCCGGTGCTCGGCCTGCCCGGGGGCGTGGCCAAGGCCGTCACCCCGGAACAGCAGAAGTCGTTCCAGCAAACCGCCGCCGAGGCGGTCGACTTTGCGCGCTTCACCCTGGAGGCGTTCGAAAAGCTCGTGCTCGCTCGCAGCGACTATGTCGATCTGATCCTCTCAGACGCCTTCACGCACCGCACCTACTATATGGGCATGGTCGACGCGCGCAACCGGGTGAATTTTTATGACGGCGCGATTCGGGTCGTCTCGCCCGACGGCGCCGAGGTCGCGAAATTCCCGCCGGAGAAATACCTGGACTTTGTCGCGGAGCGAGTCGAGCCGTGGAGCTACGGCAAGATCTGTTACCTCAAGCCGGTCGGCTGGCACGGTTTCGTCGACGGGCCGGAGAGCGGCATCTATTCGGTGGCGCCGCTGGCGCGGCTGAACGCCGCCGACGGCATGGCGACGCCGCTGGCTCAGGCCGCCTACGAGGAGTTCTACCGGCGTTTGGGCGGCAAGCCCGTTCACCACACGCTGGCCAACCACTGGGCGCGAGTGATCGAACTGCTGTACGCGGCCGAGCGGCTTCAGGAACTTTCCGCCGATCCCGAACTCGTCGATCCGAACGTGCGGCGACTGCCGACGGAGACGCCAACCGAAGGCGTCGGCATCGTCGAGGCGCCTCGCGGCACGCTCATTCATCACTATGTGACCGACGCTCGCGGCCTCATCCGGAAGGCGAATCTGATCGTCGCCACGCAGGGCAACGCGGCCCGCATCAATTTGAGCGTCGACAAGGCAGCGAAGGCGTTTGTCCGAAACGGCGCCGTCTCGGAGGGGATCCTAAACCTTGTCGAGATGGCGTTTCGTGCCTACGACCCCTGCCACGGCTGCTCGACGCATTCCTTACCGGACGGCATCCCGCTCGTCGTGCGCTTGCGCGACGCGCGCGGAAACCTGGTCGCGACGCTGCGACGGGGCGCCGACGGACGCCTGCTGCGCGAGCAAGCATGAGCCGGGATGGGGCGCAGGGGGCGTCCCAGGCGCGTGTGCTGTGCCTCGGTAACGAACTGGTCGCCGACGACGCATTCGGTTTTGTCGTAGCGGCGCAGCTCAAGCAGGCGGGGCTCGACGCGGTCTTCAGTCCCGAAGCGGGGCTGAATCTGCTCGAGGCGATGGAGGGCGTCAGGCGCCTGATCGTGGTCGATACCATCCTGACCGGAGCGGCGCCGCCGGGCACCATGCATCTACTCAGTCCGGGGGATTTGCCGACGGCCTCCGGGGCTCCGCTACATTATTTAGGGCTTTTGGAAACGCTGGCCTTGGCGCGCGAGCTGGGCATGGCGGTCCCCTCCGACGTCGTCATTGTCGCCGTCGAGGCGGCCGACTGCACGACTGTCGGCGGCCCGATGACTCCCGCGGTGAAGGCTGCCATTCCAGCCGTCGTGGACTGTGTCCGCCGCCTCCTCGCTTCCTCGGCGCCGGCCGACGCCTAAAGCTCGGCCTCCGGTTGCAGGACGCGGCACGCGGCGCGACAATGAGGGCAAAACGCCATGCGCGAGGTCTTCCCGATCGTCCCCGCTCCGGCAACCACCGTGCTGGTGAGCCTCGCCTTGCTGCTGCCCGTGCTGCTGATCCTGCTGTATCTGGTTCTGGCGCCCAAGCTCGTTCGCTTTGAAGTCTCGCCGGAAGGGCTCCACATTCGCGGCGAACTTTACGGGCGGCGGATTCCCGCCGGGGAGCTGATGCTCGATCAAGCCAGAGCCGTGGACCTGCGCACAGACACCGCCCGCAGGCTGGCGCGCCGGACCAACGGGGTCGGACTGCCCGGCTACCGCTCCGGCTGGTTCCGGTTGGCGAACGGCGAGAAGGCCCTGGTGTTCGTCACCGATCAAAGCCGCGTGGTCTACCTTCCGACACGGCAGGGTTACGCTGTGTTGTTGAGCGTCGAGCGGCCCGAGGAGTTTCTCAACCGCCTGCGCCTGGCAACCTTCCGGGGCTGAGGCCCCGGCGACCAAGACGGATTCGGCGCCGGTCCTCAGTCCGGCTCCGGCACGGGCCGCGGCCGCAGCAGTTTGGGCCGATCCGGAGTCTGGGCCAGATTCCAGCTGAGTTGGTGCACGAAGCGGGAGATCCGCGCCGCTTTCTGATAATCGATCTTCTCCGGCCCGTCATAGAGGGTGTGGTAGTCCGGATGCAGACCGGTATGGACAAACAGCGCGGGCACCCCCCGCTGGAGAAAAGGCCAGTGGTCGCTTCTCCGCAGAAGGTTTGAACGGTTGTTGTCGTAGCGGAATCGTAACTGGAGGTCGAACTCGCGGTTGGCCTCGGCGGCCGCCTGCCTCAGATCGGGGCTGTAGCTCCATCCGAGGAGATTCACCGCGTTGGCGTTGGAGGCGGCCGTCTGGAGGGGAAGCCCCCGGAAGCGCGGGCCTCCGCCCTCGGGCACCTCCTCGCTTCGGCCGATCATGTCCAAGTTGAGGACAGCGACGGTCTTCTCCAGCGGCCACCACGGGTGCTCGGTCCAGGCCCAGGCGCCGAGCAGCGGCCCGCAGCAACGCTCCTCGGAACCCCAGGCGGCGAAGATCACCGTGCGGCGCGGGCGCCGGCCGGCGCGTGCCGCCAGCGCGTACGCCTCGGCGATTTCGAGCAATCCCGCCACGCCGGAAGCGTTGTCGTCGGCGCCCGGGTAGATGCCGCTTGAATCGGCGCCGTTGTGGTCGTAGTGGGCTGAAATCAGAACCGCCTCTTGCCGGAGCGCCTCATCGGCGCCTCGGATAGCCGCGATCACGTTGTGATCTTCCAGGTAGTGGCGCCGCAGCCGAGTTTCGAGCTCCACCTCAACGCCAGGCAGCGCAAAGGCCGCTAAGCCGCCGGGCCGCCGGGCTTCTTCGACGACCTGGGACAAGCTCCGCTCGCCGAGCAACGTCTCCGCCAGAGCGGGTGCGATCGAGGCCACGGGAATCCGGACGCGCCCGGCTTGGGAGGCCAGCGCGTAACGCTTGATGCGAGGCGGGGTCTCCGGCCACTGACTGCGCGCCTGTGAGGGGAAGCGGTTGACGCCCTTCTCATCCTGACCCGGGTCTACGAACAAGACTCCGGCCGCGCCGCGGCGTTGGGCGTTCAAGATCTTGCGAAGCCCGTCGGCATGGGAGGAGGTCACCAGGCCGTCGAAGATGCTCTTGGGATCGTCCGGGTCCGGCTCGCCTTCGAGGATCAAAAGGATCCTGCCGGCGACGGCCTCCCCGGCCAGATCGTTCCAGCCGAGCTCAGGGGCTTCGATGCCGTAGCATGCAAAGGCGACGCCGGCGCGGCTACGGGCGTTGGCCGCAAACAGCGAAGGGACGAACTCGTCCAGCAATTTGCCCTCGCGCTCCCGGCCGCCGGAGAAGACCAGCCTTAAGCGGTTGGGCGCGTCGAGTTCGGCCCACCAGAGCGTAAACGGATGCAAGAGCGCGCCCTCGGGACCCAGGCCCTCGAGCCCGATGCGCCGGAAGCGGGACTCGATAAAACGCGCCGCCAGGGCGGCCTCCGGTGTGCCGGTCAGGCGGCCCCGCAAATGGTCGGAGGCGAGAAAGCGCAGGTCGGCCTCCAGCTCCTCGCGGCGAATCGAGTCGTTGAAGGGGGCCGTCGGCTGACCGGCGGCTGAAGCCGCTGTCAGGACCGCAGAGAGGATCCAGCGGGCTTGCATGGCGGTACGAGATTGCCCATCCTATCACGTCCGGCGCGACCGGCCGGCCCGGCGGCGTCGACGATAGAATCGTCGGTATGGCTCGCATCGTCGGGCTGTTATGGCTTGCCGCCGCTATCGCTTTGGCCCAAAAACAGCCGTTCACCGTGCAAGCGTTGATGGAGGTGAAACGGATCAGCGACCCGCAACTTTCGCCGGACGGCGCAAGCGTCGCCTTCACCGTCGAGACCGTCGATCTGGAGAGGAACCTTCGAGCGAGGAATATCTATCTCGTTCCGGTGCGAGGCGGCGAGCCGCGCCGGATCACCTGGGCCGGCACGGCCAACTACCGGCCGCGCTGGTCACCGGATGGGCGCCGAATCGCGTTCATCTCCAACCGCAGCGGCACTTCGCAGATCTGGATTATGGACGCCGATGGCGGCAACCCGAGACAGGTCACCGATCTGGCCACGGAAGCCGCCGGAGTGCTTTTCTCCCCCGACGGCGACACGCTAATCTTCACAAGCGAAGTCTATCCGGACTGCCCGGACCAGGACTGCAACCGGCGGCGGCTTGAGGCCGAGCGTGCCTCGCCGGTCAAGGCACGGATCTACGAGGGACTCCTGTATCGCCATTGGGACAGTTGGAAGACGGCGCGGCGGAGGCACATTCTGGCCGTATCGCTCGCCGGCGGGCGCGTGCGCGACCTCACGCCCGGCGAGCTCGATGTCCCGCCGTTTTCCTTAGGCGGGCCGGACGACTATGCCATCTCGCCGGACGGCAAGGAACTTTGCTACGTGGCCAAACCGGATCCCAACCCCGCCACGCACACCAACACGGAGCTCTTTATCGTCCCGATCGAGGGCGGCGCCCCGGTGCGCCTGACGCAGGCGCCGGGCGCGGACAATTCGCCCTTGTATTCTCCCGACGGAAACTACCTGGCTTGGCGCAGCCAGATGCGCGCGGGCTACGAAAGCGATCGGTGGCGGCTGATGCTCATGAAGCGGAAGGCGCCTCCTGCCTCGGCGCCGGGTGTCGGGCAGGAGATTCGGCCGGAATGGGACACCGAAATGGTGACCATCATCACCGATGCCCTTGATCGGCCCGTGACCGGCTTCACCTGGGCGCCGGACTCCTCCCGGCTGTTCTTCACCACCGAGGACCGCGGCCGATCGGCGATCCAGATGATCGCGGTCACGGGCGGAGCGGCGCGGGTCGTCGCTTCCGGATCGAGCATGCTCGGCGATCAGCAGCTCACCCGCGACGGCAAGACCATGATCTACACGGCCCAAAGCGGCTCGCGCCCGGTGGAGATCTACGCCGCCAGGTCCACCGGCGGTTCTCCCATCGAGCTTACGAGGATGAATGCGGAGCTCTTGGAGCGCTATCAGCTCACGCCATTCGAGGAGTTCCGGGTGGAGGGCGCGGGCCAAACCCCGGTCTACAGCTTTCTGGTCAAGCCGGCCAACTTCCGGCCGGATCAGCGTTACCCGGCGCTGTTTCTCATCCACGGCGGCCCGCAAAGCGCCTGGACGGAAAGCTGGCATTACCGCTGGAACGCCCAGGTGTTCGCCGGCGCCGGTTATGTCGTTGTGCTGCCGAACCCTCGCGGCTCCACCGGCTACGGCCAGCGTTTTACCGACGAGATCAACGCGGACTGGGGCGGCAAGGTCTACGAGGACATCATGGCGGTGGTCGACCACGTGGCCAGGCTTCCTTACGTCGATCCCGACCGGTTGGCGGCGGCCGGGGGCTCCTTCGGCGGCTACATGGTGAACTGGATGATGGGACACACCCAGCGGTTCCGGGCCTTCGTCTCGCACGCCGGCGTCTTCGACCTGCCGAGCAAAACGCTCGAGACCGAGGAGCTGTGGTTTCCGCTCTGGGAGTTTCAGGGGATGCCGTGGGACAATCCGGAGCTGTACCGGAAGTGGTCGCCGAGCCAGTACGTCAAGGACATGTTCACGCCCACGCTGGTCATTCACGGCGAGCTCGACTTCCGCGTGCCCTACGGGCAGGGGCTGCAACTGTTCACGGCTTTGCAAATGCAGGGCGTGCCGTCCAAACTCCTGCTGTTCCCCGACGAGGGTCATTGGATTTTGAAACCGCGCAACAGCATACTCTGGTACGAAACCTTTTTGGACTGGATTGACCGATGGACGAAAAAGCCCCGTTGAAAGCGAATTCCCGAAGAGAGTTCCTGGCGGCGCTCGGCGGCGTCGCAGCTTGTGGCCTCCGACCCCGGCAAACCTTGCACGTCGTGCCGAACTTCCATCCGGCCGTCATGGGCTGGCTGGCGCCTTACTCCGTCGAACGAAATTACTGTCTGTACTCGTACCTGGATCACCAGGATCATGCCCTTCGGGATGCCGAGTACAGATACGTCTTCTCTGAGATTCCCCATTTGATCACGATGCTCGAGCGCCATCCGGCGCGCGTCACCGAGCTCGAACGGCTGATTGCCGGGGGTAAGGTCGAACTGGTGAACGCCTTCGTCGTGGAGCCGACCGTTAACCTCTCAGGCGGCGAGGCGTTGGTGATGCAAGGTGTATTGGGCCTGGAATGGTACAACCAAGTGATGCGGGTGCGGCCCCGCCATGCCTGGATGATCGACATCTGCGGCTGGCACGAACAGATGGCGCAGATCGTCAACGGCTTGGGCCTGGAGACGTTCGTCTATTGCCGGTACAATCCGACCTCTCCGCCGGACGCCACGGCGCAGGTGGCCGATCCGATGGAATCCCTCCATTGGATCGAATCGCCCGACGGCAGCCGGACGTTGGCCGTCAACCCGGGCCACTACTCCGAGGCCCTTCGCGATGTGATGCTGGCCAAAGAGGCCTTGCCGCGCGAGGAGGTGCTCAAGCAGGTCGGCGCGTTGGTCGAGCGGCAGCAGGCTCGCTTCCCCAAGGGTGCCCCTCTGGTGGCCTTCGCCGGGCAAGCCGACTATTCCCTGCCCTTCCTTTACAGGAAATACCCGCAGGAGCTTCTGAAAATCTGGCAAGAGAGTCGGCCGAGGGTGGCCCTGCGTTTCTCCACATTCTCTCAGTGGTACGACGAATTCCGCCGGCGCGACTACTCGCTCAAGACCGTGCGCAGCGGCTCCCGCATTTACGGATGGACTGCCTTCTGGGTTAGCGCGCCGCCGATGAAGCAGCGGTTCCGGCGCGCCGAGCACCGGCTGGCGGCTGCGGAGGCGCTGGCGGCCGTCACAAGCCTCCGCCGCAACACGGACTATCCCGCCCAAGACCTCTGGAACGCCTGGCTGCTTCTGACTCTGTTGATGGACCGCAACTCACTCTGGGGCGCCGCCGTACACGCGGTCTGGGAACACCCGAAAAGTTGGGACATTCGGGACCGCTTCGACACGCTCGAGCAGATCGCCGAGCGGGCGGTGAGTTCGGCGTTCGCGAGCACGGAGCGGGCCGAAACGCTGGCCGTGTTCAACCCAGTGAACTGGAATCGCCTCGCCCCCGCCGAGCTTCGACTTCCGCCGGGACGGATCCCGGCCGAGGGCGCCGCCCAGCTCCTCGAGGATGGTCAAACGGCGCTGGTTGAGCTAGCCGCTTCCCCGCTGGCCTTGACGAGCTTGGCCCTCAAGCCCGGCGCACCCGCCCCGTCACAGGCCGCCTCGCTGCCCGCGGCCATCGAGACCGACTTTTACACCGCCCGCATCGACCCGAAGACCGGGGCGCTCGTCAGCCTGCGGCTGAAACCGTCCTTGCGCGAAATGCTTGGGGGTCCGGCAAACGAAGTGGTCGCCGAGCAGCGCGGCGAGAAGCATGCCAAACAGGTTTTCGGCCACGAGATTCCGCGCCGGCCGGATCGGGTCCCGGTGCGGCGCGCCTCGGAGGCGCCCAACCGCATACGCGTCTGGACGGGTCCACTCGCCACCATTGTGGAAAGCGTCTGCCCGTTTCTCGGCGGCACGCTTCGCCGGCTTACGCGTTTCCATAGTCGGACGCCGCGGATCGATTTCATCACCGAGATCACAAATCTCCCCGACGGCATCATCGCCAGCGCCCTGTTTCCGTTCGCCGGAAGCGTCACCGAGGTGCGCCGCGCCATCCCGTACGGCTTCTCGCACGGCGCCTGGCCGCAGCCCACCGAGGCGCTTCCTGGGCAGAATCGCGGCATCGTGCCGGTGATCCGGTGGTCTCATTACACGTTCGCCGAGGGCGGCGGACTGGCGCTCTTCGACCGCGGGGTCACGGGCCGCGAACTCGACGAGAACACGGCCGTGGTCCTGCTCCACAACACCTTTCGGACCTACTATTGGGACACGAACTGCCGTTGGACGACCGGCGACGGACTGCATCGCTTCGAATATGCGCTTCTGGCGCATGAGGGCGACTGGCGCCAGGCGCGCGTACCGCAGATGGCTTTCGAGTACAACAGTCCGTTGCTTGCAGCGCCGGGCCGCTGGCCCGCCGAACTGGAGGGCCCTGCGGTCGAGACCTCGCAGAACCTCATTGTCGAGGCTTTGCGCCGCGTCGAGGACGAGATCGAGATTCGCGCTGTCGAGGCCTTCGGAGAGCCTGGCGAGGCCTGGATGCGCGTCCGGCTGCCGCATAGCGAGGCCGTCTGGAGCAACCTGACGGGCGAGCAGCGCAGGCCGGCGGAGGCAACCAGCGCAGGCGAGGCGCGCGAATACCGCTCCGCCGTCCGGCCGCAACAGATCCTCACGCTGCGTCTGCGGACGACTCGGAGCGTAGGACCTGTGGCGGCCCTGCGGACCTTCGACCCGATCATCCCGCCCAACAAGCGCGCCGCGACGCGCGGCTTCGACCGCCCTGATCTCAAGGGCCACCCACCGCGCGACCGCGGCGAATACTGAGCCGGGCGAGCCAAAGCAAGGAGGTAGGCACAATGTCATTGAATGGGCGCACGGTGATCGTAACCGGCGCCGGCTCCGGCATCGGCCGCGGCATCGCCGAGCTCTTGGCGGCCGACGAGGCTCGGGTGGCCATCGCGGAGATCAACGAAACCAACGGCGCGGCCGTCGCCGACGAGATCCGCCGGAAAGGGGGCGTGGCCGAGTTCATCCCCACCGACGTCGCCTCCGAGGCAAGCGTCGGCTCGATGGTCGCCGAGGTGGCGGCTCGCTTCGGCTCGATCTACGGGCTGGTGAACAACGCGGGCATCCCCGGCTCCCAAGTCGAGGCTGACCGGATGTCCAGTGAGGAATGGGACCGGGTCCTCGGGGTCAACCTCCGCGGGGCGTTTCTCTGCGCCCGCGCGGTCATTCCCCACATGCGGCGCTTCGGCAAAGGAAGCATCGTCAACATCGCCTCCGTCCATGCGCAGTTCTCCTTCGCCGGCTGGGCGCACTACGACGCGAGCAAGGGCGGTCTGGCGTCGCTCACCCGGACGCTGGCGCTCGAAAACGGCCCGTACGGCATCCGGGTCAACACCATTTCGCCCGGTTACATCGACACGCCCCTATGGGACGCCTGGCTTGCCAGGCAACCCGATGCGGCGGAGATCGAAGCGGCGACGCGCTCCTGGCACCCCTTGCGGCGCCGGGGCACACCGGCCGACATTGCCAAGGCGGCGCGCTTTCTTCTGTCGGATGATGCCGAGTGGATCACGGGAATCAATCTGGTGGTCGACGGCGGTCTCAGCGTTCGTTACTTCGGGCGGTGACCGCCGCGGGCGGCTCAGCTAGAATAACCGCTTGCAGCGGCGGAGCGCCTTTCGCAATTACGTCGAATATGCTCTGGCCCGGCTGATCCTGGCGAGCCTGGCGTGGACGCCGCTCGGCGTTGCCCGCCGCCTGGCCGGTTTCTATGCGGCGTTGCTCGACCGGGCCGTGCCGCGCTTGCGCCGCATCGCCCTCCGGAACCTCGAGCTCGCTTTTGCCGAGCTCACGGCGGCCGAACGAAACCGGATCATCGACGGCGTCTTTGCCTCCATCGGCCGGTTGCTCGTCGCCCTGGCGCGCTTTCCCCGCCTGAACCGCAACAACATCGGCCGCTGGATCCGTTACGAAGGCTTCGAGCATTTCGAAGAGGGACTGCGCCGCGGCAAGGGCGTGCTGTTCGCCACGGCGCACTTGGGCAACTGGGAGCTCAGTGCATTCGCCCACGGGTTGATGGCCGCACCGATGCATATCGTCGTCCGGCCGCTCGACAACCCGAAGCTCGACGCGCTGCTCGAGCGCCTGCGCACGCTCGCGGGCAATCGAGTCATCGCCAAGAAGGATTTCGCCCGGGGGATCCTCCGCGCGCTGGCCAACAACGAAGCCGTCGGCATCCTCATCGATCAGAACACGAGCCTCGAAGAAGGCGCCTTCGTCGACTTCTTCGGCCTGCCGGCCTGCTCGAACCTCGGTTTCGCCAAGATCGCTGCACGCAGCCAGGCGACGGTCATCCCGGGTTTTGCCCTGTGGAACGAGGACGAAGGTCGCTACGTGTTGCGTTTCTACCCCCCGGTGGCGATGAGCGGCGACCCGGTGGCTGACACGCAGCGCTTGCAAAAGATCGTCGAGCAGATCATCCGCGCCTACCCGGACCAGTGGCTGTGGATCCACCGCCGCTGGAGAACGCGGCCGCCGGGCGAAGCCCCCCTTTACGAATAGTTCCGCCGGCTTTTGTCAAAATGAAACTGGCTTGTAACTTTTCTCTGACACCCGTCGGATACACTCGGGAATCGAACAGCGTAAAGTTTCGGTACGGCGGCACGAACTTTGCCGAAGGGGAGGTAGTTAGGAATGCGATTCCGAACGATTTTGCTTTTCTGTTCTCTTGTAAGCAGTCTGAGCCTGGTTGCCCAGACCGACGCCAACAAGGGACAGATCAGCGGCACTGTCTACGACGCGGCCCAGGCGGTCATTCCCGGCGCCAGGGTTGTCGTCCAGCGCGCGGAGACTGGCTTCCGGCGCGAGGTCCTCACGAACTCCGTGGGCCAGTACCGCGTGGTTCTCCTCGATCCCGGCACCTACACGGTCTCGGCGGAGAAGACCGGGTTCGCGCCGAAAACCGCGGAGGGCATCAGGGTTACGGTCGGCGCCAGCGTGGGCGTCGATTTCGTGCTCGAAGTGGAGGCCACCGCTCAAACCGTCGAAGTTACGACCTCAGCGGTGAACATCACGCTGCCGGCGCCTGCCGCGACGCTCGGTTTGCAAGCGATCACGAATCTGCCTATCAACGGCCGGCGCTTTCAGGATTTTGCCGTTCTGACGCCCACGGTGCAAGTGGACCCGCAGCGCGGGCAGCTCTCCTTTGTGGGCCAGCGGGGCATCAACTCCAACGTCATGCTCGATGGGGCCGACTACAACCAGCCCTTCTTCGGCGGCATCCGCGGGGGAGAGCGCTCGAACTTCATCTTCACCGTACCGCAGAGCGCCATCCAGGAGTTCCAAGTGGTGACTTCCGGCTACTCGGCCGAGTACGGTCGTTCGACCGGCGGGGTGCTGAACGCCATCACGCGTTCCGGGACGAACGACTGGCGGGGCGAGGCCTTCTACCAGTTGCGGCATAAGGAGATGGGACTTAAGGATCCGATTCAGCGGATCGCCTCGCTCGAGACGCAACATCAGGGGGGCGCCAGCCTGGGCGGACCGATCCGCCGAGACCGGCTATTCGTCTTCGGCGCGCTCGAGCGCCAGGACGCCGCGACGCCGCGGCGGGTCTTCTTCGCCCAGCTCCAGGGCCGCACGCCGAATGAAAACACCCGTGAGGCCTTCGAGTTCTTCCGTAGCGAGGAAAAGCCGTTCATCCAGACGAACGACGCCTGGGCGTACACCGTGCGGGGCGACTACCAGACGGAGGCAGGTCACCGGCTGACGCTGCGCTATAACGGCTCGAGCAACGTCGCCGAAAACGCCGTTTCCGTCGGCGGGGCTCTGAGCCCCTTCACCAACCGCACCATCAGCAATGACGGCACAGAAAAGGACCGCACTCACACCGGCACGGCCCAGTACACGCATCTGTTTTCTCCGACCGTGCTGAACGACCTGCGTTTCTCCGGCACGTACGAACAGCGCCCGCGGCTGTCGAACTCGAGCTTGCCGCAGGTGAGCACCGTGATTGGGATCTTCGGCGCCAGAAACTTTCTGCCCACGACACAGGATGATCGACGGCTCCAGATCGCCGATGCGCTCTCGATCACCCGAGGCCGGCACACGGTCAAGGTCGGCCTGGATTACAACCACGTCACCACCGCCCAGGTATTCGGCTTCAATCAGTTCGGCTCGTTCAGTCTCTCCGGCTCCAACGTCGACCAGCATCTGGAGATCCTTTCGGTGGGCGGAGCAATCCCGAACCGTTTCGACGACCGCTCGGTGACTTACAGCCGGCAGCTTGGCAATCTCCTGGCGGCGTTCGACATGCACCAGTTGGCGCTCTATGCGCAGGACAGCTGGCAGATTCGAGGCCGGCTGACGCTCGAGCTTGGCCTGCGTTGGGAAGGCCAGTTCAACCCGAGGCCGGAGGCCAACAACGACGAGCTGGTTCGCCTGGTACGCGGCTTCCGCTTCCCCAACGGCTTGACGCTCGATCCGACCCTCATTCCGGACAGCAAGGACCAGTGGATGCCGCGGCTCGGTTTCGCCTGGCGGCCGTTCGGCGGCCTGCGCACCGTCGTCCGCGGCTACACCGGCTTCTTCTACGCGTCGACCCCCATGCTGGTGATGGCGGGCCCGACGAACAATTTCCGCCTGCCACCTGCCGACGTCTCCATCTCGCTTACGGCGACGGCGACTCAAACCGTCTACCAGCAACTGCTCGCCGTCGGAGTGGATCTCAACCGGAGCCCGTTAAGCAATCTGCCCGTCATCCCCGTCGAGACCGTCCAGCGCGCCGCTTCGCTCGCGCTCGGCGGCCAGACGCGCAGCCCGTTTGCCGGCGCCAATCTCATCGCGATGGCGCCGGACTTCCGCAACCCGCGGGCCTTGCAAGCCGGTATCGGCTTTGAAACCGAGTTTGCGCGCAACTTCACCGGCGGCGTCCAGTTTCATTACGTCAACTCTGTTAACCTGCTGCGCAATCACGACTACAACCTGCCGGCGCCGATCATCCGGCCGCCAGACGCCACGCGCCGGCCCTTCTATGGGCTTCGCAGCGGCAACACGCGTCCTATCCCCACGCTCGGCTCGCTTTGGGTGCGAGCCTCCTCGGCGCGCTCCATGTTCCGCGGGGTGAGCTTCAACACCCAATATCGAAGGAGCACGTTCCAGTTCGGGGCGTCCTACACCTTGTCGGAGACATTCTCGGACGACGACAGCGAGAGGGACGCCACGGGCGTCAATGCGGCGGATCTGTTCAACCTGCGCTTGGACTACGGTTACTCGCGACTCGACGTCCGCCATCGCTTTACCGGCTACTTCCTCTACGACCTGCCGCTCGGCCTCCAGGCCTCCGGAACGCTGACGGCGCGCAGCGGTTTGCCGGTGAACGCGCTCACCGGCACCGACACCAACGAGGACCTGGCCTCGAACGACCGGCCCTTTACCGCTCCCGGCGTCGTCATGCCGCGGAACTCCTTCCGCAACCGGGGCGTGGTGACCAACGACTTCCGGATCCTGAAAAACTTCGGCCTCGGCGAGCAGAGACGGTTGCAGTTCTCCGTCGAATTCTTCAACCTGCTGAATCTGGACAACGTGGTCTACTCAGGCGTCAACGGGGGCATCTTCGGCGGCATCTACGGCCCTGGGCTGAATCCCGACGGCAGTCCGGCTCCGGTCGATCCCCGCTTCCGGCGGCTGAAGCTGGCCGACGGCACCTACGACCGCAACAACATGCAGGTCGGCACGCCGCTCCAGGTCCAGTTTGGGCTGCGGTTCTTCTTCTGAGCGCGGCGGCTGGCGTTCAGCGGAGCACCTTCGTTCTCTTGACCCAGTCGATGACGGCTTCGCGGACGTCCGGTCCCTGGCGGTCAAGTTGGGCGCCGGCGCGGCCCCATTGCTCGGCGACGAAATTGTTGGTGGCCAGCACATAGCGCCTTTCCGGGTCGACGGAGCGGCCCCGTCGCGCCTCGGCCGGGATCTCGCTGCCTTTGAGTGAGCCGTACACGATCACGTTGTCGAAGGGCATGATATTCCAGATGTGGCGCACCAGCACGGTGCCTTTTGCCAGCCCGTCTCGCACTCCCCCCAGGTTCATGTACGCCAGGTCGGCTCCAGTGGCCTCCATCATCGCCGTCTCGATCAGCGCCGCGAGCTCGCGGCGATCGAAGGTGCGTTCGGCGACGCCGATCGGCACGTCGACGAGCGTCCGCACCTTGGCCTCCCAGGCCTCGACGAGCTCGGCGACGTCGGCTGCGGCAGGATACTCCGTCGACGAGATCCTGATCCGC
>Ga0308391_1000700_pt1 | contig 14620 bp, 18 predicted proteins | sample Hotspr20Samplet1_FD_202363 | JGI IMG/M metagenome (GOLD analysis project Ga0308391, IMG submission 202363) | Hot spring phototrophic mat microbial communities from Octopus Spring, Yellowstone National Park, Wyoming, United States - 20050623_t1 ... | reverse complement strand
TAGAACTTAACTTCCAGGACGAAATCCTGAATCCCGCGAGTCTTGGTCATGTGTTTATCATGCTACAACGGGCAAGGGGCGCGGCGCACTCGCTCTCGGCGTCACGCCGACCGGCTGAAGTGCAGCACCAGCCGGAGGCCGCCCTCGGCGTCAGCTTCAAGATCCACGACCTTATAGATGGAGCCGTCCACGGCAACCTCATCGCCCCGTGCGGGCGGCTCAACGAAGGCCGCCGCTCTGACGAACAGCAACGCGTAGACGCCCGGCGCCGCATTCTCCGGCCGAGCCCCGCTGTCCACAATGCCCGTAACCGTGAACGGATCGCCCGCCGCCGGTGTGTAGGTGATCTCGCAGCCGAAAGCGCGCAGGCAGGCCTCGTCCAGGCGACCGACCGAATCGGCGAACGCCATCAGGAGAGGAACGCGCCGTTCAGCCGGACGCGGCCCGTAGCGTCGCCGTCCGCGGCCGCCTTGACCGCAACGCCGATCAGTTTATTGCCGGTCGAGGTCTTGGTCGCGCGCTTGTTGGTGTTGTCCCAGTAGACGAGATCACCGGCCGACCATGCCGTGCCGGCGCCGGTCTCGCGCGCGAGGTCGAAGACGCCCTCCACCTGGAACTCCCCCTCGGCTCCGCTCGCCACGTCGGCCGCAGCCACGCCGAAGATCGAGCCGACTAGCGCCCCGCCGCCCGAGCTGACGGCATAGGGCGCCGTCAGCGTCAGAGTGTTTCCCGCTTGCACGTAGTTCTTCACGTCGTTCCTCCTTAGGCGCCCGCGTTCTTCTGCATCCCGCGCCAGTCGATCGCCTTGGCGCCGAAGTCCAGCCGCGCCTTGATCTCAACGCCGTCCACTTCAAAGCCCTGGCGCGTCTCGATGTACACGCCGTCCTGTCCTTCGAGATAGGCGTATTCGATGGTGTCGATCTGATCGGGCGAGGCGAACAGGTACCACGCCGTCGTGCTCGCCGCGTCCAGGCGCGGCTCGGCCAACGGCGTGAGCGCCCGGATGTATTCGGGCACCACGTTGGTCGTCTGCGCCGGCGCCAGGTTCGCCGCCACAAGCTGAAAAGCGGTGAGCTGCAACGCCACCGGCACGGCCAGATACCGCGCCTGGACGTTCAGCGTGGTGGCGCCGTCCAGGCCCTTCTGTTTGGCCATGGCGGCCATGCCCGCGCCCAAGCCCGTCAAGCCCAAGGCGCTGCCTGAACCGGTGTTGAGGTTCGCGTGGTTGGCGTGGAACAGGGCCACGCCGTCGCCCATCGCGGGATTCGAAGTGATGATGCCCCAGACCGTGTCGCTCTCGAGCGTGGCCGCCGCTACGCCGAAGCCTGCCGGGATGCGCGTGAAGGCGCCCAGATCGTCATTGATGATCACCTGGCGGGTGATCCCCACGATCCGCCCGTAGGTCGCCAGCTTGTAGGTCTCCTTCGACTCGGCGATCGAGCCATAGGTGAACTCGCCCTTCTCGTTGACCTTCTGGAGCGCCGGCGATTCGCCGAGCTGAAGCGCGTTGATGTTCTTGAAGTCGGCCGCCGTGCGCCGCCGCGAGAAGGGCAAGAACGTTCGCGGGTACGCCTCGTAAGCCTGGCGCAGGGTCTTGTTGGCCACGTCCGCCAGGATGTAGGGGAAGTCCGAGGTCGCGAGCGCCAGCTTGGCGATCTCGTTGCGGCTCAGGCGCCGAGTGCGGGTGCCCGCGGCCTCCAGGCACTCCCGCCCCAGGTCAAGCAGCGTCATGCCAAGCCAGTCCCGCCCCAAGTCCTCCTTGAGCGGGAACAGCTTCGGGTCATAGCGGTGAAGCAGCGAGGCCGCGATCCCGGCGCGCCGCATGTCCGCCTCGTCGCGGGTGACCACGGCGGTGGCGCTGCGGATGGGCGTCTCTTCGCTGCGCCGCGCCAGCTCATCGAGCGCCAGCCGGCGGAACTCCTCGACCGCGGTGCCGCGCTCAATGTGCTCGGCGATGAGCCGGGCGTCGAGCTTGGCCGCTAGTCCGATCTTGTCCAACTCCAGGATGCGGGTCCGCTCAGCCAGCGCCGCGGCCTGCCGCTCCGCATCCACATTCACTTCGTTACGGGCTTCTCCGCCCGTCTCGGTGATGGTCTCTTCCATCGTTTGCTCCTGTGGGCCAGTTGCCCGTTCGAACTTGAATCCCGCACCCGGGTCGGCGCCGATCGGCACCAGCGAAACCTCCTCGGGTTCCCAGTCGGTCACCAGGATCTGGCGCAGGGCGGCTCCCTCAGGCGTCACGTCCTTGAGCGCGTGAATGGCCACGCCCATCGAGGCGTTGCGCAGGATGCCGTCCTCGACGTCCCGCCAGATCGGGGTGACATCCTCGCGCTTGGAGAAACGCACGATCGCCTTGCCCGCGCCGCTTTCGATCCAGGCCTTGGCGATCACGCCGATCACGTCGGCCACGGTGTAGTCGCGGTGCGAGTTCAGAAGCGGCGCCGAGCCGCTCGCCAGCCGCTCCAGCCGCACCGCACCCGGCTCCATCGAGAAACGCATCTCGTAAGGACCGCGCGCGTCGTAGCGCCGGACGGCGGCGCCGGTGTACCAAGTGAGCGTCGCCGTGCGTTCGTCATGGTCGGCTGGAGCAAGGGCCTCAAACCGTGCTTCCAGCCGCTCTCTCTTGAGGGTCATTTTGAAGCTCCTTCTGCTGGGTGCCGCTCTGCGTGACCCGCCGCGGGTCGCAATCGAGCACGATGCCTTTCTCATCGAGCAGCCGGTTGATCTCGGCGATCTGTTCAAGCTGCGCATCCGGATCGTAGCCTTGCTCGGCGACGGCCTGGCGCAGGGTCAGCGTGCCCGTGCGGATGCGGTTGAGCGTCGCCAGCGAGTCCTTGTAGGGATCGACGCTGCCGAAGCCCGGCGGCGTCCACTCGGCCTTGAATGGTCCTGGCTGCGAGATCACCCCGGCCGTGAAGGCTACGGCCAAGAAGCGGTCCCATACCGGGATGCAGAACATCGGAATGAAGACGAGCCACCGGAAGGCCTCGATCCCGTTGCGGAAGCTCAGCAAGCCGGCGCGGTAGCTCGAGTAGTTCACCCGCGAGAGGTCCCCGGTCAACTGCTCGTAAGTGAGCTGCAAGCCGGGGGCGATGGTGGCTTGCTTGGCGGCGACGTAATCCCGGTAGCCGGCCACATGGCTCGGCGTCGAGAACGTGATCTCCTCACCCGGCCTGAGGTACTCGATCATGCCCGGCTCGAACGCCTCGATCCGCTTGCCGGTCGCCGGCTCGGTGGCCGCCGGGCCGATGCTGGGACCTTCGGGACCGTGCGGCTGGGTGACGAAGGCCGCAAAGCAGGCCTCGATCTTCTTGCGCACCAGCTCGGCTTCTTCGTACTCATCCAGGTCGCGCAACGTGATGACGACCGGCGCGAGCCACGGCACCCCGCGCACCTGACCGGGCCGATCCTTGCGGTAGACGTGCAGCACCTCGGAGGCCGGCACGCGGGCGCTCGTGAGGCTCCCGCGCAATGACGTCTGCGTCACCTCTCCGGGATGGCTGCCGAACAGCCAGTAGTAGATGCGCCGCCCCACCAGGTCGAACTCGACGCCCTGGATGATGTAGCCCGTCTCGGTCTTCTGCGTCTTCGACTGATCCAGGTAGTCAGGCTCGAGAACCTGCAACTGGACCGGAATCTTGAGGCCATCGCCGTCTCGGCGCTGGCGAAACCGGATCAGGCATTCGCCGCTCTCAAACACCGTTCGTGCGACCGGCGCCTGGATGCCGTAGAAATCGAGCTGGCCGTCCGCATCGCACTCTTCAATCCATTCCGACCATGCGCGATCGATCTCGCGGTTCAGGTTCTGGTCGCCGGTGCGCGCCTGCGCCGTAATCCCGGTCCCGATGGCGTTGCCCACGACCTCCGCCACGGCCCGCGCGGCGTACGGGTTGTTGCGGATAAGATCCCGCGAGCGCTCGCGCAGCTTCGTGAGGGCTTGTGCGATCTCGGCGTTGGCCGAGTTGCCGGTGGTGATCCAGCCGTCGGTGCGCCGGCCCGTCCGAGCGCCCTCGTAGGCCAGGCGCACCAGGTCGGCGGCGCGGCGCGCACGCAACCGGCGCAGGCCTAGCTCCGGCGCCACCCACGCGATAGCTTTGTCGAGCCAGTTCATCCCTTGCTGGTCTGGGCGAAGCTGAAGCGATCCGGCGCCGTGCCCGCTTCGCTTTCAAGCGCATCCTTGATTACGGCGCGTGCCTTGAGAAGGTCGTCCATCGATCGGTAGGTGACCGTGCGGTCGCCGAAGTGGACGGTCAGCTCGCCGCTGGCGATGGCGGCTTCAATCGCATCGAGTTGCTGTTGACTCCAAGCCATTCATTGCCTCCGCCGCTTGAAGTAGAACGTCGCGCGTGCGCCGGCTTCGCGCACTACCGCCACCAGCTCCCAGCCCTGGGCGCCGTAGTCGGCGAGCAGGTCCGGGGATTCGGCCTCGGCGGTCACCACCATGTATTCCCACTCCGGACGGGCCGTTTCCGCCGGCATGCCTCGGATCTTCATCGCTTGAGCCATTCCTTGGTCCGGTCCCCGAGCCAGCGCCGCTCCTGCTGTTGAGCCGGCGCCGCCTGCTGTTGTTCGTTGCGGAGCGCCGCAATCCGGTCGGCTTCGTTATCGAGCGACAGCCCCATCGAGATCAGCGCACGCAGAGCCGCGTAGGCGTACACCCGCGCGTCGAGCGCTTCGTGGCGCACGCCGGGCTTCGGCCGCCATTCGCGCTTGGGCTGCCCGCGGCTGTAAGTGGTCACCAGCACCTCGCCCAACAGCTGCTCGAAGTAGTTCTGCTCGCGATCCACCGGGAAGTGCGCATAGCCTGGCGTGCCCGGCGTCGGGTTGCGCAATCGGCCGATCAGAGTCTCCTTGGCCGTGTCGGTCCCGACCAGCCAAGGCCGCTCGCCCCGGATGTTCTTCGCCGTCGGCTTCCTCTGCCAGACCGGCTGCGTTCCGCCTACACCCTTTACCGCAAACACGCGCCGGTGGTAGCGCGTCCGGCAGAACTCGTACACCGCCTGCGACTCGTAGGAGGAGTCAATTGCGCACGCCGCTACCGGGAGCGACACGCCGGCCTCATGGAGCCAGCGCCGCTCCAGATACGAATCGAGTTCCTGCCAAAGGGCCGCTCCGGTCGGATCACCCGGCAGCACGCGGTACTCGATGGACCATGACTCCTCGCCGCGCCCCCAACCGACCAGTTCGAGCTCGAGGCGGTCCTTCTGCACGTCGACGCCCGCTGTGAGTACCGCCGCGCCGAACGGCGCCGGCGCCCGGTAGTGCTCCCGCCGGGCCATCATCGTGGCGATATCCACGCTGGTTTCCGCTTCGTCATCCCACGGCTCAGCGAGCACCGTGTTGACGAACTCGCGCAGGGTCTCGGGCGACTTACGATCGGCCAGGAACTTCGTTGCCAGCGCGCCCCATTTGCGCCAGGGCGAGTACAGGCCGTTGATCCAGAAGCCGGCGACCTCGCGCTCGGGATGCGCGGCGCGCCACTCGCCATGCTTCAGCATCCAGTGCTTCTGCCAGTCGCCGATCAGCTTGGCGCAGTGCTCGCAGCGGTACTCAGCCTTCCCCGGCTCGCCTTTGGGCCAGACCAGATTGTCCCAGCGCAGCACCTGGAACTCGCCGCAGTGCGGGCAAGGCACCCAGTAGCTCTGCTGGTTCGATTCCAGGTACGCCGCTTCGATCCGCGAAGCGCCCTTGACGGTGGGCGTCGAGCAGAGCACGATCTTCCGGTTCCAGAAGTTCGCCGTGCGGGTGATCGCCAGGTTGACCGGGTCGCCCTCGCTGCCGGCGCTCGCCGGATACCGATCCACCTCATCGAGCAGGCAGTAGCGGATCGAGCGCATGGCCAAGCCCGCCGGCGAGCTGGCCGCGGCCAGCGTGATCGAGCCGCCCAAGAACTTCTTGTGCAGGATCGTGTTATTCGAGTCGCGGCTGCGCGCCTCGGCCACCTTGCCTCGCAGGCACGGCGTGTCGCGCAGCATGGGGGCCAGGCGGTCCTTCGAGAAGGCCTCGGCATCGACCTCGCGCGGCTGGACCAGCAGGATCGGACCGGGATCGAGGTCGATGATGTAGCCGATGAAGTTCGAGAGCATGCTGGTCTTGCCCATCTGAGCCGCGCACATCAGAACGACCGACTCCGCCCGATGCGAGGGGCTGAGGGCGTCCATGATGGCGCGCTGGTAGGGCGCCCGATCAGTCCGCCACTCGCCCTTCTCGGCCGCCGACTCCGAGCTCAGCCGCGCGTTCTGATCTGCCCACTCGGAGACGCTCAGATCGGGCGGCGGCGCCAGCACCTCGGCGGCCAGGATCTGGATCTCCTCAACGCGCATACTGAACCACTTCGCGCAGCGCGTTGACGAGCGTGTGCATCTCGCGCTTCAAGACTTCTCGCACCTGGCGCTCATCGGTGAGCGCCGTGACCTCGGGCGCTAGCTTGTCGGGCACGGCCAGGATCCGCTCCTTGAGCTCGACCAAAATCGACGCCCAGCGCTGCTTGACCAGGTCGGCCTCGACCAGCTTGCCCACCCGCGCGTCGTGCTCGAGCTTGCGGAGCTTCGCCCGGAAGACCATGTCGGCGGTCTTGGCCTGGGCGTAGGTCGTGGCGCCGGCGGCCACTTCGGCGGGCGCCGCAACGACTCTCTCCGAAACCGGCTCGGGCCGATCATCGAGCACGGCGTCAGAGGCCGCCACGTCGACCTTGCCGCCGCGCATCACCAGCACGCCGGCTTTGGCTAGCCGGCTGATGTACTGGCGGCTTTTGCCGCGGTGCCGGGCGTACTCGGCTTGGCTCATGAGCTCGCGCGCTTCGGCCAAGTTAAATCACTCCTGCCCGCATCTGTTTGAAACGTCGCGAGATTCAGTTGTCAGATTCCGCTTGCTTTTCCTCGGAACCCGAGCGATGAGTGTCCCTGCTATGACCACCCGCGACGAATTGATCGCCTGGGCCACGCGGAACGGCTGGAAGCTCGACCGCTGGGGCCACCTCAAGAAGGAATTCGACAACGGCACGCATCGGCTGAAGTTAAGCCGCATCGCCGTCCGGCATGAACTGAACACTCCATTCGGCTGGGCGCGCATTGCGAGCGGCTACTACAAGAACCTCACCATCACCGGCGACGGAAAACTCGCCGGTCTGAAATTCTGAACGAAAGGAGAAAAACGAATGAGAGCATTCGCAATTGTTGAAACCAATGTCACCGCCTACCCGACCCTGGCGGAAGCCAAGCAGGCCGTGGCGGCCGCCGCTCCGAGCGAGCCGCGCCTGGCCATCACCTCGGAGGCGGAACTGGCCGCGAGCTCGCTCGCCGTAGGCCAGCTCGTCGAAATCTGGAACGGCTTTGCCGGCGTGGTACCGTTTGATGATCTCAAGCCGGTCCGCAAGTTCACCGACCGCAAGACGGCTGTGGCCCGCATCTGGCGCGCCATCCAGCGCCTGACGCCGGCCCCCACGGTGGCCACCGTCGGCGAACCGGGCGTCCAGGGCGCGCTGAAACAGGCGAGCTCGAGCAAGGAGGCCACCGCCCGCCAGGGCAGCAAGAAGGCCCAGGTCATCGAGCTGCTCCGCCGGCTCGAGGGCGCCACACTCCAGCAACTGGTTGAAGCCACTGGCTGGCAAGCCCACAGCGTCCGTGGCTTCCTGTCCGGCACACTCGCCAAGAAGATGGGGCACAAGATCACCCGAGTGAAGCGCGAGGACGGCAGCAGCGCTTACTTGCTCACCGAGTAGCAACTTCATTCGTCCCACCGGCCGCCAGGCTCACCGCCCGGCGGCTCTTTTCGTCTTCGAGCAGCCGCAGCTCCGCACTCCAATCGGCCAGCGCCAGGCACAGCCCTTCCACATCGGGATGGCCGCTGCGTAGCAGGTCCTCTATCTCGGCAATCTCTTTCTCGCAGCGCTCGATCTCACGCCGGTACTCGGCGTCGCTCATCGGCCACCTCTTCGAAACCGCGGCCATCGCCCTCCAGCGCCGCCTTCTGGCCCGTGAACTCTTGCCAACGGCGGATGATCACATCCGCGTAGGCCGGATCGATCTCCATCAGCCGCGCCCGGCGCCCCAGCTTCTCCGCCGCGATCAGTGTGCTTCCCGAGCCGCCGAATAGATCCAAAACCACCTCGCCAGCTCGTGACGAGTAGGTCAGCGCCCGCAGGGCCAGCTCGACGGGCTTCTCTGTCAGATGCACCATCGCCTGCGGGTTGACCTTCTTGACGACCCACACGTCGGTGGCGTTTTTGATCTCCGGGTTGAACCAGTGCGCGGCCCCTTCACGCCAGCCATAGAATGCCCATTCATGGTTGCCCATGAAATCCTTGCGCGTGAGCACGGGGTGTTCCTTCACCCAGATGATGGCCTGCGAGAAGTACAGGCCGCAGTCGGCCAGCGCCGGGGGGTAGTTGGCGCAGTTGGCGTAGCCGCCCCAGATGTAGAAGGCCCCGCCCGGCTTGAGCATCGCGGCCAGGTTGGAGAACCACCGCCGCAATAGGACGTCGTAATCGGCGTCCTTCATGAAGTCGTTAGCCAGCGCACGATCCTTGGGCCGCAGCTTCTTGGTCGTGCGCTTGGCCTTTGAGGCGCCGCGGTGCAGGTCAAAGCTCTGGTGATGCTGAAGGCCGCCGAACGAAGACAGCCCAGCGGCGATGGCGTTGTTCGAGCGCGGCTCGACGCGCACGTTGTAGGGAGGATCGGTGTTGACCAGATCCGCTATCTCGCCGGCCATCAGACGGTCCACGTCTTCGCGACTGGCGGAGTCCCCGCACAGCAAGCGGTGCTTGCCCAGGATCCACAGATCGCCGCGCCGCGAGACCGGCTCCTCGAGCGGCTCGGGAACGGCGTCCTCATCGGTCAGGCCTTCCGCCAGGTCGGGCGGCTCAGCCAGCAGGGCATTCAGCTCTTCATCGGAGAAGCCCAGCACGTCGAGGTTGAACTCATCCTCGCGCAGCTCGCTGAGCAGGCCCCGCAGCAGCTCCTCATCCCAGCCGGCATTGAGCGCCAGCTTGTTGTCGGCGATGACCAGTGCCCGCCGCTGGGCCTCGCTCAGGTGATCGAGCACGATCACCGGGACCTCGCTCAAGCCCAGCTTGCGCGCCGCCTGGAGGCGCGCGTGGCCGGCGATGATCACGCCGTCCGCGCTCACGAGGACTGGATTGGTCCACCCGAATTCGACGATCGAGGCCGCAATCTGCGCCACCTGCTCGTCCGTGTGCGTGCGCGGATTGCGAGCGAAGGGGATCAGCCGCTCAACGGGCCAACGCTCGATCTGGATGTCGAGCTTCACTTCTTGATGTAGGGCGCCTCGGCCGGCGTTCCGTCCGGGTTGGCAAAGTGCGCCAGCACCGAAGTCACGCCCTGCACCGCCGATAGCACCACCATGGCCCAGAACTTGCCGCGCCCAGGCAGCAGGTCCTGCGTGGCGTTGATGCCCTGCGCCACCAGCGCCAGCATCTGAATCGCAACGTTCACCGAGAATCGCATCTTGGTCAGCTCCTTGAATTCGTCAATCAGCGGCCGCAGCCGCCACCAGATCCGCAGTTCACGGATCATGCGCGATCAACTTCCCCAGTACGGCGCGGGCACCCAGTAGGCCACGATCAGGCCTTCGCCGGCGACGTTGGCATCGACGTAGTAGTCCGCCGGCCTGAGACCGTTCACCGATTCCAGAACCAGCTCGTCGGCGATGCCACCGCCCGCGCCCGTGGGCCAGAATTCCTTGAGCACCCCGGCGCCGGTGGCCTTGTTCATCCCCGCAACGCCCAGGAACACCCGCCCCGTCTCGCCGATCACGACGGCGAACCGCAGCCGGACGGCCCGCAAGTTCACGTCGCTCGTGACCCGTACAGGCGTGCCCGGAGTGGGAACGGCGATCTTCCCGAACGACCGTGCCTCTAAAGCGAAGGGTTCAGCCATGTGCGGACCTCGTCAACCAACCTGTCAACTTGTCAACCTGAATTCGGGCGCCGGCGCTAGCCGCAGCGTGCCACCTAGCCACCCGCCGCCGCGCGGCCGTTCCGAGGACCCCGCGGGCCTCGGCCACCGCAGCTCGCGCAACAATAGGCCCCGCTGGATGGCGATCCATTTGCCGCCGACGTTGGCCTTGCGCGCTTTCATTGCGACGCCATGCACTCGGCGACCACGGCCAGGAAGATCGGGCGCAGCTCGTCGCCGTGCCCCAGCCGTCTGAGCTTCCAGCACAGCCGCCCGTTGTCCAGATGCTCTCGAAAGCTGTAGCGGGTGCCCATGTACTGCCGCAGCTCCACCGCCGCGCCCTCGCCCGGGCGCCGGAACAGGATGGCGCGATTGATGTGCCCCTTGGGGTGGCGCACAACGCGAGCGATCAACCCCGCGGCCTCGAGCAGCGCCAGGCGCTGCTCGCTGACCCAGTCGGCCAGCTCGCCGTCGGCGTTGTACAAAGGAATCCGGTGGTTCACGCAAATACACCTGGAGTGGGAAATCCTGCGGGAAAGAGTTTCACGAGCGTCCCGGCGCTCGTCTGGACTTCTCTGTCATAGGGGAAAGGCCCCCGTCACTCATAGAGGGGGACAAGCGAACCGCCCTCCATGGCTGAGGTACGTCCGGGTTATAGAACCGCAGGCGGCTTTCCCGCGGGGGAGGGCTGATGATCTCGATGTATTGCTTGGTTACTTCGCCGATGCGTTGCGTCTCGCCGATGAAACAGACGAGCCCATAGTCTTCGCCGCAGGGGAAGCGGAACTGTCCCCGGTTCTGATAGAGCCGCATCTCGCTCCAACCGAGCGCGAGTGCCTGCTCGCGGATGGCGTTTACCTTGGCCACGGCCGAGGACGAAACTTTCTCGGCATAAGGCTGGTTTCCATCCTTGGGAAACAGGTGTCGCTCGACTTCAGGCTGAGAATCGCGGATCGGCTTCGCCGGACGCAGGATCCTCATCCGCAGCGGGCGCGCTTGGGAGGGCGCGCTGGCCAGAAGGGGTCCGGCCTTCCCAGTGCATTCCTCGCTCGCCAGGTCTCGCAGATTCATCGGTCAGTTTTTCTCCCTACAGGTGAGGATCAGGTTGTTTTACCGTGCAATCTCTTCTGCTGCAATGACTTACCGGCATCACTGTCGGCAACCTGACCATGGACGACCCCATCTCGCGTTCACCCATGAAATGAGCCTGCATGCTTGTTATAAGGGTGGCCCGATTTTTCGGCGCGCGTGGTCAGGTTCGGTCCTCCTTTTCGTGCAAGTCGTTGTACTCGGAGAACTTAGCCGAATTTACGACCTGACCCCCACGCCACGCGGCCTCGGAGAAGAAATCTTTGTGCTGCCGCGAAAACCGCCGGAGGAACTTGTTGAACTTGGGCTTCTTCACGTAGCCATCGCGTGTGGTGTCGAGCAGGTTGAAGCGCTTAAGCAGCCGCACCGCCCGCTTGACGGTCTCGACGCTACAGCCGGCTTGCTCGGCGAGGTCTTCCCGGCGAATGACCCGCGTGATATGTAGCAGGAAGATCAGCCGGGAAAAGAATCCCTTGTCCTCCCCCTCGGCGTGTTTCTCCTGCTCCCACTTCTTGAGGAAGGCCTTTTCGATGTCCTCGTAATCGAGGAGTTGGCTGCCGTAGCGTGTGATCCTGGAGTAGTCGTCGAGGGCGCAATTCTCGTGGGAGTACAGCCGCGAGAGGAACTCCGCGGCCATCTGGACGTGCTTGGGCTGGATGATGAGCCGAGAGAAGCTCTCATCAGCCGAGACCCGCAGCGCCGCGAAGGCGGCGGCCACGCGGGCCAAGTTGTTCCGGCAGTCCGATAGGGTGATGAGGGGCACGTCCACGGCATAGCCGTAGATCGCCGACAGCTCCTGGGCTCGCTTGAGGCAGCAGTCCTCGGCCTCGGCCGTGAAGAGGATCTGCTCGGGCCGCAGGTTCCAGACCCAGTAGACCACCGCGCGCAGTATCTCGGGCGTAATCCGGCGGCGGTTCCCTGCCGCCCGTCTGCGATTGATGAAGGAGAGATCCTTGAGGTCACCGGAGTTGGCGAAGACCGCTATGTCTGTCCTGCGGATGATGGTGGGCGGCAGGATCGTGGTGAGCGACTCGCAGCCAAAGGAAAAGCTGTCCATCACCAGGTCCTTCTTCGGGTTGGCGATCATGATGAGCCGCGTCTGGCTCTCATAACCCTTCGACTGCACGCGGTCGATCTGGAGGAAGCCTTCCTCCATCGCCTTCGAGATGGTGCGCAAGTCCCAGTCGGGAAGGTGCTGAGCCTCATCCACCGTGAGGATCTTCTGCGAGTTTGCCGGGTAGCGGCCGACGCGGACCTGCCAGCCTTTCTGCTTGTGCTCAACCAGGGCGTAGGCCAGGCCCGTGCGCGATCCAGTGAGCCCTGAGAAGCAATCGCCAACGTTGATGAACTCCGCGATCCGTTGATGCGTCTGGGTCTTGCCTGAGCCGGAATCACCGATGATCACGGTGACGAGCCAGCCGCGGATGATCTCGCCGTTGAATGGCACCCAGCGGGGAGAGCAGTAGGTGAGGAGGATGGCCACCAGGATCTCCTCGCGCTCGTAGACGCGGGTGACGTTGTCGGTGAGATCCTCCAACATCTCCGCCCAAGAGACGGACTGAAAGGCCCGCAGGTGGTGAAGATTCTCCTCGACCCGGAAGCTTTCAAAGTCATCCTCGAGCGGCTCCAGCGATTCGATCAGAAACGTGACTTGTTGCGTTTTCGGGTGGCTCTTCACCCATCCGGTGGCCAAATAGTTACCAGGTTTAGGGTGTTCGCTTGAGAGATAGTAGACGCGCTTTTCGAGAAGTTCTTGCTGCTTACCGTCGATCACCTGGACCACGTTGCCTCTCTCGTCGCGAGTCTGGGTGATGCGATTCACCTTCTGGTGGCAGAAGAACTCCTTCACCGTCGTGCGCCGCAGGATTTCGATACTCGGTTTCTGGCCGTACTTGCAGGCATACTCGCGGAGCATCGCCTTGAGCTGGACGTTGGTGGACATGCAGGAGCCGATATACTCCTGTGCGCTCTTGGGGATGACGGCCGGCTCCATGGCGCCCCGGCACTCGAAGCAGCCGCCCTTCTGCATGCGCGGGCAGAAGGTGATGCGGAATTCTTCGACGGCGTGGAAGGCCTCCGAGGTCTCGCCGCAAACGGTGATCTCGCAGCGGACTTTCTTGTCGATCAGCTCTTTGCGTTCGATTTCCGTGAAGGACTCCAAGTGGAGCACTTCCTCGGGCCGGTCCTCTGCCTCGTAGGAGTGCGGCGGCGTCTCGTCGATGAGCTTCTGGAGATCGGCGGCGGTGAGACCGCGCTTGTGGAAGTAGTCGGTGACGTCTTTGTCATCCTTGTCTCCTCTGAGCGGGAGAACGACGTTCTTGACCGAGCTGGCGCCGGCGATCTTGAGCGCCCGCAGGACGATGTTCCGCGCCGCGGCTTGGCCTTCACGGTCGCAGTCGTAAAGGATGACGACGTCCTTGTCCCGGAAGTGGGCGCACCACTCTGGCCGGAAGACGCCGGCTCCGTGCGTCCCGGTCACCGCCATGAATCCTTCCTGCTGGAGAATCAGGCGGTCCCACTCGCCCCTCGCACAAGATGACCTGCTTGCCCTGGTACTTGACCAGCTCGTCGAGACCGTAGAGCCGCGCGGGCGAGCCGTACTTGTGGCGGCCCTCGGTATAGTTGATGATCTTCGGGTCTTTCTTCGCGTTGTAGAGCCGCACGTTGACGGCGTTGCCGCGCTCGTCGCGAATGGGAATGGTGTTGCGCTGGCGTTTCGGATCCCAGCCGATCTCATACCTCTTGAGGGTGGCGTCCGCCAGGCCGCGCTTCTCCCGCAGCCAGCGGCATACCTCCTCGTTGGCCCAAAGGTTGGCTGACCACTGCTTGATGAGGGCCTCGCGGATCGGCGGGAGCGGCGGCTTCTCCGGTTGGGGTCGGGGCACCCCCAGGCGGTCGCCGAGATCGAGAAGGACATCCTTGAAAGTCAACCCCGAGGTCTGCATGAGGTAGTCGAAGGCGCTGCCTTTGCCACAGCCCGCAAAGCAGCACCATTGGCCGGAGTTGCGGTTGAAAGCGAAGGAAGGGTCTTTGTCCTCGTGGAACGGGCAGAGCGCCGTCACCCACCCGTTCGTGGACGGCCGCTGCTTGGCGAGACCCTCGAAGAGTACCGAGAAGTCACTGATTCTCTCCAAGACCGCCTGCTTGTAACGCTTCCAGAGGTCATCCCGATCCGGCATGCGCGTCTCCACTGTGGTAGTGCCAGTACTTCTCCAGCAGGCGGCGCGTCAGCGCGTTGGCGTGCCTGCGGTCGCCGGCGAAGAAGACGTGGGTGCGGTACCGGATCGACCAGGAAACGAGGCTGCCGGCGACCGCCTTGGGCGAGACATGGGAGAACGGAGCGCCCCGGAGGATCTGGGGGAGATCCGCCTCGATCACGATGGCGGCGTAGTCCAGCTCGGCCATCCGTTCGAGTTCCCGCTCGAACCGCTCCCTGTCCCGCCCTGTGACGGTGAACAGCTCCTCAAGGCGCTTCCGCTCGATCGCCACTCGGTCCTCCAGGCCGCAGAGAGAGTAATCCCCTGTTTGCAGCGTCTGCCGGCGGGACCGCGGGAAGCGGTACGGCTTCTGCTCCCGCGTGTCGATGGCCACGACCAGCTCGGGCGCCGTCATCGCAC
>Ga0308391_1000686_pt1 | contig 14767 bp, 10 predicted proteins | sample Hotspr20Samplet1_FD_202363 | JGI IMG/M metagenome (GOLD analysis project Ga0308391, IMG submission 202363) | Hot spring phototrophic mat microbial communities from Octopus Spring, Yellowstone National Park, Wyoming, United States - 20050623_t1 ... | reverse complement strand
TGCATGAAATTAATGGTTAAGGATATTAAGCCAAATGAAATAATAACTTCAATTTTTGCGATTGATTTTTAAGGATTTTTATGGTGGAGGCGGCGGGAATCGAACCCGCATACTTCTGCTATAACTGCTTGATTTTATTGGATTTTATTTTGAATTTGAATAGGTTTCGGATAGAATTCGGATAGATTCAATTATTTTACTTTTTTCTTCTTGGTTGATATTTGAATAATGTTTTTTTCTCTATTATTTGCTATTTCTCTAAGTTTGGAAAGACTAAGATGAACATATTTTACAGTTGTTCTGATATCGCTATGGCCTGCAAGTTCCTTTACAGCAGTTATATCGTAACCTGCTTCTGCAAGCTGCGTTAGTGAACTATGTCTTGAACCCTCGTAATATACAGTATCTGTACCTGAATATTTTTTCCAGATGTTATTTAAAGTTTTAGGACGATAACATCTTCTGGTTTTTGGATTAATAAAAAGAAAATCTTCAGGGAATTTATTTTTTGCATGTTTTTTAGCAATTTCATAAGCTCTTTGAGTAAGAGGTTTAATTTTCCATTTTTTCTGCTTAGTATTTTCTCTTAAAATTGACCCAGACCATGTTCTTCTGACAATCAGAGTTTTATTTGCAAAATTAATATCTTTAATTTTTAAAGCACACAGTTCTCCGGGCCTTAGAAATTCCTCGCAACCGAATTCAATAATATCTCTGTGTTCTTCAGGAATATTTTGAATTCCTTCAATTTGCAAATCATAATCAAGAGCTTTACGAGGTTCAGAATCATCCCCTGAAATTTTTGGAAAATCTGGTATATCTTTTAAACTTATTAATTCGTCGGGGTCTTCTGTTGCAAGCCATGTAAAAAAGGCATGGAGAGCATTAAGAATATTCTTTTTTGTTTTAATTTTAAGTTTCTCAATCTTCATAAGTTCTTTTTTAAATTTAGCAATCTCTGTTTTTCTTATTTCAGTAACATTCCAGTTAATCAATAAAAAAGGGTCATCTTGATTGTTTGTCCAACCAGCATTGCCATTTGATTCTATTTTGAATTTTTTATAGTAATTTCTTACATAGCCCTTATAATTTTTTAATGTTTCCCCACTAAATTCTCCTGATTTAAAATCTTCCTCCTTTGCTTTTATCCACTGATCAAGCTTATAACCTAAAGAAGTTTCTTTCAATTTAGATGATATCCAGTCATATATATTAAAGGTATTATTTTTTATATGACGATTTATTTCTAACAGAATATCAAGAGCTTTTAAATATTGCAGAGGTTCTCTGGTTTTTCTATCACGCCTAATTTTATATGGAGATTTACGTTTCCAGTAAATTAAAATATAGCACCTTACACCACCACATTTAGGACAGGCACCTTCTTTTTTTATAATTGAATCACATCTAGCACATCTAATAGTGCCTTTCATAATAAGTTCTCCATAGGGGTGAGGAAAACTTTCTTCTGATTTTTTTGCCGGTATGGAGTTCTGTATTTCTTTAACTTCTGTCTCCATACCTTCAGCTTAAAAATTTTTTTAAAAAGAATATACCGTTTCGAATCGATTCGATTCGAAATTTTTCCGAAATTAGAAAAATCAAGCCTTAAAGAAAATTGATAAATTGATTTAATTCGTTTTTTTAAAAAATAAAAATGCACCATAAATTAAATTTTAAATATAAAAATTATATTTGTCAAGTTAAAATAATATACAAAATATAATTTTATTATTTAAAATAAATTATTTAGGTCAATTTGAATATCAATTGGGTTAATGCATTTTTTACATACGAATTGCTATAAAACTTTTTTGCTCAAACCAACAAAACATAAAAAAATAACTTGTAAACCTTTTAGCAAATTTATATAAGATGCTAAGGAATTAAATCTTTCATTGAGTATATTTCAGATTAAGCAACACATAAAGCAAATTTCCTGTAGGAAAACTCAAAAGTGTAGTACTTAACTATTTTATAAAATCCTTTAATAAATTAGGGATTGAAAATGGAGAACTCACTGAAGAAGGAATAAAACAGATAATTGACAGATTTGAATCAAGAAGAGAAAATTTCACCAAAAGCGTTGAAGTAGTTATTGATGAACTTTTTGAAATTATAAAGGATGTAAGGAAATGAAATCGCCATATCTTGTCTGTTATGACATAGCTGATGAAAAAAGACTTGCGCGAATTTATAGATTAATGAAAGGCAGAGGCTTACATATTCAATACTCTGTTTTTTATTGTGTTTTGACATGGCAGGAACTTAAAAAACTAAAAAATGAGATAAGGCAGATTATTCATCCAAGATATGATGATGTAAGAATCTATCCACTTTCTAAGGATTCTCTTGTAGCAGTTTTAGGCTGTGCAGACAGAATTCCAGAAGGAGTAGAGGTTTTTTATAGTTGACAAAAATATAAAATTTTGCTTTAATTATATAAAAAATTGTTCTTTGACAAGTCAAATTATTATTTTGAAAGGCGAAGTCTGAAAAAGTCCAAGGCAAATTTTTGTTTATCCCATTGTTTTTTATCAGTAAGAGCCTACTTTCTATTATTCTAGTCCCGTTTTCTATTATTCTACTCTTATTTTCTGTCATTCTGAGCGTTTCTCATGTCATTCTGAGCGTCAGCGAAGAATCCCATTCCTTTTTCCTTAAACTATAAGTACTAAAAAATCCCATTGTAACAAAGTTTAAAGAATAAAATTTCATAAACCATTGAAAAATCTTGATTTGCTTATACCCAAAAATCAAGGAATATCAAGGGTTTATAATATAACCGTAAGTGAAAAATTGCTGAAAAATTTGCAAAACCCTCATTATAACCCATTGAAAAATAAGAGAAAAAAACAGGGGGTAGGAGTAGGAAACTTGACCTCATTTAAAAGGGATTATGTATATATGCATGATCTCCCTGATGCAAAAACTGTTATGGAACTATTGCCTTTGTGGTTTGAAGATTATAATATACATCATCCCCATAAGGGACTTAAGATGAGATCACCAATGGAATACAGGAAGAAAGAGAATAAGTTAGAGGGGGTACGGTTTGATGGTGGTACTCCAAGTGGGAATAAAATTGAAATAATTTCAAAAATAAAAAGCCAGAAGGTTTATCTTCTGGCTCATTCCTATACTCAAGATAACTGATTTTCCAAAAATTGCTTGATGTTTCTCTAAACTATGTCAAAAAATCTGACACTTTTAAATTGTTTTGATAGATAAACCATTTTGAGAACATACAAAAATAAAGGTTTTTTATCGTTTTGGAATTAACTTCTTGATTTTCTAAATTTATTTCTTGTCGAACCAATAATTTGATCCTTATTATCTAATGTAAAAGCGCCGTTTATTTCTAGCCACCCTAATGGTTGACCAATCGTTCTCTCTCCTATAATATTTTTTTCTCCTAACAAAGTCCAAAATAATGCATAATTTTTGCCCTTCAAAAAGTCAACCAACTTATCTTTCTTTATTAAAATACAACTTGGTGCATTGTCATCGAAAACTTTGGGATCAAATGCAACGAGATCACCGTCCTTATCAAAAAACCTCCCATCTACATAATCTTGCGTCAGTTCCATTCCGTCAACAATAAACTTTGCAGGCAATTGGACTCTGATTGCCTCATTGGTCGAACAATCTATCGACGAGCCACTGCTCAAATACTGGTCATCAGTCACTAAAATTTTTGCAGGAATCTTTCTGCCTCTTGCTCCATCAGTCCACCCATCGTGGTGACAGTAGGGAGTATAATGGTAAAGAAAAGCGCTGGCCCAAGGATATTCTCCGAGGTACACATGATAAAATTCATGAGATTCCGGCATCCATCGCCCCATAAAGTGCTGCCGTTTCGCCCATTCGAATACTTTATCCTTATCTGTCGCTCTAACTAAATAACTCTTTACCATGTACCACAATGTTCTCCTGGGTAGCTCGTATTTTTTCTCCACTGGTGGAGTTTCCTCTTGCCATTCAACAAATCCTTCAAGAGCCACCCAATAAATGCCTTGTTCGTCAACAAATTCAATGATTTTCCTCGGATCTGGTAAATCGCGGGAGTTTTTAAGCCATGCAGAATGTGAACTGTTTTTATGCCAAACATTGTATTGGTTTTGAACCTCCCATTTGAAATTAGGTACATTCTCCGGTTTTGTATTCGGAAATTCCTTGAGAATACAAGAGGAGTCAATATCTCTTACGCCGCTTAGTTGCCATGGCCCTTCGTATTTTCCGACGCTATCTGACCAACTTTCTTCCTTGAATTCAAAATTATCTGAAATTCGAGCCAACAATTCATGCAAAGCAATCCATTGATATTTCTTACCAATACGCTCTGGTTTATGCTCAGACCTGTCTATGCGGTTGTAGTTAACATATTTGTCAAATTGCCCGTGCAATTCCTGACTCCATCCAAGTTGTACTACCCGATTAAAAACCCACCTTTGTGCTAAGCCAGTATCAAAGTATTCTAATGGATCATTTATATTCCCATGGCCATCAAGGAAAGGTTTTATTTCCCTGTCAAAAAAAGTTTTCTGCTTTTTTGACAGAGATTTTTCAAAAGCGACATAAGCCTCTTCCATTTCTTTTTTCTGTTCTTTTTCCTGCTCTTTTATCTTACCTTCATCAATTTTTTCCTTATCTGATGAAATACATTTGATAGATTCAAAAATACTTGATAAATCAATGCCATAAAATGGATTAATTGCTTTTTCTAACAATGTCCTTTGGTTTCTACTTAATTTTCTTTTAAAATCTTCAAATACTTTTTTACGGTTTATTTCTTTGCCATTCAATCTCCGCCCTGACCAATGACTCACTGCAAAATTAAGAACATAGTTTCCAAAATCGGCTAAAGATCCAAAGTTATACATTACAGATGACCATACACTTGATAAACCTCGATTTTTAGCTTCATTCTTTAGTGATTTTTCTGATGGAACTTTCCTGGGCCAATTGCTACCATATGGCGGATCTATTTTCTGTCTGTCAATTGAAATATCTATTTTCTCGTGAAGTGCAACCTCAATAATACCTCGGGCATAATCACGCAAAAGAATATGAACTGGAGGATTACCGTTCTTGAAAATCTCATCATAGATCCATTGTGATAAATTTTTTAACCCAATCTTATCGTTCTTTGACCGAATAGCACAGCCGTAGGCGACTGCGTATAAACGCTCAGCCACATAAGGATCATTTACATCCTTAAATTGTTTTAGCAACTTTAAAACTACAGGCAACCTATTGGTTAACAGAACAACCAAAGCCTTTGTTGCTTTGTCTCGTAGAAACCTATTTGGTGTCGATAGAAACCAGCATAATGCCACAGAGCAAAGGCGAATACTTTCGTCATTGATATGAGACTTGTCTTGATCTGACCAGCCCCACTCAATCAATCTATCAACAGCACCCTTCTCGCCATACTGATAATGCAAAAATGTTGACCACCAGGAGTCTCGCTTCGGCATAGAAAATCTTGATAGGTGTTTATGTAAAAAGTCTGCGTTAAAAGGATGATTTGGTACCGGTGCAATCGTCAGAAAAGCGTTAAGAAGACTGTTACTTCCGGATTCTGTTCTGATAATGTTCCTGTTAATGTAGGCTAATGTATTCTTTCTATCTTCTGAAAATGCTGTTGGCTTTCGCCAAATCAAACTCTCAACAAATGCCTCCTGTGCTACAGGGGAATCCTTCAGATAAGGCGCAACTTCCACCAGCTCGCTTCCTTTAAGATGCTCTGGACATTGTATTGATAATGCTTCAATAATGCCTCTATTCCATGAGTTTGCAAGAAACTTTCCAAATTTTCTTCTCTTGGAAAAAAACTTTTTAGCGGTTTGTAGGTTCTTATTTCCTTTGCCGAATTCCTCCTCGTACTTCTTGAAAATGTATCGTCCTATCAAGTGGTCACTAAACTTTTGAAAAGGAAACCTAAAGTCAAATCCATCATAATCGTTTTTCTCTTTTGAGTATCTGGGGACCTTAACTAACAATAAATTTCTTTCCATCTCCTTTATTAAATTGCTATGGTCTATTGAAGGATGCGCCTTTTTAACCAAATCAATGAGTTCATTCTCGGCAATTCTGTCGGCATTCAACTTTACCATTTGCTCCGCAATTTTTTCAATTACTGTATCCCAGATTATATATTCACCTTTTTTATTTCTCCCTTTAGGCAAATCACACTCCTTAGCAATTTGATCTGCAGCATTTTTTACATATTCTTCAAAAACATGGGTAAAACCCACCTGACCTCTTATGGGTTTTATTTTCTTTAATTGATTTATAGGCTTGTCTACCAGATCCCTATTTTTTCTTCCAAATGCAATACAATACATTAGCAGAAAAAGTGGATTTTGAAATTCTGGCATCACCAAAGGTATTTCAGGTAGGGGTAGCTGAAATTTTTTAAAGAACTTACTAACTGCTTCCCATTCCACTTTTTCGAAACCACGATGTTCTTCACAAACAAAAAATCTTTTTAGTTTTTCAGTTATTACTTCATCCTCAAATCCCGTCCTGATACTTACGACTAAAGCAATATGCGGATATTTTTTCATTTCATCAACAACCCTTTTTAAATTTCTTTTCCAAAAATTCCGCTGCCTTGTTTCGTTCAACGCATCAATAGCTAAAATCGCACGGCAGCCTGACTGCTTTCCCGCATTATTTAGCAAGCTAAGAAATTGGTCCTTGTTTATTTCTTCTAAGCCAAGTTGCCGAATTATTTGTATAAATGGATCATCAGTCGTGGCAAATCGCTCGCCAAATACAAGAACAGCAGGTAATCTTTTCTTTAGCCTGTTTTCTACAACATCACAAAGTAAATGGGTTTTCCCAGCCCCAGCCTTACCCGTTAAGATTAAAAATGGAGAGTTTGATAGTTTAGCTTTGGTGCTTAATGAGAGCCCTTCAAAAAATCTTAATTCTTTTTGTGTTCCATAAAGATAGTGGATGTCTGCTTCAAGTCTTTCAGAAATCCATCGAGGATTACCTTGTGCCTCGGATTTTTGTTTTTTTGTTTTATTCTTTTCTTCGCTCAACTTATCCAAAAGTTTCCATAATAGCTCATTTGCCTTCTGTGTCCGCTTATTGATCTGATCCCATGAAATTCTCTTGATGTCATACGATTTGATCTTGCTTAAGGTGCTAGATAGCTGAAAAATCACAATTTTAAGATTTTTGTATATTTCTTGAATATCGTGATTTTCATATTTTCCAGAAATACTCCCAAAGGCGCGTGTTAGCTTTCCGTAATGTTCACGTATTGAGTAATAGAAAGTCTTGGCCCGACTTAAACCCTCAAAAATTTCTGCAATTGAAGGTTCGACATTAAGTTCAGTCCTATAACGAGGGCCTGCCCACTTTTTAATCTTTTCGAGATGATTCTTTTGCCATTCTTGATTCAAGAATCTATTTCGTGCCATAACTTTCAACAATTTGTATTTCCTCATCCGTAAGGCCGTAGAGTTTATAGATGAGCTGGTCGATTTGGTTTTCGTGTTCGCAGACTTTGTATTGCTTAGCGGTGTTTTGTAAATAGTCTTCGGATTGGGTTAGAGTAAGGATTTGGGAGATAATGGATTCAATCTGATTGGTAATTGGTTGATTTTTGGGGGTGATGGGCGGAATGGGAAGTTGTTCCATAAAATACTCTGATGCATAAATCCCTTTTTCACCTAATTTATGTACTGATTGCCTAATAAACCAGTCTATCAATAACGAATTAGCAATAGCTATAATAAGCTTAAGATTTTTTTCAATCAACATAAAACAGGTTTTTGATAAATATATTCCTGCGAGAACAATTGCTGTTTTTATTTTTTCTGCCGTTTCTGCCCACACAATCTTTTCCTTTTCAAATTCGGGGTAGTAGGCTATATTATCTTGCGTTTCAAACCACTTATTATTAGTTTTTTTCTATGGCCAGGTTTGCCATCTTGATTTAATCTATCTCCAAAGGTTTTAAGATACTTCTTCAAAGCTGGATAATCATCTATGTCAAGATTTAACGTCGGAAAAGTTCCAATTAACCACGTACCTCCCCACCTATAATAATACCTTCCAATATCTCTACCTCTTAAAACTGGCTTTATTATTTCTTCCGTTCTTTCCCTTTCTTCCTCTGTTTCGCAATTCGACAAAATTCTATTTTTCGTTTCTGTGTCAATGATAAACACTCCGTTAAAACCAGTTAAAATACCTCTGTAAATTTTCACATCCCAATCTTTTAAGGGCTTGCCGATTTTTTCTATTTTTTTCTTGAGGCTTAAAACTGATTCATCTGCCAGTGTCCAGGCATTGTTAGAGAGTTTTTCCTGTGGCATCAAGTTTTGATGTTTAATTATATAGCTTATAAGGTCTCCTGATTGTAAGAATGTCTTTGCCATCTTTAAAAATAAGCAGTTATTAATAACTCTTCCTTTACTGTTTCTGTTGTTTTTATAGCTGAAGTTGACTGTGATCTCGGATTATCCCAATCAATCTTAGATAAGGTTTCTCTTTCTGATGCGCTTGGACCTATTATAAACATAGACGTTACAAATGGCCCACTTTTAATCCTTACTTGAGAAAGGATGCGTTGTACCTCCATCTTTCTCGCCTCTTCCTCTTTTCTTGCATGCTCTTCTGTTTCCTTCATATATCTTTGCCATGCTTCGTAAGCTTGTAATGCACCCCATTTTTGTGGACACTTTTTAGGGTTTCAATTTGTAGAGGTCTATGAAACATTTTTCCCCTTTTTATAGAGATTTTCTCCCTGCATATGCAGAAAGTTTAACCTTTACACCTTTGGCGTGTCCAGTCCTCATAGGGTTCAGTATATTCAGTATGTTTTGAACGACCACAAAATTCATCGTATTTCTCACTCTTTAAAATGATCTTCGAACCACACTTTCACTTTCAATCTTTCCTGTTGAAACATACCCCTTGCAAAATCTACAAAACCTTCCGTATCCAGTTATCAATGATGGGTCTTTAAAATCATCAAGATTTCTAATCTTTTTACATTTTGGGCACTCCTTCATTTCGCCATTTTGCAGCCCCTCAATAGTTTGATGTATATGGTGTATTAAATTATTTTCATCAAATTTACCTTTTATTAGATTTTCAATTCTATTGTTTAGTGTTTTAATCGGATCGATTCCTATGTTGAATTTATTTATTCTTAAAAATTTATAACCGTAATCCTCTAATACTTTCTGGCGATAAACATCTTCGTCTTTCATATAATCTTGATAATTAAATTCGTTGATCTCGTCAATCTCCTTAAAATGCTCAAAACCATCATACTCAATTACAATTTTATGCTCTCTATGCCTCTCATCTTTATAAACCAATAAAAAATCAATTTTATAATTCGGGTGATTATAAGTTTTATCTAACTGTTTTAGATATTTTCCAAGTTCAAATTGCGGAATAAATGTGATGTTCTCTTTATTCTTTTTCCAAAAATCAGATTGATAAAACCAGTGCATCACTTTCGGTTCCATTTTTGATTTTTTATCAGCTTCACGTGGGCTTCGCTCTTCTTTTGTTTCATTCAATATAAGATAGTAATGCCTTAATGCTTCACCAATTGAACCGGAATATTTTTCAAGTGGTTTGCTTAAAACAAAATGCATACACTCCTTCGCGCGACTAAAACCAACATTTAACCTTTGAACCTTTATTCTTCCCTCTTCTTCTTTATCTATGACATTGAGATTTCTGATAAATACGCCCCAAAGATGATCGTCTTCTTCGGTTGCGACCATAGAATAAAAGCAAATATCTCTTTCTTCACCCTGACAGGTATCAAATGTCATTATTTTTAATTTTAGTTTATCGTAAAAATAATCTCTTTCTGGCAATCTATTAATCATCTCCACTAATAGTTTCTGTTGGTTAGTATGGGGCGTAATAATTCCAACGCTTTGGTTGCTGTCAATATCCTTTAACTTTTTTAATTCAGAAATAATAAACTCAGCTTCCAAAGTATTAGTATTTGGTATTAATTCCTTTTTACCGTCATGTTTTATAAAAGAAAAATTCAATACCTCATCAATTGGCTTGGCTCTAATTTTCATTACTTGTAAGCTGTCTTGATAAAAATATTTATTTGAATAACAAATGATTTCCTTATAACCTCTGAAGTATTTTAATAATTGGGTATTGTAATTACTGATAAATTCAAAAAATTCAAGAATAGAGGTCTTTATATTAAATTTCTCTAATTTAACCAGTTTAGTGGGTTCATTTGAAACATTTTTTGTAAAGCAATCTCTAAGATTGTTTAAATATTCTCTGTTTATATCTGTTCTGGCTTGCGCAGCTTTTACATTACTAAACTGCTTTTTATCTCCGAGAACTAAAACTTTTTTCGCCCTCAATAAGGCTGGAAATGCTTGAGCTATACTAACCTGAGAAGCCTCATCAATTATTACCAAATCAAATATTTCGGGTTCAAGGGGAATATATTCAGCATAGTCCCTTATCCCCGCCAAAATACAAGGAAATGCATCTTTTAATTTTAGAAATTCATCTTTTGGGAATCGCCGTTTGGTTCTGATAATATCTCTTAAAACCCTCGCTGTTGCTTTGTTGTTTTCGTAAAAATCAATCACTCTACCATCAAGTAGGAAAGTCATTTGTGTAGTTACCAAATCCTCGATGCTTGTCTTTAGTTCGAGGTAGTTGGACGTATGAGCATAGTAATATTCGAAGTCCTTTTTAATTTTATGATAAAGTCTTAAGTATCTAATGACCTTAGAGTATTCAAAGTCGTCTATTTTCAGAATCTCATTGTCAGTAAATGTTTTAAAGTCTGTGTTGTTTATTTTCATCTGTTTTTTGCGATAGCAGGGTAATGGTTGAGCAGAGAAACTACATAGTTTATATTTTCAAAATTATCCATCATGAGTGCCAAAAAATCGAGGTATTTCTTCAACCGCTCTATTTCTGCAGACAGTTTGCCTTTATCCAGGAACTGTGTTATATCATCAATGCTGATGACGTCAGTAGGGTTACCGATCGCCTTATATTTGGGAGAGACGGATGACGTATCTAAAGCAAAAGAATCAATAAAGGCCTTGCGAATTAATTTGTATTGAAAGAAAGCCAATAACGCTTTTGCCGCGATTTCAAGTTTTATAAGTTCATTTGTATCTTTCGGAGTGAAAGTTTTATACCAACCGTTTTTTTGAATTTGCGAGATTTCGTATTTATACCTATTTGCTAGGTCAAGTACAGCTTTGAATTTTTCTTGAAGCTTGTCATCTTTAAGAAGAGTAGTTATAGACTCTATCAGATCTATCGCTCTAATGTTCAACGGAAGTTCATTTTTGTAAGCGGAAATTTGCGTGATAATCAAGTCAATCTCTTTAATTTTCTCTAAATGTTTTTGAGGTTCAATTGATTCCTCAACTTTGAATACTCTTCGGAAGTCACTATTAAGTTCTATTATCTGATTTCTTAAACTTGCAAGATAATTAATGATCTTTGTATCAGTTTTTTCGTAACTATATTCGTGAGTATCACCGTTAGTCAATTCTTCTCCTAGTTTCACTAATTCAACAGATAGTCGTTCATTTCTAAGTATCTCGATCATGGTTTGATGAAAATCGATGCCTTTAATATTATCAGGGAACTGATTCCTGTAAGTTTCAAGTTGCTGTATGATAATATTTATATCCTCTAATCTTTTTATATTTTTTGATGGAATAGGAGCATCGAAGCATTTATACAGAATTTGGAACTTTATGTCTAAATCCCTTACCTTTTTCCGATTAAACATATAACCTATAATTGGTTTTTTGAGTTGTACGAATTTATTAATAAAGGTACTGATTTCGGTGTAGTTATCGTCGGTAATCTGTGCTGGGTAATCTAATGAATGGATCTTCTTTCCAAACATCTTCTTGAAGTCAAGTGACAATCCTTTAACAAAACTGGTGAGTCCCGCGCTTTGTTCTTTAATCTGTTCATACTGAGTTATGAATCTCTTGAGCTGATTGTAATTTGAATTGGTAAAGTTCGCTGGTATTGACAGCGCTGACAATCTTGGTCCGAAAGTTGAGCTGAGGTCATCTATGCAATGTTTGACAAAAGATAAGGCTTTTAGCAGATCATCAATATCTGTGAACTGCTTCGGTCTTTCGAGGTTAAACAATTTATAAATTTCTTCGTATGTGGAAAGTTCATTTTCTAAATTTTTAATTTTTGAAAATCTTTGCTCTTCAGTCAAAGGCAAGTCCGCTCCAGTTTCGTGTAAACGAAGTACTTTGTCTTGAATATCACCGATTCCGAAATAGTCATCATAGTCGATTAGAAATTTTTCCAGCAGAGATATTGCTGATCTGACACTTTTGACGAAAAATGAAGAGGGTTCTGACAAGGGCAAAAAGTTAAAATCTTTGACTTTTGCTTCCAAATCCAAAAGAATAGAACGCAGTTTTTCTAATGCGTCAGCAGATTCAGAATTTTTTAAGGCTTCGTCGATATCAAATGGGAACCCATTCTTATCAAAGTAAGATTCGAGGCCGATGAGTTCGTGGATTTCCTCCAGCCTAATGTTATTATAAGCTAAAATTTCGGCTTCTAAATCTTCTTTTAAGGTGTTTACGAGCTTTTCAATTTTACTCTCAAGAACATCATAATTCTTTTTTACGGCTCTAAGATGATCTTTGATTTTTTTTAGTGCTGGGGCAGCTAAAATATTTTGATAATTATTTTCTGTTTTACCAAATCTTAAAATCGGGTTTTGAAAATTTTTATCTAAACGCACCTTATTCATTGTTTCAGTAATTTTATCTTCAACAACATCAAGAGCCTCTTTTTTATCTGAAAGAACAAGCACGGATTGATTTCTGATTATTGAATCAAAAACAATCGCAGTAATTGTATGACTTTTTCCAGTTCCCGGGGGACCTTCAACTGTAATATATTTACACCCCTCACTTCTTACTGCTGATAAAATTTGGAGTTGCTCGCTATTTAGGGGGATTGGGCTCCTGAAAACAAGGCGGTCGCTGATTATTGTATTATCCCATTCTTCCTCGATTGTCGGATTGAACGGTTGTGGGTTTTTATGAATAAAATCGTCTATCAATTTATTGAAAGCCTCAGCTAAAGTATTATTCTCGGAAGAAAGTAATTTTAATATTTCCTCATAATCATTAACTAATGCTTCGTCTGATTTATCAAATAGGGCAATATAACAATTATTTGATAATCTTACCAAGAAACTTTTGGCAACCTGAAGTTCTGGTTTACTTAAATCAATGCCTTTATCCAGTTCAAAAAAATTAATAATCTCACCTAAAATTTCGTTTATCAATTCTCGGAAATCGTTTCGGTATTGTGCGAGATAAATAATTCTTTCTCCAATGGTTTTTAAATTTCCCCTTTTACCCATTTCTTGATTGTATTCTTGGGTAATGTACTCGAGGGCTTTTTTATTGATATAAACTCGGGAATCAAACTCAATAGTTAATGAATCCGATGAATCGGCTTGTTTTCTGACAGAAAAAGGAATATAGAAAATCGGATATTTTATTTTATTGAAAGTAATATCACAGAAATATAAATAAAATTCTTTTTTATCAAGTATATTTCTATTTCTCTCCATCTCACAGATTTCTATGAATAAATCTCCTACTTGGAAATTCTCAAAAAATGAGGAGATATTTGATTTAACATCTTGAATTTCAAAAACATCTTTTAGTTGTTTTGGAATATCAACCTTTTCTTTTGACAAAAGAAGTTTTAAAATTTCAGAAATTTTATTTTCTAACAATAAAGATAAAATAGAAGTTAACTCCTCTTCCATTAAGTAAATATTATTTTCGTCACCAAGATTTAGATTCTCTAAAGGCTTTTCTAAATTACTAATAAACGGCAAGACAAGATTGTTTTTTATGATTTTCGCTACGGCCTTTAAGGAAATACTTAATGCTTGGTCGTATTCTTTTTTATATATTGCAGCTGACTTCTCAATTTCTTCAGCGGATTGTTCAAGTATTCTTTCAATTTGTTTATCGTTTATTTTTTCAGATTGTAATTTCACCAAATCAAGAAGATTTTTGGGGATATTTGTTCGATAAACTCCTTTCTGAATTGTATTGAGAATATTTTTATCAAATGCGTGATTGATTGCTTTCCATACAATATTATTAAAGGACGGATATTTATTGAGGTTCAAACCGATAAGTAAATTATTATTACTTCGCAACTGAATGCTTCGTTTTGGATTTTTTCTCTTGTGAAAATCAGTTTCCAAAAAATCCATAAAATACTTGGCTACTTCTTTAACAAACACCAAGCCATTTTTATTTTCGGTTTTTTCTTTAATTTTTGATGGCATAAAATTACCTCATTAAATCCTTAACGCTTATGCCCAAAGCGTCAGCTTTTTTGACGGTTTCAATTCTACCCATTGTATAATTTTGCATAAGTAAATCTCGGCAGCACAATGCACAAAAATCTATTATTTGTTTTCCTGTATTCCTTGCAAATTTTAAAGCTTGCCAAGCTGTTTCAAAGCCGTGCTTCCAGTATCCGTTATGAGTTTTGTCTATTCCTTTATAACATCCACAGTTTTCTCTATGTACAATTGCTTTGTTGTTTGGATAATTTACATATACTCTAAACATTTTTAACCTCCCAATCTTCTCAATTTCTCAGCAAACCCTGGATCAAGGTTTTTTAATTTTGGATAAAGCTCTATTGCTTTCTGTTTTTCTCCTACTGTAAGGTAAGCAAGCCCCAGAGCAAATAT
>Ga0308391_1000682_pt1 | contig 14821 bp, 13 predicted proteins | sample Hotspr20Samplet1_FD_202363 | JGI IMG/M metagenome (GOLD analysis project Ga0308391, IMG submission 202363) | Hot spring phototrophic mat microbial communities from Octopus Spring, Yellowstone National Park, Wyoming, United States - 20050623_t1 ... | reverse complement strand
GCACTCCAAAGGGGTCTGGGGTGGAAGCGCTTCGGCTATATCAGTAGTACGTGCGAGACCATACTCGTAGAAATCCTGAAGTATGCGTTGCCCTTTGCGATTGCGCTCTGGTCTGATCAGGCGGATTATGACTTGTAGGTAGTCAAGAAAGCGCATATCTCTAAGAAGGTTGCTTTTTCAGGTTCGGCGCCCAAGTTTTTGAGCGCAGGTATGAGCGACTCATAAAATGGGATGGGGTTCTGTTTGAATAGCTCATCGAACTTGGCGTCGGCGATAGGCTTCATAGCGGGTGCGGATAGGGCTGCTTCATAAAGGAGAAGCAGCTCACTGGCATTCTGGAAAAAAGTAAGCAGGGCTTCCGGGAAAACGTGGTCAAAGAAGATGTGTTCAGCCTTTTTTTGGACATCGTCAGGCGGGTCTTTGTCAAGTCCGTCGCAGAAATCCCTCCAGCTCAGTTCGCGTAGATTGCGTCGCCTAAGTAGTTTGCTAAGCAGCTTGCTAAGTAGATTGCGTAGCCTACCAAGAAGCTCGTGCAGCTTACTAAGTAGCTTACCCATTCAGGCAAATATACCTATCTTTGGGCATGCTATACACAACGGCGGATTTTACGGGGCAGTACCGACTTGATAGCAACGCCATAACGCAGGCGGACTATCAGCGTGCGATAGATGAACATGAGCGGGCACTATTGGAGTACTTTTTTGAGCCGGATAGTGTAGAGAAGATATATGCGGCGCTTCCTGTCTCCCCTCCCGCGGCAGGGGTGCGCAGTATGATGCGGGACTTGGCTTTGCCGTTCATCTTTGGGCGGATAAAGATGGGCGTAGGTAGTTCTATGGCTGGAGAACCGAATACGCAGGGCTATACACGCATAGGCTATACGCCTTATTTGGCTTGGCGGGGTAGCGAGACACTCCGGCGGCTTATGCGCTTTGCGCCGTTTGTGGTGCAGGCGGAGCTTGCGGCACCGACAGCCACGATCCCTTACCCTAGCCCGAACCCCCAAGCGCCCGATTTTGTGGCCATAGATGATCCCATTCGGGCATATACGAGCGCTGGGGAGGTGCAGACGTCAGTAGTCAGTGTAACGGCGACGGACATAACCCTGGCCGTAGCCCTACCTGCGGGGCCTGTTAGAGTGATTGTGGAAAACTTGCGGATAAGAATAAGTCGGGCGTATTTGACCTTTTGATGGCGGACTTGCATTTGTCAGAAGACGCGTATATTTGCAATGTGGAGTGGGTGGTCAAGCACTTGGTAAGCGCTCAGGCGCTATCCCCAATTGTTGGTGGCCTATATGAAGGGCAGTTAGTGGTGTGGGACGCCATTGATGTACATAATTCGGTTTTTACCCGCCAAACGAAGTTTCATGTTTACGGCGAGCCTCCAGTTTATCTGGATCATGACTACTTTCGACCTCCGGTCGGCAAGCTCGTGCATTTTTCTGAACGCGACGACGGGCTTTACGTGGCTTTAAAGCTGGAGCGTCCACTTGAGGAAGTGAATGGGGTTTATCTTTCTGTAGGAGGTTTTGCTATAGGATCGACACGGGAGGACGGCGTTTATGTGATAGAAGAGCTTGCGGTTTTAGAAGCGTCTTTGACGCCTAGACCAGCGCAACCGAACTCTGAGCTTGTATTGTTAATGAAAACGCTAACAGATATGGCAAACGAAAACGAAAAAGCGCCGCAGGAAACAGCCGGCGCTCAGGCTGTGCAGAAGGAAGAAAATGTCAGCGTCCAAGCCACGCAAAAGGTGGCAACGGCGCCCAGCGCGCTGGGGTACTTGCGAAAACAGGATTTGGCGCAATTGGAGGCTTTCGTCAATGAGCTTGCGGCGCGAGTAGAGGCCTTAGAGACTCTGCAAGCGCAAGTGGCCGACTTGCAGCAGAGAGTGGCTGACCTAGCGGCAGCAGTTAGTCAGATACAGGGGATGACGCAGGATGCCGTAGCGCAATCGGTAGAAAAGGCCTTGAAAGCCGTAGAAGAGCAAGTCCAGCCGCTTGCTAAGGAAATAGCGAAAACCATGCTTTTAGTGGCTGAGGCATTGAAAAAGACAAACACGCAAAGGATATGACCGAAGAGATCAAACAAATTCAGAAAGCAGCTGAAGAGCTGACAGCGACGCTGCATGCGACGGCTGCGACGGAGGAGGAGACCAAGACGCTGGACGCCATTAGCAAGGCGGCCGCGCATATACGTCAGCAGCTACGGGAGCGGATGCCCAGCGCGGGCACACGGATAAAGGTGAGCGACCTGCGGTCGGCCCGCAAGCTCATGCAGCGGTATGTGCAAAAGACTACAGTCGGCGCCAACACCCCCAGGGAATATATCGGCGAGGCGTTTTATGTTACTCGCCAGCTCGTGATAGAGTTCGTACAGGATTATTTGCGAACGGAGACGCTTGACGTCCTTGCCGAGATAACCCAAGTTCGGCTGAACCCCTTCACGGGAGCCCCCGCTATAGTTGGCGAAGGTGGTGAGAAGCCTACAATGGCAACCACACCCCAGAGAGTTACTTCCAACTATCAAAAGATAGCCTTTGGCGACGTCATCACAGACGAGGTTTTGCTGGCCTACCCAGATATTGTAGAGTTTTTGATTTGGCACGGCGCGTATCGTTTAGAGGTGTTTTTACATAACGCGCTGATAACACTGCTATCGAGTATTGCATCGGCTGCCACCCTCCCAACGGGTATTATCAGCCCCCAAGTGGCCGACCTTTTGATTTACATGCGAGCGTTCCACGACCAGCAATCGGCTATAAGCCGCCGGGGGGAGTGGATAGCAAACGCTGCTATCGTACCCTTCCCCTACTATTGGAGTCTGGTTTTTGGGGCGCTCAAAAGTACCACAGGCGAATACTTGCAACTGGATCGGCAACTGCAGGGACTGACGCTGATCCCCGCTGGTGCGGCGCAAACCGCTCCCACCGTTGTGTTCAATGAGAATGAGTTGGAAGTTTTCTTCTTGGGCGATATTACCGTAAATTTTGGACGGGTATTGGATGCGGCATCTGACACGAACGTCCGCCGGCTTTCGATGGACTTATTCTATGCCCCATTGTCCCACACAGGCCGTCCGGTGATCGTTGCAAATACGCAGAACGCAATAAATTCAATGGCGCAATAAATTCAATGGCATAGCTATGAACGGGGGAAAGAAATACCTTAAGCGGCTTGATATAGAGGGATTGATTATAGAAATAGAGCCGTCCCTACTGGAGCTTGTCCGGCAGCACTTAGACCGAGCCGGGCTTCCTTATGAGGTGCTAGATGCTCCTCCGGAGCCAGCGGGGGAAAGTGAGACTCAAAGGCGCCGTCGGTCGTCATGACGAAGCGGGATGCCCTCTTAGCCCTCTTGGGGGCGTCTTTGACGATTGTGGCCAAGAAGTACGTCATGGTTTTGGCTGCCCTGATAGTTTTGGGGTCTTTGGCAAACTTTTTGGGATGGGTGCACGCTATCGTAAGCGGGGAGGGGTGTAAGGCCGTGAAGGTTCTGCAGGGGACGGCCCGGCTGGTGTTTTACATAGTTTTCTATGTAGCCCTCTTAGTGGGCTTAGAGCAGGTGGCTTCATACCTTATTCCCCCATTGCTGAGTGTTGCGATCATCTATGAGGCCAGTTTAGCCCTCAAAAAAGCGGTGCAGCTGAATATCATACCTGCGGGACTGGTTCGACAACTGACAAAAGTTTTTCGCCATGAGCCTCCTGAGAAAGCTCCGTAACGCCCGGCAAAGGCGATACCTGCGACTTGTTGATCCCGTCTTGCAGCAATTTGAGTTTTGTCCCGTGTGGGCGAACTATCTAACGCCCCCCTCCCCGGTGCAAGTAGATACGAATGTGGGAACGCTGACTATCCAAACTGGTTTGATTCGGGCTTTTGCGCGGGAGTACGATGTAAGCGCTTACGCATTTCCGTTTTCGACTGAGGAGCGCGTAGCTTTTCACCCGCCGCCAATCTTCGTGGCGCATTACAATGAGTTTTCGCAGATAGCGGTGCGCCAGAAGGATGCCTTTTTGGCGGTGATACCCGACGCTCGCATGGGTAAAAGTGAGTGGGGGGAGGTGGAACACGAGGCCTTCTTTTTTGCGCCGGCGCTGGATACGGAGGAGTTTGAGGTGCAACTGGATCGGATTGCTGGGGTGCGTGAGAGCCTGCTGGAGTTGTGGCCTAAAATGGTCTCCATCACGGAGATTGTCCCGAAGTTTTCCCGCCGTGCGGAGTGGGGGACGGGCGAGAAGCTGGTAAAAGGCGAGTGGATTGCAATCAGACTAACCATAAACCTGAAAGACTATGAGCTTAATGCAGTGTAGGTGCAGCCAGCCCTTATGGGCGCTTGGGATACCGGACTGCCATCCGGTACTGAGACCTATCCGAAGGGTAGTGTTTGAAACTGTGCTGAATAGTTCAAGTGCTCCCGCAGATTTTGACTTGCCCAATTCCTCGCTTTACCCAAATGCGCGCCGGCTTATGACGCCTGTTCTCTACAATGTAGAGAGTGACCGGCCGGAGGCGGTTTTTGAGGAGCTGTCTGGAACAAAGTTTTTCGTTCGGCATCAGCCGCGCACCTTCAAGGCACTTGTAGCCAAGCCTCCGACGGAGTGGGGCATAAACATAGAGCAGCTTCGGTGCGTGTCGCGACTGGGGGTATTCCTGATTGATGACGCCGGAGTAGTATGGGGAAGGCGGGTGAGTCCGGGGGAAGCCGCTCCTATCCCGATAGAGCCAGGCACAGTACAGGCACGGCTACTTTTCCCTTCCGATGCGACCATTACAAAATACGAGTTTTCTTTTGACTTTGCCCAGAGCCTCATGGATTTTGAACTTGTGCCGGTGTTTGCAGATGCTGGGTTGCTTAATTATACGCCAAGAGTGGCCACGAGAATTTTTGTTTCTTTCGTGGGGTCCGGAGTAAGTGCAATTGTTTATGCTCTTTATGCCCGAGGTGCTGGGAATTTATATATCCCGATTACGGGGCTTGCGCCATATTTAGAGATTAGGAACAACGCAAACACGCTAATAACAACGAATTTCACTGAGGTGGAAGCTGGTGTTTATCAAGATAGTTCGCTTTCTCTTTCCCCTTCTGGCAATCCCTATACAATCAGAGTGGGGCCGGGTGCGCCTAGTGGTGCGTTTGACTACACAACTGCCGTAGCCCAATTCAGCGTGTAATGTGTGTTTGGCCGGCTGCGTCGGGTTTTGCGTTTTTACGAGCGGGTAGAGCTTCCCGATGTGCCGGCGCAGGCGCAGTCGCTTTCTTATGGAGGTAGAACGATAGTCAGCTATCCGCCCTCGCCGGCATGGGCAGTGCGAGAGCCGCTCTGGCTCGGCCGGCGGGGGCTTGGCATTTATGCACCCTCTACTGCCAAGATGAAACGCCGACTGGGGCTTCCCGATAGGGAGATCGTGCTTTTCCAGACTGGCCAGTTGTATGCCAGCATTCAGGTGCTGAATATGAAAAAGTACTATCTTGTTCGGGTGCAACGAGACAAGCTTTTTTACATCATCCGCCGTTTTCCGGTGGAGCGGTGGCTTCGGGTGGATGCGTCGGCGGTTCGGGCTGGGCTGCGCAATGCGCTTTTAGCGGCGCTTTTGGGGTGCGCGCCGCTCAAAAAGACTAAATCAGTGCAAAGTGTGGAGGTGGCTGTGAAGCGAGAGGAGGTGGTGGCGCACGAGACGCTGAGACTGACCACTTTGCTGAATGATACGATACACTTACGCAATGAGCGGATAGTGATCCATTACGACACGATACGCCAAATGCTGCGGATAGAGCAAGTCCGGCCGGTAGTGGTAGTGCGCGATAGCGTGGTCAGACAAAATGTAGTGATGCAAGCCCTGCCGGGGGTAGCGGAGGAGCGAGCTGAAAAGCGCCTGAGCTGGTGGAAAAGGTGGGGGCAGGGGGTTTTTGCTTTGATGTTGGGACTTAGCTTGATAGGCTTTATTGGATACCTATGGCTGAGAGCGCTGAGAATAGGATAGGCTTTGAGGATATCTTCAAAGACGACATCTTCACGCCTGTAAGGCAGGCAGGGGAAGCGTTGGCGAAAGTGTTGGATGAGATAGAGAAGCGCCTGAAAGAGTTGCAGAAGCAGACGATAGCGGCGGCGAGGGGTGCAGAACAGAATGCGAACGGGATGCGGCAAGTGGCGAAGGCTATTTCGGAGGTCAAGGCAAACTCGGATGCGCTTGCCAAGGTAGAGCAACAACGGATCAGGTTAGAGGAGAAGCTAAAAGCCTTGGAGAGTGATGTAGCAAAGGAGGTGGAAAAGCTGAAATTTCGCATAAGGGATGTAACGGCGGAGTACAAGCGGCGAGCGGCGGCGGAGACGGCGGCGGAGCGTGCGACTAAGGCGCAGGAGTTGGCAAATAACCGGTTAAATGCCAGCTATGCCGATTTGTCTAACGCCCTGAACGACCTGCGGGAGAGATATAAAGACCTTGTGGTGCAGGGCAAAGCTAACACAGAGGAGGCGGCGAAGCTACGGGATGCTATTGTAAAGCTGGATAGGGAGCTGAAGGAGATAGACTTTTCGGTAGGGCAGTTTCAGCGGAACGTTGGGAACTATGCCCAGTCGTTCAAAGAGGCTTTGACGGACTTTTTCCGAGGGGCTGGGCCCGCAGGCCAAGCGGTTTTAGGGCTAGGTTTTGCGGCGCAGCGGGCGGGGGATGCGTTTCGGGCGGCCGGGGGCGGCGTCAAGGGATTTGTCCGGGCGGTTGTCGAGGGCGGGCGGGCGCTTAGAGGGGTGGGATTGCTGCTTATTTTGGAGGCCATCAGTAAGCTCGCTTCGTTGGGGAAGGGGTTGGATGCGCTGGAAAAGGCGAAGGAGTGGATAGATAGCCTACGAGACGAGATAAGGCTGAATGAGCAATTGGCGGCGGTCAAGCTAAGGCTGGAAGCGCAGGAAGCGACGTCTTTGGCGGTGCTTCGGGAGCGTGAGCGGCTCTTACAGCGGCAAGCGCAGTTGGAGCTGGAACTGATTGCGCAGGAGCGCGCGCGGGTGGAGCGGGAAAAGGCGAAAATAGAGGAGGAGCTGAAAGATGTAGAGGATAGTCTTTTCGTGAAGCTTTTCCGAGGGTTGGGGCAGGCGTTTGGGGCCTTGGTTCGCGGGCTTGGGCAGGTAGTCAGGGCGGTAGGTGAGCTGGCTGGTGTATTCGATGCGAAGTTGAGGGAGCAGATTAGGGGATTTGCGGGTACCATAGAGGCAGCGGCGGCCGGTGTAGAACGCTTTTTCAGTAACATTCAGGCCGACAAGGCAGCTGAACTGACGGACAAGCTGGCGGCTGCGGAAAGTAGGCTCTCAGAGTTGCGGATAAAAGAGGCGGAGGTTACGGCTAAACTGCGCAAAGAGCAAGAGGAACTGGCGAAACAGCGTGAGGAGCTTATTCAGCGTACTTTAGACAGCCTAAATGTAGAGGTCGAAGCGGTTCAAACCCAGCGCGAGGCGCTGAAAAGGGAGTACGCTAAGCGTATAAGCGACTTAGAGGATGCCTATGAGGCTGCGAAAAAGGTTTTGGAGGGCAATGATGCGGCCCTTTTGGAGGCCCAAAAGCGGTATCTGGCCTCCCTTTCGGCGTTGGAGGCCGAGTTTGCACGCAAAGAGGGCGAAATTTTGGCTGAAAATGCTCAAAGGTTGGCCAAAATCCGAACAGAATTGCAGCAAGACACCCTTATTAGCGAGGTGGAGGCTATTCGCGAGCGGTATGATGCGCTAATAGAGGAGGTACGAAAGCGCGCAGCGGAGCTGGAAAGTGATGAAGTAGAGTTGCTCCAGCGTTTAGAGGAGGCCAAAACCCGGGCGATTATAGCTGCGCAGCTGAGGGCAGCGGATGCGGATATAAAATTTAGGGAGGATTTGGCCAAGGCGAGGCTGGAAACGGAGCGGGGGAACTTTGCGACGGAGGAGGACTTTGCCAAGTATCGGGAGCGGCGGCTTTTGGAGATACAGCTTGAAGCAGCCAGAGAACGGCTAAAAGTGCTTGGGGAGCTATATCGGGTTACGGGCGAGAAGCAGTTGGAGCTGGAAATCGCCCAGACGGAGGCGCTTATATCGCAGCTAAACGCGAGGCTGGAAGCGTTGGCGGTGGCGGGGCTAGACCAGCAAAAGGCGATTATCAAAGAATACTTGCAGGCGCTGGACGCTTTGGCGAATGCGTTTGATAGCTATCTGAAGCGGGTAGAGGATCGGGCTTTGTCTGGCTTGGAGCGGCAGCGGGGAACTTTACAGCGCCGCATTGCGGTATTTGAGGGTTTGGCGAAGGAGGGGGCTTTGGCAGCATCGGAAAGCATAGCGGCCTTAGAGGCGCAGGAGGCCGAGCTGGTACAGCGTCAGGAGCAGCTGAAACGGCGGGCGCAAAGGCGCGAGTTTGCACTGGCGGCGGTGAAAACCTACGTTCAGCTTTTGGAACGAAATGCACCAAATGCTTTGGCGCAAACGATACGGGACATAACCCTTCTTACTCAGCTCATATCCAAGCTACCCACATTCTCTCAGGGGACTGAGTACGTGCGGGAGGGCGTGCGAATACCTAACGCAGTACGGGATGCCCTGATCGTGCGGGTGCATGAGGGTGAGCGGATAGTCCCCGCGCATATAAATCGACAGCTGCGGGGCGTGAAGAATGAAGACCTGCCCAAGTTGGCGGCAGGAGGCGGGGTAAGTTTTGACTATGATCGTTTTTCAGAGACGCTGGGCGTGGTACTTAGAAAGAACAATAGCGTAAAGCGCGTGTGGAGGCGCCTATGAGGTACCTTGAGCTTTACGTGAATGGCCAAAGGGTTACGGAGTGGAGCCAGTGGGAGACAGCGGAGCTGAATGTTACCCGCGATGCGGAGCGGTTTTCTATAGAAGCCAGTATAGAAGGTGTAACGCTACTGGATCAGGCCTATCAGGCGGTAGATGCTGCTTTTCGGAACAATCAGTACAAGCCGGTTCGGGTTCAGCTACGACTTGGGGGTATCACTTGGGTAGGCCTAATAGAGGCCTCTAAGGCTAAGTGGGGGCAGAATAGGATGGTCGTCAGTATCACGATTGACGAACTAGCTCTTTTTGAGCGTGCCGTTATGGGGCGGAGACCTTCCACGATAGCATCCGTAGAGGTAGCGCTGGAGCGGGATGCCGACACGGCGACCATGGCGGCGCTTTTGGTGTCAGCTATGCTGCTGCTTTACACCATCATCAAGGAAGCCAGAGACCTTGCGACGGACATAGCGAATGCGGTGGCGCATGCCGCCGGAGGGGCTACTGGCCCTATAGCGGCTGCCGTGTTTCAGGCCACTATGTTAGTGGTGCGCGCTGCGTTTATTGTGGCGCTTTCGGCGGCACTGATAGAAGTTTTTGACCAGCTCATTGCTTTGCTGCCCACCCGGAAGCGCACCAAGGCTATAAACCTCTATGATGCGATAACCGATGTAACTCAGGCGTCTGGATATACGGCATTGCTTCCGACGGAGCTGAAAAAGATATGGCTCATAGGCGACTTTGTGGATACTTTGGAGGCAACGGAACTAATCAGCTTGGCCAGACGCCTGCTAAACGCCCAGATATATGTGGTCAACGGCACCTTGCGGTTCGTTAATCAGTACCGGCCTTTCCCCCTGCATAATGTGGCCTACACAGAATTCTACCGCATAAACACCGACGATTTTGCTGGGCGGACAATCTTCGGGTTACTCAGGGACTTTTCGGATAGGTTTTCCAACGAAATACCCCACAATGTAGAGATAGCCTATGCGGGTTTTATGGGACTGGAACGGCAGGCGATTGAGTTTTCGCCAGCGAAGGTGAAGACGCAGGCCTCTAAACTGGACGGCTTAGCCAGCTTTCTAAACCGCATACTTGGCGCCGCGCGCCGCTTCGTGCGAAGCGTGCGTGTGCCTGACCCCATGCCTTCCGGCAACATCATCGTCGGCTCAGAATACTTTGCCACTAAGATCATGATGGCCGACGGCCTTACTGGGCTGAATGCCAACGCCGAAACAGCGCTCCACCGCTTCATCGCCGACCGCTATCAGCGACGGCTGGCCCAAGTCTATGAGGGCGTGCGCATACCTTTCACAGAGCAAGATTATGCCACCTTGGCTCAGCAAGGGTTTCCCGGCGTGCGCCGCCTTCGCTGGGCTATCAATAGCGATTACGCCGAAGTAGATTACGAAATACCCACTACCTTACAGCCACAAAAAACTACCTTTATACTATGATTGTCCGTGATTTTTCCTTTGACATAATAGACTCCACGACAAACACTTACCAGCCATTTGACCCACGAACCGATACGCTTATTCTGGCGCCGCTGGATAGATACCAGATACGGATTAGGGATAGGTACTTCGTAGTGATTGAGCCATTGCAGGGAAACCTTGACAACCCTGACCCAAATGCTTTTGTAACCGCTTACAGCGGTTCATGGGCGGCTGGCAATACCTTCTCCTTGAACTTACTGGGACAGGATTTTGAGCAGGAAGGGTTTGCGGTAGGCGATGAAGTCTTTGTTTATTTTCATTGGACAGCCGGAAATTCTGTGGCTCGCTGTAATATCATTGGTCTAAATGGTGCCGCAGCCACTTTTAGTATAATCCAGTATTCAGGTGGAGCGCCTAACATCCAATCCCCCCTCCGTGCGGTTATCATTCTACTTTCCGACCGCTCGGAGATAAGACCATCGTTCCATTTCGGCAACAATAGCGGCCCAAGCTCTCCGCTATCGGCGCTTCCTTTTACATCCCCGCATGCCGACGCCACAAAGGCCTACCTAAGCACCGACCCAGCAGACCTGCCCCCGTCTCTCACCTACAACCTGCAAAAGTATGCCGATCTGGAGCCAACAATTGTTTCGCTGGGGACTTCGCTTTTAGGGTACTCACCTTTAGATTTTCGCCGCCGGGCCATCATCATAGAAGGCACGCAGTTTTACGCCTATCGCACGAACCTTGATCCATTAGCGCAAACGCCGACTTCTTTGTACTCCCTTGACGGGCGCATAGAGGTGCTTTTACAAGCGCCGGTGCCCGTTCGGGACGCTAACCTAACCTTCCCCTGCTTGCTTCTACACCCAAACCGAAAGGGACGAACCCTAAACTTCCTAAATCCAGGCACGCTAACAATCGCCAGTGGCTCCTATACCCTTACCCCGCCTTCGGGCTTTACGCCTATCCGCGCTGTTTTGGCGGTTACAGGACGGGATAGCGATCACCCAAGATCGGACATCCCTGACAGCTTGGCATTGACCAACCCAGTTACAGGGGCGTCGGGTTCCGTGCCTACGATCACAAACCGGCCGGGGGCTGAGTTCGTGGGCGTCATGATAGGCCAACACGGCGGGGAGTGGGTGGCGGTCATGACAAATAAGGAGCCGGCCGTAGCGCCAATACCAGGGCCTTTTCAGGTTTATCCCCATGAGGGGCCGATATATCGGTATGATAGTCTTATCGCTGATCTAAGTAGACTTGATGCGCCAGCCGGCGTTTATGTCGTGCAAATCTTGCTAAAAGCCGGAAACTCATTTGTGTTAATAGACGAAATAGAGTACAATACGACCGACATCATTACAACCCCCTTCCCCCCAACCAGCGTTTTTACGGCTCGCAGTAACTTGTATCCACTTTTAGTAGAAAGTGCCCCAAATACAAGAAAATGGAAGCCCACAAACTACGATATATTTTGGTCGCCGACAAAGAAAGATTTCTTTGTGCCGGTTCCCTCCCGTCGGACACCTCCCAACATCCTCATTGCGCTGACCCAACCCTCAGGCGGCTATGGCCTTGACCTAAACAACTGGGCCGGCGGCCCGATAACACTCAAATGGCGACTATTCACACCAGATGGTGAGGTGTACGATAGCAATGAGCTGACTTTCCCTACAACCTTTACGGGCGACACCATGCGCTTTGAGCCAGATAATCAGCTGGCGACAATAACGGAAACAGCTACACAAATAGAGGTGGAGCGGTTTTTTGACTTAGTGCCTAACTCTGGTATTTTTCACACCTATATTCGTGCAGCCTGCTTTATACGGCCCGAAGGGTATAAGCCCGTCATACAAAGTATGCTTTACGCCAAAGAGGATTTGGGGGCCACTGTCGTGCTTGATTCGCATGCAGAGGGGAGCTCCGTCATTGTCATAAATCGTCCACCGCTTGATTTTAGGCGATATAGAATAATAGTAAACAAAATCGGGCTCACCCCTGGCCAATACACGATTCATATTCGGCATAGTGTGCGCAAACAAGGCATAGAGAATGTATGGTCGCTTGAAGAAGACGAGTCCTACTTTTACGACTTCACCATCCCAGCGCCGCCGGAGCCGCCCTCAGGCCCGCCGTTAGCGCCAGACTTTTGCGTCCCAAAAATCCCCGCCGTCGCTGGTGAAAGCTGGGAGGGTCTCTACCGAGACGAAAACGGCGACTGGCTAACTTTTTCCAGTACCTTAACCACCTGCCATCTGGACAACTATTGCACCTGCTTTGAGCTGGTCTCTGAGGTGCCTTCGGCATACATAGACATCGTAGGCTATTTCAAGGGTTCGGTTTTAGGAAGGCCCGTGCCCACAAATGCCAAACACAAGGCCCGCTTCATAGGCCAAATAAAGCGCATCGCTGACCAGTACGAGTCGGAAAGCTTTGTCAGCTCCGCCTATGCCTCAGAGGATATCGTACGGGCTTACTCCGAGCGGTTTGAGATAGAGCTACTCATCTTTGACTCCTGCCAACTTTCGCATGTGGATTTGTTGAAGTTTGCCGAAAAGTGTGATGTGGTAAATAGAAACAATCGCCTACTCCCCTCAGAGATACGAAACTTGAAGTTTGAGGAAGTGAATATAGAGAATGATCCTAAGTATGCGAGAGTGCGTATAACGCTCAGGCGGGTCAAGTGGCGTGATGAATATCGCCGGAACGCCTAAAGCTCCCGGATGTACTGGCGGTAAATCAGGGCAGTGAGATTCATTGTCCGCCGTAGCCAGCCTGCTAAGAAAGCGTACTGCTTGCTATCGTTTCGCACGATGTGTTCATAAAGCAGGATGCGCCGGCGCAGCATGCTATCGACTACGGCCTGAGGACGGGCCTGCTGGGCTTTTTGGATTGTTTCATGACCCACAATGCCATCATCTTTGGCGCCGATAGCCCTTTGGAGCCACCTTGTGGGCAAAACATGGCCGCTCCCGACCGCGCTATCAAACAGGAAAATGGCTATGGGTTCGGGAAGCTTATCACATTGGAGCGGCACCCAAAAGTTTTCGTAGTAAAACTTTCGCACAAGCTCCAACGGGGGGGCCTCGCCCCTGTCTATGTATTTCCACCCTTCCCAGTTTGGCCACGCTTTTCGGGCTATACCCCGATATGTTAGCCCACCGCGATCGTACGGGTGATTGGCAAGCTTCCCCTCATGCGCAAGCACAAAGTCCAGCGCAACCTCGAATGTGCGACTTACGTTGGCCATGCGTAAAGATACACATAACCCCACAGGTTCGCTTTTGGCCGTGATACGGATTAGGCCTAAAACCCATATCACGGCAGTACGCATGGCTATGCGGTTTTTAGCGCCTCTTTCAGGCCGCTTTGCCCACCCAAAACGGCCTCGGCTAAGGATACCTTCTCAAAAATCTTGTCCAGAATGAGCCGCTCCACGGGGTCTTTGGTGGTCAGATAGTGATAGTAAGTAACCTCGCTCTTTTGCCCGATGCGGTTTATGCGGTCTTCGGCCTGTAACAGGTTCGCCGGAACCCAGTCGTATTCCACGAAAACCGCTGTATCCGCTGCCGTAAGGGTAATCCCCAGCCCCGCCGCCGTGATGGAAAGGTACAGCACCCGATACTTGCCCGCTTGGAAATCTCGAACCAACTCCGCGCGGCGCTCCTGCGGCACTGAGCCGTCTATGTAGGGGCCGGGCACGCACTCCTGCAAGGCACTTAGTACTTGCTCATGATGGTAAAATACCACAATAGGGGTATCCGTACTACCCAAAAGGTCTTCTATGTACTGGGCAGCGGCTGTTGCCTTAGCTATCGCGTATAGCCGTCGAGCCGTCGCTATCGCCGCCTGCGGTATGCTGTCAAAAACAAACTCCACGAGCGCCGCTGGGGTATCGAACTGCTTCGGGTCAATGCCGCGCTTTCGAGCGAACTCCGCCGCCACCAGCCGCAAGGTCGCCGAGGCTTGGGGCGCATCCACCTCCAGCGTTAGCCGCGTGCGGATTTTTCGAGGCAACTGGAGCGTTACATCTTTTTTGAGCCTACGGAGGTAAGGCAGCTCGGTAGTCAAAAGCTTATGCACCATACGAGCTTGCGCCCCCGTCAAATAGTACTCCCGTTTTTGGATGGTGCGATACTTCGTGCGGATGCTTCGCAAATTACAACTGGCGTACTGGCTCAAAAACTGCGAGGCACTTTTGATTATGCCAATGTTATGTAGAAGGTTAGCCAACTCCTCTATGCGGTTCAGGAGCGGTGTGCCTGTAAGTGCTAAAACCTTCTCCGCTTCATTTACTAAGCGCCGAACCGCTTTCGTTCGCTGAGCGCTTTTATTCTTTATGTAATGCGCTTCGTCAATGATCAGCATTTTGCCAGCCGCTTTTGCCCTATCAGCTTTGGCGTAGCTAAAAACCTCCGCCACTATCCCGCACTCCTGCGCTTTTTCTTGCCAGCTTGGCACCACAGAGGCCGGAGCTATCACCACCGCTTCCAGCCCTAGCACCTTAGCAACCCCCAAGGCCTGTATGGTCTTCCCCAGCCCCATTTCGTCAGCCAGCAAAAAGCTCTTCACGCCCCGCCGAAAGGTTTCCACAATAACGCTGATGCCTTCTATCTGGAACGGAAACAGCG
>Ga0308391_1000680_pt1 | contig 14825 bp, 11 predicted proteins | sample Hotspr20Samplet1_FD_202363 | JGI IMG/M metagenome (GOLD analysis project Ga0308391, IMG submission 202363) | Hot spring phototrophic mat microbial communities from Octopus Spring, Yellowstone National Park, Wyoming, United States - 20050623_t1 ... | reverse complement strand
GATCCGGATCGCCCTCGACCGGCCGGCGCTGCTGCGCGACCAATTGCGCGCGCTGCTCGCCGCCGCCGACGGCCGGCCGCTTTCGGTGATGTTCCCGATGGTCGCCGAAGTGGCCGAGTTCACGGCCGCCCGGCGCCTGCTCCTGCAGGAGGTCGAGCGGCTCGAGGCCCGCGGCCGGCGGCGGCCGGAGCGTCTCGAGGTCGGCGTGATGTTCGAGGTGCCGGCCCTCTTCTGGCAGCTCGACGCCCTGCTGCGCGAGGTCGACTTCGTCTCGGTTGGCTCGAACGACCTCCTGCAGTTCCTGTTCGCCTGCGACCGCGGCAATCCGACACTGGCCGAGCGCTACGACGTGCTCGCCCCGGCCTCGCTCGCCCTGTTGCGCGATCTGGTCGAGCGCTGCCGGGCGGCCGGGGTACCCTTGACCCTCTGCGGCGAAATGGCGAGCCGGCCGCTCGAGGCCATGGCGCTCGTCGGCCTCGGCATCCGCCGATTGTCGGTCTCGCCCTCCGAGATCGGCGCGGTCAAGGCCACCATTCGCTCGCTCGACGCGGGCCGGCTCGCAGCCTACCTCGAACCGCTCCTCCACCTGCCCGACCGCTCGCTGCGCCGACGCCTCTCGGCGTGGGCGATCGACCACGAGGTGGTGTTGCCGCCCGGCACGAGCGTCCCCACCTGAAGCATATGCGGCGATGCCGCACGGGCGGGAGCGTTTGGCGTGGGCCCGCGCCTCTGCTACTGTTCGGGCGGGAGCCCTCCTGGCGTCCGCCTCCTCGCGACCTCGGACCGGCCATGAGCAGTCGAGCCAGCCGTCAGACCGCGGACGTTCACGACACGCGCGCCGATCGGCTCCGGCAGATCGGTGGAGCCCTCCGCCAAGCCCGCCAGGCCCGCGGCGAGGACCTCTACGCGGTCGCCGAGGCGCTGCGGATCAAACCCTCCTATTTGTTCGCCCTGGAGGAGGGCGATCTCTCACTCACCCCCGGGCGCCCCTATGCTTTGGGGTTCCTCCGCAGCTACGCGGATTATTTGGGCTTCGACGGTGCCGAGGTGGTCCGGCTCGTCAAGGAGACCTTCGATGCCGCCCCGCCCGCCCCCGAGCTCGTCGTGCCGCGGGCGCAGGACGACCGACGGCCAGCCGGGCTCGTGATCGCCGCCTCGATCCTCCTCCTGGGCGTGCTCTACGGCAGCTGGCACACGCTCTGGCGAGACCAGCCGGTGCTCGAGCGGGTGGCCGCGGTGCCGGGCGAGCTCGGCCGCCTGGCCGGCGAGATGATCGCCGGTCCGCCCACGCTGCCACCCTCCGCGCCGAACCGTCCGGCGTCGCTCGCGCCGCCGGCCCCGGCAGCCGCGCGGGGACCCGCCCCCGCACCGCCGCCGGTCGACCACACCGAGCTCCTGGCCCTCCAGGCCCCCGAGCCCGAGGAAGGGATCCACGCGCCGATCCCGCCACCACCCGGCCGCGGCACCGCCGGCGCCCTCGCAGCCGAAAGCCAGGCGCGGCCCGGTTCGAACGGACCGTCGCCGGCCGCCCTCTTGGCCGCACTCGACGGCGAACGGACCCGGGCCATGCGCGAGCCGAACCCGGCCGAGAGCCAGGCTCGGGTGGTCCTGGTCGCCCGGGAGAGCGCCTGGGTGCAGATCCGCAGCACCGGCCGCGATTATGTCCGCACCCGGACGCTCGAGCCCGGCGATCGGCTGGTCCTGCCGGAGCGCGACGATTTGGCGCTCTGGACCGGCAATGCCGGCGGGATCGAGGTCGTGGTCGAAGGGCGCTCGCTCGGGGTTCTGGGCGAAAGCGGCAAGGTGCTGCGCGACGTCCCGCTCGCGCCCGGCGCGCTGCGCGCCCGCCTCGCCGGGGGTTGAGGCAGCCACCCCGGGCGAGCCCGACCGGAAGCCGGAGGAGCGCATGGTCGCACTCCCGGAGATCCGCCGCCATCGCACGCACGCGGTCCGCGTCGGATCGGTCACGATCGGCGGTGGCGCACCGATCGTCGTCCAATCGATGACCAACACCGACACGGCCGATCCGGACGCGACGACCGCACAGATCGTCGAGCTCGCCCGAGCCGGCTCGGAAATCGTCCGGATCACCGTCAACAACGAAGCCGCCGCCCGCGCCGTGCCGATCATCCGCGATCGGCTCGACCTCATGGGCTTCCGCGAGCTGCCGCTCGTCGGCGACTTCCACTACAACGGCCATCGCCTCTTGGCCGAGGTGCCGGAGCTCGGCCGCTGCCTGGCCAAACTGCGGATCAATCCCGGCAACGTGGGCTTCGGCGACAAGCGGGACCGGCAGTTCGAGCAGATGATCGAGGCGGCCCTCCGCCACGACCGGCCGGTCCGGATCGGGGTCAATTGGGGCTCGCTCGATCAGGACCTCGCCGCCCGGCTCATGGACGCCAACGCCGCCAGGCCCGATCCGCAACCGGCCGAGTTCGTCCTGCGCGAGGCGCTCGTCCGCTCGGCCCTCGAAAGTGCCGCACACGCCGAGCGGATCGGCCTGCCCCCCGACCGCATCGTGATCTCGGCCAAGGTGAGCCGGGTGCAGGACATGGTCGCGGTCTATCGCGAGCTCGCCCGGCGCTCCTCCTATGCCCTCCATCTCGGCCTCACCGAGGCCGGCATGGGCGTCAAGGGTATCGTCGCCACGACCGCCGCCCTCTCGCTCCTCCTCCAGGAGGGGATCGGCGATACGATCCGCTGCTCCTTGACCCCGGCGCCGGGCGAACCGCGCACGCTCGAGGTCCAGGTCTGCCAGCAGATCCTGCAGTCGCTGGGTCTGCGCTCCTTCACCCCGCAGGTCGCCGCCTGCCCGGGCTGCGGGCGGACCACGAGCACCTTCTTCCAGGAGCTCGCCGCCGACATCCAAGGCTGGCTCGCCGCCCAGATGCCGATCTGGAAGACGCGCTATCCGGGGGTCGAAAGTTTGAACGTGGCGGTCATGGGCTGCATCGTCAACGGCCCCGGCGAGAGCAAGCACGCCGACATCGGCATCTCCTTGCCCGGCACCGGGGAGAGCCCGGCGGCCCCGGTCTTCGTCGACGGCAAAAAAGTCGCCACCCTGCGCGGCGAGCGCATCGCCCAGGAGTTCCGGGCGATGGTCGAGGATTATGTCGAGCGCCGCTTCGGCCGGCGCGACGCCGCCTGAGCTCGGCGCCCGCGACGGTGCCGTCGCGCCGCGGTGACGGCGCACGGGGTGGCTGCTAGGAGCGACGCGCACCGCGAGCCAGCCGGGAGCGCCGCCCATGTCCGAGCCTGCCTACGACGTCGTCCTGATCGGCGGCGGGCCTGGTGGTTACGTCGCCGCGATCAAAGCGGCGCAGCTCGGCATGAAGGTCGCCTGCATCGAGAAGCGCGGCACGCTCGGCGGGACCTGCCTCAATGTCGGCTGCATCCCCTCGAAGGCGCTGTTGCACACCTCGCATCTCTACGAGGAGGCGAAGCACGGCCTCGGCCGGTTCGGCATCCGCACGGCCGAGGTGAGCCTCGACCTCGCCGCCATGCTCGACTTCAAAGACAAGGTCGTCGACGGTCTCACTAAGGGAATCGAGTTCCTCTTCAAGAAGAACAAGGTCGACTATCTCGTGGGGACGGGGCGGATCGCCGCCCCCGGCAAAGTTGTAGCGACGCTCGCCGACGGCACGAGCCGCGAGCTCGTGACCGAGAACATCGTGATCGCGACCGGTTCCGAGCCCACGCCGCTTGCGGGTGTCACGATCGACGAGGAGCGCATCGTCTCGTCCACGGGTGCCCTCGACCTCGAGCGGGTGCCTGGCCACCTCGTGGTGGTCGGGGCGGGGTACATCGGCCTCGAGCTCGGCACGGTCTGGCGGCGACTCGGGTCGAAGGTCACCGTGGTCGAGTTCCTCGACCGCATCACCCCGGGGATGGACCTCGAGCTCTCGAAAGAGCTGCAGAAGATCCTCGGCCGCCAGGGCATGGTCTTCAAGCTCGCGACCAAGGTCGTGGGCGTCGAGCGCGTGGGCGAAGGCGTGACGGTCGTCGTCGAGCCGGTGGCGGGTGGCCCGCCCGAGACCCTCGCGGCCGACGTCGTGCTCGTGGCGATCGGCCGCCGGCCCTATACCGAGGGGTCGGGTGCGGCCGAAGTCGGCGTGGCCTTCGACGAGCGCGGCCGGGTGAAGACCGACGGCCATTTCCGCACGAGCGTGCCGGGCATTTGGGCGATCGGCGACGTGATCGAGGGGCCGATGCTCGCCCACAAGGCCGAGGAGGACGGCATCGCCTGCATCGAGTGGATCGCCGGCGGCAAGCCGCAGCACGATTACGACCGCGTGCCCGGGGTGATCTATTGCCGTCCCGAGGTGGCGGCCGTGGGCAAGACCGAGGAGCAGTTGAAGGCCGAGGGCCGAGCCTACAAGGTTGGCAAATTCCCCTTCACGGCCAACAGCCGGGCCCGCGCCGTCGGCGCCGCGGAAGGCTTCGTCAAGATCCTGGCCGACGCCGCGACCGACCGGGTCTTGGGCTGCCACGTCATCGGCCCGGAGGCCGGCACGATGATCGCCGAGCTCGCCCTGGCGCTCGAGTTCGGCGCCACCGCCGAGGACATCGCACGCACGAGCCACCCCCACCCGACCCTCGAGGAGGCCGTCAAGGAAGCCGCGCTCGCCGCCTGGACCAAGCCGATCCACGTCTGAGCTCGGCGGCGGCCGGTCCGGCGGGGCAGCGGGTTCAGAGCTCGCTCACCTGGACGAGCTGCTTGCCCACATTCTCGCCGCGCAGCACCCGCAAGAACGCCTCGGGCACGCGTTCCAGGCCGCGGGCGATGTCGTAGCGGGTGCGGATGCGCCCGGCCCGCAAGAGTTCGGCGAGCCGCGCCCAGGCCTCGCCCCAGCGCTTCTCGAAGTCGAGCACGAGGAATCCCTCGATCCGGGCGCGCGCCACGAGCACCTCGCGGAAAAAGCGCGGGCCGATGTCGGGCCGGCCTAGCCGGTCGGCGAGGCTCACCGTGCCCACGACCACGATCCGCGCCCGGGGCGCCAGGTTCTGCAGGACCGCGTCGTGGATCGGCCCCGCCGTGTTGTCGAGATAGAGATCGACCCCGTTCGGCAAGAGTGTGCGGATCGCGCCCGCCAGATCCTCGCAGTCGCGGTGCGCGATGCCCCCTTCGAAGCCGAGTTCCCGGCACCAGGCGAGCTTGGCCGCGGTCGAGGCGACCGCGTAGGGGACCGCCCCAGCGATCCGCACGAGCTGGCCGGCGAGTTGCCCGACCGAGCCGGCCGCAGCGGAGATCAGGACCCGATCGCCCGGCCGCAGCGCGCCGGTCTCGAACAGCGCGAACCAAGCCGTGGCGCCGTTGAGGCCCATGACGTCGAGCCAGGCCTCGGGGGGTGCGAGCGCCGGGTCGACCCGGCGGACGGCCTCGGGGCGCAGCACCGTGTAGTCCTGCCAGCCGAAGCCGAAATCGGTCACCACGAGATCGCCCGCCTGCCAGCCCGGCGCCCGGCTCACGACGATCCGCGCCACGGCACCGCCGATCATGACCTCACCCGGCTGCACGCCCTGGGCGTAGTTGGGCACCTTGGCGATCCGCGCCCGCATGTAGGGAGCGACGTCGAGGTAGATCGCGCGCGCGAGGAAGGTCCCCGCGGGCGGCTCCGGGACGGGCTCTTCCTCGAGCCGCCAATCCTCGGGCTTCGGCAGGCCCTCGACGAGCCGGACGAGCCGCCACTGTCGGTTGACCTCGGTCATCGCATCCCTCCCCGCTCGCGGCCGCGTTGTCCGGCCCCGGCGGCCCCGCTATAGCGCCGCCGCGCGCGGCGACCAGCGGGAGGCGAACGACCGTGAACCTGCACAAAAAGCTCCTCGAGCGGGCCGCGGCCAGCCGGCCGATCGGGATCGGTCTGATCGGCGCCGGCAAGTTCGGCACCATGTTCCTGGCCCAGGTCCGGCGCACCCCGGGCATGCAGCTCGTCGGCATCGCCGATCTCGCCCCCGACCGGGCCAAGGCCAATCTCCGCTATTGCGGCTGGGAGGAGGAGCGCTTCTCGGCCCGCTCGCTCGACGATGCCGCGAAGAGCGGGGCGACCTGCGTGCTCGAGGACGCCGACGCCCTCCTCCGCCACCCGGCGATCGAGGTGGTGATCGAGGCCACGGGCGACCCCAAGGTCGGCATCCGCCATTGCCTCGCGGCGATCGACAACCGCAAGCACATCGTCATGGTCAACGTCGAGGCCGACGTGGTGGCCGGGCCCTTGCTCGCCCGCAAGGCCGCGGAAGCCGGGGTCGTCTACAGCTTGGCCTACGGCGATCAGCCGGCCTTGATCTGCGAGCACGTCGATTGGGCGCGGGCCTGTGGCTTCGAGGTCGTGTGCGCCGGGAAGGGCACCCGCTACCACCCCTCCTTCCACCACAGCACGCCCGACACGGTCTGGGAGCATTTCGGCCTGTCCCGCGAGAAGGCCGAGCGCGGCCGGATGAACCCCAAGATGTTCAACAGCTTCATCGACGGGACGAAGTCCGGCATCGAGATGAGTGCGGTGTGCAATGCCACCGGGCTCCGGCCGCAGCCCGAGGGACTCTCCTTCCCGCCCTGCCCGGCGCGCAAGCTCGCGCAAGTGTGCAAGCCCGCGGTCGACGGTGGTTGCCTCGCGATCCGCGGCACGACCGAGGTCGTCTCCTCGCTCCACCGCGACAAGTCGCCCGTACCGGACGAGATCCAGCAGGGCACCTACGTCGTGGTCGCCTGCGGCCACGACTACGTGAAGTACTGCGCCGAAGAATATCGCCTCTTGCCCGACGAGACCTTCTCTTACATGGCGATGTACCGGCCGACGCACCTGATCGGCCTCGAGCTCGGCATTTCGGTCGCTTCGGTGGCGCTCAGAGGTGAGCCGACCGGCGCGCCGATCGGCTTTTTCGCCGACGTGGTCGCGACCGCCAAGCGCGACCTCCGGCCCGGCGAGATCCTCGACGGCGAGGGCGGCTATTGCGTCTGGGGCAAGCAGGTCCCGGCGGAAGTGAGCCTGCGCGAGGGCTACCTGCCACTCGGCCTCGCCCAGGGTGTGAAGCTGCTCCGCCCGGTGCCGATCGGCGGCAAGGTGCGCTGGGCGGACGTGGCGATCGACGAGGCCGAGGAGGCGGTCCGCTTCCGCCGGGCCATGGAGGCGGCGTTCCGGCCGAGCTAGGCGAAGAACTCGGGGAAATTTCTCGCAAGAGTTGAGGGTCGACCCGCTTTCGGCTGTCCTTTCGGCTGCGATCGCAGGCGGAGGATGGGATGGCCGAGCTGGATGCCGATTTCGACCGCCCCTTGCGCATGCGCGAATTCCCGGTGCGGGCGCTCGCCACGGCCGAGCCCAGCTTCGCCGATGCCAACGGTGTCGTCTTGACCGCGGGCGGCCTCGAGCTCGACATCCTGGGTATCGACCTCGAGTACGACGGCAACGGCAACCTCGTCGACGGTACCGTCACCGATGTCGACGTGTACCTCGAGGACGAGCTCTGGTTCTCCTTGACCGGCGCCGAGACGTCGGCCGCGAGCATGGTCGCATCGTTCGAGGCCGGCGATGCGCTCGCCTTTTTCCGTGCCTTCCTCGAGGACAGCGACGATTCGATCCGCGGCAGCATCGAGAGAGACGAGCTCTACGGCTTCGCGGGCGACGATACGATCGAGGGCGGCGACGGCGACGACATCCTCTACGGTCTCGAAGGCGACGACGCGATCGACGGCGGTCGGGGCGCCGACCAGATGCGCGGCGGTTCGGGAGACGACCGTTACCGCGTGGACGATGTCCGGGACCGGGTGATCGAGCTGCGCGACGACGAGACCGACACGGTCGAAAGCTCGCTGAGCTTCACGCTGCCCGACCATGTCGAGAACCTCGTCCTCCTGGGCTCGCGCGCGATCGAGGGCGCGGGCAACGCCCTCGACAACCTGATCGTCGGCAACGAGGAGAACAACCGCCTCGACGGCCGGGCCGGGGCCGACGAGATGATCGGCGGCGACGGCGACGACACCTATCTGGTCGACGATCCCGACAACACGATCGTGGAGGAGGACGGCGAGGGCTCCGACACGGTGCTCTCGACCGTCACCTTCGAGCTGCCCGACCACGTCGAGAGGCTGGTCCTCGTCGGCCGCGCGGCGATCGACGGGTACGGCAACGACCGCGCCAACGAGATCACCGGCAACGACCGTGCCAACCTGCTCGACGGCGGGGCCGGTGTCGACACACTCCGCGGCGGCAGGGGCGACGACGTCTACGTCCTAGACGGGCCGGGCGACGTGGTGATCGAGGAGCGCAACGGCGGGATCGACACGATCCGCATCGACGGCGACGTCGCGCTCGAATCCTTCACGCACGTCGAGAACGTCGAACTCCGGGGCGACGGCGACCACGAGGCGGCGGGCAACGCGCTCGCCAACCGCCTGGTCGGCAACGCCGGCGACAATCTCTTGGCCGGTCTGCTCGGCAACGACGTCCTCGTGGGCGGTGCCGGCGACGATGTGCTCCTGGGTGGTATCGGCAACGACCTGCTCGAGGGGGTGCGGGCGACGATCGGCTCCGCGGGGGCGCCGGCCGCGATCGGCTCACCGGCGGTGCCGGCGCCGACCATTTCGTGGTGGGCGACGCGGCGCGCAGCGTTAGCACCGTCACCGACTTCTCGAAGAGCGCGGGCGATCGGCTGTTGATCGGCGACCTCCTGGGTGGTCTCGCCGACGGCACCGACCTCACGCCCTATTTGTCCCTGCGCAGCCGCGGTAGCGCGGTCGAGGTGTTGGTCGACGCCGACGGGGCGGGCCGCGGCCGACCGGTCCTCGTCGCCACGGTCTAAGGCGATCTCGGGACGGATCTTTCGAGCCTCCTGGCCGAGGGGGTGATCGACCTCGCCTGAGCTCGCCCCGGCCGCACCCGCCTCAGAGCTCGATCACGATCTTGCCGACGTGCTCGGCCCGCTCGAGCGCGCGGAACGCGTCGGGCGCCTCCTCGAAGCCGAACCGCCGGTGGACGACGGGCCGCAGTTCGGCCGCCTCGAAGGCGCGGACCATCGCCTCCTGCATCGCCCGCGAGCCCACGTAGATCCCCTGCAAGCGGATCGACTTGCGCATGATCGGCGTGGGATCGACCGTCCCGCCCGCGAGGATGCCGATGAGCGCGACGTGACCACCGATCCGGGTGGCCTCGATCGAGCGGGCGAGGGTGCCGCCGCCGCCCACCTCGACCACGTGATCGACGCCCCTGCCGCGGGTCAGCTCGAGCACCGCCTCCTCCCAGTCCGGGCGGGTGCCGCGGTCGACCGTCGCCGCCGCCCCGAGCGCCGCGACCCGCTCGAGCTTGGCCGGGCTCGAGGAGACGAGGATCGGCTGGGCACCGCAGAGCCGAGCGATCTGCAGGGCGAAGAGCGAGACCCCGCCCGTGCCGAGGCCGAGCACCGTCTCGCCGGGCCGGAGCCGGCCGCTCTCGACGAGCGCGTGCCAGGCGGTGAGCGCGGCGCAGGGAAGCGTGGCGGCTTCGGCGAAGTCCAGATGCGAAGGCGCGAGCGTGACCCCGCCCTCGCGCAGCACGACCTCCTCGGCGAGCACGCCGTCGTTCGGGCCGCCGAGCGCCGATGCCATCGCCTCGGGGCCAATCGGCCCGGCCTCCCAGGCCTGGAAGAAGCAGGAGATCACCCGATCACCCGGCTCGACCCGGGTGACGCCGGGCCCTACGGCGATCACTTCCCCGGCGCCGTCGGAGCACGGGATCCGCGGCAGGGCGATGCCGCGCGCGAGCGGGTCGCGGAGGATCGCGAGGTCGCGATAGTTGAGCGCGACGGCTCGGATCCGCACGAGGACCTCGCCCGGGCCCGGCTGCAGCCGCGGCCGCTCGACGAGGCGGAGCCCCTCGAACCCCGGTCGTCGGATCTCGAAAGCCCGCATGTCGTGCCCCCGGTCGTCGCCTTGCCCGTCCCGCGTACCGCTTTAGAGCCGGCGCTCGAGAATGGCCACCGCGTCCGCGACACCCGTGGGCGGCACCGGCCGCGGCCGTGGCGCGGCGCGCAGCTCCCCGACGAGCGCGGCGATGCCGTCCGGGTCGGGCGGCAGCGGCCGGCCGATTCCGACCTCCCGGATCCAGCCCTCGAGCCAGGGCGCTTCCGGCCAGTCCGGGCGCGGCCGGTAGAGCACCGGGACCCCGGCCGCGGCTGCCTCGGCGAAGGTTCCGTAGCCGGTCTTCGTGATCACGAAATCGACGCTCGCGAGGAGATCCGGGAACGGCAGGTCGACCCCGCGGGTCGAGAGCATCCCGGGCCGCTCGACCCGATCGGCGAGCCAAGCCACACCATCGATCGCCGTCAGCGTCGCGAGCCGCTCGGCGCCGTCGATCCCGCCGAAGGCCACGAGTCCGAGCAGCATGTCGGGCGCGAGCCCGAGGGCCGCGCGCAGCTCGGCCCGGCGCGGCCGACCGACCCGAGCCACGGGCCCGACGCTCACCCGCCGGTCGAGCCAGCGGGTCGGCAGATGCGGGCTCAGGAGGATCGTCTGCCGCGCGGTGCGGTAGGCGGCGCGCATCCGCTCGACCATGGCGGACGATGCCACGTCGTAAGCGGCGGCGATGTCGGCCCAGTTGAGCGAGCCGATCGCCACCGCCGGGATCCCCGCGAGGGCGGCGGCCGCGAGCCCGACGAAGCCGATGTTGGCGAGCAGGAGCTCCGGAGCGACCGCCCGCAGCCGCCTCGCCTCCGCCTCGACGAGCGTCTCGAAGCCCGCCTCGAGGGCGGCGTAGGCGGCCCGCGTCGCCGCGAGGTCGACGTTGACCGGATCGTGCATCACGAGGCAGGGATCGGGCGGCGGCTCGGCCCGCTGGAGGGGACCGCCCAGGATCGCCTCGAGCGCGCCCGTAGGCAGCGTGCTCCGCACGACGAGCCGCACCCCCGGGCGGCGCCGGCGCAGCTCGGCCAGGATCGGGGCGAGCTGCCCCGCATGGCCGAAGCCGTGTCCGGAGATGTCGACCGCGATCCGCTCGGATTCGGGGCGGCTGCCCGTCGCTCCCGGCTGGTCCTCGCGCACGGGCGTGCTACCTTCCGCCCCGGTGGGGTCGGCCTCGGCCCTCCCGCCGGAGCCCGCGCTTGGCACGCGCGCCGGTCGCGGCTAGCTTCGCTCGACGCTCGCTCACGGGAGACGCAGGCATGGGTACGTTCTCGATCTGGCACTGGCTGGTGGTGTTGGCCGTCGTGCTGATCATCTTCGGCGCCGGCAAGCTGCCCCAGGTCATGGGCGACCTCGCCAAGGGGATCAAGAACTTCAAGCAGGGCATGAAGGAGGACGAGACGGCGCAGCTGCCGCCCAAGGAGGAGGCCAAGGGCGAGACCAAGACGGCCGCCTGATCGCTCAGAGCCCTTCGTCCCAGTAGGGCGGATCGCCGAACCGGCCGAGCAGGAAGTCGACGAGCGCGCGGACCCGGGCCGGCGGCCGATCGGCGGGCGGCCACACCGCATAGAGCGCGAAGCGCGGCGTCTCCCAACCCTCGAGCACCCGCACGAGCCGACCGGCCCTGAGGGCATCGCCGACGATGAAGGTCGGCGAAAGCACGATTCCGGCCCCGGCCTCGGCCGCGCCGACCAGGAAGTCGCCGTTGTTCGCGACGAACCGGTCGTCGACCGGCACGGTCTCGCGGCGACCGTCGCGCTCGAAGTGCCAGCGGCGGCCGGTCGAAAGATAGCCGTAGTGCAGGCAGCGGTGCTGGCGGAGATCGGCCGGCTCGCGCGGCACGCCGTGGCGGGCGAGATAGTGCGGGGCGGCGCACGGCACGAGGCGGATCGGGGCCAAAAGCCGGGCGATCAGCGAGGAATCCGGCAGATCGCCGATCCGCAGCGCGAGATCGAACCCGTCCTCGACGAGATCGACGAAGCGGTCCTCGAGGACGAGCTCGACCCGGAGTGCGGGGAAGCGCTCGGCGAAGCTCGCCAGCACCGCGGGCAAATGGCGCACCGCGAAGCTCATCGGGGCGGCGAGCTTGAGGCGGCCCTGGGGCTCGCCGCGCCGACGGGCCAGCTCGTCGACCGCCTCTTGATACTCGGCGAGGATCCGCCGCGCGTGCGGCAGGAACGCATCGCCCTCGCCGGTGAGCCCGACCCGTCGGGTGGTGCGGGCCACGAGCCGGGCCCCGAGCCGCCGCTCGAGGGCCGCCACCCGCTTGCTCACGAGGGCCCGGGCGAGGCCGAGCCGGGCCGCCGCCGCCGAGAAGCTACCGGTCTCGGCGACCGCGGCGAAGGCCTGCACGAGATCGAGCCGATCCACGCTCGCCCTTCCGTCTTCCGCTCGCGCCCGGCTCAAGGTCCAGGGCGCCCGTGGTCCACCCCCGCCGCCGTGCGCGGCGCGAGCCGGAGGGCATTCGTAGACCGACGCACGGTCCTCACCCCGGCTCAGTGCGCCTCGTAGAGGAACGCCCGTTCGACCGGCTTCCAGTCCGGGTCGCTCCAGCCCAGCATCTTGCCCGGGTTCAAGAGGCCCTTGGGGTCGGCCTCGCGCTTGAAGGCGAGCTGCAACGCGTCGACCTTCTTCATCGCGCCCTCTTCCAGGGTGAAGGCGTGCGGGTTGAAGATCGGGCAGCCGGCCCGCTCGTGCTCCTCGATGATCTCGGCGAGGCGCTCGTCGCTCCGGTAGCGGACGAGCTGCAGCCCGAAACAGGCGATCTGCCCGCCGAAACGAACGAACTCGAGGTGGATCGGCACCTCCTCGCCGAACCGGGCCGCCATCTCCTCGACCTTCTCGAGGTGCCGCGGCGGCGGGAAGAGGGTCTGCAGGTAGGTGATCGTCCGGTCGTGCTTGAGGGCGTGGAGCGTCGTGTGGTTCCAGCTGTACTCGAAGAGCGGCAGCCGGCCGCCCACCGCCTCCTCGGTGAAGCCCTGCCAGACCAGCCGGCCCGGATGTAGCCGCAAGAGGTCGAAAAGCGCGTCCGTCGCGAAATCGGCGACCATCACGAGCACCGCCGTCTCCCCGCGCCCGATCCCGCGCTCGGGGAACAGCCAATCGTGCGGCACCGGTGCTTCGATCACCGTCACGAGCTTCTTGAGGATCGCATCCTCCCGGGCGAGCGCGTCGGCGAAGCGCGCGGCCGGCATCAGGCCGTCGAAGCCGAGGATCAATTCGGCCCAGCGATAGGCCGGGGCCAGGGGCAGCTCGAGGGCGGTGATGATCCCGTTCGTGCCGTAGGCGTGGTTCACCTTCTGAATGTCGGCGCCGCGCAGCTCGAGGGCCCGCGGCCGTTCCTCCATGGTCAGGACCCGCAGCCCCAGGATGTTGCCGCGGTCGCGCAACAGCCCCCAGGTGACCGAACCGATCCCGCTCGAGCCGCCCGCCACGTAGCCGCCGATCGTGCCGGTCTTGTGGGTCGAGGGGTGGAGGCGCAGCTCCTGGCGGCTGTGGGCGATCGTCGCGGCGTCGAGCTCGGCCATCTTGATCCCCGCCTGGACCCGGATCCGGCCGTGTTCGATCCACTCGATCGCCGTGAGCTCCGAGAGGTCGAGAACGATGCCGCCCTCGAGCGGCATGGCCTGGCCGTAATTGCCCGTGCCGCCGCCCCGGGCCGTCACCGGCACCCCGTGGCGGAAGGCCGCTGCCAGCACCCGCGCGACCTCCTCCTCGCTGCGCGGCGTGACGACGGCGTCGGCGGTCACCCGGTCGAGCCGCCGCTTGAGGACCGGCGAGTACCAATAGAAGTCGCGCGAGCGGCGGCGGACCCGCTGCGGCTGGGTGTCGACGGCGAGGTCGGACAGCTCGGCGAGACAGGCATCGATCGACATGGCGTCCCTCGGGCTCGGGCCGGTCGCGTGCCCGGCCCCTCGACGTGGTTCGCGGAACGGCGCGCCGCGTTCCCGGGCGAGCTCCTAGCGAAAGCCGTGCCGGCCGTCCAAGGCCCGGGCGAGCCCGCCGGGCTCAACCGACCGCGACCTCGAGCGGCAGGCGGGAGAGGATCTCGGGCGGCCCCTCCCGGACGATCGCCGTGCGGCCCAGGGTCATCGCGCGCCCGGTCTGCGAATCGGCGAGGATCATGTGCAAGAACACGACCATCCCGGGCTCCAGCACCACCGGGTTGTCGGCGTGGACCATGGGCCAGTCCATCCAGGAGGGGGCGTAGACGGCGCCGAGCGAGTAACCACAGGCGTTGAGCCGGTGCGGTCGCAGCCCGTACCGGTCGAAGGTGGTCGCGTGCGCCTCGAACACCTCGCCGAAGGTGCGCCCCGGGCGCAGCCGCTCCTCGCAGGCGGCCAGCGCCTCGCGGCACACCTCGAACATCCGCGCCTGCGCGGGATCCACCGGACCGATCAGGAGCGTGCGCATCAGGCAGGCATGGTACTGCCGCCAGACCCCGGCGATCTCGAGGGTGAGCTGGTCGGTCGGGTCGAGCCGGCGGCGGCCCGAATGGTAGCGGCAGAGCAGCGCCTCGGGGCCCGAGCCGATGATGAACGGGTTGGCCGGATAGTCGCCGCCGGCCTCGAAGATCGCATCGTGCATGCGGGCGAGGATCACCCCCTCCTCGACCCCGGGCCGGGCATGGGCGATCGCCGCTTCGAGGGCGGCATCGGCGAGTTCGCCGGCGCGCCGCACGTAGGCGAGCTCGGCCGGCGACTTGACGAGCCGGAGCCGGCTCACGAGCAGCGAGGCGTCGGCCGTGCGGAAGCGTCCCTCGAGAGCCGCTGCGAGCTTTTGGCCGCGCGCCGCGGTGAGCCCGTGCGCCTCCCACTCGACCCCGAGCCGGCGACCTTCGAGCCCCTTCTCGACGAGGATCGCCGCGAGCTCGCGGGTCGGATCGGCGCCCTCGCGATCCACCCAGATGCGGATGTCGGTGAGGATCGAGGTGAGCTGGGCCTGGCGCAGGTCGGGGGCG
>Ga0308391_1000678_pt1 | contig 14835 bp, 10 predicted proteins | sample Hotspr20Samplet1_FD_202363 | JGI IMG/M metagenome (GOLD analysis project Ga0308391, IMG submission 202363) | Hot spring phototrophic mat microbial communities from Octopus Spring, Yellowstone National Park, Wyoming, United States - 20050623_t1 ... | reverse complement strand
CGATGCCGGCGGCGTGCGTTCCGTGCTCGTCGAGCGCATTCGCGCCGGGGTGCCCTATCTCGGCATCTGTCTTGGGCTTCAGGTGCTGTTTCGCGCCAGCGAAGAAGCCCCCGAGCTGGCCGGGCTCGGCCTGTTCGAGCAGACCGTCAAACGCTTCAGCGCCGCCACGCGCGTGCCCCATATGGGCTGGAATGCGCTCGAGCCGGTGCGCCCCTGCCGCCTCCTCGAGGGTCTTCCCGAGAAGCCGTTCGTCTACTTCGCCCATAGCTACTACGTTCCTGTCATCGAGGCGACGGCGGCCGTGACGCACTATTCGGTTCCCTACACGTCGCTCCTCGAGCGGGATAATATCTTCGGCGTGCAATTCCATCCCGAAAAGTCCGGCCCGGTCGGCCTGGCGGTGATGAGGAATTTCGTCGAGTTGGACGGATGCTGACCAAACGAATCATTCCTTGCCTGGATGTCACCGGGGGCCGCGTAGTGAAAGGCGTGAACTTCCTGAACCTGCGCGACGCCGGCGATCCGGTGGAGCTCGCCGGCCGTTACAACGAGCAGGGCGCCGACGAGCTCGTATTTCTGGATATCACGGCCTCAAGCGACGAGCGCGAGACGATGGTGGACGTGGTGGCTCGCACCGCGCGCCGGGTCTTCATCCCGCTGACGGTGGGCGGCGGTATCCGCTCGGTTGAGGACGCGCGCCGGATCCTGCTGGCCGGGGCGGACAAGGTGAGCGTCAACACCGCGGCGGTGCGGCGGCCCGAGCTCATTCGCGAACTCGCCGAGGAGTTTGGCTCCCAGGCCGTCGTGCTGGCGATCGACGCCAAACGGCGCGCGCCGGGCGCCTGGACCGTCTATACGCGCGGCGGGCGAGTGGATGAGGGCATCGACGCGCTCGAGTGGGCCGCGCGAGGCGAGGCGCTGGGCGCCGGCGAGATCCTGCTTACGTCCATGGATACCGACGGCGTCCAGGGCGGTTTCGACTGCGAGCTCACCCGAGCGGTCTCGCGCGCCACCAAGATCCCGGTGATCGCCTCCGGCGGTGCGGGCAAGCCCGAGGACTTCCTCGAAGTGCTCACCGAGGGAGAGGCCGACGCGGCTCTGGCAGCGTCGATCTTCCACTATGGCCGCTACACCGTAGCCCAACTCAAGGAGTTTCTCCACCAGCACCACGTTCCGGTGAGGTTGCTCGGATGATCATCCCCTGCATTGACCTGATGGAGGGCAAGGTCGTTCAGCTCGTCCAGGGCAGGGAAAAGGTGCTCGAGGGCGACTCGCCCGACCAGATGCTGCGCAAGTTCGCCCCGTTTGCCGAAATCCAGGTGATCGATCTTGATGCGGCCATGGGGCGGGGCGCCAATGACGCGCTGGTCGAGTACCTGGCGGCGCGCGCCAATTGCCGCGTCGGCGGAGGCGTACGCACCGTCGAGCGGGCGCGCCGGCTGGTTGAGCAAGGGGCGCGCAAGGTGATCGTCGGCACGGCGGCCTTCACCGACCAGGGGCCTAACCGGGGATTTCTCGAGATGCTTGGTGGCGCCATCGGCCGCGAGCGCATCATTCTCGCTCTGGACTCCAAGGGAGGCCGCATCGTGATCAAGGGCTGGCAGGAGTCGACCAACCTGCGGGCGGAAGAGGTGATTCCGCAACTGGAGCCATACTGTTCGGGCTTCCTGTGCACCTATGTCGACAAAGAGGGCATGATGCAGGGCACCGATCTGGACTGGTTCCGGCGCCTCCGCGCGCTGACCGATCTGGAGATCACGGCCGCGGGCGGCATCACGACTCTCGAGGAGATTCGTGAGCTCGATCGCTTGGGCATTCATGCCGCCCTGGGTATGGCTCTCTACACCGGGCATCTGAGCCTGGAGCGGCTCGCGTGCTGGCCGCAGCGCGAAAATTAGGGATTGAGTATACTGTCCCCGATTTTCATGTTGCGGCGAAGTTTTCTCGCTTCGGCGGCACTCGCCGCCGCCTGCGCCGCCCCGCGCGCGCCCCGCCTCCGGCCGCGCAACCACCCGCTCGAGGCTCTCAAGCGGCCGAAGCTGAAGATCACCGACGTCAGAGTCATTCCGCTCTCCTACGTCGATCCCAAGAAGAACCTCTGGCGGTCGGCCGACTACATCGTCTGGAAGACCGACGGCGCCATCACCCAGGTCTTCACCGATCAGGGCATCGTGGGCATCGGCGAGGGCTCCCCCTACGAAGGCCCCGACTACATCAAGCAGTACACCGAAGAGGTGATCAAGCCGCTCGTGGTCGGTCACAACCCGTTCGACGTCGAGCTTTTGACGGCGCGAGGCAACGACAGCCGGCGCAACCGCGCCCCTTGGGCAGGCCTGGATTGCGCACTCTGGGACGTCATCGGTAAGGCCGTGGGCAAGCCGGTCTACGAGCTGCTGGCCACCGACAACGAGCCCGCCCGCACCATCAAGATCTACGCCAGCTCGGGCGTCGAGCATGAGTGGTACGCCGGCGGGGCCGAGTTTCTTATCGAGCAGGCGCTGCGGCACAAAGAAGAGGGCTACGAGCTGATGAAGCTGCGTACCGGCACGAGCTGGGCGGCCAGCGGCATGACGCTCAAGAAATACATTCGCGTGCTCGAGCGCCTGCGCCAGGCCGTCGGTTGGGACTTCAAGCTGGCGCACGAGACCATGGGCGGCACCGGCGTAAGCCGCGAGCAGATTCTCAAGGAGTTCTGCCCGGTGCTCGAAGCGCTGAAGTTTGACTGGTTCGAAGAGGCGCCGGGCGGCACGCTGCTCGAGGACATCGACTTTTTCCTGGCACTGCAGGAGGCGCTGCCCACGGTGCGCGTCTCCGGCGGCGAGCGGTTCCGCGAGCGCTTCGAGGCGCAGCTGTGGCTTGACCGCGGGGCGCTCGACATCATCCAGCCGGATTCGAACGTAGCCGGCCTGACCGAGTGCTGGTACATCTCACGGATGGCCTGGCGGCGGGGCAAGGTGCTCATACCGCACAACTGGCACGGCGGGGGCACGACCATGGCCAACGCGGCGCTGGTGGCAAGCATTCCTAACCGCGAGTACCTGGAACTGAACATGACCTACAACCCGCTCAAGGAGGAGATCTTCAAGGAGCCGCTCCGGGTCGAGCGGGGCAGGATGACGCTGCCGGACAGGCCGGGCTTCGGCGTCGAACTCATCGACGACGTCGACAAGAAGTTTCCCTACGTACCCGGCAGTTACCAATACAAGAACCCCAGAGTTGCCCGCCCGGCCTGAGCCCGGCCGTTGACAGCCGCGCCGACTGGGCATATACTGTCTGCGTCCGGGCGGATGGGAAACCTCACCCGGTTCAAACTGCGCAAGCGAGGGGATAGCGATGTCCGTTCTCCGTAGCTTTGCTGCGGCGCTCCTTGTGGCCTGCGCCGCGCTGTCTCAAACCGTCTCCACCGAGATTCTCGGTCTCGTCACCGATCCCACCGGCGCCGTCATTCCCAATGCGGAACTGAGCGCCCGCCGCGTGGCCACCGGTGACGTTCGAACGACCCGCACCAACGAAACGGGCAACTACATCTTCCCGCTGCTTGAAGTCGGCGAGTACGAAGTGACCGCTTCGGCGCCGGGCTTCAAGACCGAAATTCGCCGCGGCATCGTCTTGCAGCTCAATCAGAAGGCCCGCATCGATTTTCAGCTCACCGTGGGCCAGCAGGCCGAGACCGTCGAGGTCCGCGGCGGCGCCCCGTTGCTTGACACCGAGGACGCCACGCTCGGTTCGGTGATCGAGCAGAAACGCATCAGCGAGCTGCCGCTCAACGGCCGCAACTTCGGCCAACTGGCCACGCTGATGCCGGGCGTAATCTACGGCCCGACGCGCATGGGCATCGATGGCCAACAGACCATCGGCACCCGCGCCATGCCGGGGCAGATCGTCGGCGTGGCGGCTAACGGCCAGCGGGATATCGCCCAGAACATCACCCTCGACGGTGTGGTGGCCACCGACGGGTTCAAGAGCGCCATGCTGTTTGTGCCGTCGCTCGAGGCCGTCGAGGAGTTCAAGATCCAAAGCGCCGTCTACACGGCCGAATACGGGATGAACTCCGGGGCCCAGGCGAACGTGGTCATCAAGTCGGGCACCAACCAGCTTCGGGGGACGCTCTTTGAGTTCCTGCGCAACGACAAGCTTGACGCGCGCGGCTTCTTCCTGGCGCCGGGTGCCCAGAAGAACCGGCTGCGCCGCAACCAGTTCGGCGGGGTGGTCTCGGGGCCGATCGTCCGCGACAGGACGTTCTGGCTCGCCAACTACGAAGGCCGCCGCGAGGTGCGGGGCACGCCGGCGCGCCAGGCGGTCCCCACGATGGCGATGCGCAACGGCGACTTTTCGGAATTCCTCGAGCCGCGTAACCGCTGGTATCCCACCGACACGAATCCAATGGCCACGCGCCTGATCCGCTACCCGGGCAGCGCCGTGCCGTTTCCCAACAACATCATTCCGCGCAGCCTGCTGCATCCGGTCTCGCTCAACTTGCTGACCTACAAAAAGACCAGCCCCTTTCCCGAAGGGGGATTCTTGCCGCCGCCGAATTTCGACGAGCAGGCCCGGGCGGCCAACAGTCCATTGAATCGCGTCGGAACCAACGACCAGGTGTTGAACTCGGACCAGTACCTTGGGCGTTTCGATCACCGCTTTGGAGATTACGACCGCGTCTTCGCCCGTTACGTCATCGTCGAATCGCTGTGGGTGAACGACCCGCTCGCGCGCGTCACCAAGTTCACCTCGGACTTCCGGGCCCAAAACATCGGCCTCGGCTATTCGCGAATCTTCTCGCCGACGATCGTCAACGACCTTCGCTTCGGTCTGAACCGCATCCGGGCTAACCAGCTTGCCATTCAGACCAACACGGATTTTACTCACCGCGATCTTGGCTTGGACTTTCGCGTGGTCGGCGACGGCAACCGCACCTTGACGCGCCGCGAGGAGGGGCTGCCGAATATCGTCATCACCGGCTACACCGGCATCGGCTCCGGCAACGTGACCTTCAACATGAACCAGACCTGGGAGATCGCCGATACGGTCAGCATCAACCGCGGCCGACACAACTTCCGTTTCGGCGGTCAGTGGCGCGGGAGTCCCGTGGACAACGAAGCCAGCAACCTGCCCCGGGGTCAGCTTCAATTTACGCGCGACATCGTGGGCATTCCCGACGCCTTTGCGGCCTTCATGCTGGGCTTCCCCCTGAACGTCAACTCGGCCGAAGGCGCTCCGCTCCAACAGGTTCGACAGCAGAAGTTCGGAGTCTTCTTTTTGGACGACTTCAAAGCGACGCCTCGTCTGACCATCAACATCGGCGTGCGCTACGACTACTACGGGGTGGTCACCGAGCCCGGCGGACGCATCCGGAACCTGTCGTTCGCCGCCGGCGAGGCGCGCGTGATCGACGGCCGTCTCGTGCCGATGCTGGTTCCCGACCCTTATGTCAAGAAGGCGTTGTACGACATCAACACCAAGCAGATCATGCCGCGCGCCAGCATCGTCTACCGGCTGAGCAACACGACGGTGCTGCGTGTGGGCGCCGGCCAGTACTATAGCCCCCAGCAGACGAACAACTTCAACATCCTGGGCCTGAATCCGCCGTTATCGGGCTCGACCGTCTATCAGAACGATCGCAACCGCCCCATCGCCACGATCGACAACCCGTTTGCGGGCACGCCCGTGGCGGCCGGACCGCAGGCGATCGTGATGTTGGGCAACCTCCGGGCCGATCGCGGCGGGCGGTCGTTTTATCTCAATAACGATACCTGGCAGTGGACGGCCGAGATTCAGCGCTCCTTCGGCCAGAACTTCGTCACCGCGATCACCTATATAGGCAGCGCCAGCTCGAACATCGACATGACGGTTTCCAACTGGAACAACCCCGATCCCGGGCTCGGCGCCGTGCAGGATCGTCGCCCCGTGCCCTTCTACGTGGACTCTCGAGCGCCGAACGTGCTGCTCCCGCTTGGCACAGTTCGCCGATTGGAAACCTGGACGAGCGCCAATTACAACGCCCTCCAGATGCGGGCGGAAAAGCGCTACTCGCGGGGCCTCACGTTCAGCGCCGCGTTCAACTACCAGCGGAATAACTCGATCGGCTACGGCGTCAATGAGGGGGGACCTTACGGATTCAACTATACGCAGGATCCGCGCAACCGCAAGGCCGACTATGGGCGCTCGCAGATCGACCAGCGGTTCCGCTTCGTCTTCAGCCACGTCTATGAGCTGCCGTGGTTCCGCAATGCCGGAGGATTCCGGGGGCTCCTGCTCGGCGGGTGGGCCGTCAACGGCATCCTTCAGTTGACCTCGGGCCTGCCGGTGACCGTCGGCCAGACGGGCGACTCGCACAACACCGGCCCGGCCAGCGCTCCCCGGCCCCACATCGTCTACGGGGAGAAGGTCCAGCGGGTCATGCCCGGTCGCACCATCGACCGGTGGTTCAACACGGCCGCCTTTGTGCGGTCGAAGTGCGACGGCTGTCCGGGTGAGGGCATCTTTCTTGGGCCGAAGGGCTACGGCAACGCCGGCGTGTCGTTGTTCGACGCCCCGGCGCACAAGATCTGGGACTTCGCTCTGTTCAAGGAGTTCCGCATCCGCGAGGGGCACCGCCTCCAGTTCCGCTACGAGGCCTTCAATTTCTTGAACACGCCGCAGTTTGCCGCGCCGGACCGGATGCTGGGAAGCGCGACGTTCGGCCGCATCAGCTCGACGGTGATCAACAACCGGGAGATGCAGTTCGGCTTGAAGTACTCCTTTTGAGCCGCCACAAGCCGGCGCCCGACTGGGATGGCCTCGTTTTTGGCGAGGCTTTGCGCGACTGGCCGGAGCTAGAACTGCTCCATCATGGCGACCAGGTTGTCCACGATGGCCCGCTCGGCGCAGCCGCGCTTCACGCGCGCCGTAACGATCTCGTAGCTTACCTGGTCGTAGGCCTCGTCGTCGGGCAGGTAGCCGCTCGAGCCATTGGCGTGGGTGACCATGACGGTGCGGCTGAAGGGAGAGGCGGCCTTGAGCTTTTCGCCGATGCGCGTGAGGACTTCGCCTCAGACGCCTGCAAGCGCCACATGGTGCAGCATCACGAGCGACAGCCGGATGTCGACCGGCTCGGCATCGACAAATTGGTAGCGTCCGTCAGGCCTGCGGCGCGGTCGGTCGGGACTTCTTTTCCCCGGGCAGCTCACCACGCGCTGGACGGCGCCGAGCCGGCCGTACGGCGAGGTGCGGATCTCGCTTGCCACCCGGAGCGCCTCCTCGCCGAGAATGCGTCCGAGGGCGCCCACCTGTTCGAAATCCGTTCCCACGCGATAGATCGGGTCCTGGTCGCCCGAGGCGCCGGCTGTGAACAGAGCTACGACCCGGTCTCCGAAGTGCTCCTCAATAAAGCGGGAGGCAGCGCCGGGCAGATCGGCCGAAATCGCCATATTGCGAGGCCCCAGGACTGTGGGGTGCACCGCGTAATTGACAAGAAACGCGAACGGCGTGCCGTCGTGGGTCTCGAACTTCACCACGGCAACCGTCTTGTCGGAGGGCCAGTCGGGATTGAGTCCCAGCCACCAATCGCCCGCGGCCATCTTGGCGCGCCGGTTGATGTTCACGCTGGCCTTGCCCGTGCCGGACCCGATTCGCGCCGGCCGCAGATTGCGTTTCGCTTCGACGACGGAGGCGGCCAGTTTCCCTTCGAGCTCATCGAGGTAGGCGCTTTGCTCGGGGCTTTGCGGCTCGCCCGGATAGTTACCCAGGGCCGGGCCGCCATGAGTGTGAGTTCCGGCGAGGACAATGTGATCGAGCCGAATACCGGAGTCGGCCGCGATTCGTCCGGCGAACCGCTCCCAAAGCCGATTGGAGAAACCTATCAGATCGGCCACGACGAGGGCGACCTCGACATCAGCCGCTCGAACCACGATTGCGCGTGCATACAGCCGGTCGTGAATCTCCTGGAAGCCCTCCTTGCGCCCGGCATAACCGCTCATGGGCAGGGCGCTGCCTTCGCGGGGCGTGATGTCGAGGCGGGCGGCCCCGGCGCGGAGCTCCGGGAGGGCGCCGGCGAAGGCGTCAACCGCCAGAACTGCGGCGAGAATTAGCAACTTCATGCGTCCTAGCGTATCCGAGTCGCCGGCGGTGGGCCAAGCGCCGCGGGAGTTCCCGTCGAGTGGGACTATACTATGGAAACCCGATGAAGCTCTCGATCCTGGTGCCGGTCTACAACGAACGCACCGTCGTCGAGCGCAGTCTGGCGAAGGTGCTGGCGGCGCCGTTGCCGGAGGCCATGGAGCGCGAGGTCATCGTGGTGGACGACTGCTCGACCGACGGAACCTCGCAGATTCTGGAACGCATCGCCGCCGCCGAGCCCGCCGTGCGCCTGCTCCGTCACGAGGTCAACCGCGGCAAAGGCGCCGCCATCCGCACCGCCATCGGCTATGCCACCGGCGACTTCTGTCTGATCCAGGATGCTGATCTCGAATACGATCCCGAGGAGTATCCGGTGCTGCTCCGCCCGCTGCTGGATGGGCACGCCGACGCGGTCTTCGGTTCCCGCTTCATGGTTCGCGCCCAGCGGCGCGTGCTGCCTTTCTGGCACTCGATGATCAACAAGGTCCTCACCGTCGCGTGCAACATGTTCTCCAACCTCCACCTCACCGACATGGAGACCTGCTACAAGGTCTTCCGGACCGAGTTGCTCAAGAGCATCCCGATCCGTTCGGACCGCTTCGGCTTCGAGCCGGAGATCACCATGAAGTGCGCCAAGCGCAACTTCCGCGTCTACGAGGTTCCCATCAGCTACCACGGCCGCTCCTACGAGGAGGGCAAGAAGATCGGCTGGAAGGACGGCGTCAAGGCGCTCTTGGTCATCTTGAAGTACTGGGTCATCGACGACCTGTACGTGGAACGCTACGGCCGCGGCGTGCTCAACAATCTGACCGGCACGCCGCAGTACGTGCGATGGATGACGCGTCTGATCCGGCCGTATCTGGGCGATCGTGTGCTCGAGATCGGGGCCGGCCTGGGGATCTTCACCGGCCCGCTGATGGCCCGCCGGCTGGAATATGTCGCTGCCGAGCGCGATCCGCTCTACCTGCACGCCTTGCGAAATCGGTTCCTGCGCACGCCTAACGTCTCGGTCGTCGAGTTCGATCCCGCCTGCCCGGAGGCCTTTGCCGCCCTCGGCCGGCGCTTCGAGACGGCGCTGTGCCTGAACCTTCTGGAATATCTCGAGGAACCGCAGGCGACGCTTGCCGGCCTCGCCTCGGTGCTTGAGCCCGGCGGGCGCCTGATTGTCCTGGTGCCGCAGAACCCCTCGCTCGAGGGCACGCTCGACCGCCATATGGGCCACCGGCGGCGCTTCCGCCGCGAGGAGCTCCGACGCCTGCTCGAGATGTGCGGGTTAAAAGTCGAGGCTGTCCACGACGTCAACAAAGCGTCGGTTCCCGCCTGGTGGCTGCACGGCAGACTGCTCCGCCGCCGGGCCATCAGCAAGCCGGTGCTCAAGCTTTTCGACAAGACTGTCTGGTTGTGGAGGCGGCTCGATCCGCTTCTGCCCTGGCGGGGTCTCTCGCTGGTCATGGTGGGGCGGAGGCCGGCCGGCTGATGCGCGCCCTCGGGCTGAGCTATGCAAACCGAAGGCTCGAGTTCCGCCAGGTGCCTGAGCCGTCCATCGTCGGGCCGACCGAGGTCCTTTTGCGTGTTCGCGAGGTGGGCGTCTGCGGCACGGACCGGGAGCTTGCCCTGTTCCGGCTCGGTTTCCCGCCCGCCGGCGAGGAGTTCCTTATCTTGGGTCACGAGGCGCTGGCTGAGGTGGTCGCCTGCGGCAGCGGGGTGAGGCGGTTGCAGCCGGGCGACTGGGTGGTGCCCATGGTGCGCCGCCCGTGCCGGCCGCCTTGTCCGAGCTGCGCCCGCGGGCGCCGCGATTTGTGCCTGGCGCCCGAGCAGCGTGAGCGGGGAATCTTCGGCCTCCACGGCTATCTGGCCGAGTACGCCGTCGACGACGAGGAGGATCTGATTCCGGTGCCTCCGTCACTGCTCGATTACGCCGTGCTGATCGAGCCGCTGAGCGTCGTCGAGAAGGCGGTGGAAACGGCGCTGCGCATCCACGAAGGCGGCGCCGGAAGGGCGCTGATCCTGGGCGCCGGCCCCATCGGCATCCTGGCGGCGCTGTTGCTGCGGCTGCGGGGCCTCGAGGTGGCGGTGCACTCGCTCGAGCCCGAGGATCACCCCCGTGCGGCGCTGCTCATCGAGGCGGGTATCGCCTATCGCCCGCGCCTGGAGGGCCCGGCGGCCGATGTCCTGATCGAGGCGGCCGGCTCGGCGGAGGCGGCGCTTTTCGGACTGGAACGTCTGGCGCCGCTCGGCGTCGCGGTCATACTTGGAGCCGACGACGCCTTCGGGCGCTTCCCCTTTCGACAATTGATTGTCGGCAACCGCTCCCTCATCGGTAGCGTCAACGCCGGTCCCGGCGCGTTCGCCGCGGCGGTTGAAGATTTGGGCCGCCTCGACCGGCGGATTCTGGATCGGCTCCTCCTCCGCCTCCGCTTCGCAGATGCAGCCCGGAGCATTCTGGGGCCGCCCGGCGACGCTCCCAAGCGGGTGCATGTGGTCGCCGATTGAAATACACTGATGCGAGAAGAGTTCCTGGCCGGCTCCCGCCCCGGTCTGCGGTGCGCTCTTCCCGATCCATAGTGAGAAGCTATGAGCTACCAATTTCGCCATGCCATCTGTAACGAGATTTACAAAGGCTGGTCCTTCGCCGAGGCCTGCCAATCGATGCGCCGCATCGGCTACGAGGGGATCGAAATCGCTCCGTTTACGCTGGCCGAGGACCCGGCCGCTCTCAGCGAAGAGAAGCGGCGCGAGTATCGCTCCATCATGGAGGGCGAAGGTCTCTACTTCGTCGGCCTGCACTGGCTGTTGCTGGCTCCGAAGGGATTGCACGTCACCACGCCGGATCGGGAGCTTCGCAAAAAGAGCTGGCGGCACGTCGACCGGCTGATCGATCTTTGCGCGGATCTGGCGGGCGACCGCGCCGACAACGGCGTAATGGTATTGGGCTCGCCGCAGCAGCGCCGCACCACGGGCGGCTTGAGCCGCGAAGCCGCCACGCGGCACCTGATCGAGGGGCTGGCCGGCGTGGCGCCGCATGCCGAACAGCGGCGCGTGACGATTCTCATCGAGCCGCTGCCGCGCAACCAGTGCGACGTCATGCTGTCGCTTGAGGAGGCCGTGCGCGCCGTGCAGGAGATCAACAGCCCCGCCGTGCGCACGATGTTCGACACGCATAATGCGGTCGACGAGGTCGAGCCGCACGCCCAGCTTGTCGACCGCTATTTCGACTTCATCCGCCACGTCCACGTCAACGAGACCGACGGGCGCCATCCGGGAACGGGCGACTACAATTTCGTGCCGGTGCTCGAGGTGCTGGCCCGGCGTAACTTTCCCGGGTGGATCTCGCTCGAAGTGTTCGACCTTTCGCCCGGCGCCGAGACAATTGCTCGCGATTCCCTACGATATATGCAGGCGCAGATCGCTAAGCTGAGGCTATGAAACGCTATGTGGTGACCGGGGGGGCCGGCTTCATCGGATCGGCGCTGGTGCGGCGCCTGCTCGAGGAGGGCGAGGCTCGGGTGGCGGTGATTGACAATCTCCTCACGGGCAAACGGGAAAACTTGGAGGAGGTCTGGGATCGCATCGAGTTCCACGCCGCCGACGTCCGCGACTATGAAGCCGTTGCGGCCGTGGTGCGTGGAGCGGACACGGTCTTTCACCTGGCGGCGATTCCGTCCGTACCGCGGTCGATCAAGGATCCCGTGCCCTCCCACGAGGTGAACATCGACGGGACTTTCCAACTCCTCCGGGCCTGCGCCTCCGGTGGGGTGCGGCGGGTGGTCTACGCGGCCTCCTCGTCGGCCTACGGCGACACGCCGGTCCTGCCCAAGGTGGAGACGATGGCGCCTCAGCCGCTATCGCCTTACGCGTTGCAGAAACTCGCCGGGGAATACTATGCCCGCATCTTTTACCTCTGCTATGGCCTCGAGACGGTCTCGCTGCGCTATTTCAACGTCTACGGCCCGCGGCAGGATCCTTCGAGTCCCTATTCGGGAGTGATTTCGCTCTTTCTGCGGGCAATCCTCGAGCGGCGACGGCCGACGATCTTCGGCGATGGCGAGCAGTCGCGGGATTTCACCTATGTGGAGGATGTCGTCTCGTTGACGGTGAAGGCCGCCCGGGCGCCGGGTGTGGCGGGCAAGCTCTACAACGCGGGAAACGGCGGTCAGTATACGTTGAACCAGATCTGGCGCCTGCTCGAAGAGATCGAAGGCGTCTCGCTTCCGCCGATCTATGCGCCGCCGCGGCCGGGCGACATCCGCCACTCGCGCGCCGACACCACGGCAGCCGTGCGCGACCTCGGGCATCAGCCTCGCTTTAGTCTCGAGGAGGGGTTGCGCCGCACGCTCGATTGGCAGCGCAGGACGTTGGCGGCGGCCGGCTGAACCGGCGCCGAAGCTATAATACCAGCTTTCTGAGCTTTGCTGTCAGTGAGAGGCTTCCCATGCTGATCCGCAGAGAGTTCCTGGGCGCCGCCCTGGCCTCCTTGGCCTCCTTGGCCGGGCGGGCGCGGCAGAACGACGAGCCCTTTGCCCGGCAGACATTTGAAGCCGACCTGATCCCGGCTCCGGACGACCCGAAGCTGTGGCCGGCCTTCCGCGAAGCGCTCGCCGCCTGGCGGCGCAAGCGCCGCGCCGAGCTCAACTACGACGACAGCCTGTACCGCCGCAGCGAGTTCGCTTGGGCGGCCTCCTCCTTCGCCTGTTGTTTCCTGCTGGTCTGGGATGAGGATTTCTGGCGGCCCGACGAATCGCGGTATCGTCTGGCGGAGTGGCTCGACGAGGGCGAGCGCGAGTTCGGCGGCTACGATTCGCTCGTTTTCTGGCACGCCTACCCGCGCATCGGCGTAGACGAACGGAACCAGTTTGACTTCTACCGGGACTTGCCCGGCGGGCTGCCCGGTCTGCGCGATCTGGTCCATTTGCTGCACCGCCGCGGAGTGAAAGCCTACGTCGCCTACAAGCCGTGGGACACCGGCACCCGGCGCGAAGGCAAAGAGGACGTCGAGGTGGTCGCGGAGCTCGTCGCCGCCATCGATGCCGACGGCATCTTTCTAGACACGCTGCGGCAAGGCGACACCCGACTTCGCGCACGTCTGGACGCGGTGCGACCGGGCGTGGTGCTCGAAAGCGAGCTGGCGCTGCCGCTCGAGCGGTTGTATGACCATCATCTGTCGTGGGCGCAGGGCTTCAAGGACAGTCCCGTTCCCGGCATCCTGCGCAACAAGTGGTTCGAGCGGCGGCACATGCAGCACCAGATCCAGCGCTGGAACCACGACCATACCCCGGAGCTGCACACCGCCTGGATGAACGGCTCCGGCGTGCTGGTTTGGGAGAACGTCTTCGGCAGTTGGGTTGGTTGGAACCCGCGCGACCGCTCCATTCTACGGGCCATGTTGCCCATTCAGCGCATGTACGCGGATCTGTTCGCGGGCGAGGGCTGGACGCCGCTGGTGGAGACCGAGGCGCCTCGGGTCTACGCCAGCTTGTGGGAGGGCGCCGGCACGAGGCTTTGGACGCTGGTGAATCGGATGGAGACGGAGGTCAGCGGGCCGCTGCTCAAGGTTGAGGCCAAGCCGGAGGACGAATGGTTCGATCTCGTTCGCGGCCGCCGGCTCCAGCCGGTGATCACCGCCGGTGCGGCGCTGCTCGAAGGCGTGATCCCACCCCGGGGCATCGGCTGCTTTCTGGCGCGGCCGCCCGCAGCCCGGCGCGCAGGCGAGCAGGAGTTGCTCGCGAGACAGGCCGCCTCCGATGCCCGAGTCTCCTCCTCGAAGCTCTTTCCGGCGCGGCAAACCATGGCGCGAGCCTGCCGCACTGCGGCGGCGCGCAAGGTTCCCGCCGGCATGGTCGCCATCGGGCCGGTCGATTTTGACCGGGATTCGATCTACCGGATCCGCGAGTGCGGCCAGCTCACCTCGCTCGATTATGTCCCCGGGTACGGCCATCCACATATTCACCAGTTGATTCGAATTCGGCGTCGCACCCGCCTGGCCAGCTACGCCATCGATCTTACGCCGGTGACCAACGCCGAGTATGCGCGTTTCCTTCGCGAGTCCGGTTATCGGCCGCGGCATCCGGAAAACTTCCTCAAACACTGGCGCCGCGGTCGGCCGCCGGAGGGTCTCGAGGACCATCCGGTGGTCTGGGTGGATCTTGAGGACGCGCGGGCATACGCCCGGTGGGCCGGCAAGCGGTTGCCGACCGAGCTCGAATGGCAGTATGCGGCCGAGGGTCCTGATGCGCTCACTTACCCGTGGGGAAACGAGATGCTACCCGGCCGGTCGAACGACGGCTCTGGTGGCGGCACCACGCCCGTCACAGCCTTTCCGGAGGGCCGCTCTCCGTTCGGCTGCTACGACATGTGCGGCAATACATGGGAGTGGACCGAAAGCGAGTATTCCGACGGCCGGACGCGCTTTGCCATTCTCCGCGGCGGCTCGTACTTCAAAGCGGAGGGCTCGCGTTGGTACGCCGACGGCGGTCCCCAGCCGGCAGCGTTCAGCATGAAGTTTCTTTTGATGTGGCCGGGGCTGGATCGTTGCTCCACCGTCGGCTTCCGCTGCGCGGTTTCGCTCGAATCGGACGCATAGGCGGCGGCCGGGCCGGCACGCAGGCGCCGGTGCTAGAATGTCGGGTAGGCTTCGTGATTCGGTCGCCTGGGAGCCGGCGGAATGTCCTTCCTCCAAAATCAGTTCGAGAAGAATTTCCTGACCACGACGGTCGATTACGTCTTCAATTGGGCGCGTGAGTC